>Ga0255120_1000081_pt1 | contig 26347 bp, 23 predicted proteins | sample Law_Colum_RepA_8_2_FD_188582 | JGI IMG/M metagenome (GOLD analysis project Ga0255120, IMG submission 188582) | Freshwater microbial communities from St. Lawrence River, New York, United States - Law_Colum_RepA_8h | ecosystem: Environmental > Aquatic > Freshwater > River | place: USA: New York...
ATATCGCCATGATCAAAACCAATGATTTACAAGTGACCAAACGACACCGCATCGACTCCGAAGACGCCTACTTCAGAGATTTACGCAGCAGATGGAGCCAAGGTCTGCGTCAAGTGTTCGGGCAATTACCCGATCCGCATTGGATAAAGTAAGCCGTGAGCTGGGTTCGCTCCCAAAGAACTGTGCTTGAAAAGTTAGACGCTAGCCTGTGGACTCAACCCTGAAAAGTGTCCCAGACTTATCTTTACCTAAGAAGTGCCCTAGCTGATGGCTGAATTCAAGACGGTCAACTCAAAGATACTTCAACCAATATTTTGCACAATGGTGAGTTTGTCGTGCACATGTCGGACTACCAAATTGCGTTGATAACTGATCCAAGTGCTTCATCTAATGTTAAGGTTGGGATTATTTACTTCAACTTGATGCATCATGGCAAAAGACTTTAGCGAGATGGAAGACAGTAACCGATCTTCAAATCGCAGTATTCACGAGGTGATTGAAACTTCAAGAAGAGCGTTTCTAAAAAGCGGCGCAGTTGTTTCATTGGCCTCGGTCATGGCCCCCTTGGCTGGGTGCGCAGTTCTTTCAGGACCTTCCAATAAACTTGGATTCAAACCCATTCCAGTCGGTATGGGCGATAAGTTGGTCGTGCCAGAAGGCTACACCGCCATACCATTGGCCCCTTGGGGTGAGCCTGTTGGCATAGCAGGTCGTATGCCTGCATTCAAAATGGATGCCAGCAACACGGCTGAAGATCAGGCTGTGCAAATGGGCATGCACCACGATGGCTTGGAATTTTTCCCGCTTCAAGGCTCGAGTCGTGGCTTGCTTGCGATCAATCATGAGTACACCGACGACGGCTTGTTGCATGTCGGCGGTTTCAATCAGATGAATCCCGAGAAAGTTCGCAAAGCCCAAAACGCGCACGGTTTATCGGTCATTGAAATTGAAATGAAAAATGGTCAATGGGACATGGTTCGCCCATCACCCTATGCGCGTCGAGTGACTTTGAGCACACCATTTAGAGTGGCCGGACCAGCGGCAGGACATGCATTGATGCGTACATCGGCTGATCCACAAGGAGTTACGGTTTTAGGGACTTTGAATAATTGCGCTAGCAGCAAAACGCCATGGGGCACTTATTTGTCAGGTGAGGAGAACTTTGCTTTTTATTTTGGTGCAGGAGATAAGCCGACCAAAGATCAACAGCGCTGGGGTGCACCGAAGTCTGGTTTTTACGCTTGGGACAAGCATGACCCGAGATTCGATTTACAAAAAAATCCAAATGAGTTGCACCGATTCGGATGGGTGGTTGAATTGGACCCTATGGATCCAAACAGCACACCTGTCAAAAGAACTGCATTGGGTCGCGCTGCGCACGAAGGTGCTTGGGTGGGTGTTACAAAAGATGGTAGAGCCGTTGTTTATTCAGGTGAAGATGCGCGCTTTGAGTACATTTATAAATTTGTCAGCCGTGACAAAATTAAGCAAGCTGGAAATGGCCTGACACAGGCGCAGGCCAATCAAGATTTGCTAGACCATGGCGTGTTGCATGTCGCAAGGTTTGATGCCGATGGCAAAGGCCAATGGATTCCAATGGTGCATGGCCAAGGCCCTCTCACTTCCGCCAACGGATTTGCCGATCAAGGTGAAGTACTCATTAAATCAAGACAGGCCAGTGACTTGTTAGGCGCTACCAAAATGGACCGTCCCGAGTGGCTCACCATTGATCCACAATCTGGCTGGGTCTATTGCACCCTGACAAACAACAGCCAACGCGGTACGGCTGGCAAACCAGGCGTAGACGCTGCAAATCCGAGAGCTAACAATGCCATGGGCCAAATCATTCGCTGGAAGGATGCGAATGATTTTGATGGCCTCTCATTTGAATGGAACCTCTTGGTGATGGCAGGCGATCCTGCCAATCAGCGCCCAGAGGCCAAAGGTAATATCAAGGGCGACATTTATGCGTGTCCAGATGGCATCACCTTTGACAAGCAAGGTGTGCTCTGGATTCAAACCGATGCCCATGCAACGCAAATGTACAAAGGCGAGTTGGCTCGGATTGGCAACAATCAAATGTTGGCTTGTGACACCGCCACAGGCGAAACCCGTCGTTTTTTAACAGGGCCCACCAACTGCGAGGTGACGGGGGTTGCTTTTACTCCCGACAGCACCACGATGTTCGTCAGCATTCAACACCCCGGCGAGACGCCATCGGATCGAAGTGATCCAGCTAACCCGACTCAATACTCCAATTGGCCTGACTATGCGCCCAATGGACGCCCAAGATCCTCTTTGGTGGCCATTCGCAAAATGGATGGCGGTATCATTGGATCTTAAAAATTTAGGTAGAAAAAATGCAAAATTTGAACTTGCTTAGTCAAACATTTTCGTTCAAGCGTCAATTGACGCCCATATTCTTATTGATTGCCTTTATGAGTTTTGCAAATTGCTCATTTGCTCAGGCTTCTCCTGAATATCCAAACAAGCCGATCAAGTTGATTATTCCTTTTCCAGCAGGTGGTAGTTCCGATGGCATTGGCAGGCAAGTGGCAGATAAATTGTCTGGCGTTCTAAAGCAAACAGTCGTGGTTGAAAACAAAGGTGGTGCAGGCGGCATTATTGGTGCCGATGCTGTGGCCAAGTCTGCGCCCGATGGCTACACTTTGGTTTTGGTAGACGTTTTTCACACAAGTACGCCTATCTACACTCGTAAAATGCCCTATAACGCTGTGAAAGATTTCACACCTGTTTCCCTGATTGGACGTTCACCTGCATTTTTAGTGGCCAGTGCAACTTTTGAACAAAAGACAGCCAAAGACACTTTGGCATTTGCAAAAGCAAATCCTCAAAAATTGACCATGGCAATTGCTGGAACTGGTAGCGTCGTTGTTGACCTGTTCAAGGCTCGGTCGGGCTTGGACTTCATGAGCGTGCCTTACAAAGGTTCATCTCCCGCCATGATTGACTTAATAAGCGGTCAGGTGAATGTCATGATTACCACCATGGCAAGTGCTGGCACACACGTTAAATCTGGCAAATTGAGAGCGCTGGCTGTAACGGGTGGCAAGCGAAATGCTGATTTTGCAGACATACCAACTTTTACAGAGCTGGGTATTCAGGGTATGGATTACGAGCAATGGTTTGGCATCATGGGCCCTGCCAATTTGCCCAAACCCATTGTCGACAAACTTGCAAATGCAATGGAACAAGTGCTGCGCATGCCAGATGTCCGTGAGCGATTGGCTGGCATGGCCTTGGAGGTGGCGTCACCAACTCCGGATGAAATGCGTCGGAAAGTGGAGGGTGATGCTGCACGTTGGGTCAAGTTAGCACAAGAACTGGACATCAAACCGATAGATTAATGGTGCTAATTTTGCACAGGCTTGGGGCTAACCATAGTTAATGGGGCGCTTTTGTAATGCTAGGATGTATGTTTGGCCTACTAACATCACTTCTCAATCGGAGGCATTCCAATGATTCTTAAGGCACCTTTTTTTAGCGCCCGTTATGTTCTTTTGCCTGCGGCCTTGCTTGCACTCAGCGGTTTTTCCTTGGCGCAAGATGCTTGTCCAAATCGTGGTCAGTTGGACACTGCTTATTGCGACGCTAACAACGATCTGGTAGCAGACCTGCCTGCGAATAAAAGCAGGCACCGTGATCCGTCCACATTGGTTTGGGCTTACACACCAGTTGAAGACCCAGCGGTTTATGCCAATATTTTCAAACCATTTACAGACCACTTAGAAAAGTGCGTTGGTAAAAAGACTGTTTACTATCCTGTGCAGTCTAATGCTGCTGAAATTGAAGCTATGCGCTCTGGCAGATTACACTTTGCCGGTTTTTCAACTGGCCCAACAGGCTTTGCGGTCAACATGGCCGGAGCCGTTCCATTTGCCGCAAAGGGTGTGGGCACTGAAGTGCGCGGCTACAACCTGTTGGCCATCGTCAAGTCAGGCAGTGCATTTCAAAAGCTTAGCGATCTCAAGGGCAAAAAAGTTGCTCATACCTCACCGTCATCAAACTCCGGCAATTTGGCACCACGGGTGCTGTTTCCTAGCCTGGGCCTGACGCCAGACAATGACTACAAGCCCATGATGTCGGGCGGCCACGACAAGTCTATTTTGGGTGTTGCATCTGGCGACTATGAAATGGCTGCTGTTGCTTCAGACGTTTTTGATCGCATGATTACTCGCGGTACAGTTAAAAAAGAGGACTTCCGAGTCATCTACCGAAGCGCGACTTTCCCCACTTCGTCTTTTGCCCACGCGCATGACCTCAAACCCGAATTAGCAACTAAGTTGCAACAATGCTTCTACAGTTTTAGGTTTACGGAGTCCATGCAAAAAGAATTCAATGGTGATGACCGTTTTCTGCCTATTTCCTACGCTAAAGATTGGGCTGTGGTGCGGGATGTCGCTGAAAAATCTGGAACGCCTTACAACAAGGCTGCTTATGAGGCTGAATCCAAGCGCGAAGCCGAAGCCGCAGCCAAACGTGCTGCTGCAGCAGCAGCCAGCGCCGAGAAAAAGCCTTAAATATGAATGCTGCAGGTGGGGGAGTGCTGTCAATCACGGGTCTGTTTAAGGAATATCGTTCGGGCGAGCCAGTACTTAAAAACATCAACCTAGAAATTGAGGCTTCTGGGGTTACTGCCATCATCGGTCCATCTGGTACTGGCAAGTCCACTTTGATCCGTTGCATCAACAGGCTGGTTGACCCAACTGCCGGACATATTATCTTCAGGGGAGAAGACCTTTCGCAGCTGAAAGGGAAGGCCCTGCGCGAGGCGCGTTGTCACATTGGCATGGTATTTCAAGAATACAACTTGGTTGAGAGGCTAACCGTGATTGAAAACGTGCTTTGCGGAAAATTAGGTAGGCTTCCGATCTGGCGTCCATTGCTACGCAAGTTTTCTGATCAAGACATTACTCGGGCTTTTGACCTTATTGATTCTGTTGGTTTGTCGCAAGAGTTTGCTTCGCGCCGAGCGGATGCTTTGTCGGGTGGGCAACGCCAGCGGGTAGGTATTGCGCGAGCCCTAATGCAAGAGCCTAGCCTCATCCTTGCAGACGAGCCGACCTCATCGCTTGATCCTAAAACCTCTGTCGAGATCATGGAATTGCTAGATCAAGTCTCTAGGGAGCGCGAAGTTCCCGTCATCGTCAATATTCACAACGTGGACTTGGCCCGTCGCTTTGCTTCTCGCATCATAGGTATGTCGGCAGGTCAGGTAGTTTTTGACGGCCCACCAGACGCATTGCAAGACACACACCTGAATGAAATTTACGGTGGTGAGGACTGGCAGGCGTGAGTCATACGGCTGTTGGCTTAAGGGCACGTCCTGCGGCATTTTTAGTGCATTGGCCCAGCCGATTGGCCTGGATTGGCTTGGGGCTGTATGTGCTTTACGCCGCTGGTCAAGTCAATGTCTCTTGGGATCGCATCGTTAGCGGCATGCCACAAGCGGCCAAACTGTTTGGCCGAATGTTTCCGCCTAACTTGGCTGCCGACAAGCTCGATTTGATCACTACTGGCATGCTCGAGACAATACAAATTGCGGTCATCGCAACGGTTGTTGGTGTGCTTTTGTCGCTTCCACTGTCGGTCATGGCTGCGCGTAATTTATCCCCTGGTTGGCTTGCAGCAGGTGCGCGCGTTTTTATTGCTGTTTGCCGTTCATTCCACCCTGTGATCGTCTCCATTTTGTTTGTCAAAGCAGTTGGTTTTGGTGCACTTGCGGGTGTCCTGGCCTTGATCGTTTCTAGCTTGGGTTTCATCGGCAAGCTGTTTGCTGAAGTGCTAGAGGAACTTAATGAAAAGCAGGTTGAAGCAATACGCTCAACTGGCGCTGGTTTTTTGAACGTTTTAATCATGGCTGTATTGCCGCAGGTTTTTGCTCGCTTCATTGGTTTGAGTGCTTACCAGTTTGACTCTAATCTGCGCAACTCCACCATGGTCGGCATTGTGGGTGGAGGCGGTATTGGCGCAGCGCTCTTTACCGCTTATCAGCGCTTTGATTACGACGTTGTGTTGACGATTCTTATTGTCATCATTGTGCTGATCATGCTGGCGGAGTTGCTGGCAAATAATTTAAAGAAGATTTTTCGGTGAATCGTCCGCTTCAAATTATCAATGAGCGACATTGGGAGCGCTTTAGTTCAACCGAGCGCATAGGCCGCTCGGCCTTCTACATCGTTACTGTGGTGGCTTTTATCTGGGCTCTTAAAAAAATTGAAGTCATTCCAGAGTTTTTGTACGACGCACCTGAGCAAACAGCCGACCTGTTCAAGCGCATGTGGCCGTTTGATTGGAAGTTTTACCCAGACAATATTCATCCCGCCTTGATAGAAACTTTTCACATCGCTACGCTTGGCACTTTGATTTCACTTCTCATTGCTGTGCCATTGGCTTTTTTGGCAGCTCGCAATTTCACTTCGAACAAAACACTTAACTGGATTGCTCAGTTCATCTTTGTTTCCACGCGCTCGGTCAATTCGTTGATCTGGGCCTTGCTGTTTGTGGCCATCTTTGGGCCTGGGGCTCTGGCAGGGGTGCTTTCCATTGCGTTTCGATCTATTGGTTTTGTTGGCAAGTTGTTTGGCGAAGCCATTGAAGAAGCAAATCGGGGAACGATCGAGGCGCTGACGGCCAGTGGCGCACCGCGCAGCATGGTGCTGGTCAAGGGTTATTGGCCGCAGGTGAGCCCAGCATTTTGGTCGGTAGCCTTACTGCGTTGGGATATCAACATTCGCGAATCTGCCGTATTGGGACTCGTGGGCGCGGGAGGGATCGGTGTGGCGCTTGATAGCGCCATGAACAACCTTTATTGGGATCAAGTGGGATTGATTTTGGCAATAATATTCACGGTTGTCATCATTACAGAGATTGTGACCTCTAGCATCCGTTCGCGAATTCTTTAGTAATTGCTGACTCGGTTGCTATCATCGTAAACCTGAATGGTCATGCATTGCCTATGTCAGTAACGTTACATTTTTTATTAGCCACTTTTTTTTAGGCCCGTCAATGAATTCAAAATTATTCTCCCCATCTATTTTGGCCGCAGCGCTGATACTTTTGGGTTCCGGCGTTCAGTTAGCGACTGCCGGTACAGTGACTGTTATCACTTCATTTCCCAAAGAGCTGACGCAAATTTACAAGTCAGCTTTTGAAAAAACCAACCCCGACATCAAAATCGAGATCTTGAACAAGAACACAGTGCAAGGTATTTCTTATGTGCGTGAGTTGCCCGTTGGCCAGCGCCCCGATGTGTTCTGGGCCTCTGCACCCGATGCCTTTGAGGTGATGTCAGGCCTCAAGTTGCTCGAACCCATTGGCGACCTGGCCAACAAAGCGACCCCCGCCAAAGTGGGCTCCTATCCCATCAATGCACCCGACAACATGTACCTTGGCCAAGCCTTGGCAGGCTATGGATTGATGTGGAACACACGCTACATGGCTGCCAACAAAGTGCCCGCGCCCAAGCAATGGGCCGATCTGATCAAGCCCGAGTATTTTGGCCACGTGGCCATGAGCTCACCCTCACGTTCTGGCACCACCCATTTGACCGTCGAAACACTTTTGCAAGGTGAAGGTTGGGAAAAAGGCTGGCGTCAATTGCTGCAAATTTCGGGCAACAGTGCGGCCATCACCGAGCGCAGTTTTGGTGTGCCTGATGGTGTCAATAATGGCCAGTTTGGCATTGGCCTGGTGATTGATTTCTTTGGCTTGGCTGGCAAGTATTCTGGCTTCCCCGTGGAATTTATCTACCCCGATGTTACGGCCGTCGTGCCTGCCAACATTGCCTTGGTTGCTGGCAGTAAAAATGCGGCCGAGGCACGCAAGTTCATCAGCTACACCGTGTCACAACAAGGGCAAGAGTTACTTTATAACCCCAAAATTTCTCGCTTGCCCATCTTGCCACCCGAAGCCATGGGCGGCAAAACGCCAGCGGGTTACCCCAACCCTTTTGAAATTGCCAAGCGCGCCAAGGTTCAGTTCAACTCCGACTTGTCTGAAGCCCGCTACAACGTGGTCTCTGCCTTGTTTGACCAAACCATCACCTTCCGCTTGAAAGAACTGCAAGCCGCAACCAAGGCCATTCATGCCGCTGAAGCAGCCTTGGCCAAAAAGCCCAACGCCAATGCAGCAGATCTCATCAAGCAAGCCCGCGAAGCGGCTTTCAGCCCCGTGGTCAATGTACAGAAAGCTGCCGACAAAGAATTCTTGGCTTTGTTTGCAGCCAACAAAAAAGATGCTGCAGTCAGCAAAAGCGTGACAGGTTTGGAAAACTATTGGAACAACAGTGCACGCCAAAACTACGAGCGTGCAAAGAGCTTGGCAGAGCAAGCGCTAGCCGCTGCTAAGTAAGCCCTAGGCCCACATCATGGCTATGAATGGGCAGGTTGCCATGCAGCCGCAAGGTACAGCACGTCCTCAAACTGGGTGGGCAGATGTGCGTCCGGGTGTTTGGCTGGCCGGTGGTCTGGTGTTGGTTTTCTTGTTGCTATTTTTTGTATTGCCCGTAGCGCGTGTGTTCATAACGGCCTTCTTAGACGGTGACAACAGTTTCACACTTGGACATTTCAGCGCTTTCTTTTCTCAAGACTTGATGCGCGAGTCGTTCATGAACAGCTTGTATGTGGCTGTCATGTCAGCCATTTTTGCAGCGCTGATTGCGGTCCCGTTAGCCTACTTCACAGTTCGGTTTGATTTTAGGGGTGCGCTTCTTATTCAAACTTTGGGGGTGTTGCCACTTATCATGCCGCCCTTTGTGGGTGCGGTGGCACTGCAACTGATTTTTGGGCGCTCTGGCACCTTGAACTTGTTGCTGAACGATGCGTTTGGTTTTACGCTGCCCATCATGGAAGGTCTCAATGGGGTCATCTTTGTCGAGGCCATCCATTACTTTCCTTTTATTCTCATGAACCTCACTGTGGCACTGCGCAACATTGATGGCGCCATGGAAGAGGCCGCCATGAATCTGGGTTGTAAAGGTTGGCGCTTGTTTTGGCGCGTCATTTTTCCATTGGGACTGCCAGGTTTTGTAGCGGGTGCATCCTTGGTATTTGTCAAAGTGTTCGATGACTTGGGCACGCCATTGGTCATGGGTCAAACCAACATGCTGGCACCTCAAGCCTACTTGCGTATCACACAAGTGGGGTTAGAAGACCCCATGGGCTACGTCATCAGCGTGCTCATGATTGTGTTCTCGATTGGTGCCATGGTCATTTCTGCCCGAACGCTGAAGGGTCGTGATTTTTCTACCTTGCAAAAGGGCGGAGCTAGCATTCAACGTCGCCAACTGTCGCCTGTTGAAAGTGCACTCGCTTACCTTTGGATTGGTGTGATCTTGCTCATCACCTTGTCACCCCATTTGGGAGTTTTGTTGTTGTCGTTTGCAAAAGTTTGGAGCTTCTCACCTTTGCCCGACGCCTACACACTGGAACACTACGCCACGGTGTTTCAGGATGCCAGCGGCATGATTCAAAACACCTTGATTTACTGCGGACTGGCTGCAGGGTTGGACGTGTTGCTGGGCGTCACCATTGCTTATTTGATCTTGCGCACCCAACTGCCTGCTCGTCAATGGCTTGATTGGATTGCTACTGCATCGCTGGCGGTGCCTGGTATTGTGTTGGCCATTGGTTTCTTGCGCATGTTCAAAGGTGTCACGGTGCCTGGCACCGATGTCTTGCTCACGGGTACTTGGGTGGCCATCATGTTGGCCTATGCGGTGCGCCGATTGCCCTATGCCTTGCGCAGTTGCATGGCCGCGTTGCAACAAGTTCACATCTCCCTAGAGGAAGCCGCAGAGAGTGTGGGTGCCAACAAAATGCGCAGCATTCGAAGGGTACTGGTGCCACTGATGACGGGTGGCATCTTGGCCGGGTTTGTCACAAGCTTCATCACAGCCGCTGTTGAGTTGTCGGCCACCATCATGCTGGTATCGGCAGACTCACAAGCGCCTATGAGCTACGGTATTTATTTGTACATGCAAAGTGTGGCGGGTCGTGGGCCCGGCGCGGCTCTCGGTGTACTGGCCATCTTGGTGGTGGCCATTGGCACCTATTTGTCACACCGTGTGGTTGAACGAGCGGCAAGCCGCTTAGCCCCTCGCAAGGAACATTCATCATGAAAAAAGTCAGCGTTCAATGCCGCAACATCCGTTTGGCTTATGGAAGCACGGAAGTGCTCAAAAACGTCAATCTCGACATTCAACCTGGTGAATTTTTTGCATTGCTGGGTCCTTCAGGTTCTGGCAAAAGCACCTTGCTTCGCTTAATTGCAGGTTTTAACAAACACCAACACGGCGAGTTATTGGTAGATGGCCGCGACATTGGCCAACAAGAGCCGTGGGATCGCAACATTGGCATGGTCTTTCAAAGCTATGCCTTGTGGCCTCATTTGTCTGTGTGGGACAACGTAGCTTTTGGGTTGGTTGAGCGCAAAGTAGATAAAGTTACCCTTCACACCAAAGTAGCTGCAGCCCTCGAATTGGTCGGCTTATCGGCATTTGGTGAACGCAAACCCAACCAACTTTCTGGGGGGCAACAGCAACGCGTTGCATTGGCGAGAACCATTGTGATTGAACCGCAAGTTTTGCTTTTGGACGAGCCCTTGTCCAATCTCGACAAAACATTGCGGGTACAAATGCGTCAGGAGCTGTTGTCTTTGCAACGTCGCTTGGGCATCACCACCATTTTCGTCACACACGACCAAGAAGAGGCTATGACAACTGCCGATCGCATGGCTGTGCTTGATCAAGGCGTGGTGCAGCAAGTAGGCTCTCCCGTCGAACTCTACGATGAACCCGTGAATGCTTTCGTGGCCAACTTTGTAGGAACCATGAACATGCTGGATGCCAAAGTTATTAGCCAACACGCAGACCACTTGGTACTGGATGTCATGGGTGTTGGGCAGGTTACGCTGCCCTTAGCTTCCGAAGTTGCCGTGGATTCTAAAAAGTTTGCCAACGGTCAGTCTGTTCAGCTGAGCTTTAGGCCCCACGCCGTGAAATTGGACGTGAACACGTCGACTTCTGATCAGAGCGCCATTCGCATTCAAGGCACAGTTGAGGCCAGTGAATTCATGGGCGAGTCGACGCGTTATCGGGTGCGGGTGGGGCAGCAGTCTTTGTCTGTCGACCAAGCACACTATGCCGGTTTGCCTAAACTGGCTGTGGGCACACCCTTGAATTTAAGCTTGCCGCCATCCCAAGTCAGACTGCTTGCAGTTTGATTTTTCGATTTCTATTGCAGTACACACCATGAAACAACTTAATTTACAAGCCGTCATGATTGACCTAGACGGTACCATGGTCGACACCATCGGTGACTTTGAGGTTGCCTTAAACCGTGCTCTTGCAGACTTACAAATTCCCACAGCAAACCGCACGCTCATTGAGCGCAGTATTGGCAAAGGCTCTGAACACCTCATTCGCACGGTGCTCAAACACCAACTGGCATTGCCTGAAGTGGCTGGCAATGCGCGCGAGGTTGAGCAATTGTTCACGCCAGTTTGGGAACGCTACGAACACCATTACCTCAGCATCAATGGCGAGTTCTCCAATGTATTTCCTGGCGTGATGGAAGGCTTAGAACATATCAAAGCATTGGGCTTGCCCATGGCCTGCCTCACAAACAAGCCCGTGTCATTTACCTTGCCTCTCATCAGAGACAAAGGACTGGCGCCTTACTTTTCTAAAGTCTTTGGTGGCGACAGTTTTGAGCGAAAAAAACCAGACCCATTGCCTTTGCTCAAAACTTGTGAGGCCTTGCAGAGCCTGCCAGCGCAAACACTCATGGTGGGAGATTCCAGTAACGACGCGCAAGCGGCTGATGCGGCAGGGTGCCCTGTGGTTCTCATGACCTATGGTTATAACCATGGAGAGCCTATTCAAAATACACCTGCCTTGGCTTGGTTAGACTCATTGGCGCAGCTGAAATTAAGTAAGTCCTGAAAGAGCTTGCTCAAAGTTAAAACATTGGGATTTCTATGACACGTTACATATTAAGTCGTCGCTCGTTTTTACCTGTCGTGCCAGCGTTTTTTTGCTTTAACACGATTCATGCTCAGGGCATTGTGTACAAGACTTTAAACGGCCGTCCCCCTCTGCTGATTGCGCACAGAGGTGCCTCCGGTTATCTTCCTGAACACACCTTGGCAGCCTATTCCCTCGGGATTGATCAAGGCGCTGATTTCATCGAACCCGATCTGGTGCTCAGCAAAGATGGCGTGCTTCATGCAAGGCATGAACCCATGCTTGCCAGAGTGCAATTAGAGGCTGATGGACTCACCATTAAGCGAAGTTCCGATGGAAAGCCGGCGCTGCATCGCAGCGATACAAGTACCAATGTCTGGCAACTTGACAAGTATGCAGATCGACTGGTGATTAAGCAGCTGGATGGTAAGCCTACAGCTGGCTGGTTTGCAGAAGACTTTACTGCCGCAGAACTTCGAGCTGATGTTCGCGCGCAGGAACGCTTGCGTGACCTACGCCAAGCCAACAATGCATTCAACGATCGATATCCCATCCCAACATTGGCTGAGGTCATTGAATTGGCTCAGCGGCGCAGTAAAGAATTAAATCGCACCATTGGCATTTATCCTGAAACTAAGCATCCTAGCTACTTCAAAAGCTTCACCGATGCCAAAGGTTTGCCCCGTATGGAAGATGTGCTTCTAACCCAATTGCACGCCGCATATGGCGACAAACGAGATGCGCCGGTCTTCATTCAGTCCTTTGAAGTGAGCAATCTTCAGTATCTACGTCCTCGCACGACGATGCGGCTGGTACAGCTTCTGAGCGCTAATGGAAAGCCTTACGATTTTCAAGTGTCTGGAGATTCGTGTGGGTATCAAGACTTGGCTCGATCAGCGGGCTTGGATTTCATGAAGGGCTATGCGGATGGCATAGGTGCGCATACTCAGCTTATTGTGCCAACCGATGGCCGACGTTTACTGCCATCCACTGAACTGATCAAAGAAGCTCATGCCCGAGGCTTGTTAGTTCATGGTTGGACGTTTCGTGCAGAGAATCAGTTTTTGCCTTCTGAACTAGCCAGAGGTTCGGGCCCCTCAGCAAAAGGTGACATGACAGCACAACTGAGAGCCTTCATTGAGGCTGGAATGGATGGCTTCTTTACCGATCATCCAGACGTGGGCCGAGAGGCCCTTAGCACAATTACACGTTAGGTAGTGGATGGGCCCGAGATTAATAGAAATCTAGGCTCGTCAAAAATCTTAATAAATCAGGGACTTGTAAGAAAAATATCAAACGTGTAATCAGTTTGTAGTTTGTGGGTTGCTCAAAGATTTAATGAACTTAATACTGAATTGAGGTCAGCGCCAGAAAAATGCGGCTTGGGTGTTAGCGCTTCAAAAGGCAAGCCTTGTCGATTGACCCAGTGCGTTGTAAATCCAAACCAAGTGGCACCCAATACATCCCATGCGTTGCTGGATACAAAAAGAACTTCATCTTTATTGACAGAAATAGTTTGTTGAACCAGTCCGTAACTTTCTGGAGAAGTCTTAAATAGGCGAATCGGATCGACTGAAATGACATGGTCTAAAACATCTTCCATACCTGCACTTTTGACGGCTGAAGCTAGCATATCCATACTGCCATTTGAAAGAATCGCAGTGGTGAGGCCTTTGGCTTTAATCTTTTGGAGAACCGCCAAGTTTTCAGCAAATGGCGTCAGGTGAGCGTATTGCTGCATCAGTTTTTCAACCTGTCCAGATTGACGGTCTAGCTTGAGTCGGTCCAATGTGTACTCCAATGACAAGCGAGTAAGCTCCCAAAATGGGCGGAAGTATTGGCTACCAGAGACGTTGTGTGGATCTGACTGCGTAATCAATCTTGTGTACTCAATTTGCTTGTCGCGCCACTTAATGGCTATATCAGCACCTTGACTTGGATAGAAGGTTTCAGCCAAGACTTGGATTGAGTAAACATCAAATAAGGTGCCATAGGCATCAAAAACAACGGCTTTGATTTTCATTGCTCAAGCCCCTGCTAGAAATCCGACCAACACCAAGGTGAAGATAGGAAGTGTGATGGAAGCAATTTTTGAAAACATGAGCCCTCACTAAATGAGTGTTGAACTAGAACGCATTGCAGTATCTCGTATTTAATGAAACAATTCCATAATATCAATTTGCAATTCGTACAAAAGGATAGACTTCGCTTTAGCCAATAATTATCCAGCGCGTGGTGAATACACAGACACTGTATAAGAGGACATATTTTCTTTGATGATGTTGTAATTCATGACACGTTTATTTTCAAATCGATCTCGGCACTTCGACATGGGAGATTTGCCCACTGAATTGCTAGCGCGAGATGCCCATGCGCCAGAAATCCAAGCTAGAGTATCTAAAGATCAATATCCTGCTGGGCCGCATTCGCTCAACGAGGCCTTGGCAACCTATCAAAAGCTTTTTGAGCAGTACTTGGATGGTGAGACGGCCATTGCCCGCGCTCCCTTGCCTGATGACTTAGGCATTCGAAGCAAAAATCTCAAAGCCAGTGCCTATTTTTTAGATGCAACGCTGGCGGGGGTTTGCGCCATTGAGCCCGCTGATTTTTCTAAAGATGCGCCTAAACACACCCATGCATTGATTTTTCTCATAGAGTTCAGTCGCGAGCCCAAGTCAGAGCAGCCTGGTGCTTCTTGGATTCATGGCAGCAACAAAGCCCGAACAGATGCGCGTGCAAGCGAAGTGGCTGTTGTACTAGCGGGTTATGTTCGAGCATTGGGGTATGGCGCGCGCGGCCACGTGGCGGGCAATACACTTTTAAAACTAGAAGCTTTGGCGCAACGCGCTGGCATTGCTAGATCTGAAAACGGCTTGCTCAAAATGCCTTTTCTAAATTGCGGCTTTGCGTTGGCTGCGATCAGCACCGATTTGCCATTGGAAATTGATCTTCCAATTGCACCCAATGCCTCCTTGGGTTGGCCAGATTCCGACGCATACATGGGCAAACACGGCACTCGTCCTGGATGGGCTGAGTCGGAAGCCGAACTGCGTCCTCTACATTGGGGGCGCTACCCCATGGAAACATTGAAGCGGGTGCCAGAACCCACAACACTGATCTTGCGTGAGGAGATCATTCGCAACAGCAAGCGCGCCGATTTATTCACGCGCGCCTTGGCTGGCGATTTAGGTGAAAAAGCCAAGGTGCAGCGCATGCGCTTTGCCACAAAGCATCCTTTAGCGTTTGCCATGACGCCCTTGATCCGCAACATGGTGCCATTGCAGGGTACATACGAGCGGCTTGTGCCTGCAGAAACACATGGTGAGTTGTTGGATGCCCAAAGAAACGCAGAGTCCATCAAAGCCTTGGCTTATTTTTTAGGCGCTGATTTGGTTGGCATATGTGAAGCAGAGCCTTGGATGTTTTATTCACACGAAGCGCAGCAAGGCAAGCCGATTGAGCCCACCCACAAGCACTGTATTGTGATGCTGCTTGACCAAGGATTTGAAACCATGGAAGGAGCCTCGGGCGACGATTGGATTTCAGGTGCGCAATCTATGCGGGGTTATATGCGAGGCGCATTCATAGCGGGCGTCATGGGTGCGCATTTGCGCCGATTGGGCTATTCCTCGCGTGCACACACCAACGCAGAATCAGATATCTTGCATATTCCTGCAACTTTGTTGGCCGGTCTTGGTGAGCTCTCGCGCATAGGCGAATTGGTTTTAAACCCTTTCATCGGGCCTCGATCAAAGAGTGTTTTACTAACCACCGATTTGCCTTTGGCATTTGACCAGCCTATCGATTTTGGATTGCAATCGGTCTGCAACATGTGCATGAAGTGCGCACGCGAATGTCCCTGCAACGCCATTCCATTTGGGCCCAAGGTCATGTTCAATGGTTATGAAATATGGAAACCCGATGTTGAAAAATGTGGCAAGTACCGATTAACCAACATGAAGGGATCGGCCTGTGGGCGGTGTATGAAAACCTGTCCCTACAACAGAGAAGACTTGGTTGAATCGTCTCGGCTTTTGGAACTTTCAATTCGAGTTCCAAGTGCTCGTCGAGCACTCATTGATTTTGACGATCAAATTGGCGCAGGCATGCGCAATCCCGTTAAGCGATGGTGGTTGGATTTGGAAATCATCAACGGCGTGTGCGTTACGCCTGGGGGTGTGAACGAGCGTGATTTAGATTTAGATCGAACCCATAAACTCGCTCAAACTCAAAAGTTGGCATTTTTTCCACCCAACTTGCAACCGCCTATGGGTACCACCGCTTCAAGCACCGTGCCGCTTGATCGTGAAGCTGGACTGCGGGCATACGCCAACGCTGAAAAACCCAGTCAAGCTAAAAAGCGGAAAAAATAATGACGGAAAGAAAAGTAAATTTCAGGATGGCATTTCCTCATATCTGTAGAGGAGTCCATAAAGTCTGATCTGGGCTGCTCTAGACAAGAAACGGGTTCCCAGATTCTGTACATCTAGGTCATCTGCGCAAGGCCATACGCATTAGGAAATATGAGTTTGCAGTATCCGTAACAGGAAATTGGCGAATTACATTTGAGTTTGAAGGCGATGATGCCACTAACGTTAACTTGGAGGACTATCACTGATGAGGTCTTTACGAAATCCCAACCGCATGCCCACACACCCTGGCGCGGTTCTGCGAGAAGATGTGTTGCCAGAACTTGGCTGGGCGCAAACTGAATTGGCAGCGCGCTTGATGGTCAGTCGTCAAACTGTTTCTGATTTGTTGCACGAAAGAAAGTCTGTTACAGCAGAGATGGCTATTCGCATTGCGCGTGCTGTTGGCGGTACACCAGAGAGCTGGCTTCGCATGCAAGAAGCTTGATTTCTTAGCCCAAAGAAAAACCCCTGATGCAATGGTGCAAAAGGGGTTCTTAATTATGGCTCCTCGACCTGGGCTCGAACCAGGGACCTACGGATTAACAGAAAGCCAGGCTCGTCAAAAACCTATATAAATCAACGACTTATAGTTGTTTTTGATAACCGTGTAATATTTCGTGTAATAACCCCAAAAGTTACATAATGTAACTTTCCAGCCAAAACACGCAAATTTGCACTCAGCGCTGTCATTTTGCACGTGAAAGTTAGACGCTAGGCTTGGGGCTCGCGCTTATTTTTTGAAAAGTTAGAAGTTTGGCTTGAGGCTTGAAATTGTTTCTGTAATATCAAGACGCACATGGCATCTAAAATTGAATGCCATACAGTTGTTTAATTTTTGGTTTTACTCGTGGGTGCAGAGTTGACGAGAGCATCGTATTTCTGAAATATCGATGACTCTCCATTTAGATTTACTAGAAGTACGGAGTAGGGCTCTTTACGGCCTTTGTAGGAAGGACCATCCATTCCAGGCGAACCTACCACCATCCCTGGCACAGTCAGTCCGATGGCCTTGGGTTGTTCATGCAGCAATCTGCGAATTTCGCGCACTGGCACATGCCCTTCAATGACATAACCACCTACACGCGCAGTGTGGCACGAACCCAGTTTGGCAGGCATACCAAGCTTAGCCCGCATTGCTTCATTGCCGCTTTCAAATACCCGGACAGAGAATCCTGATTTTTCTAGGATGGTCACCCAATCTTTGCAGCAGCCGCAGTTTGGGTCTTTCCAAACCTCGACCAAGTTGGTCTGCAGCTGGGTTGCTGAAGCTGCAAAGGGAAGCGTGAACGCACCAACAAGCCAAAACCGACGATTCATGATGGGTTTTAAATAAGCGGCTTTGGCTTAAACGCCTAGCAGCTTCTTGGCGTCCGCCAGTGCTTTCATCGACTCGGTGTGTTTGCCTTCCTTATGCAACTTTTCACCCTCTTCGCGCAAGGCTTTGACTTTGGACATTTCTGCTGCAGGCAATTTCGCAGTTGGCATTTTTGCGTCGATAGTACGCATCTCACCAGGGCAACCATGCGCTGAGGCTGTGGCGGCAAAAAACATGACAAGTGAACCAATAAGAAGTTGTTTCATGGAGGTCTCCAAAAAGTTGAAATTCAATCTTATTTCAGCAGTCCACAACGTATGTATTTGCTGCTGATTTTGTCCCTAGTAAGGGGTGGGGAATTAGATTCTTGGGGGCACTGATATAGATTAAAGTTGTTTGCAACACTCGCTAGGTTTAAGCTAATGCTATGACAAATATCAAACTGACGACTACCTACGCTCTCAATGGCCTGCACTGCGGCGCCTGTGTAAATAAAGTAACCCAGGCATTAACGCCACTGGCTGCTGGGGTTGAGGTGAGCCTGCAGCCCATGCAGGTAACCCTGACAGAGACAAAAGCGGATTTTGAAGCTTTGAAAGCGGCAGTAGAGAACGCCGGAAAGTATGTCCTGATGCCTCATTCAGAGCCGATTCAGTCGTCGAATATGGTGCCAGACGTATCACAACAGGCGCAAAAAGCTACTTTCAACGTAGTTGAAGAAAATTCCGCATCGAGCTGGCTGGTTACCTACAGCCCGCTGTTGTTGATCCTTGCCTACATACTTGGGGCGAGCGTCCTCGTGCAAATTGGAATCAACGGTATGGCCGGCGTGACAACTGCAGACACCATGCGCTACTTCATGGCTGGCTTTTTTTTGGTGTTCTCATTTTTCAAACTGTTGGACATCGGTGCTTTTGCCAACGCCTACTCAGCGTACGACCTTCTGGCGAGCCGCTGGCATGGTTGGGGTAGGATGTATCCTTTTGTAGAGCTGGCGTTAGGGATGGCTTATCTAGCAGACTTCAACCCGTTGCTGACGCATTGGATCACCATCATCGTGATGGGGTTTTCAGCGATTGGTGTGATTCGCGCTGTGGCCAGCAAAACGCAAATTCAGTGTGCCTGCCTAGGCGCCGTATTCAAACTCCCAATGAGCACGGTGACGATTGTTGAAGATGTTGGCATGGTGGCGATGGCGGCGGTCATGGTGGTTTTTTCACATTGAACTTGAATTTTCCACCATGCCGATTTATTTAACTTACGCGTCTTCTCGAAATAGGAGCTAATGCGAAAAGTCTTTAAATTACTGGTACATTCTGAGAAATATGAGCCGATTAATCAAAGTGTTTCTAATCCTTTGCATGGGCTGGCAGTCGCTGGCCTTTGCAGGTTTCGATGCGCTTGTGGCGCATGCCAACGAAGAGCAGCACGCTTTACTTCACTTTCAAGGTGTTGCCCATCACCATGACGATCACGCTGAAGATTTTCATGAAGACGACTCCATAGCATCGACTTTGCATGCACTGTCCGATGCAAGTCAGTTTTCTCCAGCCTTGCCTTCTCCCCAAACTTGTTGCCCAGGTATTACTGACGCGGATCAACCCTCCGTAGAGCGTGTCCTTCCAAGGGGTCAGTTGCTTCCCGATGGATTAGAACGCCCTCCAAAACCAATGGCCTGACCTTCGGCCGTGCCTGCGCTTTAAATTGCGCAGTGCGTTTTTTTGGTTTTGCCTTTTTCACTGCGTCTGTGTTTGGCGTGTGTGAAATGGTGCGCATGGTCTATACATATGATGAATTTATTGACATGGTTTGGGCCATGGCAGTTAACCCGCGCTTTAATTTCTTGCGTGCTGGTTTACCTGGCTCTAGCTGTTTCTGCTTCAGTGCGGGCACAAGACAGTAAGCAAGTCTCACTCGCTACTGAGAGGGTTTCTCTAACGCTCAATCAAGCGCTCGAGACTGCTTGGCAGCGTTCATTGGAGGCTTCTGAATCGCGCAGTCGTTTTGCCATTGTGCAGGCTGATCAAGCAGTCAACCAAAACTGGCTTGCAGCTTCACCTGCATTCAGCATGGGACAGCGCGATGGAAAAGCTGGTACCCCTTCTGGAAGTCGTGAAACGGAGCTCGGACTGTCTTTTCCCCTTTGGTGGCCAGGACAGCGTGCCGCTGGTGGTCAAGCAACACAATCTCAGTTGGGTTTGTCCCATGCTACAGAACAGGCCGAGCGGCTGCGCTTGGCAGGGCGTTTGCGTGAAGCCATTGGCGCCCTGAATCTGGCTGAGGTCGAATTGAACCAAGTGGAACGGCAAGTTAAAGACTTAGTCCTATTGACGCAGGACGTTGATAAACGCGTTCGTGCGGGTGATCTAGCTCCTGCTGATGCGCTAGCAGCTCGCTCAGAGTTGCTTGGGGCACAGGCACAAGCAATCGCAGCGCGACAAGCCTTGGCTGTTCAGCAGTCCCACTGGCACTTGCTCACTGGCCTTCCTTCATTGAAATTGCAAACAAGGGCTGCCCCTAGTTTGGCGCAACTGCAAGACACCCATCCAGAACTCCTTCTCGCTAACGCCGCGGTGGACTTGGGACAGCGTCGAGCAGATTTAGCACGAGTTCAGCGTTCGGATTCGCCAGAACTTTCAATGGGCATGCGACAAGAGCGACCGGGTCAAGGCGCAGGTTTGCAAAGCAGTATGGTGGTGGCACTTCGAGTGCCAGTGGGTGGACAGGTCTACCAGCAACCGCGAATTGCTGCGGCGCTGGGTGAATTAGACATTGCACAAACCCAAGCGCTACGAACGCGCCAGCGCCTCGCGGCCGAATTGACATTGGCGCAAAGTCAGTTGAGCTTGAGTCAAACCCAACTAACAGCTGAAGGAGAGCGAGCTCAATTGCTGGCCGAACGTGCCCGCTTAATTGACAAGTCCTTCCGTGCTGGTGAATCCGCGTTGCCAGACATGCTACGAGCACTGACCGCAGCCTCGAGCGCCGAGAGTGCCTTTGCGCGTCAACAAATCAACCATCAAACTGCGATTGCCCGCATTGAACAAGCTTTGGGATTACTGCCATGATTCATCCATTTATTTTCAGATCAATAGGATCAATCTTGACTGCCATCTTGATGGCGCTGATGCCTGCGCTGACATTGGCTGGCCCTGGCGCACATGGCCCCAATGGCGAGCACTTGGATTCGCCAAAGACGGATAAGCCAATGTATGCTGGTCTTCGAATCGAAGCTAACTCAGATATCTTTGAGTTGGTTGGTACGCTTGCGGGCGGTGAGTTGGCCATTTTCATTGACCGCTTTGTGACTAACGAGCCTCTGTTGCAGGCACAAGTCGAAGTTGAGTCTGGAGCACTGAAGGCACCGGCTAAATTTCGCGCCGAAATCGGTGATTACAAAATCGATGATCCGGCAATGCTTCAAAAGCTTTCCACGCCGGGTGAACACCCGCTTGTGATAACCGTGATTGCTGGCAAGGACAGCGACCTCTTGGACGCGGTGTTGCTTGTGCCAGCTTCTTTGGCTGTTGACGATCATCACTTCCATTGGGAGTGGTGGGCCCTCGGAGCCTTTGCTACTTTGGTGTTGCTTGGCATTGCAGTTGGACGCCTTCGCAACCAGCGCCAGCGTCGTTACTCCCTAGGAGGTCAACTATGAAAAGTCTTTATTCTTTTGGAACGCAAGTAGCCACGCTGGTGTTGGCCAGTTGCCTTTCTGCTTGGGCCGGCCCCGGTGCACACGGGCCAAATGGCGAACACTTGGATCAAGCACCTACATCTTCTGTGGGTGGGCTAGCCCGCATGCCCGATGGTAGCGTGAATGTACCCAAGCTCGCGCAGCGGCGCATGGAATTGCGAACCCAGCTAGCCCCCGAGTCAGAGGCTGCAGCTACGATCCAGTTGCCAGGAAGGATCGTTGCAGACCCCAACGCCAGCGGACAAGTGCAGGCTACCCATGGTGGGCGCGTGGAGCCTGGGCCGCGCGGATTGCCTATGGCGGGTCAAGCTGTGAAGCAAGGCGAGGTTCTCGCTTGGGTGCGCCATCATGCCGATCCATTTGCCCTAGCGGCTCAACAATCACAGCGCGCCGAATTGAAAGCTGCTCGCGATATAGCAGAGCAGCGCCTTCGTCGGTTGGAGTCCCTTGAGGGCACGGTGCCGCGCAAGGACATTGATACCGCACGCATTGATGTTCAGTCTCTGACCGAGCGCGAAAAGCGTATTGCAGAAAGTTTGGATGCGCGAGAGACGCTGCGAGCACCCGTCTCGGGTGTGATTGCACATTCCGATGTCAAAGCGGGCCAGATTGTGGATACACGCGAGGTGTTGATTGAGATCATTGATCCTGCACGCTTGATGGTGGAGGCCAGCACACCGGATGTGTCGCTTGGCAGTCGTCTGGGCGTGGCTCATCTGGCAGGAGTCGAGGGCGTCAAGCTGCAACTTGTTGGCGCCGCGCGGTCCTTGCGTGACGGCGTGTTGCCGCTGAACTTTCGCGTTTCAGTTGCACCTGGAGCTGCGCCCATTGCAGTTGGTCAAACTGTGACATTGATCGCGGCGCTCAAGGAGCGGCGAAAGGGCATCGTCTTGCCGGCGTCTGCTGTTGTACGAAGCCCTTCAAACGAACCCATTGTCTGGATCAAAACTGGCGCTGAGCGCTTCATGCCGCAACCGGTTCAGATTCAGCCGCTAGACGCAGCCACAGTGTTGGTCACTCAGGGGCTAGCCGCTGACAACCGCGTGCTGGTTCAAGGCGCTGCGCTGGTTTCGCAGATTCGCTGAACGGAGCCAGATCATCATGTTCAATTGGATCGTTCAATACAGTTTGCGCAATCGGCTATTTGTTTTGGCCTTTGCAGCCTTACTCATAGTCTATGGTGCGATGACCGCTTGGCGCACGCCTGTCGATGTGTTTCCAGACCTCAACAAACCTCTCGTCACTGTCCTGACCGAGGCGGGCGGCATGGCACCCGAGGAGGTTGAGCAACTGGTGAGTTTTCCCATCGAGACAGCGCTCAACGGCATGGCTGGCGTTACCCGCGTTCGCTCCACTTCGGGCATTGGCCTGTCTGTGGTTTATGCCGAGTTTGATTGGGGAACTGACATTTATCGCAATCGGCAATTGGTTGCCGAGCGTTTAGCGCAACTGCGAAGTCAACTGCCTTCTGATATCACGCCGGTGATGGGACCGGTCTCTTCTATCATGGGCGAGATCATGCTGATTGCGCTGCCACTGCAAGGCGGCGAGGGCGCAGCTAACCCTATGCAAGCCCGAGAGTATGCCGACTTTGTATTGCGGCCGCGCTTGCTCGGTATCGCGGGCGTTTCTCAGGTCATTCCCATTGGTGGCGAGGTGCGTCAGTTGCGCGTAGAGCCAGACCCTGTACGTATGGCTCAACTGGGTATTTCGCTGAGCCAAATAGAGCAGGCACTGCGCGGGTATGCTGGTAACGTTGGGGGTGGCTTCATTGATTTGAACAGCAGGGAATACCTTATTCGTCACATGGGCCGTACCCAGCGACTAGAGGATTTGCAGGGTATGGCCGTCGCTTGGAAGGACGGCCGGTCAGTGCTACTGCAGCAGGTGGCTGAAGTTCGCTTCGCTGCTGGTCTCAAGCGCGGTGATGCTGGTTATCAAGGTCAGCCTGCTGTGATTCTCAGCGTTCAAAAGCAGCCTGCCGCTGATACGGTCAAGCTGAGCCGACAGATTGAGCAAGCCTTGGTTGATCTTCAGGCGGGCCTTCCCAAAGGGCTTGCCAAACCACAAGTGCTGTTTCGACAGGCCGATTTCATCAAGGCTTCCGTTGGCAACGTCACGCAGGCGCTGCGCGATGGTGCGGTGATTGTTGCCATTGTTCTGTTTGCGTTCTTGCTGTCTGTTCGCACCACCTTGATTTCCTTGGTTGCCATCCCACTGTCTTTGGCAGTAACGGCCGTGGTCTTTCGCTGGCTCGATCAGTCGATTAACGTCATGACATTGGGTGGGCTGGCGATTGCAATTGGCGAGTTGGTGGACGATGCCGTGGTTGACGTTGAAAATATCTTACGTCGACTCAAGGAAAACAGAGCCCTTGCGCAACCGCAGTCGGTGATGTCGGTAGTTCAGCAGGCCAGCGTTGAAGTGCGCTCCGGCATTGTGTACGCCACAGTCATCGTCGTGCTGGTGTTCGTGCCCTTGTTCGCCTTGCCGGGCATCGAAGGGCGTCTGTTTGCGCCGCTTGGTATTGCTTATATTGTTTCAATCCTGGCCTCCATGGCGGTGTCGATGACAGTGACGCCCGTACTTTGCAGTTACCTGCTTCCAAAGATGAAACAACTGGGACATGGTGACAGCCCCTTCGTGACGCGCCTGAAGGCTTGGGACCGAAGGCTGCTTAGCTGGTCCTTTCCAAGGGCACGTGGCTTGATCTTGTCTGCGGTTGTGGCTGTTGCTTTAGCCGCAGCCAGTGTGCCCTTTTTCCCGCGCGCCTTTTTGCCTGCATTCAACGAGGGCTCGTTGGTGCTGTCTTTGCTGTTCAACCCAGGCACTTCTCTGGCTGAGTCAAACCGCATGGGCGCTGTGGCTGAACAGCTGATTGGCAAAGTACCTGGTGTTAGTCAGGTTGGTCGCCGTACCGGACGAGCTGAACTCGACGAACATGCCGAGGGCGTCCACTCAACCGAAATCGATGTTGACTTGCATCGCGATGGAAAGCCAGTAGATCGCGAGCAAGTGATGTCGCTCATTCGCACCCAACTTGCTGTGTTGCCCGCCCAAGTTGCTATCGGCCAGCCGATCTCGCACCGTCTCGATCATTTGCTCTCTGGCGTTCGTGCGCAGATCGCGGTCAAGATTTACGGTGACGACACCGACACGCTGCGTGGTCTGGCTGAACAGATGCGCGGTAAGTTAGCTACCGTTCCCGGATTGGTTGACCTGACCGTTGAGAAGCAGGTTCTCATTCCCCAGATCATCGTGCGTCTTGATCCTCAGCGTTTGGCGCAGACAGGTCTGCCTCCGGGCGAGGCTCTGCGCATTTTGAAAGCCTTGACGGATGGTGCCCATGGTTCACAAATTGTGGACGGCGCCAGGCGCTACGAGTTGGTACTGAGGCTTCCTGACGACAAACGCAGTCCGCAGGACCTGGCACGCATGCTGGTTGACACGCCAGCCGGTCGCTTACCCGTGTCAAGTTTTGCCACCGTGACCGAAGCCGATGGCCCCAACCAAATCGGAAGAGAGAACGGCCGTCGACGAATTGTTGTCTATGCCAACAGCGATGGCTCGGATATGGGACGCATCGTTAGCGACATCCGCCAAGCCATTGCTTCTACGGAGTTGCCTGCCGGTAGCTTTATCAATCTTGAGGGGCAATTTCAAGCGCAGGAGCAGGCTGCTGCTCAGATCTTGGGCTTGTCGCTGATTTCACTGGGGCTCATGTTTCTTGTGCTTTACTCGCGCTATCGCTCGGTGGTGTTGGTCGGCATCATCATGGCCAATATCCCGCTTGCACTGATCGGAAGTGTTGTGGCAATGTGGCTGGCAGGCGTAACGCTGTCGGTAGCCACAATGGTGGGCTTCATCACCTTAGCGGGCATTGCAACTCGTAACGGTATATTAAAGATCAGTCATTACATCAACCTCTGCCGATTTGAGGGTGAGACCTTTAGTCAAGCGATGATCATGCGCGGCTCACTTGAGCGGCTGACGCCGGTGCTAATGACAGCACTGGTAGCGGCCTTTGCATTGACGCCACTGCTGCTGGCCAGTGATGCGCCTGGAAAAGAAATTCTGCATCCTGTGGCGGTGGTTATCTTTGGAGGCTTGATCAGTTCTACGCTGCTGGACACCTTGCTCACACCTTTGCTGTTTTGGCGTTACGGAGCTGATGCGACTGATCGGTTATTGAAGCAAACTGGCACCGACGAAGAATCAAAACAATCAGTTCCAGATGCGTTTTAAAGATTTTTTACAGGCTTTATGGTGCCGCCTATTAGAGCACCACGTCATTTAAGGAGATATCAAAAATGAAGATGAAGCATTTGATTTCAGTATTGAGCCTAGCGCTTTCTTGCCTTTGCATGAATACAACTCTGGCTCACGGTGGTGCAAAGCCTATGCATGGCGGCATCGTGCAGATGGCTAATGACATAGGCTTTGAGTTGGTGGTACAGCCTGATGGCGTTATCATTTATCTGATGGACCATGGCAAGCCCATGGCTTCCAAAGGCATTACCGGCAAGCTGACTATTTTGCAGGGCAGCAACAAAATCGAAGCAGACATTAAAGAAGCAGGTGACAACACACTGCGCGTCTTGGGCATTAAGCTGGGCAAAGGTGACAAGCTGGTTGCTGCTCTGAGCAATGTTAGTGGCAAGAATACGACCGTGCGATTCACGATCAAATAAAAAAGAGCTCACTGTAATGGTGAGCTCTCTATTTTCAGACGTTCACCAAAGGCATTCGCATTCATGACACCGATTCAAACATTGTGCCTTTACGCATTAACTGCTTGCGCGGAAATTCTTGGTTGCTACTTGCCGTATTTATGGCTTAAGAAAAGTGCGTCTCCATGGTGGTTGATCGTTGCCGCAGCAAGTTTGGCTTTGTTCGTTTGGCTGCTGACGCTGCATCCACATCCTGCTGGACGTGTG
>Ga0255120_1000084_pt1 | contig 26013 bp, 23 predicted proteins | sample Law_Colum_RepA_8_2_FD_188582 | JGI IMG/M metagenome (GOLD analysis project Ga0255120, IMG submission 188582) | Freshwater microbial communities from St. Lawrence River, New York, United States - Law_Colum_RepA_8h | ecosystem: Environmental > Aquatic > Freshwater > River | place: USA: New York...
ACCTCGCGCAATGCGCCAGCCTTGTCGATTTGGAGCTGATTCGGGCATCCGCGTTTCGGCCAGTTATCGATCCAATGCATGGCTCTGGTTCAGGGATGCTTACTAAAATTCTCGTGGATGCTGGTATCGATAGCATCGAAATACGTTCAGAACGTAACCCATACTTTGGCGGCGTGAACCCCGAGCCCATCGCGAGCAATATGCAGGCGCTGTTCGATGCGGTTACGGAATCTGGCCGGGATGTTGGAATCTGTCTTGATGGTGATGCAGACCGCTTTGGCGCATGTGATTCACATGGCCGCTTTGTGGACTGTCACCGCCTCTTTGCGGTCCTCCTGAAGCACCTTACGAACTACCGTGGTTTGACCGGTGATGTCGTCCGGACGGTGTCCACAACCCGAGCGCTCGACAAGCTCTGCGCTAATCGGGGCATCCGCCTGATCGAAACACCCATTGGCTTCAAGTACATTTGTGATTTGATGCTCCAAGGGGATGTGATGATTGGTGGCGAGGAATCCGGTGGCATCGGTGTCAAGGGCCACCTTCCTGAGCGGGATGGCGTTGTGATGGGCCTGTTGATACTTGAGGCGATGGCCGCGGCTGGCAAGCGATTGGAAGACCTGATCGACGATGTCTTTGCGGAAGTCGGACCGCATGAATACACACGTAATGACATGCATCCACCTGTAGCTGCGATGCCCGCTATCAATGCAGCGCTGCTTTCGTTTGCGGAAACATCGTTCGCTGGGCTCACTATTCACGAAATCGTCCGCAAAGATGGCACACGCCTCGACTTTGCAGATGGTTCATGGCTGCTGCTGAGACCATCCGGGACCGAACCCGTCGTCCGCGTTTATGCCGAGGCACCTACGATGGACCAGGCTAAACACTTGGTGGCGCAGGGTGTAGCGTACGTTAACGCGGTTGGAGCGACCGTTTAGTTATTCAGAGCGCCAGCTGTACTGCGGTTCCCACCCGATAACATTTCGTGCTGCGGAGCAGTCAATCAGTCCGCGGAAGACATTGTCGTTGGTAAGCCATTCCGTGAGGCGGTCGGTCATCACCGCCTCAGGATAGTCTCGTTCTAACAGGGCAGACGTTGGCAGCTTCGATGTCGTATCGCCTGCAGCGAGCAACATTTGGTGACATCCAGAAAACGGTACTGTCGCCGCAAGGATGGCCGCGGAAACCACATCGCGGATGTCAACATAAGACCAAAGGTCACTTATAGACCAGATGTTTGGCGCTGTGTCGACATTGGCTTTCCAGACTGAATAGGCTTTCTCGGATGCAACATACACGGGGCGTAGCAAGGCGATGTCCATGTTGTGCATTCGGGAATAGTGCTGCGCCGTTGTTTCCACCAAATGCTTTGCCAGCTGATAGGCATTATGCGTGTGCACCGGATAAGCATCATCACCGGGGAGATACGCGAGGGGACGCCGACCGCTAAACGAGCCGAATGCATTCACCGAAGAAAAGACAACGACACGGGAGATTCCATGGTTCGCGCACCCTTGAAGGATGTTCCAGGTGCCTTGTGCATTGGATGCAAGGACATCGGTTTCCCGGCCATCGATAGGGGATGGAATCGCTCCGCAGTGAATGACATGTGTACAGCCAGTAAGCGCTGCCTGAACACTCTGGGAATGCGTCAAGTCCATTTGGATGTCGACATCCCCGTGAATGTCGGTTGTTATGACTGCTGTCCCTGATTCACGCAGGCGAGTCGCCACGTGGCTGCCGATATGCCCTGCACCTCCTGTGACCAGGACCTTTGCACTCGGTGAAAATGGACTACTGGGCATCCGCCTGGCGCCTCGCTTCAGCAACTGTAATGCCTGCGGCAACTGTGACATTTAGGGAGTCCGCTTCGCTTGACAGGGACATCGGGATACGTACCAACATGGATGCCACATCACGGACTGCCTGTGAGATACCGCTTTGCTCGTTACCCATCACAATCGCAAGTGGGCGCTGGCTGAGGTCTGCGACATGGAGGGATACGTCTGTGCTTCCGGTCGTCGCGCAGATGGCCATGCCACGTTCACGGAGCTTACCGAGCGTGTCGGCAAGGTTTGCCGTAATCGCGACCGGCGTACGGAGAATCGAGCCCGTTGTTGAACGAACACTTTGCCGGGACCATGGATCTACAGATGCGCTATCGAGGAGTAGGGCTTCGCAACCAAGTGCATCCGCGATGCGAATCATTACGCCAACATTCCGTGGATCCTGAATCGCCTCACCGCAAAGAATGATTCCTTTAGAGTCAGCAAGGCCTTTGACGCTTGTTCGGAGCTGATCCACAATCGCGACGGCCTGACACGGTGTCGCGTATGAATTTCCCGTGAGGTCAGTGATCATCGCGGGAGGCACAATGTATGTCACAAGTGTCTTGCCCTCGATGGCATCCGCGAGCTGCTCGTGGCCCTGTTGCGTGACAAAGAGTGTGTGGACTTCAGATTTGGATTGTCTCAATGCCTGTTCCACCAAATCGACGCCTTCTACAAAGTAGCGTCGTTGCTCCGTGCGACCGGACTGCTTGAGGAGCGTAAGGGCCTGCTCGAAGACGGGACTTTTCTTACTGGAGAGTGAATGTGACATATCGCTTCAATCTATCGCATCCGTGATGCGAAACAGATTTACCCGATGCGGGTTCATTAAATCTTGGCTGTGATATTCTTCGGATGTGACATGGGCTGCGCTTGCTGTATTCGCATCACAGGCAGCCGTTCCCCAAACGGGGCTGCCGAGGCAAGCTCCCGATGCGCGCTCCCCACGGAAATTAGCTGGGCCGCTACAAGTGCCAAACCAGCGTGGCTTGCTCCCTTCACGGCAGAAGCTTGACCAAACGGATGTGCTTGGCAGCGTTCAGGATGCCATCAAGCGGGATCCGTGGGTTTATCCCATTGCGGACCAGCTGCGCTTCGAAGCCAACGGAACCATCGTTGCAAGTGGAAATGTCCTGATCAAGACCACCAATCAGACAATACGTGCCGAGCGCTTTAGCTACGACCCTGTGACGAAGATTGCATCGCTTAGTGTGGATGTCCACTATTTGGAAGATGGCATTCTTGTCGACGCCGATGCAATGGCTGTCAATGTTGAGACATATGACTTTGATGCACGTGGCGCAAAGGTTGTCATCGATGCATCCCGAACCGGTGGCACAAGCCTTCAGGCGATGCGTTTCTCGGCGGCACGAGCCCGGCGTAATGGAAAAGTCATTGATGCTGAGGATGGAGAGTTCACGACATGTGATCTCGTTACGCCACATGGGGACATCGGATTTTCATCGGCGATGCTTATCGCGGACGAGCGGCTCGTGTTACGCAACGCGAAGATTCGCAGATATGAACGCAATGTTGCAACGATTCGCCATCTGTCAGTTCCGCTAAAGGAGAAGCGCCCCGGGGGGTGGCTCCCTGCATTTGGCCGCACCAATGAGGAAGGCTACTTCGTCAAAGCTGCCATCGGGTACGCGGTTGCCGCGCAGCTTCCGGGTCTGCTGCGTGTGGACCTAATGGAACGCAAGGGTATTGGCCTCGGCTTTGATCAGGTCTATCGGTATTTAGGGGCATCACCTGGCGCCGGCCGCCTTGTCGTTTACGACCTTAAGGACAATAATCGCGGTGTACACAACCGAAATGTGCGATTTGAACACGAACAACGGGTTGGAGAGCTGGATTTTCGGCTGAATTCTGATCAGAGTAGCAACTCATATCAGAGTGCCATCAGTGGATCCCAAACGCGGTCAAATGGCATCACTGTGCTCAGGCAGAGCCCAGGCCGGCCGTTTAATCTTACCTTTGTTGATGGATTGTCGGGCTCATCTTTTGCAAAGAGCGGAACCCGAACACTAACGACATCACAGGGATTCAAAGTCGGAAAGGACTTCACCGGGAGTGTGAAGTACTCGAGTATCGCCAATCGAACATCCAGTGGGACAATTGCCGCACCAAATCTGGCAAAATCACAGCGGGAGCTCGCTGAATTGACAGCGCGTGGTGTGATTGGTCCCTTTGATGCCCAGCTGCAAGCCAATCGTAACCTCTCGAACAAAACGAGTGGACAAAGTGGGACCTCTGCGTTTTTTGGAGGAACAGAACGACTTCCTGAGATCCGACTACAGCTGAAGAAGCCACCAACACAGCTGGCAGGAATACTCCAGTCCGCAACACTCGGTTATGGTCGCTTTCTAGAAAGTAGCTTACGTGGAGGGATACCGCAGGCCGTTGGCACAAACCGCTTTCTAGCTGACATCAATGCAAAACAGATTGAACGGCAAGTTGGCTCCGCAGCATTACGGTCCACCAGTCGTTTGCTCCAAACGGTTTACGATGGCGGCGTCGCTGCCCAATATGTGCTTGACCATTCGACGACGCTCGCAGCTGGCGGCGAGGAAGGATCCGGATGGAATCTGACGTATCGCTACAACCGGCCCTATGGCGGCGTCCCTGTTGGGTTTCGTCTTGATCGAACCGGCTCAAGTAATGTGGCTGCAGCCAGTCGCACATTTTCCACAGATCGTTTACTGGCATCGTTTGGTACCGCGTTTGACATCGAGCGTAGCCGCGAACCGTTGTTCCCCGGGAGCCCTCGGAGACCCTGGACAAACCTCCAGGCTCAAGTTTCCGGTGTGATTTCGCCGCGGCTTGCGGCAAGAACCCAGATTGCCTGGGATCCGAACACCAAGGCGCCAGTTTCGATGCAATACGGCATTCAGGCAGAGCTGGCAAACGAGTTCTTCTCTGATCTTGCCTTGTCTTATGAACCGAGATTACAACAATGGACCCAGCTCGCGGGCAGGTTTGGCGGGTGGATGTTTGGCCGCGGGACCCACGTGATGTCACAGCTTTCGTACAGTGGTTTCAGCAAGAAATTCGATTATCGCTCCGTTGCAGTTGAACACACATTTCATGACTATGTTCTGACTGTTGCTTACGTTGATCAACCATTTGGCTTTCGGAGCGAAAAGGGAATCAATATTGGGCTGAGGTTACGTGCATTTCCTGTTGGGGATATTCCTCAGACAGGGCGATTGGGAACGGCGCGGGATGCTGGCTTCGGTGGGTTTGGTGGCCAGTATGGCTTGCAGAATCCGTTCTTTACAAGCGGACAGGGGATGACTGGTGGCGGCGGGATGATGGGCGGACCGAACCGCTTCTAATCATGCAGGTGTTCGCTCAAGGTTCCTTGCCGGAATCCACCATGCAGCGCATTGGCTGGCGGCCGGCATCGAATACCGTTTTTCCACAAGGTATGGAAAGCTAACATTTTCAACATCTGCAGCGACGCTATCCTGTGTCTGTGATGGCGTGTAGCGTAGCTGAGGTTCTCCAGTTTGCCGAATGCTTGTAGATCGGATGGCTGCTTGCGTCAAAATTGCAGCGATGCTTGGAAGTGGATTGGTTCCAGCGCCAACTTTGATTGAAAGGACTGGATCATGAGCATCTATGGAGCATGCCATCTGGCCGAATGTGCCTCCGAGAGGATTTCCCTCCACGTAGCGGTCAATCCGTGCATAGTCCTCTTTGCGGTACCAGGCTAACAGGCCTGGAAGCCAGTGGAGGTTTCCATTCCAGCGTTTGATGATGTCAACAGTTGTCGCAGCCTCACTAAAGTCAACCACGCCGATTTCAGCGAATGATTGTTGCTCTTCCGCAAAGCGGGTGCCAAGGGGGTGCCAAGATTGTGTGGCGATGGTCAGCAAGAGTGTCCGGGATGTGCCGCTTGGATCCGTCGACAGCCATGCAACCTGAAGGACATCTTGCTGCGTAAGCTGTGTTGGTGGTTTCACTTATTACTCGGTCCGCGCGTAGAAAATGGGTCACTCACGGTTGGTGGTGCAGGCTCAACTTCAAGGCCATTCATGAAGCGTTTGTCAACGGTTTGGGGTCTTGGGGCTTCCATGGGTGGTGTAACCGCAATGTCTCCCTCACTAGGCGCTTCGATGCCAGCTTGTATTGCGACAGGAGTTGTGGGCGGTACTGGAGTCGATCGCGGCGTAATGAGAGAAATCATCAGCGTCAGCTGCACCGCAATAATAGTCGCAATCAAAGACACCAATCCCAGCCCACTAAGCTTCGCTGAAGGCCGCTTCACATGAGCGTTGTGCACCTCAGATGTGTCCTGATGATGCTGATTGTTGCCTTGGGAGAACAATGTAGTTTGTGCATCGGTTTCATGCATCGATGATTGTTGCTTAATGGCCATCTCTGTGAACGTATCTTACCAGCGATAGAATCCGGTTATGGCACGTGAAAATAGCACAAGTGGAGCTGTCAGAGCAGAGGACCAACGCCTTCGAGGGATTTCCCGGTCCTTACTAATCGCCGTTGGTGGAACCGGACATCGGGTGTTGCTGGACATCCGGCAGAGGATGATCCAAAAGTACGGCTCGACAGACCATGTACCGATTGTTTCGTATCTTCTCCTTGACACGGATGAAGCAATCTTTACATCGAACCCTAACTTCTCCGAGGCAGCTAACCTTCCTAGTGCCGACAAAATACATACATCGGTGCATGGGGTGGATCAGCTCCGGCAGAACTTGCATCAATATCCGCATTTGCGTGATTGGCTAGACCCCCGGACGCTGAGCGGAGACATCGCGCAGGGTGCAGGCGCCGTGCGTGCACGGGGACGGCTTGCTTACTTCTGGAATTACGAGAAGATCTCAAGGCGTATTGAAGAAAAGTACACAGAAATCACCAAGGATGCGAGTAAGGCTGCAGCGATGCGCCGCGGGTTGCAGGTCTCTGAAGGTGTGACTGTGTATATCGTGGGCAGCCTTCTCGGTGGCACGGGCTCGGGGATGTTCCTCGACCTTGCGTACACGGTACGTCAGCTTCTCAAAAGCCAGCCGATGCTACAGGTTGTTGGCATTTTTACCGTGCCTCCGCACACAGCTGCTGCTGCCGTTGATAACCGGCCTAATGCATATGCCAGCCTACTTGAGTTGAACCACTACTCGGATGCGAATACAGAGTTCACGGCCCAGTACCGTCCGGATCAACCCGGTGTAGCAAGCATCGACCCGCCATTTCGCTATACCTATCTTGTCGATTCCAGCTCGCCACGGGCGAATCTTGGGACCGTTGACAAGCTGGTTGAAATGATTGGGCATTCGGTGTTCTTGGATTTAACCAGCGAGTTTCAGCGCCAAAAGAAGTCCAACCGCGATAACTTTGATCAGTTTCTGACCCAACCGGATGAACTTGGTTGCCCGCAGAACTTTATGACGATGGGCCTTTCGGCCATCCACTTTCCACGTGAAAAAGTGTTGGAGGCGTGCGTCAATCGCCTCGCTGGTCATATCGTTCGCCGCTGGACGCAGCCCCTCGACCGCATTGGTAATATCGGCGGATTCACGGATGAAGAAATGCGTCGGCTTGGCTTAACGATTGATTCGCTTGAACAGCAGCTGCTGGCAGCAGGCCCCGACAGTGGAGAGTCGCTCCGCGACCGCGCGATTGGGTATTGGTCATCCGCACATCAGCAGTACCAACTGAATTACCCTGGACACGGTCGGGTAGTGGACTTCCTCGGTGTACGCCAACGAGATCTCGAAGCGCGCTATGTCGATACGGACCCAAACCCGGATCCGACCGCCAAGCAACGGGCAAACCTCGGTGATGACACGTACCAGATGCAACAGAATGTCCGGGATGTCCTTGCGGCCAAAGAGGCTGCGCTCCGGAATTTTGTCGCGGAATGTATCAATCATCCACACCGCAGGCATGGGGTTGCCCGAAGCTTTCTGGAGCATGCCAATGAGCGCTTCCGTCACGGTGTTGTTGAATGGACGCGTCGGCGTGAGCAGATGCAGGTTGAGCTGCCGGAAGCCGCATCGATGCGGGACCAACAGCTAGGTCTAATCACAGAGTTTGCACGTGACCCTGCCTTAATGCTTATTCCAGGAGCCAAGCGCAAGGAAATCGATGAGCGCGTAGATACCTACCTGTCGCATGCGCGGCGCTGGGCGGCAACATTTCTTGAGATGCGTGCGGCCGACCATGGCACTTATCTGTTGATTCGCCTGCAGGAGACGGTGGAGGCTCTAAAAGCCGAACTGGATGCCTATATTGAGCTGATGCGCTCCCTTGAGGGGCAGTTTGTCAAGGCTGAACAAAATGCCATGGATGCTCCCGTTGATGTCAACGGTCTGGTGATTTTCCAGCCAGGGCGACGTGTTGAGCATGAGGATGGCAGAGTTACCTTCGAAGGTGGCGACATCGATGTACGATTTGCGGCCTATGTCGGCGATGTATCCGATGCCAACAATGCTGCTGTCTCAGCGGCGGCTGCTAGGGCCTTGGATGCCTTGGGAGCCGCGGGGAGCATTTACAATATCCGCTCTTCGGATACGTCACGGCTCCGGGATACCCTCCAGGCGGAGTGTCGCCGCGTCTTTACAGCGGTCGGGGATGAAGCGGTTTTGGACAAGTTGTTTGAACGGTTTGGCGCAACGCCTGATCGCGCAATCGAAGAAATGCGCCGCCTCCATGGCCTCTCACAGCCATTTCTGCACATCAAGGAGAATGCTCCTGGATATTTGCATCATGCAAACAAAGAGCAGACGATTGTCGGTGTAATGAATGGGGCTGAACCCCGCTCGGATGCCGAGCATCAGTTCCGTGAGCTCCTGACAAAGAGTGCGCAAGGTATCCGGGATGGTCAGATCACCAACTCGGCGGAGCCGCACCAAGTGTTGTTTCTCCGTGAGCGTGCTGCCTTCCCATTGCGGTTGCTCGAAGGCCTGGAAACGTATCGGTACGCCTACGAACAAGTGAAGCTGCAAGGTGCTAGTGCGAACCCAATGCATACGCGCCGTGATGTCCGTGAGTGGAATCGCATCGCTCCTCCAAGCTCTGAGGACCAATGGACTGCCTGGTCTACCTTTGTGCTTGCGTGGTCGCTTGGCATCGTGTCTGAGATTTCTGAAAAGATTTACACGGCTGTAGGCCAATCTGAGAAAATTCGCTTTGTTGCGGATTATCAAGATCAGTTTGGGATGGCGCGTCAGGACCCAATCGGCGGCTTTGACACGGTTCCACACGGAGCGGCAAGTTTGCAGGCGGAGCTAGTAGAGCAGGTGAGTGCACGGCGGGTTCCACTGGATGCTAGGTCGCTGGTACTGGGCCTGTGCGATGACCATGCGCTGATGACGCATTTGACACGTGCGGTTGAGCTGCGGGTGAACACGGATGGTAGCCAGGAAATTGGTTACAGTCTTCGGGAATTCGCAAACGTTGCTGCTAGTCGACTACCAAGATCTTTGGTCCGACCGCTACAGGAAGCCATCACTGGAGCTCTTGAGAAAGTCCAGTTCAATCCAAACCTTCCACGGTCTGTTGCACAGCCCATCGTAAAGTCCGCTGCCACTCCTGTCATCGAAACGACTGCAGGAGGGTCTAATCCGTCGGCAAACACGGGTGAACTTGACTTGACGGCACGGTTACAACGTCTAAAGTCCCTCAAGGATGCTGATCTCATTTCTGAAGATGAGTTTCAAGCGCAGCGACAACGTATTTTAGCGGAGCTGTAAATGCCAAGGTGGTTTGATGTCAACCCTGAGGGGCCAGTGACTTCGGATGACTTTATGCGCTTCGATGCCATCGCAGGCTATCCGTTGCCGCTTGTGCTAAGGGAACATTTCGAGGTTGTTAACGGGGGGTATTCCGAGCCAAATGGGTACGTTGTGCCGCACCCCGATGGGCGAATCGATGTCCGCCAGGTCGATTGCTTTCTAGCGTTGCACGGTAATCACTGGGATGGTGAGCTTCTGGATGCGTATCGTCGACGTCCGCTCCTTGATGTGCTGGCGGATTTGCAGGACGAATTTCCCGATGATGCAATGGTCCCGTTTGCGCTGGATGTATTTGGTGGGGTGCTTGCGATAAGGATTGATGCAGGCGAAGCAGGCGATGTTGTCCTGATCACTCCCGATGGCGAGGATCCACATTTTGTGGCGCGATCGTTTGCAGAGTTTCTGGAGAATTTGCATTGAGGTTAAACGGTTCTACCAGCGTATTTGCGGTTTGGGGATGCCCTGTCAAGCACAGTGCGAGCCCTGCAATGCACAACGCGGCGCTCCAGCACGGTGGCATCAATGGCGTCTATGTCCCATTTGAAGTGCAGCCAGATGACATTGCTGCAGCGATTGCAGGAGTACGTGCCCTTGGCATTCGTGGGGTAAACGTTACGGTTCCCCACAAAGAAGCGGTTGTGCCTTTCCTGGATGCATTGACGCCAGAAGCCGAGCGCCTCGGGGCGGTTAACACGCTGTACTGGGAAGGCGACAGGCTGTGTGGTGACACGACGGATGGCCGGGGCTACATCGCTGCATTGCAATCTGAAGGGCTTGTTCCGAAGGCGGCGGCGACCGTTGTGGTCCTTGGCGCCGGAGGAAGTGCACGTTCCGTTGTCTACGCCCTGTCAGGGATTGGTTGTCATGTGGTGGTTGCAAATCGAACGCTCGCAAAGGCTGAACGACTACGGTCACTTGGAGCATCGGCTATCGGCGCATACGACAGCACCATTGTACTGAATGCCCTTGCGGATGCGGCATTGGTGGTCAACACGACGACGCTTGGGATGTCACCCAATGTTGGTCTGATGCCCAAAATAGATGTTGCCACGCTGCAGCCTAACTGCGTTGTTTCTGATTTGATTTATCGCCCTGAGCGGACTGAGCTGCTGTTGAAGGCTGAAGCGCGTGGGTTACGGGTTCAAAACGGCCTTGAGATGCTTGTCCAGCAGGGGGCAATTTCATTCGAACGGTGGCTTGGGGTCTCCGCACCTGTTCATGTGATGCGTCAAGCGGTGCAGGAATCCATCCAAGGCGGGGTGAAGTGAACATCCGCGGTCACGTATACGTCCAAACCCGCAACGGAACATACGAACCGGTGAAAGGTCAGGCACAATGAATAAATTGATGACGACTCTCGTTGGTGCAACGGCAGTCTTATCCCTGGTCGCATTCGCACAGGGCTCTGCCCATGCGCAACGTGGCAACGGCGGCGGCGGCTTTGGCGGTGGATTCGGTGGACAGCGCGGCGGCGGCTTGATGCAGATGGGCCTCAGCAACCTTCCAGTAGATGTACTGGTCAAGGGACTGAAGCTTACTGATGATCAGAAGACCAAGGTTGACGATGTTCAGAAGAAGATCCGCGAAGCGCAGCGTGCTGCATTCGGTGGTGGCAACAATCCATTCGGCGGTGGAGCCGGTGGTGGTAATCGCCCAGATCCTGCGCAGCTGCAGGAAATGATGACCAAGATGCAGGAAGATCGTAAGAAGAACGATGCTCAAATTGAGGCTGTCCTTACGGATGACCAAAAGAAGGCCCTTCCAGCATTCCTCAAAGATGTGCAGACCTTCCAGACAGCACAGTTGCCATTGGCTCTGGTTGGTGACCTCAAGCTCACCGATGATCAGAAGACCAAGATGGCTGCAGTCGTGACGCAAATCCAAAAGATTGCACAAGAGAAGCGCCAGGAAGCCATGGACAACCAGGATTTCCAGTCCCTTCGCGAGATCATGACCCAGACTCAGACTGCGCTTAAGGACAAGACCCGCGCACTCCTCACCGCTGATCAAAAAGCAATGGTTGAGAAGTACGAGAAGGAAAATCCTAACCAAGGCTTCGGCGGCCGTGGTGGACGCGGTGGCGCACCAGGCGCACCAGGTGCTGGCGGTCAGGGTGGTCGTGGCGGACGTGGCGGCAATGGCGGTGGCAACCCACCTCCAACCCAAAACGGCAACGGAGCTCCACCTCCACGCTTCTAGTCTCTGACTGGTAACCGTAAAGTGCTTGCAACGCAATGTTGCAGGCACTTTTCGTTTAAGTCGGTCACATTAAGTCGGTTTGTGATTGCGTCTCGTCAGACACAGAGTCATTCCGATAGCAAGTAGCTCCATGTTGTCATGCTTTCTCCTACCAGCTCCTTTGCCAGTAGTACAAATTGCAAGGGTTCCGTACGGTCATACGGGGCATCGTGGGGGATACTGGTAGAACTTTGCTACATGAGGCTGAAAATGGTTCTTGACAATGAGGTAAGTGCATTCCGGGAACAGGTGAGCGCGTTCTCGATGCTGCAGGTAAATGCCGGTACAAAAGGTATTTGCCATCCAAAGACCACCGCAGCATTTCTTGATTGGACCCAGCGCGTCGAAGACGATGGCTACGCTGGCTACGTTGCTGCACAAGAGGCGGCACTCACAGCCCGTGATCGGCTAGCTGCATTTTGTAATGCAAAATCCACGGAAATCGCCTTCACTGGCAACGCGACGGTCTCGCTCAATATTGCGATGGACCTACCTTGGCATCGCTGGGATGCACCCGTCGATGTCCTCATTTCGGACCACGAATACCCAGCCACCAATATGGTCTTTGGCTATCTCCAGCAACGGGGGAAGATTCGGATCGTTCGCTACTGCTTGTCAACGGACTCCGAAACACTCATCGAGAATCTCGAGCGGGCCCGGACACCCAACACAAAGGTGATGGTCCTTTCCCATGTTTGCTGTAATACCGGCAAGCGCACCGATCCGACGGCTGCCAGTGCATGGGCAAAGGCAAATGGGATCATGTCCTATATCGATGGCGCACAGGCACTTGGCCAAGTACCAGTAGACCTCACAGCCATGGGGTGCGACTTGTACATCACAAATGGTCATAAGTGGCTTGGCGGTCCAAACGGTGTTGGCTTGCTGTACGTTCGTGATGGCTTTGAAGACGACATGTGGCCTGTGCATGTCGGCCATGGGATGATGCCATTTACCCCGGACAATGAATATTTGGGAGATCCCATTTTTGCTCCCGGGGCACATCGCTTTGAACTCATGGCCACCCGACCGGCACAGACATTCGCTACAATGCACACCGCACTCGATGTTGTTAACGAGTTGGGACTCGACAACATTCGTGAACGCCAGGAGCTGCTGGCCGGTTACATCAAGAAACGTGTGCTTGAGCAACCTGACCGCTTTGAATTGATCTCCCCACTTGGCTTTAGTGACTCCAGTGCACTCGTCAGTATCCGCATCAATGGTGCTACGGGTGCCGACATCAATGCGTTTGCGGGCAAGGTATTGGATGAGAAACGGGCATTTCTGCGGCCAGTGCCTGAGTTTGATGCCTTGCGAATATCAGCGGCTTATTATAATGTTCCGGATGACTATGAGCGCCTTTGGGACCTCCTGGCGGAATTGAAAGGGTAGTGCATTGCAGCTATATTTTTTGAAAGTTGCTGGCCAGCTAAATGGCCCATTCACACTCGCACAGCTACGAACGATGATTGCAAGCGGAGCGATTAATCGTGAGTCGATACTCGTGGATGAGTATACAAAGCGGGAAGTGGAAGCAGGGGACATCGTAGCTCTCTTTGAGGATGCCGTTGTCGTGATGAAACATGAGGCTGACCTTGAAGAGGCTTCTGCTGTAATGGCGGCACAGTCAGCCGTCCATGACCCTGCGTACGAAGCCCTTCGCAATGCCGACATTCCAGCCTCCAGCATGTCCTATCCTCTTGCAATCAACTTCAAGCTGGTTTCGTGGACGCAGGACATCCGAATGACCGATGCCACAGGACGCAGCGTAGGCTTTGTCCATCAGAAAGCCCTAAAGCTTCGTGAGCAGATTGAAGTCTTTTCAGATGAGTCCCGAGGACGCCTGATGTACACCATCCAGGCCGATAACATCCTTGATTTTTCTGGCCGCTACCGCTTTAAGGGTGCGATGGGCACAGACTTCGGCTGCATTCGACGTCACGGTCTCGTGTCGCTTTGGAAGGCGCACTACACCATTGAAGATCCATCCGGGCGGGAGCTGTTCACCATCCGAGAGGCTAATCCATGGGTGAAGGTCTTCGATTCGCTGCTTTCAGAGGTACCGATTCTCGGAATGTTCACCGGGTATTTGTTTCACCCAGCGTACGATGTTGTAGATGCGATGGGGAACCACGTTATGCAGCTGGCTAAGCAGCCAAGCTTCTTCGAACGCAGCTACTCTGTCTCGAGTCTTGGCAGAGTGTCTCCAGACGATGAAGTCCGAGTGTTGCTCGGACTTATGATGATGATTTTGCTGGAGAGAAGTCGTGGCTAAGGGCGGCGTTTGCGCAGCTTGATAAAGCCTAGCGCTCCAAGTCCCAACACCGTAAAAGCCATCGTTCCAGGCTCGGGTATCGCCAAGGTACCCGGGCCGGTTGTGTAACAAAGTACAGCCGAACCATCAAAGGCAACTTTCGTTTCTGGATTTGCTACGTAGTTTTGATCCAGCTTGAATGAAAAGACCTTGGACTCATCCTTTTCTACAGTTCCATTAAAGCGGATGCCCGTAAGGAGATTCTCTCCGGATTTTTCGACGTAGGACACCTTAGATGCGCCATTAATCGAACCCGCGACCAGAGAATCGTAAACCGGTCTGTCCACTCCTAAGATCCAGTAGTTTAGGTCTTGATACTCGCGAGCATAGACTTTATAGACCCACAAATAGGTGCCATCTGCCTGTTGCTCACCAGCAGCGACATTGAGGATGGACTGCGCCATTAATGGCGACGCTGAAGCAGACAAAAGCGTCATACAAGCGGAGGCAAACACGATTGACTTGTTCATGGTTATACAACTCCAAATTCTTCGAGCATCTGCTGGACGTCCAAAATGGCATCGCGGAAGACGCATACAACTTGGTCAATCTGGCTATCGGTGATAATGAGCGGAGGCTCAAAACGCATCACTTCAGGGTTGTTTAAAGTATACGCAGCAACCACGCCACCCTTGACTAAGCTACCAATGACCAGCTTACCAACATCTGCGTCTGCAAATTCCACGCCAATCATCAGGCCGCGTCCACGTACATCCACGAGAATTCCAGGGAAGTCAACCTGAACGCTTCTCAGACCTGACATTAACCGTTCGCCGGCAACCTCTGCACGTGTAACAAGATCATCACGTTGAATGATTTCCAAAGTCTTCAGTGCAGCAATACACGCCGCTTGGTTACCACCAAAAGTGCTTGTGTGGAGATAGGGGTTTACCGTGAAGACCTTATCCCAGACATCCTTGGTACCTACAATCGCACCGATTGGCATCACCCCGCCGCCCAGAGCCTTCGCAAGTGTCAAAATGTCGGGCGTTACCCCGGAATGCTCACAGGCAAAGAGGCGCCCAGTACGTCCAAGACCTGTCTGAACCTCATCCAGAATTAGAAGAGCCCCATGCCGGTCGCAGAGCTCACGGACTGCTTTGATATAGCCATCCGGGGCTACAAAAATGCCATTTTCACCCTGAATCGGCTCTAGAATCACCGCGGCGATAGTGTGATTCATTGCGGCTTCCATTGCAGCGATATCGCCAAATGGAACAAAATTAAACGTCTCAAGGAGCGGACGGAACGGATCTTTGTACTTATCGCGTCCGGATGCACTGAGCGCTCCCAGCGTCTTGCCATGGTACGAGCCATGTGTGCTGATGAACGCCGGCCTTCCGGTTGCCATGCGGGCAAACTTGAGCGCACCTTCAACGGCCTCTGCACCCGAGTTACAGAAAAACGAGTATTGAAGATTGCCGGGTGTCAGCTGCGCCAGCTGCTCAGCAAGGTCTGCAAGCGGCTTGTTTAGAAACGTCTTGGATGACAAGGGAAGCTGCCGCAGCTGCGCATAAACAGCATCTACGATTTCTTCATTTGCATGACCGAGGGAGAAGACACCGTAGCCTCCGAGGCAATCGATGTAGTCATTCCCCTCAATATCGGAAATGATCGCTCCATTACCGGTGTGCTCAACCCGGTCAAATCCAGCAAGACGAAGCAGGTTTAAGGCCGTTGGATTGACGTAGTCCTGATACTTCCGGGCAACATCGGCAGTGATGGCTTCTGGTGTTGTATCCATGGGAAAAGTGTACCACCGGAGGCCATCCGGGCTATGTGGTAGGTTATGCCATGCGACCAACAATTCGGGTTATTGCCGTCGGAAAATTGAAGGAAGTATTCTTCAAGGATGCCTGTGGCGATTACGCAACTCGCCTTGCAAATCTGGTTTCCAAGTTTGAGTTGATTGAAGTTACGGATGAACCTACACCTGATGGCGCATCGGCTGCAGATGAGGCATCGATACGTCAGCGCGAAGGTGTCCGTATTTTGGCAAAAGTCGGCGAGCGCGACTATGTGATTGCCTGTGACCTAGCTGGTAAACAGCTGGAGAGTCCGGATTTTGCACAGCACCTGATGGATGCCGCGACATTCCACAGCGCCAGTACCTTTACGATTGTAATCGGTGGTTCACTCGGCCTCGATCATGCCGTGCTCGAACGCAGCAACTTCCGGTGGTGCTTTGGAAAGCTCACGCTGCCCCATCAGCTTGCACGCGTCATCGCACTCGAGCAGACCTATCGGGCATTCAAGATTCTCCGCGGAGAGCCTTATCACAAGTGATGTCTAGTCTGTTCTTGCACGACTGATGCCTGCATGGAGGCGTCGCCTTACAGCCGTTACCTTCGCTGGTGGTTTGGCATGGACCCCATTGGTGAGCAGGACGACAAAGAGGTCGTTCGCAGGATCCAGCCAAATGCTGGTTCCGGTGAAACCTGTATGGCCATAGCTGCCGACGGTGAGCTCCCCGCGCACGTTGTAATCACTGGCAATGTCAACGCCAAAGCCGCGCTCTTCGCCAATAAACGGACTCTGCGGCGATGTCATCCGTGCAACCGTTCCCCTCCGCATGACTCTAATACCATCTACCATCCCGCCGCCGAGCATCATCCTGCACCACTTGCTGACATCCTGGATGGTACTAAACAACCCGGCGTGCCCCGCAACCCCGCCCATAGCGAGTGCCGTCGGGTCGTGGACAACCCCCTGATTTACCGGAGCATTGTTGTCTGCTGCCGTGCTTGCACAGCGGCTGTGCTTTTCCTTCGGCAGATTGAAACCCGTATCGGACATCCCAAGCGGATTGAAGATGTTGTCACTGCAGAAACGGTCCAGTGTTTTCCCTGTAATGGCGGTGACGACAGCACCCAGCGTGATGAACGAGAAATCCGAGTAAAGAAACTTCGTACCTAGCGGATACATCACTCTTGACTTCGCAATATCATCGATGATCTGCCCAAGTGAAATCTGCTTGCCACGGTAGTTGCCACCGGCAGGGAATCCCGCGCAGTGTGTCAGTAAATGCCGGATGGTGATTTTGCCACGATCCGCGAATCCCGGAACCTGAGCCTGGCGGGCGAATGCTGGGAGGATACGACCCACTTCGGTTTCCGGACTGAGCATGCCGCGTTCGAAGAGAATGTTGATGGCTGTTGCTGTTGCGATGACTTTCGTCACAGATGCCATGTCAAAGATTGTGTTGACATCTGCCGCGATAGGGAGGGGACGCGCAACTTTGTTACCGAGGGCCAAAGCGATGGCGCAGTTATCGTGCCTGTAAATCGAGATGGCGGCGCATGGAATGTCTCCTGTGATTACCGGGCGCCTTACTTGATCTACAGCAATGTCGAGGAGATGGTCATCAAAGCCGGTTGGCTTGTCATGCAGCGATGGTCTTTCCATGTGCAACATTGTACGCGGGGAGCTGGACTGTGAACACTGAGCCACGTCCAAGGCGTGACTTTACAGATACGTTGCCATGATGTTCTCTCACCACACGACCCACAATGGATGTTCCAAGTCCCGTTCCGCCGTGTTTTGTTGAGACGACTTCATCGGTGAACAGCTTGCTTCGGGTTTCTTCGGTCATCCCGTGCCCTGTGTCGGTGATGCTAATCTCTACCATCGATGGATTGTGAATGCTGTTGCATGCGGTAATCGAGACGGTACCGCCATCCGGTGTTGCCTGAAGCGCGTTGTTTACAAGGTTATAAAGCGCATCATACATTTGGTCTTTGTCATGTGAGACCGGATAGGTTGATGCATCGACGTGACAATAGAGGTCAATGCCACGGCTTTTTGCGTACCTACCAAGGGTCTTTTGCACCTGCTGGACAATCCCCAAAATGGAATCTGCTTCTAAGATCGGCTCTGGCAGGCGTCCCTTGACCATCCCGGCAATGTATTCTGTCCGGCGCCGAACTCGCTCAGCACTTGTCACAACATCTTCAAGTATCCAGCCTGCAGCATCTTTTGCGTTGTGAATGGCGGCCTCAATCTGCTCACGACAAGGCGGATTATCACTCTCTAATAGTGCACTTAAGTCATGCATCAAGCCCAAAACCAACGACTGCGCTGTTAGTGCACCACTTTCGATAGGGGTCATTAGATTTTTGATGTCGTGTGCGATTTCTCCAACCCGATGTCCAATTTGTGCATCCCGTGACTGCGCGGCCAAGCGAATCCGCTCGATGCCGAGGGCTGCATGTGTGCACAAAACTTCAAGAACGGATAAGTCACGCTGAGTAAAAGGGTCCTGACCATTTAGGACCTGCAACACACCGACAGGACGTCCGCCCGGTGCACACAAGGGAATCGTAATTGTCGAACGTGTCTGGAAACCCGTACGGTTGTCTGTATCCGGGTCAAAGTCACTCCGCATCCGTAGGTTGTCATCGAGTATCGGCAGTCCAGTTTGGAACACGTGGCCGGCGATGCCTCTGTCCTCTGGAATACCGGTTCCGGTCAGGGGACCGGATGCATCTCCGACGACTGCCGCAAACACAAGCTTTCGGTTTCCGGGATTGTGAAGGAAAACGCTACCGGCATCCGCATGGACGACACGTACGGCAATATCCAAGACGCGCTCGGTGAGCTCTTCCATGTTGGATGATTGCATCGCCGCCAGGGATGTGCGTCTTAACGCATTGAACTGCCGGTCGCGGACCAGACATTCATTCTGGAGACGCTGCAGCTCGTCCCGAAGCGTTACATTTTCATCAGTCATCTGGTTGCTCTTTTGAATTCCTGTCCACACCATCGTTAGACTCCTGCACCAAATGTCGGCATAAATACAGTTCATCAATAGGAGTATTGAATGGGTGCGAACAGACGGGTACACTTCCATCAAGCGCACTCAGCGCATCAAAATGGGACGGAAAAAGTAGGTTATGTCTAACAGCGAAGCTTTCGGAACGCAAACAGAGAAGTCAACTTGGAGAAACAAAGTCGGGCTTGCTGAAATGCTTAAAGGGGGTGTCATCATGGATGTCATCAACCCGGAGCAGGCGCGTATTGCAGAAGATGCTGGCGCAGTCGCCGTGATGGCACTCGAGCGTGTTCCTGCTGACATCCGCAAGCACGGTGGCGTCGCACGTATGTCCGACCCAGCGATGATTCAGGAAATCATGGATACCGTGACCATTCCGGTCATGGCAAAAGCACGCATTGGCCACATTATCGAGGCGCGTATCCTCGAAGCGATGGGCGTTGACTTCATCGATGAGTCTGAAGTTCTTACACCAGCCGATGAAGAATTTCATATCGATAAGAACATTTTCAAGGTTCCGTTTGTTTGTGGATGCCGAAATCTCGGTGAGGCACTGCGCCGCATCGGTGAAGGTGCTGCTTTGATTCGCACCAAAGGCGAAGCAGGTACTGGAAATGTCGTTGAGGCTGTACGTCACATGCGTACTGTCCTTGGCCATGTCCGTAAGCTGCAGACGATGGACCGTGCAGAGCTGATGACCGAAGCGAAGAACCTCGGTGCACCCTATGACATCGTGATGCACATCGCGGAGACCGGGCGCCTCCCTGTGCCAAACTTCTCCGCAGGCGGCGTTGCAACACCCGCCGATGCCGCTCTCATGATGCACCTCGGTGCAGAGACCGTCTTCGTAGGCAGTGGTATTTTCAAGTCTGGCGATCCGGCTGAGCGCGCGAAGCGCATCGTGGATGCCGTTACGCACTACCGGGACTACGAGCGCTTGGTCGACATTTCCAAGGGTCTTGGCGAGCCGATGGTCGGTATTGACATCCATAAAATGCCTGAAAACGAAAAGTTTGCTGACCGCGGCTGGTAGGCTGACTGCGTGTTAGTCGACTATAAATTCTGTCCGCGTTGCGCGGCAACCCTCGAGACGGTGGCGATTCCAAAATCGTCACCGTTTTCGCGTCGAAAGTGCGCCGCTTGCGGGTGGATCTTCTGGAACAACTCACGGCCGACTGCAGGTGGACTGATTCTGGATGATCAAAACCGCCTGATGCTAATCCGTCGTGGAATCGAACCAAGCCTTGGCCTGTGGGATCTACCCGGTGGCTTTCTCGAGCCTGGTGAGCATCCACTGGATGGCTGCATCCGCGAGCTGCTCGAAGAAACTGGTGCGGTCGTCGAGCCTGTTGGGTTTCATGGTGTCTTCATGGATACCTACGGTCCAAACCCGGATGACCACACCCACAATACCTTCTTCATGTGTAAGGTCGTTGGCGGGGAAATCGCGGCTGCCGATGATGCCGAAGAGCTTGCGTGGTTCGCGTATGCAGACATTCCATGGACCGAACTTGCCTTCAAAAATGTGACAGAAGCGGTTGAACTGTGGGGAGGAAAGCCTCTCTGATGCCGAAGCGGATTGGTGTCCTTGCGTTGCAAGGTGGATATGCGGCGCATGCGGCGGTGTTGCATCGCTTAGGCGCGGATGTGATTGAAGTCCGACTTCCCGAGCACCTTGCGGAGTGTGATGCGCTGGTGATGCCCGGTGGGGAAAGCACAACCATCATCCGGCTTCTACAACGTAACCTCCTTGACAGTGCGATCATCGAACGTGCAAACGCCGGGATGCCGATTTTTGCGACGTGTGCGGGACTGATTTTGCTCAGTAAACGCATCGCCTCCGGAGCAGAACGCGGCGGGCAGCCGACTCTTGGCCTCTTAGATGTCGCGGTTGTACGAAATGGTTTTGGACGGCAGCTGGATTCCTTTGAAGCGGATCTGCAAACTGTGGGGTTTGACTCGCCGATACGTGCCATCTTTATTCGTGCCCCAATCATCACGGATGTCGGTCCAGGTGTAAATGTGCTGGCAACGGTTGATGACAAGGTTGTGATGGTCCAACAGGGGAAGCTTCTTGCCGCCGCATTTCACCCGGAACTCCTAAATGATGACCGTATTCACGCCCATTTCCTGGATTCTGTGGTTGAACACTAAGCGCGCTTGGTCGGCAATCTTGATGGTTGGCCTGATTGGTGCGGGTGCCTGTCAACGCAATCTTGTGACTGTTGCGCCAGTCGGACGGACCATGGATGCCGCAGGCGAAGCTGGTGAAAGCGCCGATGGTCGCCCGCGCTGGAGAACCGTAAGGACGCTCGCCGTCGGGGATATGTGGGCTTCTTCACCGGATGGACGTTATGTTGCGACCATCGATGACCAGCGGGTGCGGGTAACGACAGCGCTTGATGGGCCTGTTTTGCATCATGCTGCACTACCATTTGTGACACATGAACTCGCTGTTACCAAGTCTGCCGTTGTCTGTTACAAACGCCTGGATCCAGCATCGACCAGCATTGCCATTTTGAACATCAAGACTGGGAAGTGGTCCCGTATTGATGCGCAAGCTAGCATTTGGCAGGTTATTGCAGATGCATCTGGCGATGGGATTTGGATGTCCTGCGGAGACCATACAGTCCGCCACTATCCCAAAATCAGTGTAGGTGCGGCTGGGATGACGCAGCTGGTTGTTCCTGGATACGGCGGAAATCTGTCGGCGGATCCATGGGGATGTGTTGTTACTGAGGCGATGCCATCTGGAGTAACGGCCATTTCGAACAACACCACAATGCGCTGGCATATCGATGAAGAAAACCCAAAGCGGGTTTCGCGTGTGATGACGACCCAATCTGGAGTGATGTACTTAGATTCAACCGAGCGCTCGGAACCTAACAATCACACGATAACAAGAATTTCAGGCACAACCGGTGCGCCACTCTGGGAAGTCCAGCATGTTGGAAAATTCGTGAATGTAGCCACGGACCAAAAGTCAGGAATGCTATCTGTTAGCGTAGGAAACCCCGATGCACGGGTACCAGCAAAGCTCTTTGTCTACAGTTCGGATGGCTCTGTCATCATGGATGGCCGGGGAAGCGGTTACTTTTCCCCAATGCTGGTTGGCGTTACGGAAAGCGGGCACCGAATCACCGTTATCGATGGTCAGCGTGGACTCACAACGCTCTCAGACAGCGGTTCAACGCTGGCGCGTCGAATGCCACTTCCATTAATAGACTCCGGACTTCTCCGAACGCAGTTTTCGAGACTGTCCACGGATGACCGCCTACTTTTCATCCAAATGACGGCAAACAAAGTCCTTATTCTAGAGGCACTCCACGAGTAGAAATGTCGATGTTCAATACGTTACGTACAGCTATCGCGAATGGGAGCGAAGAAATTCCCGAGCTGCTTCCCAGTCTGTTTAGTCAGCAACTCACTGCGAATCCAGACATCCAGCGGATGCTTCCAGAGCGACCTATCCCTTGTCTCTGGGGTAAAACCGGTCTGGAAGTCCGTCCACTTCCGGTCGCAGCATGGCGCGCGGGTAAAGCCGGAGCCATTTTCAGTGGAACCCCAGCGGCAACTTTCCGCTCTAGCGGGACGACATCGGCTGACAAATCCGCAACCATTCTTGATCAAAATGGCCTTGACCTGTACGAAGCCGCTCTTACGACAGGTTTTCGGACTACATTTGGGCACCAGGGAGAACGAATCGTTGCGTTAATGCCAGATTCCAATACCAACCCGGAGTCAAGCCTATCGAAGATGTGCGACATCCTTGGGGCCGAATTTGTCTATGGAGATGGCTGGCAGGCAGCGCTAACGCAGAAGATTACGGACGCACGAGAGCCGCTCATCCTCTTTGGGACGGCCTTCGCCTGGGTTCATTTTCTAGATGCGGCACCCGGTAGCATTGACTTGCCAGTAGGGAGTCGTCTGATCGAAACGGGTGGCTACAAAGGGAAGAGCCGTGAGCTTCCTAAGGAAGAACTCTACGAAGCTTTAGCCGCTAGATTTGGGCTGACTACAGATTCCATTTGGTCTGAGTATGGGATGTGTGAGCTGTCGAGCCAGTTCTATTCGAAAGGCATCGGAACCCGCTTGGTACCCAGCCCAAGCATCCGCTCCGTTGCTATAAACCCCATGACCGGGGATGTTTGCCCTCCGGGCGAAGATGGCCTTTTGGTTCACATCGATGCCGCGAACTGGTGCACGTATGCTGCCATCGAGACGCAGGACTGGGGCAATGTGGATGAGAACGGGCATGTTGCATTGAAGGGTAGGGCACCAGGAGCACGTCCGAAGGGATGTTCCATTGATGCCGATACGCCTTGACAGGTTCGGTGTCCGGTGCTAGGATACCGGCGTGTCTGCTGTAATAACCCGTCGCGTCCGTCGTACATCTGATCTTTTCACGGTGTAGTTTTCGGCGTTCGTCAGTTTTTACAAAGCGCAGCCAGCCGACCCGTGGGAAGTCTTCTTCCGACGGTTTTTTTGATTTTGGATTGGGTTCGCAGAGGGTGCCTCTCTTCGTAAAGTATCGAGGCAGGGATGGTTTTGGAAGCAATGATCAGCACTACTATTGTTGGCGCGAGTGGATATGGAGGCGGTGAGCTTGCACGGCTTCTCGATGGGCATCCTGAATTTGATGTCGTTCAAGTCCTCTCCAATACGTTTGCGGGTAAGCCGTTTGCTGCCGCATTCAATGGTATGTATGGCACACCGACCGGTGATCTGATTTGTGCTCCAACATCCGATGCGCCTGCGGGAGAACTGATTTTTCTCGCCCAAGAATCTGGCTACGCGATGCGAGTTGCGGCTGATTATCTGTCGGCTGGCAAGCGTGTGATTGACCTTTCTGCGGACTTCCGCTTGACATCTCCAGATGTTTATCGTGCGTACTATAAGTCGGAGCCAGCACCTACGAACGTTATGGAACATGCTGTGTACGGGATGCCTGAGCTATTTCGGGACAACATCAAGGATGCAAAGCTGATTGCAAATCCCGGGTGCTACGTTACGGCATCGACGCTTGCAATCAAGCCATTGCTTGACGCTGGGTTGCTTTTGGGGAGCGGCATTATCATCGATGCGAAATCTGGTGTGAGTGGTGCCGGACGAAGTAAGAACGATGCGATTTACAAGTACTCGGAAGCAAATGAAGCGATGCGGGTCTATGGCGTCGGTGGTGTCCATCGGCATACACCCGAAATCGAACAAAATCTTGGCGTTAAGGTCCTGTTTACGCCGCATTTGGTTCCGATGTCGCGAGGAATCCTCGCAACGTGTTACCTGCCCGCTAAGGGTGGCGTGACGCTTGCTGCTGCATATGATGCCTTAGTCGCCGCGTATGCGAACGAGCCTTTTGTTACTGTTCGGCCTCTCGGCGACTATCCATCGTCCAAAGATGTCGCCGGTACAAACCGGGTTCATCTTGGGCTTGGCTTTGCAGAGGCATCCGGGATGCTGATTGCCGTGTCCGCCATCGATAATCTCATCAAGGGAGCCGCAGGCCAGGCCATTCAAAATGCCAACATCATGTACGGTCTGCCAGAAACGATGGGCTTGGCCCACGGAGGTATCTGGCCATGATTGATGTACTTGTCGGGCAAGGTGTGCTGGCTGCGAAAGGCTTTCGAGCGGGGACGGCGGCGTGTGGCATTAAGCGATCGGGGAACACCGATGTCGTTTTAATTGCGGCAGACCAACCGCTGACGGGGCTGGCAATGGTCGGTACGCTTAATGTTGTCTGTGCACCAAGCGTTACGCGCAATCGGGCCGAGGTCTCTGGGCCGAATGCTGCATCCATTCGTGGCATCGTGATTAATTCAGGTTGCGCAAATGTTGCAACGGGCCAGCAGGGCATTGATGACAACAATGAAATGGCGGAGCGGGTAGCGCAGCTTTGTGGCGGCGGTGTGCTGACGGCATCGACGGGTGTCATCGGTGTTCAGCTACCCATGGACAAGTTACGTGAGGGGATTGTCGATGCCTGGAGTTCGTCAGGGACCTCACGTGAACATGACCAGGCCGCAGCCGAAGGCATCATGACCACCGATCTTGTTCGGAAAAATGTTGCCGTCAAGGCCACTACCGATGCCGGTGTCTTTCACATCGGAGGCATTTCCAAAGGCAGCGGGATGATTGCACCGAACATGGCGACGATGCTGGCATTTATCACGACGGATGCCGACATTTCGTCAACGCTCTTACAGCCGCTTCTAAATGAATTGGTCGACCGTACCTTTAATGCAATCACCGTGGATGGCGATACATCGACATCGGATCAGTGCATCGTCCTCGCATCCGGGCTCTCTGGAGTTTGCATTTCCGACACGGCATCCCCGCTATATAAAGACTTCTCCGATGTGCTCGAAGCAGTGATGCTGCATCTCGCAAAAGCGATTGCCCGGGACGGCGAGGGGGCAACCAAGCTGGTTGAGATTCGGGTAACGGGAGTTCTCAGCGACTTGGCGGCGCGTGCCGTGGCCAAAACTATCGCGGAATCGCCTCTTGTTAAGACTGCCCTCTTTGGTAACGATCCTAACTGGGGACGCCTGGTGGCAGCCGCAGGCCGGGCAGGAGTACCGTTTGATCCTGCCGCTGCGAGCGCATCTATTGCAGGAATCGAAGTCTACCGCGCAGGAGTGCCAACGGATTTCAATGCGGATGAAGTTTCGGATGCGATGAAAATGCCGGATGTCCTCATCGAGGTCAATCTGGGTGACCCGGCAGGTGGCGCCTTTACGTTTTACACCTGTGATTTTTCCTATGACTATGTGCGTATCAACGCGGAGTACACAACCTGATGAGTGAAGTAAACCTTTTGACCAGTGGTATGGACACCGCACAAACGCTGATTCAGGCGTTGCCGTACATCCGGACCTTTGCCGGCAAAACTGTTGTCGTCAAGTATGGTGGCAACGCGATGATTGATGATGAGGTTAAGGTCTCGGTGATGCGGGATTTGGTGCTGATGCGCCTCGTCGGAATTAATCCGATCCTCGTGCACGGGGGTGGGCCAGAAATCAATCAGCAGCTAAGCCGCGTCGGGATTGAATCAACATTTGTCTCAGGACGCCGCGTTACAGATGCCGCGAACAT
>Ga0255120_1000087_pt1 | contig 25803 bp, 20 predicted proteins | sample Law_Colum_RepA_8_2_FD_188582 | JGI IMG/M metagenome (GOLD analysis project Ga0255120, IMG submission 188582) | Freshwater microbial communities from St. Lawrence River, New York, United States - Law_Colum_RepA_8h | ecosystem: Environmental > Aquatic > Freshwater > River | place: USA: New York...
GGTGAGGTTCCTGGTAAAGGTCAAGGACCTTATCGAGAACCCGGATGGCCTCCTCCTCGAGCTCTAAACAACGCAACAAGCCCTGCCATCTGGCAGGGCTTGTTCTTTATTTACGGCACGCGGCTTTAGCTTAGCAAACAGCTAAAAACGTTGCAGACATGCTCGGCACGTAGAGTCGAATGTATGCATTTCCATCGGATTGAATGGATACGTAAACCATATCCTCATCCAGCCTAGCGTAACCAGCATACCTGCGACTTTCTGTCGATAGAATGACGCGATAATCGCCATTCACCGGAACCGGTATCCAGACATCCTCATAAGAAGCATCTGGGCTAGTATTCGTTACCAGAACGATTCCATCACGATGAAATGCCGCGAGCCTGCGCCCGTCGTCCAAGAGTGGTGCGGTCATGTATGACTGAGTCCAGCACCCTAAGATCCGCTCACAATGCATCAAGTCGCTATCAAATGCAGCCAGTTTCGGATACATCAGTGACTCATCTGATGCCAAATGCCATTTACGATAGGCGTATTCAAAGCAATCATTGTTATCAGGCGTCGGAAACTCCACCCAGTCCGGATGTCCAAATTCATTGCCGATAAAAGACATCCACGCTTCACCGCCAAGGAGGACGACAATAGACTTGGCTACATTAACAACCGACATCGCCAAATGAACGTTATGACTCTCTGCACTTACATGCATTTCTGAGTACATTTTGGGGCCCAGAAGCCTGAATATGAGCGACTGTCCGCCGACGATCGCCTGATCATGAGACTCTATGTAGCCAACGTGCTTTTCGTCAAAGCGACGGGAAACCAACGCATGCCATAGTTCAGATGGGATGATTCCCGTGTCCATAATCGACTTGACCATCAATTCGAAGAAGTCTGGTAGCCCCATCTGCAGGCGATAGTCAAATCCAACACCGCCCTTTTCAGAGGACCGTGCCACCCCGGGGAATCCACTGACATCCTCAGCGATGAGGATGGCATCCGGATTAAGCTTATGGACAAGGTGACACAGACGAACAAGATACTTCAGCCCGAACTCATTGAGGTTGTTTCCGTAATAGTCTTCCTCTGTAAAGGACCGATGGCCTATACCGTGATCGTGATAGAGAATGGACGTAACACCATCAACCCGGAATCCATCAATTCCATACTCTTCCATCCAATACCGGACATTTGATAACAAGTACGAAATCGCAAATGGATTCTGGTAGTCGTAGACGAGAGAATCCCAAGCAGGATGAATTGCATTATGGCCACGGAGAAACAGATAGCCTTCTTGACCATCAAACTCCCCAAGGCCCTCAGCCAAGTTTTTGACGGCGTGCGCATGAACGAGATCGATAATCACTATGAGACCAAGTTCATGGCATTTGTCGACCAAGTACTTGAAATCCTGCCGCGTTCCAAATCTACTACAGATTCCGTAGGGATTGCTTACATGGTAGCCAAATGAGCCATAGTATGGATGCTCGTGGACTGCCATCATTTGAATAGCTGTGTACCCGTCTGCTTGAACCTTTTGAATCACAGTTTCTGCGACTTCCAAGTACGTGCCAATTCTTGGTGCGGCTGCAGCAAGCCCAATGTGTAACTCATAGATTTTCAGGGGATGGTTTTGAGCACTTGACTTAGTCGGTGGAGTAAGGACTTCGAAATCAAAGATCGCAGCAAAGTCGCCATTTGATGATTGCTGAGCATATCGACACGTTGATGGGATCCGATCGCGTGACCCGTTGTAGCCGGCAATGTGAAGTTTATATCGACTTCCAGGGACAACCCGGACGCGATCAATGGAGATTTCCCACTCAGTTTCGGAGATTCGGTGTAACGGATCCCTGCCTCGGTCCCAATGATTGAAGTCACCAATGATCGATATAAAATGTGCATTTGGAGCGTGTTCTCTGATCACTATCTGATCATTTTCCACGAATGCACCAATTCGATGATGCCAGCCAACATCTATTGAAGTATCGTTTAGAGCTTCCACAAGCATCCCGTTTCCAGCGGTGATTGGTTCGGAATCCAGAGCGCCAGAATTAGTCATTAACAGCGGCCATAGGAATCTGCATTGGGTTTATCTTTAGTCCATAAACATGCGCAATCAGTTGTCGCGCGATGGGAGCGGCGTGAGATCCACCATGGAGATGTTTACCATCTGCATCTAACCATACAGCAAACGCGATACGAGGCAGCTCACCTTGTTTCTGCGCGTAGCCCGCGAACCAGGCATGTGTTGGGCTCCGTTTACCCCTAGACTCCGCACTTCCAGTCTTGCCAAATACATCGATTCCGGGAAGGCGGCATACCTGCCCTGTCCCTCGACTATTTGTCACGACACCATGCATCGCCTGTTGCACCAGGTTACGTGTACGGTCAGACCACCCAACGGTACCGACAACCTTTCCAAGTCCAGGGGGCTGTGTAATGAGCGATGATCCTGGTTCAGCTGGTTCTACATGGTCAAGGAGATGTGGGACAATTCGGTTTCCATTATTGGCAACAGTTGCCGCAAGCGACGCCATCTGAAGAGGCGTTGTAAGCATGGCGCCCTGTCCAATGGCCATGTTTGCAGAGTCACCACTAAACCACCCTTCGTACTGCTTCTTGTAGTGACGATAAATTGCTTCTTGTGACTTTGGTCCATCGATGTTTCCATCTAGCTCACTCGTAAGATCAATACCGGTGTCTTCACCGAGTCCAAAGCGGCGTGACCACTTTGCTAGTTCTTCCTGACCGACCCAGATACCTAATTGCCCAAAGTATGCATTACAAGAAACGGCAAACGCATCCATCATGGTGACGTATCCATGGTTACCAGTGCATCCAAGAAAGGATCGCTTTCCAATCCGCAATCCCCCATCACAGCGAACAGCAGTACCCGGAGTTACTTTTCCTGACTCCAAAGCGGCTGTCAGGGTTATGATTTTCATCACAGACCCTGGCGGTAGCTGCGCCTGTGTCGCCTCATTTGTTGCAAATGGCTTGATATTGGAATTGTAAATGTACTTAGGCATTGGACGTACATTCCAAAGGTTGACATCATATGTTGGGCTTGATACAAAGGCCAGAATTTTCCCCGTTGAAGGCTCGATGGCTACGACAGCCCCCTTCCGACTTCCGAGAGATTGAGTGGCTATACGCTGAAGATTCGTATCGATAGCCAACACCAATCTGCTCCCCGGCTGCGGAGGAATCACATTGACAGTTCGTCGTTGTCCATTGGTGCGATCTGTGGCGAACTCTTCATCCCCAGGAATACCAGCCAAGTACTTATCATAGAAGCGTTCGATGCCTTCACGGCCGATGAAATCACTCGCCTTGTAACGTAGCCGGATATCCGTATTCTTCAGGTCCTGCTCAGAGACAGGGCTTGTATAGCCAAGGATTGATGTGAAATGTTTTCCATTAGGATAGCGTCGCATAGGAACAACTTGCACGATGACGCCTGGCATTGTGTCGATGTTTTCAAGAACGCGCGTTGCAATCCGCTGAGACACGCTCTGCAATATTGGGACGGGTTCATACTTTGGCCCATTGGAGACGGCAGCATAATTGTCCTCAATGCGTTTTTGATCCAGCTCACAGGCACGAGCCAGACGTTTCCAGACCATTGGTAATGTTGTCGGACCAACTGGCGTTTGCTCAGGCTTCTTCTTAGGCAGCCAACCGGGAACGATAGAGATCACATATTTGCTGGTTGTTGTCGCCAGTAGGTTGTGTTTCGAATCAGTAATCTCGCCACGTGGAGGTGTAGATCGAGCGTGCTTCAGTGTGTTTGAGATAGCATTTTCAATGTGCTTGTCATAATCATAAAACTGAAGATGCCATAGCTTTACAACGAGTGCGACGAAACCAAAGAGGAATAACGAAGCAAGAACTACCAACCTAGGGATAAGAGCATTGGAAATCTCTGACGTTCCAACCGTGCTTACACTTACGCCTTGGGAAAACCGAATCCCATTCGCAAATACGTTTCTTGCAGTCCGAAATCGGCTGTTAGTTGGGCCGTTCATCCGGCTGTGCTCCATGTTGATTGCATGTTCGCTTGGGTGCCTTCGACTTAGGCATCAGCTGGCGTACAACTTCCACGCAATAGTCATTTGCCCGCAGATTGCTGTCACTACAGATCAGCACTTCAACTTCAGGATCAGGCTTGACCTCGGGTTTCTTTATCCGTACTGTGGTCGGCGATGGAATGGTTGGTTGTGGCGTCTCAGCTGGCTTTGGCTCATCAATACTGTCTGGTACTACAGGCGGTATTGAGTCGACATCCGGTTGTTCCAGAGGCGCGGCAGAATCAAGACCTGCATCTTCAGGTGCTGTATCGACCTTCACTTCTGTTGGCGTGGGCTCAACTACGCCAGTGACTGGAGTTTGCTTAGGTGAATCAACCTTGACATCGCTCTCATCGGATTTCAATGGCAATGATGCAATCCGGTCAAGTTCAGACAGAATCGTTGGTGCATCCCGCATGATCGCAGCCCAAACGGGAGCACAAACACGGCCTCCAGTAATGCCTTCCATTGGTAGATAGCGAACAACCTCTTTATTGTTTACTATGACCCGTTTGACTCCGCACATGTAAACGGTAGTCACTAACTTAGGTGTGTAGCCAACAAACCAGGCATCCCGGTTGTCACTGGTAGTACCAGTCTTTCCCCGTGCGCCTTCTACCTCATGAATACCCCGAGCACCGGCGGCGCTTCCATAATCAATAACCGCCTTTAGGCATTCATCCACAAAACGAACTGCAGCGGCTGAAAGGGCATTCCGAGTCGCTTCAATGCCGTCAACGGGAATCGAATCTCCATCACCATCAATGATCCCAACAATTGCAACGGGTTTGTGTGCTGTACCTGCATTGGCAAAGGTGCAGTACGCGGTGGTCAGCTCCAATGGACTCACAGCCGCGGTACCCAGCGCCAATGTGAGGTCTCTGTTCATCGGAACATCAAGACCTGCGCGCTTTGCAGTTGCAATGACATTGTTTATTCCAACTTCTTTTGCAACCTTTACGGCAATCGTGTTCTTACTTGACGCTACTGCGCTTCGGATGGAAACACGGCCATAGGAATATCGACCACCATAGTTTTTGGGTGTCCAATCGCCGTAGGTTGTCGGTCCATCAAACCGGGAGGAATCTGGCGTTAATCCAAGCTTGTTATCGCCAAAGGCTGCCGCATATACAAACGGCTTAAAGGTTGAGCCACACTGGCTTCGACCTGTCGCATAGTTAAAGTTGGTTCTCGTATAATCTGTACTCCCAACCATCGCACGTACATAGCCGTTGGTAGGATCCATCGATACAACAGCGCCCTCAGTTACGCCGCTATCAAGTCCATTTTGTAAGCCTTCCTTCAACGCCTCGACAGATTTGCGCTGGAGCTCAAGACTCAACGTTGTGTAAACCTTGAGGCCGCCCCTATAGATCCGCTCGCTTCCATACTTCTTGACAAGCTTTCGCAAGACCCAGTTCGTAAAGTGTGGCGCTCGAAACTGCGTTCGGATTTTCGGAGCATCGGCCATGATGTCTGGCACTTCCATCACTGCCGCCTGATAGCCATCCGATGTTACGTGCCCCAAGTCTCGCATTTTCGCGAGGACAATATTGCGGCGGCTAACGGCGGCTTTCGGATTCCGGAATGGATTCGTGTATGCAGGCCGCTGGGGAAGTCCGGCAATATACGCACATTCTGAGACAGAGAGCTCACTGAGTGGTTTACCGAAGTAGTATTTGGCAGCCGCAGCGACACCGTAGATGTTTCCACCATAATTGACTTCATTAAGATAGCGCTCAAGGATGGTGTCCTTTGAGAGGGTTTTTTCAATCTGAACTGCCAGAACCATCCCTTGTAATTTGCGATCAATCGTCTTCTTTCGCGTCAACAACCGATTGATCGCGAGCTGCTGAGTCAAGGTTGATGCACCCTCACTCAGTTTCCATTTCAATACATTCCGATAGACAGCACGAGCCAGCGAACGAAAGTCAACACCATTGTGTTCGTAAAATCGCTCATCTTCGATGTCAATCGTAGCCTGCTTTAGATTGGCAGGAATTTCGCTTAATTTGACATTGATTTGATAGCGATTGGATACAGTCCCAAGCTCAAGATGCTTTCCGTTCTCAGGATTGATGTCCGCAGCATAGATTGTCGTCACACCGCTGGGTGTTTCATTCGTCAGGTCAGCTGCGGAGTTCGCCTGTAACCCTCGTACAGCCCGTAAAACGTAATATCCTGAAACCACCACACCAATTGTAAGAAGCACGACGATAACAGTAAAGACACGCATGACGCCTGTAAAACGGGAAATTCCCGCTGAAGCATCCTTTCGTCGTCTTCCCATTTTCTAGAAACCAGATTTCAGATATGTACGCCGAGCGATGTCATTCCCGGCATCCGCTCGCTTGGGGTTATAGCGCCAAACACCGGTGCCAGGTTTTTGAGCAAAACAGTCATTTGTACTCAAAATACTGGCTAGTTTATGAACACTTGTCCTGCGAATATAGCGTAGCTCACGAAGAGCACGCTCAAATGTGACGCCCTTTGGGTGGTCATCTAAAATCTGAGTAAGGATTACAACGGTCGGGTTGTCTGCCTCGGAATCCTTGTAGACATTAAGCTCAACACGCCGCTCATCTGAAAGCGCATATTCACCATCGACGAGTGGCGTAAGGTCTATCGAAAACTCGCTGACAGCGTCCATTTTTGTAAGTGTACACATGTAGTCACGCTGGGATGCTTCATCAACGAACAGCTGTTTCAGACCAACCAAGCAGCGAACTCCCTGTTTATTGATGATGGAGCATGCATAGCTAACTCCGTTCACGCGAACGGTAACTGGAGCATATTCGACATCCCACGGGATGACATTCCCGTTGAGGCGACACATCGGAATCAGCCCCAACAAAACATGGTCCTTATACAGGGGGAATGAGTATACATTTGGCACACTCGTCCCCGTATATACAGAGCTGTCGTCAAGAACATCCTGATTATCTGGATTCAGGACATCACTTTTCAGCGTTCCAATATACGAATCAGGTGATACGAGATCCTCAACTTGTTCACCATCCTCAGAGATAAACTCAACCCGAGGACACTTGAATACCGCCACGATAGCATCGATGTCTACATCTGGAATCGTTTCCGTTAGAAGAAACCGCCCAAACCCCACCGACGATACACCATCCGTCGCCGCTACGATCGACGTATATTCGGATAGGAGTTCGTCAGGAATTCCGTAGTTTCCAAGTGAGATACACGTTCGACGGCTGGTTAGATTATATACAATCGTCTCGACTAACGCGTTATCAATCACGACTGCCTTGACAGGTTCAATATGTCTGGTCACGTCATTCAATGCGTTTACGCGGTGAGTGTCGACGACTACATCTGCCGTTGGAACCAGATCAGAAACTAAGGATCGATACTCGGCTTCAATAGTTGACAGGACCCAGCGTCCTCCCTTTGTGCCACTGTGCCAGAGTAGTCTCTCATCCCACATCAGCTGCACCATGTCTTTGGCACAATCTTGACGTTTGGTTAAGGCCCAGAACGCGACCGCTAGGGTTTTATGTCGCACAGGCTTGTTTTGAATTGCACGAATCAAAGAGACGGCAAATTCCTGAATAGTCGCAAAGTTTGCGGAACCAGCTTTAGTCAGCAACGCTGCAAGCAGATCTGCCTTTACTCCATTTTCAAGGAGGATGTCTTCCTGATCATCATGAGCAAACATCGGCAGCCAGTCATTCATAAGAACGCGTGAGTCAACAATTGTCAGCCCACTCCTGCTGCTTGCGGCGGACGCCTTTATGGATGATGCAATCGAGGCAGACGTTTTGCCGAGATGAACAGTTAGTAACTCAGCAAGTTCATCGATATGTACCGGGCAACCAACGGCCCGGACGACATCGTTGCACCAACGGTCGAGGGTCCTAGTAACAGAATCGGAACACACCGTCAGATCAAGATCACCATCGACAACGGTCAAGCGATCCGTTGTTTGTACTGCTGCAAGCAGCGCATTTTCAGGAATATTAATCGCTGCTGCAACATCCTCTACAGGACATCGGCCGAGTTTGATGACACTCAATGCTGCCTGGTCAACAACCCATGCTTGCGCGCGCTCAAGTAAGGTTTCCTTGCCGGCTGACATCTTCGATGCCTTGTTAATGGATTCAGACACGGTTACGACCTCATTTCAGCAAACACATCGTAGGGACCAGCATCGGTGATTTTCCCGGAGATAAATGTCCCGGGAATAGACTTGAAATTTCTAACACAAACCGAGCCATCTATATCAGGAGCATCGCGCCAAGACCTTCCAATCGAATCGTTACCGACAATCTTTTCGACAAGGATGTCAATTGAACGGCCGAGCAGCTGTTGGTTGATGTCAGTGCTGATACTTTGCTGAAGAGCAAGGAGTTCCCGTCGGCGTGTGTTAGCGATTCGCTTCGGTACGATTGGCTTCATCTCCGCCCCAGGCGTTCCATCTTCAGGGGAGTACGTAAAAACACCTAAGCGGTCAAACTTCATCGCAGAGACAAACTGCATCAGATTTTGAAAAGCGACATCGTCCTCCCCCGGGAACCCCAGGAGAAACGTTGTACGGATACTGATGTCGGGCATCAGGGTACGCATCCGATCGAAAAGCCTCTCGTACTGTCCGACAGAACCGCCACGCTTCATCAGACCAAGCATTCGATCATCCCCATGCTGAAGCGGAATATCCATGTATTTGACAACATTTTCCGTATCAGCCATGGTCTTAAGTAAACGATCGTTGACCATGGTTGGGTAGCAATACAGCAACCTGACCCACTTCAATCCCGGAACCGCCCCCAGCCGTTCAAGAAGACGCGGCAACGCTAGTTCCTTGTACAAATCCATGCCATAAGCTGTCGTATCCTGAGCGATTAGGTTTATTTCGACCACACCTCGGTCTACGAGCACTTTTACTTCATCGATGATTTCTTCGATCGGCTTTGACCGATGTTTTCCACGGAACGATGGAATTGCACAGAAAGTACAGCGGTGGTCACAGCCTTCCGACACTTTCACATATGCAGACCACTTGTCGCCGCCACGCACTGTCCGGGCTGGCATAAGTGGATACTTGCCTTCGATTGGGTCCAGCTGAACGGGCATGCTGGTCGCCATCGGCAACATGGTCTTGGACTGCTGGCGGATTGATTGAGGTCCAAAGACCGCATCCACAATTCGGTTTCCACTCTGAATGCCTAAGATCGCATCCACTTCGGGAATCTCCATGGCTAAGTCATTCCCGTAGCGCTGGGCTAAACAGCCAGTAACAATGACCTTTCCGACTTCCCCTCGTCCCTTGCGCGCTACCGCATCAAGGATTGCATTGATGGACTCTTCACGGGCTGATTCGATGAATGCGCACGTGTTAATGACAAGAATGTCTGTATCCAGTTCACTATCAACAAACTCTACCTGCCCAGTCGCATCCAGAGCCCCGAGCATTTCCTCGGTATCAACAAGGTTTTTCGGGCAACCCAAACTCACAACCCCTACAGACGATTTCTTCATAAAGACCTTTTCGTATCGGCATTCCAAGTTTCGTTGTAAGCCACCAGATGTTTCAGTATACTTTGCAGCCTGCTCTGATGCCTACTGACACCCCATCGTGATTGCAGCGCGTAACGGTTGCAAGTGCGTAAATGGACTGATTCGGAATCGGTTAATCCATCAACCAGTTTCGTGTCATGATCTGGCCCATAATCACGAGTGGAACCAATGCAATAACTTGTAACAGAGGGTTACTCAGTAAGATCGCTGCTAGAATCCCGAATGCAAATTCACGTATTCCGAATTTGGATGTGATGAGTTTTAGATGGGACGCAAAAGTCAAGCCCCGATGCACGGCTGCGGGTGTCGTTACCAAGACGAGTGCTGAAACAAAAGATGCGGCACCATTGATCAACAATCCCGCGACCGGAATCATCGCTGCAACAATAAAGGCCACCGAGTGTAGCAGCAACAAACATCCGGTTCGAACGACAGAATCAAGCCATTGCTGGCCAACAGACATTGATTTGTGATCGTCAGTATGCAGAAGGGCATCAACTTTGGATGCAAGTGGATCAAAAAGTAAGCCAAGCGCCATACTCAACATCATATTGAACAGGATTGGAAAGCAAAGTACCCATCCAACAATCGCAACATACCGGCCGATGACATCCCATTCGCCAGCAAGGTCTTTCCAATAGGGAGTCACCAACAACCACAGAGTCGCACCGAGGAGCACATAGGCAAACAACGACACAACAACAGGAATGATGTAAACAGAAATCGGCACCTGACGAAGCAGTGCCAAGACATCCATCATCGAGTAACCAGTGCTGCGCTTAGCCATGTGATGCATACGAAAGGTCAGACCCAGTTATCCACTTATACGCATCAAGATACTTTGCACGGGTCTGTTGAATAACATCTGGTGGAAGTGTTGGCGCTGGGTATTGCTTGTTCCAGCCGTCTACAGACTCTAGATAGTCTCTCACAAATTGTTTATCGAATGATGGTGGTGAAATGCCGATTTGATATTCATCACGGAGCCAATATCGGGATGAATCGGGAGTTAGCGCTTCATCGATTAGAAGAAGATGACCATCAGGATGAACACCAAACTCAAACTTGGTATCAGCGAGGATGAGGCCCAATGGATCAACGGTTTCTGCAGCAAACGCATAGAGATCTAAGGCGGCTGCTTCAACTGCCACTGCAAATCCACTTGAATGGCTTACAGCTTCTTCAACTGTCAACGGAAGATCGTGTCCCTCCGTAGCCTTTGAGCTTGGCGTATAGATCGGATTAGGCAAGCGCTCGGACTCCGACAGTCCTCTTGGCAACTGATGTCCCCAGAGGTGTCCCGGTGTCTTTGTGTATTGCTTCCATCCACTGCCTGACAAATAGCCACGAACTACAGCTTCAACGGCAAGCGGCTTTGTGCGCTGACAGAGCATCACACGCCCGTTCAGCCAGTCATCCCAGACTCCCCCTGCAGCCTCAACCGCCCTTTGAATGTCTTCATTCTTGGCACTGATGAGGTGATTCTGAATAACATGTGCTGTCTTCTCAAACCAGAAAGCAGCAAGCTGTGTCAGAACCTGTCCCTTGTTCGGGATGGGCTCCGTCATCACAACATCAAAAGCAGATATACGATCACTTGCAACCAACAGCAGCTGCTCATCGTTTATTTCATAAATATCGCGGACTTTCCCTTGACCAATGTGCTTCAGTCCATCTATCCGTGCTTGTGATGACATGTCAACGCCCCAATACCTTTCCGTATACATCCGACGCAGTCACAGGTCCATAGTCCCTGCTGTCCTCACTCTGGTCGAGGTTATCTCCCATGACATAGATTCCATTGGGTCGGTTTAGATCACAGTTCTGATTGTCAACAGGGAAAAGCTCCGTTGCAGCAAAAGTACCAAACTTTGTCTTGATCGATGCGGGCCAAGTAGCAGTTCCGGTATTGTTCTGGATGAAGACGATGCGCTTGATCACGGCATTCCCATCTGTCCGCGCATTACCTGGCTTCAACACAATGATGTCCCCAACGCCTAACGATGGAAACCACTTGTACTTCCGCATCACCATTAGCGATTCGCCACTTTTCAATGTCGGATTCATCGACTCACCGTCTACCACGACCGTACCAAACAGGCGCCACGCAATCGTTGCAAACAAGAGAAGAAGAACAATCAGCAAGTAGGAAATCTGCTGACGCTTTGATAATCCGGAGATATGTAATCCAGACACTACTTCCTCATCTTTAAGGCTGCTTATGCCTCGACCCGGATCCAGTTATGGACTCCGGTGACGACAGGCAAGCGCTCGGCTACATCGACAGCGCCTCGAAAACTCTCTTCAAGACATTTGTGTGTGATGAGAACAATTTCAGCTTCGTCTTTGTTATTCGCACGTTGGATGACAGATTCAATGGAAACATCGAAGTCACCAAAGACATTGGATACCTGTGAAAGTACCTTTGGAAGGTCTTTTGCCGTCATCCGAACGTAGAACTTGGATTTAACAAGCTCCCTAGGCAACATCCTCAAATTTGCGTTGGCTGGTCGATGCACTCTGCCCGTAGACCCGCTGACTAGGTTTCTTGACACAGCAATCAGGTCTCCAACAACAGCACTGCCCGTTGGTAATGAGCCAGCGCCACGCCCATAAAACATTGTGTCACCAACGCCATCGCCACGAACGAGAACTGCGTTGTATGCACCATTCACGGATGCAAGTGGATGATCTTTATGCAAAAGTGCCGGGTGGACACGCACGTGCATCGTGCCCTGATCCTCCCATTGCTCTGCAACAGCGACGAGCTTGATGACATGGTCAAGATCTTTGGCAACAGCGATGTCACGCGCGGTGATCGTGCGAATACCCTCGCTGATGACCGAGCTTTCATCTACCGGTGTCCCAAAGCCAATACTGGCAAGAATAGCGATTTTGTAGCGCGCATCATGAGCATCCACATCCGCAGTTGGATCGGCTTCCGCATACCCTAATGCCTGCGCCTCACGTAACACATCATCAAAACCAGCACCTTCATCCGCCATTTTTGACAGAATAAAGTTCGTCGTGCCGTTGACAATGCCCATGACGGCCTGGATACGATTTGCGGCCAGCGATTCACCCATCGCAGCGATGATTGGAATACCGCCGGCGACACTGCCTTCAGCATAAAAATCAAGCTTGTTATCCTGCGCAATTTGGACCAATGCATGACCGTGCTTGGCCATCAGCTCTTTGTTTGCTGTAACAACCTGCTTCTTCGCTGCAAATGCGGCTTCAATCCATGCCTTCGCAGGATCGACACCGCCAACGAGCTCAGCAATGATGTCTATATCCGGGTCGGATATTACATCATCGACATTCGTTGTAAACAGTTCAGCAGGTATCGATACTTCACGGATCTTGGACAAATCCCGCACAGCGATTTTGCGAACGACAAGCTTCGCACCAACCCGGGATGCAATAAGGTCTGCATTATTGGTTAGCAATGCCGCTGTACCTGAACCAACAATGCCGCAGCCAATCAGCCCAATGCCAATTTCGCGCACTTAGGCCTCCTCGATCACGACAAGGCTGTCCCCTGAATGTACAAGTTTTCCGTTCTCTGCCGGAATCGCAACGATGAATCCGGCAACTTCAGAAATGACTTCTGAAAATACCTTCATCGCTTCGATTGTTCCGATTGGATCACCAATGGAAACTTGATCGCCAACCTCAACAAATGCGGGCTCACCAGGGCTTGGTGAGCGGTAGTAAACACCCATAATCGGCGCTCGGACCGGAGTTCCGACGATTTTCTTTTCCGTTCCGACAGATGGAAGAGTGGACTGGCGGACGTTTCCTGTGACGACGACAGGCGACTGGTCAGAAACAACACGAACCGTAGTCGATCCGGATGTATATTCAATCAATTCCAAGCCATATCGGGCCGAAATTTCCCCTAGTCGGGCAACTACAATGGGGTCTACGGGTAAATCAGACACGCAAAAATGGTATCACGTCTGCGCAGTTGAACCATGTACAACGCATACAACTGAACCAGGAACTACTCTACGCCCGTGCAACCAGGTACCAAGTCCATCACATCAGGCAAAACCGCCATTTCGATCATACTTATCTTTGCAATCGCGAAGATAATCATTGCGAGTGGGCAGCAGCTGTCATTTGATGAGGCTTACTACTGGACGTGGTCAAGGCATTTAGATTACTGGTACTACGATCAGGGCCCGATGATTGCCTGGCTGCTGCGGTTATTCACACTGGCTTCATCGACTGTGATAACCGTCAAGCTGGTTGCAATTTTCTGTTCGTCCGTCTTTCTGTACTTTGGACATCGCTTGATGACAGAAATTGCAGACGAGAAGGCTGGGAATTTTTGGCTTGCGATTATCCTATCCACTCCGCTGTATTTGGTAGGAGGAGCGATATCCACCTACGATGCTCCGATGCTGATGTTTTGGAGTGCTGCGTGTTACTTCGGATACGGAGCAGTGCGCACAGGTCGTCCCTCGCTTTGGCTGATTGCGGGATCTCTGTCTGCACTCGGTGTGCTAAGTAAGCTTCCAACACTCGCCCTGCCCGTTGGCATATTCCTAACGTGTCTAACATCACCCGATGGGCGCAAGCGCCTCGCGAGCCCCTATCCATGGATAGCGGGTGCCATCGCGTTGCTTCCGCTCATTGTGCTGAAGCTATGGGATGACAATCACGGCAACCTCTTCACACTTCACTCAGCATCCCTGTCAAACCGCCATACGGATGCCCCGATCGGACGCTGGACAGGTGATCTCATCGCGGGTCAGCTCCTGATCATCGGCCCAACAATGCTCATCGGGTCCATCTTTGCCCTCACACGTCGTCGCACACCTGAAGGCGACCTCCCGCGCCGTTACGTCCGGATGCTGGCAGTTCCGCTCATCACCGTTTGTCTCATCCTGAGTACTAAGTCGAAGCTCGAAGTCAACTGGCCTATCGCAGCGTACTTTACAGGTCTGATTCCCCTCGCGATTTTTCTGCGTCATTCAGCCAAGTCCCGCATCCTACTGCCCATTCTCATCATCCCGGGTATGATCGTTTCACTCTTCGCAACATTCCCGAATACGCTGAGCCTTGTTGGAATCAGGATGAAGCCTTCGCTTGCCGTTAAACTTTACGAACCGTACGGATGGGATGTTGTAAAGAAACGACTCGAAAAGCCTGCCGCAGATGTCATCAAGCGTGGTGGCTTTATCGCATCAACAAACTATCGGATGACAGCGATGACCGCTTGGCTATTGGGTAATCCTGCCAACGTTGAGTGTCTGTTTGCACATACACGCAACAATCAGTTTGTCCTTGGTTCTAAGCTTGATTCCCGCGAAGGTCAGGATGCACTTGTCGTTATTGATGCAGTAGATCTAAAGGACATGGAGTATCTTCGACCGTATTTCAGCTCAGTAACAGAAATTTCCGATCCCATCGTCATCACATCCCCGGCAGTAGACGGGCCTATCCGGACAATTCACCTCTATGAATGTAAGAACTTCCACGGCTACAAGATTAAGACCGAGGCTATTGGGTTTTAGTTATCCGGACCAAAGGGTCGGTTAGAATGCGTACATGAACAAGCGCATTTCATCTGTATCGGTTGTCGCAACGATCGGACTCGCAGCGGTTTCAACATCATTAGTCGCTGCTCAACGGCAGGCCAGTGATACGCCCACCCTACTTGTAACTGGCCAACAGATTACACCGGCAGGTCAATCCATTCGAGCTGGTAGCTTCCCGACATCCCTCGAGATTACTCCCGATGGACGCTATGTCATATCAACATCCCTCGGTAATCGCTCTCAGCTACAGGTGATGCGTGCTGACACAGGACAGCTGGTTCACGTGCGTGACTACAATCTGATCAAAGCACCTAATAGCAATAAAAAGGGCGGATTGTATTTTGGAGTCGCAATTTCACCAGATGGTCGCTTGGTTTACGTCTCACGTGGCTCGGATGCAATCGTTGAAGAGCTGTCACTTTCAAGCAGTGGCGCACTCACCCCGACAGGTCGAACGTACCCGACACCAGCAGCGGCAGGTGTGGCAACAGATGGAAACTGGCTTCTATCGACATCCGCCACGGGTAAGTCAAATAAGCTCACATCGTCACTAACAATCACAGCATTGGCTACGGGTAAGCAGACAGAACTACAGACTCCCGGCTATCTTCTTGATGCCACTATCGTCAATGGAATCGGCTATGTCATCAGTGAGCAATCACATGAAGTTCTTCGTGTCGACCTAGCGGCTGGTACCCTCTTGCCGTCGATCAAGGTTGATCGCCACCCACACAAGCTCGTTTACACTGCGGCCAACAAACAACTGTATGTCACCAATACAACATCCGACACACTCGTAGCAATATCTACCGATACCAACACTGTAACCGGACGAATATCGCTGTCTCCAAAAGATGTTGCAAAGGTCTCCGGCGGAAACCCAACGGGTGTTACCGTAACTTCTGATGGCAAGACAGCTTATGTGGCTCTGTCTGCAATGAATGCTGTCGCCGTGGTCGACCTTACAAAACAGCGTGTGACCGGTTACATCCCGGCGGGTTGGCAACCGACCGATGTCACACTCAGTGCTGACCGGTTGTTCATCAGTAATGCCAAGGGCGATCAGAACAAGTGGGCCAATGGTGCTCCAAAGCAGTACATCCAGCTGTTGCTCGAAGGAACGATTCAATCGCTGCCGCGTGCGTCCATTTCAGGACAGCTCGGCCGCTGGTCACAAATCGTTGCGGTAAACAACCGGTTTGACCGCCTCGCGAAACAAGTAGATGCGTTTAGCAATCCTGGCATTGAACACGTCATTTACATCATCAAAGAGAACAGAACATACGACCAAGTTCTTTCCGACATTCCACGTGGAAACAGAGATGAGAGCCTGCTGATGTTTGGGCGTGATGTCACTCCAAATCAGCACGCGATTGCAGAGCGCTTTGTTCTTCTTGATAACTTCTACTGTGCAGCCGAGGTCTCGGGCAACGGGTGGAACTACTCCGTAGGTTCCCTTGCAAACCCGTATGTCGAACGTAATGTGGCTTATGGCTACAACGGGCATGACCGCCCATACGACTACGAAGGCACAAACAACGGGATTCCCGCGGACAGATTTGGCATCACCGATGTCGGCCGGCCAAGCGGCGGCTATATCTGGGATAAGGCCATCCAGCACAAGGTTTCACTTCGTAACTATGGATTCTTCACAGACGATGTCGAACAGCCTCGTACGACTGCAGAAGCTGGTGCTGAAGGTCTGGCAAACACACCAGTCAAGAAGGCACTCCTCGGCGTAACCCACACTGGATATCGCCAGTATGACCTCTCATTTGCGGACAGTGAAGCAGTAGTAAAACATGGACTGCCTCCGGCACCAAAGCAGACTCCAACCTTTGGCCCGGATAAGGATCCATCACGCTTCACTACGTGGAAACGCGACTTTGATAAGCTTGTTTCAACGAACAAAGTGCCAAAGTTGATGTTTGTTCGCTTTGGAAATGACCATACAGCGGGCGCGAGTGTCGGGATGCCTTCTCCACGAGCGATGGTCGCTGACAATGACTACGCGGTCGGACAGCTTGTTGAGACAATATCCAAGTCCCCGATTTGGAAGAAGTGCGCAATCTTCATCATCGAAGATGATGCACAAAACGGCTACGACCATGTCGATGCACACCGTTCCACAGCGTACGTGATATCGCCATTCATCAAGAAGTCCACATTGGATTCATCGTTTTATAACACTGATTCTGTGCTGCGAACGATTGGCTTGTTGCTTGGAATGACCCCGATGACGATCATGGACGCCACTGCATCGCCATTTGCCATCTTTGGAAACAACCCAGAAAACGATGACGTGTTCACTGCGATTCTTCCATCAAAGGAAATCATCGGTGAGGTCAACGCGAAGCGAAGTGCGGATGCTGCATTGAGTGCAAAGATTCCTCTCACGAGTGAGGAAAGCGAGATAGATGAACATCTCAACGGAATTCTCTGGAGAACTCAATTCGGGTCAAGCCGTCCTGAACCGCGGCGTGTCCATAAGTTTGCAGCAGCACCAGCAGTGGAGTTGAAGTAAATACCATCATTCAACTTTCGTACAAATACCGAGCGTGATAGACTTCGCACCGGAGTGGTTTGGGTGGTCGCAGGTGAAAGCCTGAGGAAAGTCCGGGCTGCGCAGGGCAGGATGCTGGCTAACGGCCAGGCGGGGTGACCCGACGGAAAGTGCAACAGAAAGATACCGCCATCTTTATTGATGGTAAGGGTGAAATGGTGCGGTAAGAGCGCACCGGAGTGGCGGAGACGTCACTGCCCGGCAAACCCCATCCGCAGCAAGGTTCGAACAGGAGAAGATGACGTTGCCCGCCGATTCTCCGGGTAGAGCCGCATGAGCTATCAGGCAACTGCTAGCCAAGAGAGATGACCATACAAAGACAGAACCCGGCTTATAGAGCCACTCCAATCTATTCAGGAACACATCACCATGAGCTTCTTCCATCACGTGTACTTCTACCCGACTGAGACTGCCAACCCGACTGATCAAGCGGAGCTCATCGGCTTGTGCCAGTCCCTCTTAGAAACCATCCCAGGCGTAACATCGTTCGCACTTGGAACGCCGGCGGGTACAGACCGCCCCGTGGTTGATAATGACTACATCGTGGCATTGCTTCTGGAATTCCCGGATGCAGCCGCCGAGAAGGAATATCAAGTACACCCACAGCACATCCAGTTCGTGGCCGAGAGTCGGCGCCTCTGGAGCACTGTAAAGGTATTCGACAGTAACGGACTGTAGGTGTGGTGACACGTCTCCCTGCATTGGCTGCCGGAACACGTATTTGGGCCATTGCAGACTCTCACCTAAGCTTCGAACGCCCTGACCGTGACATGACACGGTTTGGGGATGAATGGATTGACCATCCGACCCAACTGCTGGAAGGTTGTTGTGCGAATGTGGCGGACAATGATGTTCTGCTCATCGCTGGCGACCTTTCATGGGCTCGGAAGCGCTCTGAAGTCGGACAGGATTTAGAATTTCTTGCAAACCTTCCGGGTATTAAGATTGTTATTCGCGGCAATCATGACCACTGGTGGAAGGCTAAGCAGCCAATCAGCTTCCCTGGTTTGCTGGAACCTCCCGTGATCTTTGGAGAAAACGAGATCGGGATTGTCGGAGTTCGCGGCTGGCAAACGCAGCGTCTACCCAGTCCAGACCATGATGCCAAAATGCTGGCACGCGAGCTGTCTCTCCTTACAAAACAGCTCAGCTACATTAGTGACTGTTGCGTAAAGATTGTAATGACGCATTACCCGGCGCAACCATATTTGAGTACGTTAAAAGCTCATCAGGTCGATTCCGTCGTATTCGGACATGTGCATCTACGCTCGCTTCCGGAAGATGAAATCTTCGCAGTCGGAAACGAGCTCATTGATGGCGTTAGGATGCGCTGTGTCGCAGGCGACAGATTGGGCTTCGTACCGGTACGGATTTATCCAGATACGAACAATGACTAGCTCATACGAACATCCTGATTTACTTGGTGATCTCTGCTAGCCATTTTCCGAATGCTGTCGCATCTTTGGCTGTCGTGTAATCTGTCGTGCCTAGGACTTTGCCAGTTGCATCGAGAACTGCATAGCGTGGCAATGTCGCATCTTTGAATGTGTCTAGCTGATACTTGGTATTCATTTCAGCTTCGTCAGATGTCGCAGACTCACCTTGGTCCGTAAACAATCGCACACGGACCATCTTCTCGAGGAAAGGCTTGACTTCTGGCTCTGGCATCACGTTTAGTTCAACATCCCGGCAGTTGGTACACGTATGCCCTGTGATGTCTAAAAAGATGAGCTGACCAGTAGCTTTCGCGACCGACTGACCGGCTGCAAGCGTTGGCAGGAAGGTTATGTCAGTGGCTGACTTCGGAGGCGGTGGTAAAAACTGTCCGATGAACCGAACGACAGGGCGCCCAGAGACGCCATAGAGACAATAGAGTCCAGCGGCGATGAAGAGAGCAGCCCACGCTCCGCGCGCCTTGGTAACTTTCCCGGATGGCGTATTGAATCCAACATTGAGAATACCAAGCAGCCAAAGACCACCTGCGATAAGGATCAGACTCGTGATCGCGAGATATGCAGGCCGTGTAAGCAGCTGCCAGTTCCAGTAGATGTCTGCTGTCGACAAGAATTTAAGGGCTGCAGCCAGCTCGAGAAAGCCCATCGCACCTTTGAGGGTCGTTAGCCACGCCCCACTCTTTGGCAGTCTTGCCAAGAGTCCTGGGAACAAAGACAGCAACACAAAGGGAAGCGCAAGCGCCGTGCTGAACACCAACATCCCGATGATGGGTTTCACAAACGCCGCTGCTCCGGTTGCATTTGCAGCAAGGACTAATAGGCTCCCGACAATCGGTGCGGTACACGTAAATGCGGAAACGACAAACGTCAGTCCCATTCCGAGGATGCCAAGTGTTGAGCCATTTCTGGATGCACTAAGCTGCTGAATCTTAGAAGGCAAGCGGATTTCGGTGACTTCCAGCAGCGCAAGCCCAAAGACAATGAACAGACCAGTGAAGACCAAGTTTACCCATGGATTGATGGCAAAGTCGCGTGCTGCGGTTCCACCTGACAACACGGAAAGCACAACCCCAAGCCCCGTAAAGCAGGTCACAATCCCTAGAGCATAAAGGAGAGAGTACTTCAGGATACTTGGCGCCGGACCGGATGCCTTGGAATCCTGTGTGGCAAGCTTTGTGAAGAACGCAAGCGTCACTGGAATCAGTGGGAATACGCAGGGCGTCAGCAATGTGACGAGGCCTGCAACAAATGCAGTGGCTAAGAATGGCAGCCAATCTTGTTGATTTCCGCTTTGCCCTGCGCCTGTGGCGGATGCGGTCGCAAGCTGCTTTTGGACATCATCAGGCGATGCACCTGCCCTAACATCCCCAGCTTCAATCGGAACCGTAATTGGTAAACGTATCGTTTTTGGAGGAAGGCATCCCCGATCATCACAGGCCTGACTCCGTACACTAATTGTTCCTGAAAGTGTGCCTACGCCTGCCGTCGGTGCAACTGCAAGGGCAGCCTCAAAAGTGCCAGAACCTTCATGGATTCCAACATCCTTGTTGAACCCTTTATCGAACTTCGATTTCGGAGCAGATTCGCCCGGTTTACCGGAGATTGAAAGGAGACCGGTCTCAGATGCATCGTCCGCCGCTATCGTCGTAGCAAGTGGTGCGGGGTCTGGAAGCTGAACCGTTGAGTAGATATGGTATGGCGCATCAATGACCGCTTTCACGCGGATCTTTGTTGCCTCTCCCGGATGCAAAGCGCCGCCATCCCGTTCCAATGTCAAATGCACTGGATTACCTTGTCCAAACGCCAATGGCGCAGTCACGGCAAGAGCAAACATGGCAAAGAGACGGAACAGCACGCGCAGTTTCATAGCTATTTGACTTCAATCACTGACAACAAAGACACTGTGGCGGGCGGCAAACAGGATGAGTCATCGCAGCCTTGCGACCTAAGCTTTATCTTCAGAATGGACTTTGCACTCTTTGCAGCAGGAGCAACCAGCTGCAGAGTGACATCCACCTTACCACTCATGATCATGATGCCCATCGGGTCCTTGTGCGCCTCCGGCCACTTGACAGAGGCGATTTTGTATGCACTACCATCTTCGAGTTCAACCGATGTCGGTATTGCGTTCTCATCGCCCGGTTTCGGAGCATACACGTGGTAGCCGGGCTTAATAGTAAAGGACAACGCCACGGAAAACTCTTTCCCCTTCTTCACAGACTTTGGCGCGCTCGCCTTGGCCTCGGTCAGAAATCCAGGTAATGCCTGCGGTATCACGGCTGGAACCGGGTTAGAAACCATCACTGTTACAATTGCAGCCACGGGTAATGTCAACATTTTGTTGTCCTTTTACGAAACGGGCACTTTAAGGAACCGAACGATTCCGTAAAGTGCCTTCGAGCGAAATATTAGTCGACGCTGATGCCAGCTTTCTTGAGTGCTTCTTCAACACGCTTGTCACTGTCGCCACTAAAGCCAACGATACCCTCGACAACTTTTCCATCGGCGCCGATCACAAATGTGCTTGGAATACCGGATACGCCATACTTTGAAGATGCAATGGACTTTGAGTTGTCTTTAGCAGCAGCATCGAAAAGGAGTGGGAATGTGAATTTGCTCTTGTTTTCAGGGACCCACTTATCGTAAGCGGCCTTGTCATCCCATACACATACAGCCAGCACGACTACATTTTTGGATTGAACTTTCTTCCAGACTTGTTCGAGATGTGGCATCGAGCGCATACACGGCCCACACCACGTCGCCCAGAAGTCAAGGATGACAACTTTACCTTTATAATCAGCCAGCTTTACTTCCGCGCCTTCGGGCGTAGTTACCACGAAGTCAGGTGCATCCTTGCCGTTTGCAATAATCGGGGGGCGCTGCGGGGCGGCGGGAGCCTTCTTCGCAACACGTGTCGTTGGTTCGACGGTGAGCGTGGAGCCATCATTTGATGCACTCGCAACGTATGCCTTGCCCGCAACTTCAAATGGCATCCGGATATCAACTTGTTGCTTCTTGCCATCGGCTTCGAGAATCAACCACACAGGTCGTCCAGACTTCACATTGCCTGGAAGAGGCTGATCTTTATCATCGAGCGATTTGGAATAAACTCCATCTGTATCGTTTTCAATCAGCGTCGCTTTGTATGGAGCCCCGCCAAGGGTGATGTCACCCGTTCGTCCACCATTTCGATACATTAGTAATGCATCCAATGTTGGACTGGCGATGCGGTAAATGCTGATGGCGGTATCTACTTGCTTACGTCCACGCCCTTCATAGGTTGCCTTCACCGTTTTTTCGACTGGTCCAAATAGGGTTCGTCCACCGCCCTGATCCGTTTTCTTAGACCACGCTGAATCGCCATCGTTAGTTAAGTCACCATCGGCGTTTGAGTCAACGTAAATCCGGAACTCACCACCAGCGGGTTCATCCAAAACCACAGCAACGTTTGACTTCTTGCTGTCGCCGGCTTTGATAACGCCGTAACGTGCGGTGCCAGTGTAGACAGGCTCTTTTTTGATTGAATCGGGCTTGATAGACGTAAGCTCTACACGAATCGGCATGTAGCCGACACGCGCAGCGGCTGTCGCCTTAGCATCGTAGTTCAACTTGACGGTTGTCTGCTGGCCGGGTGCTGTGCCAAGCATTGCCAGTGTGGCAATCATTCCAATGGACATCATATTCGTTCGTTCCCCTCTTGGTTATCAGCGTTCATCCCGGGTATCAAGCCATACTGTCAGTAACAGTACTGGTAATGATTCTTCCGGAGTTTCCTCAGCTGGAGCATACCGATGTATCTCAGTGCTCCAAAACGTAGCCGCGTCTCCCTCGCCTAGCGTATAGGTTTGCCCACCAACCGTCAACAGCGCTGTACCGCGAAGACAGAAAATGAACTCTTCTCCAGGGTGATTTACGGGTTCTGTGCGATCATAAAGCTCGAGAAGCGCGCTATTGATTTTGCCATCCGGAAGACGACATTCAAGAGATGTCAAAAGTGCAGTCTCATCGGCTGCGAGCTGGGATCTGCCTTCATTCATCCGGCTATGTATAGCGATCGTCGTTTCGTCGTGCGCATCTTGGCGGGTCAGCTGTGCGATATGGATTCCCAGCGCCTCACAAACGCGGTTAAGGGTTGTATACGATGGAGTTAGTCCCTTTTCAAGGCGCAAGATTGTATTCTTGTTGACTCCTGCCTTTTCTGCAACATCCCGGACAGACAGATTCATCCGCATACGAATTCGCTGTATCCGTGCCCCTAGCGTGATCGGATCTGGTCCTACACCACCATTGCCTGTTTCAGGTCGTTTATCACCAAGCATGGGTCCTCCAAACCTACGGCGACGCGAATCAAATTCGGACAGAGCTGCCCGAGTGCTGAATGGCCACCATCGCACCGCAACATGCTTGCAGGATGCGCAACCAGCGTCATCGGTTCCCCTAGTGACAGAGCAATACTGCAATGCACTAGACGAGTAAGCATCCTATCAACTTCACCTGCATAGTGGAAACTCAGCAACCCACCAATCCCACCGGGATGCTCTGCAGTCGCGGCTTCGTGATAATCACTTTTGGGGATTCCCGGGAAGTTCAGCACCGTGACCGCCGGATGTGTACTCAAAAAGGATGCGACATCTTTTGCATTTTGACAGTGACGGGCAAAACGCATGGAGAGCGTTGAGAGACCACGATGAACAAGCCATGCTGCATCGGCTGATAACGTGCCGCCTTGAAGGATTCTCCAAGGCTCGATTCGCTCCATGAGCAGCTCAGATGTACATATTGCTCCAGCAAGAACATCCCCGTGACCACCCATATACTTCGTAGCCGAGTGAACAACAATATCCACCCCAAGTTTGAGTGGATTACATCCAATAGGCGTGCATAGCGTGTTATCAGCAATCGATATCAAACCATGCTGCCTCGCGAAGCTTGCGAGAGCACGCATCGGTAAGACGTCCAGCGTGGGGTTTGCAGGACTCTCCAACCAGAGAACATCCCCGGGCTTGCACTCTGTACTCCCTAATGCATTCAGTGATGTTAGATCCAGCGGTTGGTGGATGACACCCCATTGAGCCGCTAACCGGCTGATGAGTTTAAGCGTTCCCGAGTAGGCAACGGTATGGGTGAATATCGTGGTTCCCGGCCGACAGACTGCCATCAGCGCAGCGGTGATTGCAGCCATTCCGCTCGAAGTAACCCGGCATGCTTCCGCGTACTCGAGCGCAGCGATGTCACGTTCGAGCGCAAGTGCCGTGGGGTGAGAGCAGCGCGCATACCGCTGATGAACATCTCCCGGCACGTGCGTAAACGATACGCTGCGATCAATCGCGAGGGTCAATCCTCGAAGTTCCGGTCCCGCCACGTCATCACGGTGCATTTTTGTACTCTACCAAACAAATGCAGACTGTCCCAACGAATGCAGACTTCGTGGCTATTGAATTCGCTCATGTGTTTACGCTAGAATCAACAGGCGATGTGGCCGCATTGGGCGTTGCCAAAACACCTTAGATTTTTCATTGAGGAAGACCTGTCCGAATGAGTACGACCGAACCAATTCAGCCACAAGTGGCGCGTGGACTTGAGGGCATTGTTGCCGCAGCGACCAATATCGCCGAAGTGGATGGCCAAAACGGCAAGCTGACGCTGCGTGGCTACGACATCAGCGAGCTGTCCGGCAACGTGATTTTTGAAGAGGTCGCCTATCTTCTGTGGCATGGCAAGCTCCCAAACCAAGTTGAGCTCGACACACTGCTGCAAACGATGTCCACCGCGCGTGAACTTCCATCAGAGGTCGTTGAGTGCTTGAAGACCATCGGCGACAAAGCAACCGGTATGGATATCGTGCGCATTGGCGCATCGATGCTCTCGATTGGTGATGACACACTCGGGTCGCTTGACCTCGATGTGAACAAGCATCGTGCAGCAAGACTCCAAGCACAAATGCCAGCCATTGTTGCGCATGCCTACCGCCTCAGCCAAGGCCTAGAGATCGTACATCCGAAGCCTGAGCACAATCTGGCCGCTGGATTTCTGTATATGCTTGAAGGCGAAGAGCCATCCCAACCGCGTGTGGATGCATTGAATGCCTACCTCGTTGCGGTCGCCGAGCACGGCTTGAACGCATCGACATTTACCGGGCGGGTTATCCTGAGCACAGACTCCGATATGGTCTCCGCTCTTACAGGTGCCATCGGCGCCCTAAAGGGTTCCAAACACGGCGGTGTTCCTGGACCAGTCCTCAAAATGCTGCAGGAAATCGGCGAGCCAGAGAATGCCGATGCATTTATTCGCAATGAGATGCTTAGCGGCCGGCGCATCATGGGCTTTGGACATCGCGTTTACAAAGTGCGTGACCCACGTGCAGCGTTGTTGTCATCTGCAGCGGAACGGATGGCGGCTCTCACGGGTGATGACCACTTACTGCGTCTCACTAAGGCTGTCGAAGACACCACGGTCAAGGTTCTTGCAGAGCTTAAGCCTGGTCGTGATCTTTATGCAAATGTAGAGCTGTTTGCTGCGCTGATTTTGCACGCAGTTGGAGTTCCAAGTGAGCTGTTTACACCAATCTTTGCGATTGGACGTACAAGCGGCTGGACCGCACATATGCTTGATCAGATCGAAGA
>Ga0255120_1000095_pt1 | contig 25267 bp, 11 predicted proteins | sample Law_Colum_RepA_8_2_FD_188582 | JGI IMG/M metagenome (GOLD analysis project Ga0255120, IMG submission 188582) | Freshwater microbial communities from St. Lawrence River, New York, United States - Law_Colum_RepA_8h | ecosystem: Environmental > Aquatic > Freshwater > River | place: USA: New York...
TAGGGTTGGCACTGCGTGCCAACCTAGGAGTTCGCCGCAGGGCGAACTCGGGTAGGGGCAAGGCTTTGCAACGCCACAACCTTAGCCGGCAGCTAGGTTGGCACGCAGTGCCAACCCTACCCCATGCAAGTGGCCAAAGGCCGCCGCCATACACCCCAACCCTGCCATACTCCAGCCAACCGATCCCCTTCTGTATTTACCTTTGCACAGGCCGCCGGCCGATTGGCACTTTTGCACTGTCTATCCCCCGGTCCCTGGTTCCCCTTTTCGTTAGGACAGCACGTGGTGCTGTCCCTACCTCTTCCGCATCCACCCGATCAACTTGCTGAACCAGCGGGTGGGCTGGGCGGCGGCGGCGCGGCGCTCGCGGAGGAGCGTGAGGATTTCCTGGCGGCCGAACATCGTGGCGTAATCGGCCGGCGTGGAGCCGCCTTGGTCGGCGAGTGGGTCGGCGCCCGCGTCCAGCAGCATCCGCGCGATATCCACGTGCCCCTTGAAGGCCACACCGCCCAGTGGCGTCTGGCCTTTCTCGTTGCGGAGATCGACCTGCGCGCCCGACTTGAGCAGCAGCGCCACGGTCTCGGCCCGGCCTTGGTAAGCGGCGATCATCAGGAGCGTATTGCCCTTGGTGTCGCGTAGGTTCACGTCGAGCCCTTGCTTCAGTTGCGCGGACAACTCAGCGGTCTTCCCTTGGCGGGCCAGTTCAGCGGCGGCGTCGGGGAGGAGGGGAGTGGTCATGCTGAGCCTAGGAGCGCACGCAGGGCGGCTTCGTCGAGGATGGTGACGCCGAGCTCCTGGGCCTTGGTCAGCTTCGAGCCGGCTTCTTCGCCGGCGACGACGTAGTCGGTCTTCTTGCTGACGCTGCCGGAGACTTTTCCGCCGGCCTTCTCGATGAGGTCGCGGGCTTCGTCACGTCCGAGCGAGGGTAAGGTGCCGGTGAGGACGAAGGTCTTACCGGCGATGCCTTCGACAGTGCCTCCCTTCGAGGCTTCGACGAGGTTGAGGCCAGCCGCGCGCATGGCTTGAACCCAGTCTCTGTGATTGGGGTCGCTGAAGAAGGAGAGGATGGATTCGGAGACTTCGACGCCGACGCCCGAGATGACGGACTCGTAGGACACGCCACCTTTCTTGCCGACCTTGGTGTGCAAGAGATCGCTGGGCTTGGCCGCCTCCAAGGCGTCCATCGCTTTGAAGTGTCGGGCGAGGTCCTTGGCGGTCTGCATGCCGATGTTCGGGATGCCGAGGGCGTGGATGGCGCGCCAGAGTTCGCGCTGCTTGGCTTGCTCGAGCCCAGCCATCATGTTGTCGACGGACTTCTCCTTGAAGCCTTCCAGCATCATCCATTCGCCGCGGTTCAGCTTCAACGCATCCACCGGGGCGTCGACCAGGCCGAGGTCGATGAGCTGCTCGGCCACCGCGTCGCCGAGGCCATCGATGTCGAGGCACTGCTTGCAGGCGAAGTGGACCAGCCGGCGGATCTTCATGTCACGCGACGGGGCGCGGAGCTTGTAGGCGGCCTCGTCACCCACGCGCACGGCGTCGAGGCCAAGTTCCTTCAGCCGGGCTTCGAAGTTGAAGGTCTGGGAGTCGGCCGGGCGCTTCGCCAAGACCACGCTGAGGACCTGCGGGATGATTTCCCCCGCCTTCTGGATGCGGACCGTGTCGCCTTCGCGGATGTCCTTGCGGGCAATCTCATCGGCATTGTGCAACGTCGCGCGCGCGACGGTCGAGCCAGCGAGCAGGACGGGGTCGAGCTCCGCCACGGGTGTAATCGCCCCCGTGCGGCCGACCTGCATGCTGATGGAACGTAGGATCGTCTCCGCTTGGTCCGGCGGGAACTTGAACGCCACCGCCCAGTGCGGGAACTTGCTGGTCGTCCCGGCTCGGCGCTGGTCTTCGAGTCGATTGACCTTCACCACGGCCCCATCAGTCGGGAAGGGCAGGTCGCGTCGGAGGAGGTCGAGCTGCTGGATGGCCTGCCAGGCCGCATCGACGCCTTGTTGGACGGCGATATCGTCACGGATGGGGAAGCCCCAGTCGGCAAGTTTCTGTTTGAATTCCTTGAGCGATGCGAAGGCGTTGGTGGGCTCGCAGGCTCCGAGTCCGTAGCAGACGATGCTTAGCTGCCGGCGCTTCGCCTCTTCGGTGTCGAGCAGTTTGACTGTCCCGGCGGCAAGATTGCGCGGGTTGGCGTAGAGTTGTTCCCCTTCGGCCTCACGTTCGCGGTTGAGCCGCTGGAACTCAGCCAGCTCCATGTAAATCTCACCGCGGACCTCGAGGAAGTCAGGCGCGCCTTGGAGCGTGCGCGGGATGGAGCGGATGAGCGAGACGTTGGCGGTGACATCATCGCCCCGCGCGCCGTTGCCGCGGGTGACGGCGCGGACGAAGCGTCCCTTCTCAAAGGTCAGGGAAACCGCGACGCCGTCGACCTTTGGTTCGACGATGAATTCGAGGCCCGAGCCACCGAGGGCCTTATAGAGACGTTCGCCGAAGGCCCTAAAGTCGGCCTCGTCGTACGTATTGTCCAGGGACAGCATCGGCGCCCGGTGGTCAGCCTGCTGGAAGCCGTCGGACTTGTCGTCGCCGATGCCTAGGTCAGGGCCGGCCTCGTTCGGGAACTGGCGTTCCAGGTCAGCCAAGTGGTCGACCAGCTTATCGAACTCGAAGTCAGAGATTTCGGGGGCGTGCTTCTTGCGATACAACTCCTCGTGGCGCTGGATTTCCTGGCGCAGGCGGGTGATCTGTTCGCGGGGTGTTTCCGGCATGAAAGGACGCCCGAAGATAAGGCAAGGGGAGGGCAGAAAGCAAGGGGGGAGGGGCGCGCGGCGCGTGCTGTCTGCCTCGGGTAGGGTTGGCACGCAGTGCCAACCCTACCCGAGACACTAGGGCCGGCGGCTGTGCTACCCCTGCCTTTCTACCTTTGCACTTCGACTCCTTTGCGCCTAACACTGTCCTCATGGCCTTACCCCCGTTGCCGCCCGAGCTCCAAGCCCGTCGTGATTTCCTGCGCAAGGTTGCCCTCGGGGCGGCGTTGTTCGCCATGCCTGGTGCTTTTGCCGAAGCCCTCACGCGGACCCCGAAGCAGACCGAAGGGCCGTTCTACCCGGACAAACTTCCGCTCGATACCGACAACGACCTGATCGTCATTAACAACGGGATCACCCCGGCCGTTGGCGTGGTCACTTGGCTCAGCGGGCGGATCCTCGACGAAAAAGGTGAACCCGTGCGCAATGCCCTCGTTGAGATTTGGCAGGCCGACAACAACGGCGCGTACATCCACACGAAGTCGGGTAACGCCGCGAAGCGCGACGGTAACTTCCAGGGCTTCGGACGTTTCCTCACGGGGTCGACGGGCGAATACCTCTTCCGCACGATCCGCCCGGTGCCCTATCAGCCGCGCGCCCCGCACATCCACATGGCCGTACGCATCAAGGGCAAGAAGGAGCTCATCACCCAGTGTTATATTCAAGGTCACGAACTCAATGAGAACGACATGGTCTACAAGGCCATCAAGGACCCCAAGCAACGCGCGAACGTCACGCTCGGCTTCGATCCCTTGAAGGGCTCCAAGGCCGGCGAACTCGCCGCGCGTTGGGACGTCGTCCTCGGCTTCACGCCTGAAGGGTGAGTGGAGAGGCGATGGCGGAGTGAGGCGCGAAGAGGTAGGGGCAGCACCGCGTGCTGCCCTAGGTGCAAGTGTGCAGATTAGTCTATCGCCGCTTGCCTCTGGTAGGGTTGGCACTGCGTGCCAACCTAGGAACTCGCGCGGGGACCAGGTGAATAAGGTGACATGGGGACGAGGGGGCGAAGCCACGCCCCTACCACAAGAGGCAGCTAGGTTGGCACACAGTGCCAACCCTACCCAAGGCAGGTAGGACAGCACGTGGTGCTGTCCCTACCACGAGGCATAAAAAAGCCCCTGATTTCTCAGGGGCTTTGCTTGGGCGCTAAGCGCTGCGCCTTACTTCGTGCCGTGGGCCTTGATGAAGTCGATGTTCGCCTTCACCTGCGGGACGCTGTCGTTCCAGTCGGCTTCGTGCTCGATCGAGATGTGGCCGTTGAAATTCTGCTTCTTGAGTTCTTCAAGGCAGCCCGCGGCGTCCACCACGCCCTTGCCCGCGACGACCACGGGGGAGTTGCCGAACTTTTCCTTATCCTTGAAGTGCACGCTGATGATGCGGCCATTGAGGATGCGGAGGCACTCGACGGACTTCAGGTTGGAAGTCGCCCAGTGGCCGATGTCGGCGCAAGCGCCCACGCGCTTGTCGCGGCTCTCGACGACGCCGAGGATGTAGAGGGGGTTCCAGACCTTGTACTTCGGGTTGCTCATCGAGCCGCCGTGTTCGTGGAAGGCGACCTTGATGTCGGTCTCGATGGCGGCCTTTTCCCAGGCGACGATCTGCTCGGTGGATTCGGTGCAGACGGCGTAGAGGCCCATCTTCTTGGCGAAGGCCATGATCTTGTTCACCTCTTCGGCGTTGTTGGCGCCGACGACGCCGTAGTTGACGGCCTTGATGCCCTGGCGCTTCAGCTCGGCCTGGAGTTCGGCCACGGCTTCGGCGGACATCGTGTGGTGGACCTTCTCCTTGGAGCCGGGCTTGAGGATCTGGCCCGGATAGAACTCGATCATGTTGCCGCCGGCTTCCTTGGTCTTGGCGATGGCTTCAAACGCCGAGAACCGGTTGAACGTGTAGGCTTGGCAACCGATGAACCAGCCATTCTGACGGAGTTCTTCCGGCAGCGGGTCGGCGTTGAGCTGGGCCACGAAGGCCAGGGCGAGGAGGGTGAGGAGACGCATGGGGATGAGGGGTTATGACAGAGAAAGACGAGGGGTGTTCCGTAGGTCAAGAACCTGCCGCCGGCGGGTTGTGAAAAGAGCCTTAATTTCCCCAAGATTGAGCATGTTCACCGAATTTTTACGTCGCTGGTTCCGCTGGCCGCCCCGCCGCCCGCTCACCGCTGATGAGGCATTGGGGCGTTGGGGCGAGGCGCAGGCGGCCCAGCATTACCGAGCGATAGGAGCGACGATTCTGGGCCAAAATTGGCGCCATGGCCGCGATGAACTCGACCTGGTGGTATTGGAGCGACAGGTCCTCGTCTTCGTGGAGGTCAAGACACGGACGACCGAAATGGGCGGGGCAGGGTATTATGCCGTCGATAATCGAAAGAAAAAGGCGCTCCGGCGGGCGGCTTACGGCTGGTTGAAGCAAATTGGCGGCGCCCCGCACCGCCGTTTCGACGTCGTGGAAGTTATGGTTTGCCACAGGGGCACCGTCCGCATCCTTCAGCACCGGGGCGTGACCCTTTTCGGGAAGCGCCGCCCTTGACTCCGATGTCCGAATCCGACCGTCATCCCTTCCTTTCCGGCCTCAGCAAGCACCGCGGCGCTCAGCCGACCTGCGTGGTCATCTTCGGCGCCTCCGGCGACTTGGCCGCCCGCAAGCTGCTGCCCGCCCTCTACAACCTGGCGGTCGATAGCCTCCTGCCTGCCGACTTCCACCTCATCGGTTTTGGCCGTAAGCCCATTCCCGACGCCGAGTTCCGCACCCAGGCCGCCGCCGACATCAAGAAGTTCTCCCGCCGCGAGTTCCGCTCCGACATCTGGAAGCGCGTCGAAGACAACACTTCCTACCAAGCCGGCGGTTACGACGACCCGACCGCCTTCGAAGCCTTGAAGGCCCAGATCGCCGCCGCCGAAAAGCGCGCCGGCCGTCCGCTGCAACTCGTCTTCTACGTCTCCACGCCTCCGTCCGTCTTCGAACCGATCCTCGAGAACCTCGGGCAGTCGGGTCTGGCCGCCCGCGGCCTCGGTACCGACCTCGAAAGCAAGGTCATCATCGAGAAGCCGTTCGGCAAGGACCTCCACTCCGCCGTCCACCTCAACGCCGTCGCGGCCCGCAACTTCCGCGAGTCGCAGATCTTCCGCATCGACCACTACTTGGGCAAGGAGACCGTCCAGGATCTGCTCGTCCTGCGTTTCGCCAACCCGATCTTCGAGCCCCTCTGGAACCGTCGCCACGTCGACCACGTCCAGATCACCGTCGCCGAAGAACTCGGCGTCGGTACGCGCGGTGGTTACTACGACAGCAGCGGCGCCACGCGCGACATGCTGCAGAACCACACGATGCAGCTCTTGGCGCTCGTGGCCATGGAGCAGCCTCGTTCGCTGTCCGCCGAGCATATCCGCGACGAGAAGGTCAAGCTCCTCGAGTCGATCCAGCCCCTCCGCCTCGGTGCCAACGCTGACGCCGTCCGCGCGCAGTATGCCGAAGGCCTCTCGGGCGGCGAGAAAGTCCCTGGTTACCGCGCCGAGAAGGACATCCCGCAAGAATCCGCTACCGAAACCTTTTGCGCACTGCGTTTCTCGATCGAGAACACCCGCTGGTCCGGCGTCCCCTTCTACATGCGCTCGGGCAAGCGCCTCGCGCGCCGTGTCTCCGAGATCGCCATCCAGTTCAAGCAGCCCGAGTCCGGCCTCTTCGCCGGCGATGCCCGCTACGACCTCGCGCCCAACCGCTTGGTCATTCAGATCCAGCCCGACGAAGGCACGACCCTCGTCCTCAATTCGAAGGTGCCCGGCCTCGAGCCGCGCACGCAACCGGTCCGCTTGAGCTTCCGCTACGCCACGACCTACGGTTCCAATACGCCCGAAGCCTACGAGCGCCTCATCCTCGACGGCATCGTCGGCGATCGCACGCTCTTCATCCGCGGCGACGAGACGGAAGCCTCTTGGCGTCTCTTCACGCCCTTGCTTAAGAGCTGGCAGCAGCAGGGCCGCGAAGGCATGGAAGCTTACGCCTCCGGTTCCTGGGGCCCCGCCGGTGCCGATGCGCTCCTCGCCGCGCATGGCCACGCCTGGCGCAACGCCGGTCGCTAAGTCCCATGTCGCATCCCATCCTCGACGCGCTCCCGGGTTTCCCGATGAAGATCTCGGCGGCCCTGCCGGCGCTCGACAAGGCATGGGCGGAGGAAGGCGAAGACGCCACGCGCGCTTCGCAGATGAACGTCATCTTGATGTTCGGGGCGAACGTCACCCCTGCGGACGCTTCCGCGCGGTTCGATGAAGCCATCCGCTTCGCGCAGCGTTACCCGTGCCGCTTGGTCGTCCTTGCGGCCCGTCCCGCGGCGGAAGCCGCCGCCGCCTTGGAAGCCAAGGTGAACGTCCTCTGCTTCTTTGACCCATCCCGCCGCGGCAAGCGTTGCTGCGAGGCCCTCATGCTCGCCTATGGTGCCCATACCGCTGAGCTCGAGTCCCTCGTCTCCACGTGGTTGGAAGGTGACCTTCCGACGAATCTCTGGGCCCATGGGGTGAGCGCGGAAGAATTCCGCCCGTGGATTGGTTGGTCCGCTCGCTGCCGTCGGGTCGTCGCGGATCGCTCGATTGTCGGCGAGGCCTTCTTCGCCTTGCCGTTCAAGAACCCGCTTTCCATCCGCGACCTTTCCGTCGCGCGTTGCCTGCCGGTGCGCCAAGCGCTCGGACAGTTCCTCGCCGCGCATGCCCCGACGGACCTCGTCCGTGGCCTGCAGTCCGTCACGATTTCCCATGGTCCGGCCTTGAGCGGCGAAGCCGCGGGCTTGTTGACCTGGATGAAGGGCTGCCTCACGCACTGCGCGGGCCTGACCCGTGCGCACTTGGGCGCCGACTTCAAACTCTCGGCGAAGGTCCCGGCCGGCGATAACCTCGATGCCGAATGGGTCTATGCGGATGGCTCGCGTTTCTCGTGGGAGCACGCCGACCGCGGCACGCAAGCGATCATCACCTTCACGCGCAGCCGGCAGCCGGCGCCCGTCACGCAACGCGTCGCCTTCATGGGCGCCGCCGAAGCGCTGTCCGAAGCGGTGTTCTTTTGATTGGCGGTTGGTGGATGGCGGTTGGTGGTTGGGAAGGCAAAGAACAGAGTACTGAGTCGATGGGAGGCGAAGGGGTGGCCGCGCCCGGATGCCTAGAGGTAGGGTTGGCACTGCGTGCCAACCTAGTAGTTCGCCGTTGGGCCTGCATCGGGTAGGGGCAAGGCTTTGCCTTATGACGCAGCTAGGTGAGCACGCAGTGCTCACCCTACCCGATGCAAGAAGAAGTGCTGGGCTCGCGAGGGCAGGTGAGCGGAGTTACGGGAACTACCGGTAGGGGGTTGGGCGCCGGCGGCCCTAGGCGTAGCGTCCGATCTGCTATCATTATAATCATCAAAGATATTTTTTTCGATTTCCGATGGCGAGGGCCGGGCGCTTCCCCAAAGTCCCTCTCCCCCTGATGACGACTTCACGTCCAGTCCACCGCGCCCACCGCCCATGATCCGGCAATTCGACGAGAACGGCGGTCGGCCCATACCGTTCGAAGAAGTACGTCACGGGCAGGTGCTGGATGAAGCCGATGAGGAAATCGTCGCGTATAATGAGAGTTACGCGATGAAGCTGCTCGGGGGAGTGACCGATTCATTCACCCAGGGCTATATCGTCGCCGGCGTCCGCAAGGCCAAGGAACTCGCCACTTGGCTGGAAGGCCAACCGATGTGGATGCATGCCGGCATCATGGCGGAGCTCCTGCACAAGGTCGCAACCCACGCCCCGCCGGCCATTGGGCGTGGTTTGGCCCGCCGCGCCCTGTTGATTGCCCCGCGGGTCGGCAATTGGGCCCCGGCTGGGGCTCTCATCTATTTCTCGGCGGCCATTGTCCATCGACGATTGGGTAATGTCCTCGAAGTCCGGGCATGCTGCCGAGAGCTGCTTCGCCTCTGCCCCCGCGAGGGTTCACGCAACTTCTGGTACCTGCCGTATTTCTTGCAGAGCGAGCTCCTTGCCTTGGAGGGAAAAGAGGAGGAGGCCTGGCCGTTGGCCGAGAAAGCCCTCGCCCTCATCAGCCGGCATGGAGCCTTCGACGTCCGGCTTGGTTTGCAGGCCATGCTTTGTTGCGCCCAACTGAACGAGTCATCAGGGCGCCTGAAGGCGGCGCATCGTTACTATCGTGAGTACCTCGATACTAAGTGCTACAGCTGGCTGAAACCTACGGTGACCATCAAACAAGCTTGGGATGGGTTCCATCGCACGAAGGAACCCGCCTTGCCGAAGTTCTAGGATTTCGCCGTCGGGCCTGCAGCGGGTAGGGACAGCACCACGTGCTGTCCTAGGTAATGATTGGTCTGTCGGCGAAATCAGATACGACGTAAATTACACGGCATGCCTTTCTTCGCGAGGAAGTCGCTCAACAACTGCCGCCCTAATTGGGTCGATGAAAACGACCCACTGTTCGTAACGATTTGCCATAAGGCCAGAGGGGTGCGGCATTTTGATAATCCCGAGGCATGGTCCGCCCTGATTGCTTCAGCCGAACGCTTGCGGCAAAATGGGAAGTGGACCCCAATTCTCATGTTGGCTATGCCCGACCACCTGCATGGCATCGTGAGGATTCCTCGAGGCATTACCTCCGTGCTTGGAGAGTTTAAGCGGGATTACTCATATCGGGTGACCACCCTTTGGCAGAAGGGTTCGTTTGATCACCGCTTGCGAACCTATGGACACAATTTGGAGAAGCGTGACTATATCTTGGCTAATCCTGTCCGGGCGGGTTTTGTTTTGGCGGGTGAGCAATGGCCGTATGTGAAGTGGTGGGATGTCCAAGGGTTCCCCCGTCCAGAGATCCCGGGCGAGGCCAGTTAGGACAGCACGTGGTGCTGTCCCTACCTACCTCAGAAAAGGCGGGGCGGTTTGCCTTTTGGCTGGGGCTAGGCTTGGTGGCGCATGGCCACTGTCCGGCTCATCCTCGGCGACCAGCTGAACCCGACGCATCGTTGGTTCCAACAGGTCGACTCTGCCGTGGTCTATGTGCTCATGGAGGTCCGTTCCGAGACCGACTATGTTCCGCATCACGCCCAGAAGGTCATCGCCATCTTCGCTGGGATGCGGCGGCTGGCTGAACAACTGCGCACTGCGGGCCATCGGGTCCGGGCTTTCCGGATCGGCGATGCGGATAACCGTCAGTCCTTCGGCGATAACCTGCGGAAGGTCTTCACCGAAGTCGGGGCGAAGCGCTTCGAGTATCAAGAGCCCGATGAATGGCGGGTCGATCAAGACTTGGCGGCCTTCGCCGCCGACTGTGGCCTGCCTTCAGCCGTGGTCTCGACGGAGCACTTCCTCGATGCCCGTGGCGGTGTGGCCGCCCATTTCCAGAAGGACGCGAAGCGCTGGTTGATGGAGTCCTATTACCGGAAGATGCGGGTGCGTACCCAGTTGCTGATGGACGCCGCGGGTACGCCGCTCGGTGGCGAGTGGAATTACGATGCGGAGAACCGCAAGCCGTGGAAGGGGACCCCTCCGCCGCCGGCCGCTTGGGATGTCAGCCATGACCACGGAGCGCTCTGGGCCGAGATTCAGGCCGCCGGAGTGAAGACCTTTGGCGAACCCTCCGCGGCACGGTTTCCTTGGCCGCGCGATCGCACCGAAGCCCTGGCGCAACTGGACGCTTTCATCGAGCGAGGGCTTCCGAGCTTCGGCGACTACGAGGATGCCATGCATACCACCTCGGATCGTCTGTTCCACTCGCGGTTATCCTTCGCGCTCAACGTCAAGCTGCTCTCGCCGCTCGAAGTCGCGACCGCCGCCGCGGAGGCGCATCGCCGCGACCCGGTCCGTTACCCGCTTGCCGCCACGGAAGGCTTCGTTCGTCAAATCATCGGCTGGCGCGAATACATCCGCGGTGTCTATTGGGCCAAGATGCCCGGTTATGCCACGGCCAATGGCCTCGGCCACACGCTGTCGTTGCCGTCGTGGTTTTGGACCGGGAAGGTGAAGATGAACTGCCTGCGGCACTCCGTGGGGCAATCCTTGCAGACCGCGTATGCGCACCACATCCAGCGCCTCATGGTCATCGGGTCGTTCTGCCTGACCGCCGGCGTCGATCCCGCGGAGGTCGAACGGTGGTACCTCGGCGTCTACATCGATGCCTTCCAATGGGTCGAGTTACCAAACGTCATCGGCATGAGCCAACACGCGGACGGGGGATTCCTCGCCAGCAAGCCCTACTGCTGTGCGGCCAGTTATGTCTCGAAGATGTCGAACTACTGCGGCGGTTGCCCGTATGACCCCAAGGACCGCACCGGCCCGCTCGCTTGTCCGCTCAACGCCTTCTATTGGGATTTCTGGCTGCGGCATCAGGACCGTTTCCTGAATAACCCGCGCGTCGGGATGGCCGTGCGGCAAGCCGCGCAGATGCCCCCCGCCGAGCAGGCCGCCATCCGGAAGAAAGCCGCCGAGCTCCGAGCCGGCATCGAGGAACTCTGAGCGGTCGGTCGTCGGCATCCCCGCCGCCCCGACTCACGGATGTCATCCCGGAGGCCCCATCCCGCCGACTCTTTAATCTGGTTATTTTATCAACACAGATTTTGAGCTGTGCTTAATTTCGGACTTTCATCTGGGGGTCCGAGGACGACTATATTACCCACCTTGAAGCACCAACCTAAATCGCAATCCGCTCAACTGGCGGAGTACCTGGGACGACTCATCAAAGAGGGTGCGCTCGAGGGCCTCTTGCCCTCGGTCAGGTTGCTCGCGGACCGGAACGGCGTGAGCACCTTGACGGTGGTCAAAGCCCTGCGTTTGTTGGCTGCCGGAGGGCTGATCGAATCCCGCGGACCGAAGCGCCGGGTGCGGGTCTCCTGGGTCCGTCAGCATGCGTCCGCGGTGATGCTGGTCGTGCTCCTGACCCCGACCCGGAGGCTGCATGCTTCCATCGTGGCCTCGCTTCGCCTGCTCGAGGAGAAATGCCGGCAAGACGGCTTGGTTTACAAGGAATTGGTCGTCGCCGAAATGTCCGCGGAGGAAAGGCTCCGTAAGATCCGCCATGAATTGCCTGAAAAGCTACCAAACAGGGTTATTTGCATCCATCCGGACCAAGAGCTCTGCGACGTCCTGGTCGGGACGGAGCTATCCGTGGCTGTGTTGCCGCTCTTGCCGGTCAAGGCGCCGGGCAAGACGATATTCAATGTTCCGCAAGTGAGCGTGCTGGTGCATGCCGTCAGACGGGCCCTCGCCTTCGGGCATCGTCAAATCGTCATACTGGACAATTTCATGTCGCCGACGTCCCGGTCGCAGCTGGTGGCGCAGGCCAGTTTCTTGGGCGCGCGGGTCACCTTCCTGCGGGTGGGTAATCTCGGCGACGACAACTGGATTCATGATAAGAAGGCGATCGAACGTATCTATGCCCGCATCTTGGGCGGTGACGCCACCTGCGTGATCTTCCCTCAGTGGCCCGACTTCATGGCGTGCGCGGACGCCTTGAGCCGGAGCGGTTTGGCCTTGCCTGGTCGCCTGTCCGTCGTGGTGGCCTACCTCAACGGCGGCGTGGAAACCTACCAAGGCCTGCCGGTCGCGGGGTTCGAGATTCCTGAAGACCTGGCTTTCCGGATGTTCGCGGCCTGGCTGGCCGAAGGCCGCTGTGATCCGGAGTCGTTCGGCGAGGCGGTCGCCGCCACGTGGCGCGCGGGCCAGACGCTGCGGCCGCCGGCGCCCGGGCACGCCTGATGATATTAAAGATACAGAAGGTGGATTGCTGTCCTGCCTCGGACGGCAACATATCTCCTGCGGACTTATATTCATACCATAGACTTTCTCGTGCTTAAAAAATATATGAGCGTTAAGCGGAGGCATGCCGGCCGGCAACTTCCACTGGTGGCCGTGATGGACAAGTCCCCTCCTGGTTTCTTGGCGGGGAAATTCGCCCAGAGACCAGCGGAGACCGGTTTTCCTGGCAAAGCCTTTTCGGCTCATAGCAGCGTCCTGCCATGGAAGACGCTGGTCTGTCTCCTCGTCCTTGGCGGCGTGTCAGCCGGGGCCGCGGAGGCGCCCGGTGAACCCGTAGCGAAGGCCTCCTCGGTTCCGAAGCCGCCTGTCACCTATCAGTTCAGGGCGTTCGTCTTGGAGGGAAACAAGGTGCTCTCCACGGAGTCGCTGCAGGAGGTCCTCAAGCCCTTCATCGGCAAGGACATCGCCTTGGGAGAAATTCAGCGCATCGAGACGGCGCTGTTCCGGGCCTACTCGCAGCGCGGGTTTCTGGTTCGTTCCACGATCCCGGATCAGGATCTCACCGGCGGGAACGTCCGCATCATCATCGTCGAAGCAACCTTGGGAGAGGTGTCCGTCGTGGCGCCTGCCGACCTGCGCTATGACCCTGATCGGGCCAAAAGGATCGTGATCAAGAATCTCGCCGAAACGCAGGCCTTGGCCGTGGACGACATGGAAAGAGCGGTCGGCGTCCTTGACGCCCTTCCTGGGATCGCCGCCGACCTCAGCCTGTTGCCCTCGAACAAGGTCGCGGGGACCGACATGAAGCTGACGCTGACCAATACCGAACCTTTCAACGCGACAGCCCAGGTCGATAATCTCGGACTGGAATCGACCGGCGTCCTGAGGACCACCGTGAATCTCCAAGGTAACAGCCTGATGCATCAGGGTGAGCGGACCTTTTACAGCGGGCTCCACAGCGAGGGGCTGCTCAGCCACACCGGCGAAATCGAAGCACCCGTCGGGCACCGGGGTACGATGGTCGCGATCGGCGGACGCCAGATGGACTACAACGTCATCAACAACCAGGTCGTCGGCGTGCTCGGCATCGAGGGGAGTTCCGTCTCTTACTGGCTGAGGTTGCGAAATCCGGAATTCCGGCTGCTCGGCCTGCCCGTCCAATCCGAGTTCGGCTTCGATTACTCCCTCAGCGAGGACTATCTCGACCTCGGCGGGATTGGCATCACCAAGTCGGGACACCGCCTGACCCGTTGCGTCTACGCCGGAGCCTCGAGTTCCTACGTGAACCTTGCGCGCACGGCGTCCTACAGCCTGGCCCTCAAATTGACGTTCGGCGACCTGGAGCTGGGAGAATTCGTCTCCAACGACGCTGGCGGAACCCAAGGAGGTTTCGTCCGTTTCAACGCGGACTTCGGCTTCCAGGCGAAGCTCGGAAAGGACTACTTCCTTTCCCTCGCGGTCGCCGGCCAGATGTGCGACAAGAATCTGGACCGCAGCCAGGAGGTCTCCTTCAGCGGCGCCTCGGCCGTCCGCGGTTATGAGCCTGGTTTGTTGAACGTCGACGAAGGAATCTACCAACAGCTCGAGCTCAGCCGTTCCGTCTCCTCCAACCTGTCGGCATCGCTGTTCATCGATTACGCCTTCGGGCGCGTCAATCACAGTACCTGGCAGGGGTGGAACAGTGCCGGCGAGTCCAATTCCTATTCGGTGGCCGGGGCGGGAGTTGGCCTGCGTGGGAATCCCCTTGGTTGGCTGTCGATGTCCGCCCAATACGCCCGCCGGCTCGGCCGCTACGGCGACACCACCGCACCTCTGGACGACCATCGGCTCCTTTTGGTCATGTCCGCATCCTTCTAATTGACACCTCTACAAACATGAACGCCGCTCGTCGCCCCTCTCGGGGCATCATCTCCCTGGCCACGTTGATCTATCTGGGCTGCGTCGGCAGCTTCGCGGCCCCGCCCGCCGTGGACGCCCTCCCTTCAGGCATGACGGTCTTACCCGGCTCCACTCATGGGGTGTCTGCCACGGTCAACGGCAATACGATGACCATCAATGCGGGAGCCGAGAACTCGAATTTGCAGACCATCCGGACCCAGTGGCAGTCTTTCGACATCGGTGCACAAGCAACTGTCAACATAAACAATGTGAAGCCGCCGAGAGTTATTGGCATCGAGCGGGGCTGGAATCCGGCAGAAAAAAGCGATGTCTTCCTCGTCTCGGTCTCCGGCAACTCCCCCACCCAGATCTTTGGGCGGCTCAACGCGCCGGGCTATAATTTGGTGCTGCTCAACCAGAACGGGGTGGTCTTCGGACCTGGTGCCCGAGTCGATGCCGGGGGCATCATTGCCTCTTCGCTGGCGATCGACAAATTCGAGCGGTATGATGATGCTTTATACATCGAGGTCAACGGGGAGCTCGTCCCCGACCCATGGGGGGCGAGTGGGACGGGATATCGGAATTCCACGCAAGCTTTCTTCGCACTGGATTTCTCGGGCCAATCCCAGGCGCTGGTCCGGAACGAAGGCGTGTTAAGCGGAAGGTATGTCGCCCTTGTCGGTTTGAATGTCGAACAAGCCGGACAGGTCAGCGTGACGCGTGACGCGGCCTTGGTGGCCGGCGATGCCGCCCGACTGGTGATCAACTCGTTGGCACATGGTGACCAAGAGGGCAAGCTGAGCGTCACCCTGCGCCCGGGCAGTCGTCCGCTTGCGTCCATCGCCCAGCAGGGACAGATTCAGGCCGGAGAGAACGTCTTTCTCATGGCCGACGTCGCCGAGCAGGTCCTGCAGGATGCGATCGCCGGCCAGCCGGCCGCCCGTCAGGTCGTCGTGCGCGACGGCAGGTTGCAACTGATAACCGTCGCCGGCACCGTTCAGGCTCCCTCGATCAATTCAGACGTCGGAGCCAACGGGCAAATGGAGGTCACGGGGAGAATCACCGCCGCTCAGCAGATGACCCATGGTGGAAACCTCGATGTCAAAGCCAGCGCCTTGCTGGAGTCGCCGAGCATCAGTGTCAAGACGGCTCCTGGTGGCACGATAGACGTCGCCGGCACCATCCTGGGCAGCCCCCATGCCAGCGGAATCGGGGGCAGTATCGAGCTCCTTGGCGACAACGTGGTGATCCGCAACGGCGCCTTGCTGGACGCGTCCGGACGGAGCGGAGGCGGCTCTATCCAGATCGGTGGTTCCTGGCAGTATCCGGCTGGGAGCTTGGTTCGTAAGACTCTCTCGAGCGTCGTGGAAGCCGGCGCGGTCGTCAGGGCCAATACGATCTCCGGCTCCCACCCCCCCCTCACCGTGGTTGGTTCCGTCGTAAGCGGAAGTGCCACCGTCACCTTTGCGGCTCCGACAATAATCCCGTATAGTGATTACACCAAGGGTTCCACCTTCGTCAGCAGCCCAACAGACCCGCAGAACGATTGGCTTCTTAACCTCGCCGTCGGCATGGGCGTCAGCGGCGTGGGCATCCCGGAAGGCGCTAGCATCGTCAGCATCAGCCCACGAAGAGGCTTCACGCTGTCCGTCCCAGCCACGGTCACCGTGGTCCAAGAGGACTTGTTGGCGGGCGGAACCGCTGGTTTCGCGGTGGGGATGAGCCTCACTGGGACCAATCTTCCCGCCGGCGCGATCATCACCGGCATCACTTCGAATACCCTGACCCTGAGTGCCGTTGCCACCGGCACGGGAGCCACCACGACTGTTACGGGATCTGGCGCGAACACAACCGGCAACGGAGGCACCATCGTGGTGACGTCTGACATCACTAACCCGGCTTCCCTGACCGTTGCCCGGGGGCGGTTCGAAGCCAAGTCCGGCGTAAAGTCAGGGTTCGGAGGTCATATCGAAACATCGGGATATTCCTTGGACTTTAAAGACGGGGTTTACCTAAACGAAGGAGTCCGGACGTTTTCGGGGAACCCGATCGTCTTTCTCGTCGGCAGCGTGAGTGGTGTGTATGGTGGCAACGGAACCTGGCTGATCGACCGTAAGGCCGATACGGTCAGCCCGGCTGAGGTGAGCATAATCGGCGCCACCACAGGCTGGAGCAAGGTCACGTTGCGACATCGGTCGGACGTCGGCCGCGGAGTCTTTGGGGATATCATTCTCGCCTCGTCCATGAGCTTCACGGAGGGGGGGCAGTTTGTCGCCCAGGCGGAGCGGGACATCCTCCTCGACGTCGGTTTGACCGGCACGGGCGGGAAGCTCGGTGGATACTTAAAGATGTCCGCGGAGCGAGACATCGTCTTCGGGTCTGCGGGCTCTCTGGACTCCGTGGCGAGCATCGTCATGCTTTCGGCGGGCCGCGATCTCCGGATCGGCGATCAGTCGGCGGCGGCGGCCAGCTTCACTGCCGGGCCCACCAAGTTGTCCGCCGGTCGTGACATCCATTTGAACGTTCTGGCAAACACCTTCGAGCCGGGTTTCCCCGGACTCTACATGGCGGGATCTTCCTTCTCTACGCCCGGAGCCGCGACTTTCATTTACGAACCGGTGTCAGGTTTTTTGTCAACAGTGTGGCGGGGTTGGGGGCCCCTCATCGATATTTTTGACGTCGATAATGTCGGAGCCTGGCGAAGCGATTCTTTGGGGAATATGCCCGGTTTGACGCCGAGCGGCCGAGTAGGGGACGCATGGCGTACCAATTTGATCGATGCCAATATTTCCGCCGGGGGTGGGGCGATTCACCTGTATTCCAACTTCACGTCCTCCTGGTTCACTGCTTTCAAAGACCGCCTCCATGTCAGATCGGACGTCACGGTGTTCGGGCTTCAGAATTATTTTCTCGGTGGATTGGACCTCGGCGCCAACCTGAACATTGCCAACCGGTCAGCAGGGGGCGTCACTATCGGTTCCCTAGAGGTCTTCCTGAAGGGCATTAACATGTTCAACGGCGACATCGCCGTCGGCTCCCATGTGCTCACTTTCGGAGGAGCCGTCGCCGGCCTTCCCCAGTTCGCGCAGGCACCGACGAGCCTGGTTCTTTTCGGAGCGAATACCGACTACACGATCACGGCCGCTCCGAACGGTCGCGTGAATTTCGACAACGTCGGCCTAATCCAGGCCGGCTTCGCCACCCCTTCCGTTATCGATCAGATGGGCAGAAACCTAGTCCTGACGAAGGGCTTACTCGCGGTCAATTCCGTGGTCTGGGATAGCCTGCCTAAGAACGTCAACCGCCTTGTGGTCGAGGCTGGCGGTATCAGTTTGACCGCCCGAGGTGTCCATATCGACTCTCGTTTCGTAGTCACGGGAGACAGCGACCCCGCCCTCACTTTGCCCACCAACCTTGATTTGGCGGATGCCGAAGGCTTCAGGTTCGGGCAAATGACGGTGTTCGACAGGGGTTTTGAGGTAGTCGACGGCGGAAGCTCCACGGCTGATCTCGACGTACGCATCGGAAGAAAAGTCATCTTTTCGCCTGATGTCTCCGGAAGCCAGGTTCGCATCGCGGGCGATGTCACTGTGACGCAGGGCGAGCTCGCCTTTCTCGGTCGGGCAAACATCCCCGTGGACGTCACGCTTTCGGGAACCTCGCTGACCCTCACGGGCTCCGCCCTACACCTCGGCGCTGCCAGAGAGGCCGATCAGGGCACTTACAGGCTCCCGGCCATCACGGCCGACGCGGCTTCATCGATCTACTTGGCTACCCGGCAGCCGACCTATCAACTCGCGTCAGCCAACGCCATCATGGGCAATGTCTACGTCGAAGACGGCTTGGTCCAGCTGCCGGCGGGCGCCGTCAGCTTCTTCGGGGCCTCACCGGCCATCTATGTCCGCCAAGGTTCGCTTGATCTCAACGGCAATGAGATCGGCAACCCGATCATCCTGGACGCCTCGAATTTCACCCAGACGACCTCTCCGAAAGTCATGAACGACCTCGGGAATTCCTCATCCAACTTTAGAGATACATGGTATGATTATACAGATCGTTTTCGGGCCGACTACGCTGTTCATTATCAAGAACCAGGAAATCCTCAGTCTGGAAACTATGGCGCAGTGAAACAATTGTTCAGCTCGGTTGCCGGGGCTGACGGCTACGTTAATCTGCCGAAGTTGGGCGTCTTGGGGAACGTAACCCTCACGATGCCTGCGGCGTCGCCTTTCTTGGCCTTCGGGGAGCTGGAAGTCTCGACGGCACTCACCTTGGGCGCCAACGCCAGTGTGGCCTTCACCGAACAGCTCGCCGGGCTGGGCGCCAACGGCATCATCACCGTCGGCTCAGGGGTCACGACCAGGATCCTCAGTTCGCCGACGCCTTCCACCGCGGCCGGCAGTTTCGTCCTCGTCACCGGTGCCACCATGGAAGTCGGCGCCCCGAGCCTCGGTGCGGCGTTGCAGATCAACAACCTCGGCAGGCTCCGGTTGACGGCCGCGGGAGACATCGCCGCCAAAGACCTGGTCCTCGGTTCCGGAGTCGTCAACATCGAGGTGCCGGCCGGGGTAGCCCTCTCGTTTTCTTCCATCCGAAGCGCCTCCGCCTCGTCCCTGAACCCCTTCTATCTTGAGAAGAGCGGGCCTGGCCTGCTCAAGCTGTCGAATCCGGCGACTCCCGATGTCGGCTTTTATGGCCTGCGAGTCTTGGGCGGGCGCGTCGCGTTGATGACCGCGAACACGCTTTCTCCCGGATCACCAGCCTTCGCGACGGCGCAAGTGTCGTCGGGGGCGTCATTGGAACTGAACGGACATGCGAACGACAGCCCGTTCTTCAGCGTCAATGGGTCCGGTGTTTCCGGTGAGGGCGCCTTGGTCAGCTCTTCGCCCAGTCCTTTGACCATCGGGGCCCTCCGGTTGGCCGGGCATGCGACGGTGGATCTCGGCGGTGCGACCAGCATCCTGAACATCGATTCGGGCCTGTACAATATCATCAACTCTTCGGGGGGGCCGGTGACGTTGACGAAGCTGGGCGCGGGTGTCCTTACGCTCAATCCGCGGGCCACTCCCCCTACTGATGTCGCCTATGATCTCAAAGGCGGCGGCCTCGCAGTGGGCCGGTTGTTCGGCGCGGCGCGGGTCGACGTGCGCGCGGGAGCCATGCTTGACCTGTCGTTCGACGACCCCACCACTGCGATGCAGAGTTACGGTTTTCCTCTCAGCATAGCCGGCTCCGGCCCGAACGGCGATGGCGCCATCGTCAATTACAGCACTTCTGCCTCCAGCGGTTCGCCCGAAACTGGCATCGCCGGATACCTGTCGCTCGGCTCACTCTCACTCGCGGGTGACGCCAAGATCCGTTCGGATAATCGGGTCTTTTACTCGGGCGTGATCAGCGACGGCGGGTCGGGGTTCGGGCTGACGCTCTCCGGTGCGGCAGCCACTTCCCAGCATGTCTTCAATTCCGCCGCCCACACTTTCTCAGGGGGACTGAACGTCCAATCCGCCCAGGTATATCTGCGTAACGGAAACCTGGGCACGGGCTCCATCGTCCTGGGCGATGGCGCGATGGTCAACCTGATCGGACGCAGCATTTCCTCGTCCGTAAGCGTCGTCGCCGGAGCCGCCGCGACGCTGGCCAATACTAGCAGCACGGAATCCGTGCTCTCGGGCAGCCTTTCCTTGGCTGCCGGTTCCGTGCTGAGCATCGGGGGCGGCGACACCTCCATCGGCAATAATCTCCCGCTCGGAAAGTTCAGCATCACGGGCTCGGTCTCGGGCGCGGGCACCCTCAGGAAGGTCGGAATCTCGAATGTCAAACTTAACGGCGATAACGCGCTTTTCGCCGGGCAGCTGTCCGTCCAGCAAGGAAGGATCACGCTCGGACATGGTTCCGCATTGGGGACTTCGCAGGTCAGCATCGCGAACGGGGGCGCGCTCGACCTGAACGGCTTCAGCACGACCACGCACTTCACCCTTGCCTCCGTGTCGGGCGATTATTTCTCCTCCTACTCCCAGGCCGCGCCGCTGGTCAATTACTCCGCGACGCCGGCGATCATTTCCGGAGACATCGACCTAGGGGCGGACTCGGCCATCTTTTCCTCAGCAGATCTCACTTTCAACGGCGTGATCAGGACCGGTCCCCATACCTTGCAGCTAAAAGGGACTGGCGCGAGACAACTGAACAATCCCGCCAATTCCATCTCTTCCTTGGCGGTCAGCGGACCCAGCTCGGTTTCCGTGAAGAGCGCCGGAAGGGATCTCGTCATCACTGGTTCTTTCGGATCGGGGGGTCTGTCCGCCGAGCTTCTCACCGCCCACCAGCTGAGGCTGGGAGCAGGCCTGGTGTCCACCAGTTCCAGCGGGAACGTACTGCTTCGCTCATCTGGCTCGGCCTCCATCATTTCGGCGCACAATGCGGGCGCCTTCAAGGTGACCGTGTTCGCGGACGGCGACATCGATGTCGTCGGAAATGTCACATCTCGCTCGGTCGTGCTCGCGTCCCCGACCGGAAGGATCAGCCTCACCGGAACGTTTTCTTCGCACGAAGAAAACGTCTACGTCATGGCGGCCAAGCCGGGAAACGTCACCCGCACGATATTGGTCAACACCAGCAACAGTGCCGCGCTTGGTAGCGACCGTACGGTGATGTACAACACCGCTGTCACGACTTTCGACCAGTTGGACAGTAAGGTGGCCGCAGCTAATGCCGCCGTCTGGCACAGGTCCTATACCCTCAGCACCCCTACGACGGGCAAGGGGCGATATGGGTTCGCTTTCATCTACTCGAATTCACCCTACGTCACCGTCACGCCGATCGTCCTGGGGAAGTCGGCTGATTTCAGGGATCAGAACGGTGACGGCATTGGCGCCCAGAACGAGCTCGCCTACACCGGGACGGCGACGGCAGAGCACGCCTATGCCAGCACGAATTTCGGTCTGATCCACTGGCTTCGCTCTCCCTCCGGCGACGGTATCGATGTGCTGACCTCGGCCTCGTTGAGCTTGACGGGGACCCCCACCATCACGGCGACAGACTCGAACGGGAATCCGGTCAGCCTGTCCAACCGAACCCCCGAGATCAGGGTGTTCCAGTCTGGAATCTTCCAGTCAAGCTTGACCGACGTCCGCATTTTTCCGGCCCTGCAGGACGCGGGGGTCTATCATATCGCCGTCGGAGTCGGCGCAATGAGTGCCTCGGTCCCGGGGGTCAGCGTCATCGCGGCGCCTCCGCTCGTCTACGAGATCAAGCCTATCCTGCTCACCGGCGCCTACATGGCAAATTATGGACTGACGAAGACGGTCGGCATCGCGCGTGAGTATGACGGACTTAGCGATGTCCCGGCTGCTTACCTGAACGGGGCGGAGGCATTGCGCACGCCTGCGGAGATGGCCACCACGGCGGGCATCTCCGATTCCACGCTCTTCTCCGGCTTGGATATCTCCCTCCTTAGCGCGACCTTCGCCGATGCGAGCGAAGGTGACAACAAGCCGATCACGGTGCGCTACTCCCTTACCCAGAACGGTCTGGCGTCGAAAAACTTCGTCGTCCCTCCGCTGACGAGCACCGCATTTGTCAGCAATGGCCAGACCTACTCCACCCCCTTGGTGGGGACGATCTACACCGGCAACCTGTTGATCCTGTCCGACCTATCGCTGGCCTCCAGGACTTATGATGGTTCGGTGTCAGGCGGAATCAGCCTGGCCAGCTGGGGTGACCTACTGTCCTTGCGCGACGGCACCCGCAATCCTGCCGGCGTGACCCTCGATACCACGAATGTCTCTTTGGTCTACGCTGCGCCGGATGCTTCCATGACGCAACCAGTGCCCGTCAGCGTCACGGGACTTGCGTTGGCCGGCCCTAATGCCGCCAGTTATCGTATCCTCAATCAATCCGCGTCGGGCCTGATTTTGCCGAAGACGGTCGCGATCACGGCGACAAAGGTGTACGACGGCAGCAAGAACATGGCCGGCAAAGTGCAGGTCGTCACCGGGGTGACCGTCAACGGGTTGGCCGAGACCCTTCTTTACTCCGGAGCCATGGCCAACAGCGCCGACGTAAGCACGGCCACGCATCTGGCCTCACTTAACTTGCTGGACGGCGGCAACGGGGGCAAGGCCTCGAACTACCGGCTTCCGGTCCTGTCTCCTGCGACCGCTCCGCTCACGATCACCCCGAAGCAGCTCACGGCGCTTGATGTTGCCGATTATGGTCTGGTCACGGGCGTCACCTACGAAAAATCGTATGACGCGACGGTCAATCTTCCGGTTACGTATCGATCAGGGAGCGAGTCCCTGAGGCCCGCGGCGGAAATCGCCTCCCGGCACGGCCTCTCCGCCAGTCTCATCGTGGGACAGTCCGGGCAGCCTTTGGACATCACGCTGGTGAGCGCCACCTATGACACGGCCGCCGCCGGCGTGGGTAAGCCGCTCACCCTGACGTATGCCACGGATAACCCGAATTTCAGCATCGCGCCCATCTCGGCCGCGCAATCCGAGTCGATCAGTTATGGTAATCCGACCCTCGGCAGTTGGGGCGGAGGCGAGGCATACGTATGGTCAGGCTCGGGAAAGACGGTCTACTATAAGACGCTTAATCACACAAACTCGGGTCAACGTGGAGAGCTCACGCATAGCTCAGCATACGGCACCACGACGTATTATCCGACGAATACCAGCGCCCCCCTTTATGCGCACACTTACAGCAGCTCCTGGTCTAGTGTCCCGGGTCAACCGCCTTTAACTCAGACTCTGACGTTTAACCAGCTCATGGCCCAGTTGGAGACATCCATGGGAATCGAGCTTTACAACCGCTCCGTGACGACGAGCAACTTCGTCGGTAACATCGATCCCGCCAGGTTGCTTTTCCTCGGGACGTATCGTCTGGCACCCAAGACATATGATGGCACGACTGCGGGCAGCATCAACCAGCTGGAGTCTTGGACCCTGGCTCCGATGCCTGGAATAACTTGGAATGATCCGCAGGACGCCGGTACGGTGCAGTTAGCTACCGCGGGCGCCAGCCTGGTCTACTCTGACTCCGCCGTCGCGAGGTCGGGTGATGGATCGGTCGTCGCTCGGAGCGCGACCATTTCCGGCCTGCAACTCACGGGAATCAACGCCGCCAATTACTTCATCGATAACCAGACCGTCTTTGGCGTGATCAATCCGCTTCCGATCACCGTGAGGGCTTTGGCGGCGAATAAGACTTACGGCGATGCCGATCCGGCCCTCGGGGTCGCCCTTGGCGCCGGCGTCCTGGCTCCTACGGATACCCTGCATGACGTCATCCGCAATCTGGGACGTGTGCCTGGTGAAACTGCCGGGACCTACGCCATCAGGACGGAGGTCGCATCTTTTGGCCCGAAGTCCGCCAATTACGACCTCACCTACGTCGGCGGCGACCTGACGATCGCGCGCCGCGCGCTGACCGTGACGGCACTGGCGGCGGGCAAGACCTACGGGGACGCCGATCCGGCGTTCTCGGCCGCGGTCACCGCAGGTTCGCTGGGTTCGGCGACGGTGGCGGACAGCTTGGCGGACGTGACGGGCGTCCTCACCCGCCAGGCGGGCGAGGACGTCGGCGCCTATGGCATCGCATTGGGCGCGGGAGCCCGCGCCGCCAATTACGACCTCACCTACGTCGGCGGCGACCTGACGATCGCGCGCCGCGCGCTCACCGTGACGGCAGCGGCGGCGGGCAAGATCTACGGGGACGCCGATCCGGCGTTCTCGGCCGCGGTCACCGGCGGATCCTTCGCCTTCGCGGATAGCTTGACGGACGTGACGGGCGTGCTCACCCGCCAGGCGGGCGAGGACGTCGGCGCCTATGGCATCGCATTGGGCGCGGGAGCCCGCGCCTCCAATTACGACCTCACCTACGTCGGCGGCAACCTGACGATCGTGCGCCGCGCGCTTGGACTAAGCGTGCAGTTCTTCAAGCAATATGGGCAAGTCGACCCTGTTTTAACGCCGGCCATCATCAGCGGTTCGCTGGGTTCGGCGACGGTGGCGGACAGCTTGGCGGACGTGACGGGCGTGCTCACCCGCCAGCCGGGCGAGAATGCCGGTGTGTATGGTATCACATTGGGTGCGGGAGTCCGCGCATCCAACTATAACATCACGCTCGTTGGTCCCTCGCCCGAGCTGAGAATCACACCTAAGCCGGTCATCGTTAGAGCCTCGGGCTCGAAAATATACGGGGAAACCGACCCGATTCTGACATTTTCCACCAATGTCCCGCTTATCGGTACCGACAGCCTCTCCGGAGCCTTATCCAGGAGTCCCGGCGAGACCGCAGGTAATTACGGATTCACGGTCAGTAATTTCTCCGTCAACGACGGCAATGGCGGCGCCAACTATAACTGGCAACTTGTGCCGGGTAATTTCACGATCGTGCGCCGCGCGCTGACCGTGACTGCGCTGGCGGCGGGCAAGACCTACGGGGACGCCGATCCGGCGTTCTCGGCCGCGGTCACCGGCGGATCCTTCGCCTTCGCGGACACGCTGACCGATGTCGTCGGTCCCCTCACTCGTCCTGCCGGCGAAAGCGTCGGAAGTTACGCTCTTATCCCCTCAGGACCTGGCTCCAAATTTGCCAATTACGACCTCACCTACGTCGGCGGCGACCTGACGATCGCGCGCCGCGCGCTGACCGTGACGGCACTGGCGGCGGGCAAGACCTACGGGGACGCCGATCCGGCGTTCTCGGCCGCGGTCACCGGCGGATCCTTCGCCTTCGCGGATAGCTTGGCGGACGTGACGGGCGTGCTCACCCGCCAGGCGGGCGAGGACGTCGGCGCCTATGGCATCGCATTGGGCGCGGGAGCCCGCGCCTCCAATTACGACCTCACCTACGTCGGCGGCGACCTGACGATCGC
>Ga0255120_1000106_pt1 | contig 24453 bp, 29 predicted proteins | sample Law_Colum_RepA_8_2_FD_188582 | JGI IMG/M metagenome (GOLD analysis project Ga0255120, IMG submission 188582) | Freshwater microbial communities from St. Lawrence River, New York, United States - Law_Colum_RepA_8h | ecosystem: Environmental > Aquatic > Freshwater > River | place: USA: New York...
GGCGAGATCCTACCGCTGCCTGACTCCGAAGCCGCCGCCGCGCAGACGATCAAGGCCATCCGCACCCACTTACCCCGCTAAGACCATGCTCAAGCACCAGCTCATCCATCCGAAGATCTCCGAAGTACTCGCCCGCGCGGGCCACCACTCGGTCATCCTCATCGCCGACGGCAATTACCCGGTCTGGGGCAAGAAGGGTCCGAACGCCGAGCTGGTCTCGCTCAACCTTTCGCCGGGCATCCCGACCGTCGCCCAAGTCCTCCGCGCGGTGCTCAGCGCCGTGCCGGTCGACGCCGTCAATACGATGGGCATCCCACCCGACGACTCTTACGCGCAGAAGGGCGAGCCGCCCGTGTGGTCCGAGTTCCGCCAGGAAGTGAAGGCCGCCGGACTCAAACTCGAGCTGCAGCCGGTCCTGAAGTGGGATTTCTACAAAGCCGTCGAATCCGCCGACCACATCCTCACCATCCAGACCGGCGACCAAGCCCTCTGGGGCAACGTGCTCCTCACCGTCGGCTGCCGCACCGCCTGAACAATCACCCCATGAAAACCCGTACCCTCGGAAAGACCGGGATCGAACTCCCGATCCTCAGCTTCGGCGCCTCGTCGCTCGGCCAGGAATTTCGCAGCGTCGCCCTCGACGACGCCCTCAAGTCCGTCCAGGTCGCTCTCGACTGTGGCCTCAACTTCATCGACACGTCGCCCTTCTACGGCCGCGGCATCTCCGAAGTGCTCCTGGGTGTCGCCCTCCGCGGCGTCCCGCGCGACAGCTATAAGCTCTGCACGAAGATCGGCCGTTATGACCTGACCCACTTCGACTTCAGCGCCAAGCGCGTCGCGGAGAGCATCGACGTCTCCCTGCACCGCCTTGGTACCGACCACCTCGACATCGTCCTCTGCCACGACATCGAGTTCGTCCCGATGCAGCAGATCGTCGACGAGACCATCCCCGCCCTTCGCAAAGCGAAGCAGGCCGGCAAGGTGAAGGCCATCGGCTTCAGTGGCTACCCGCAGAAGATCTTCAAGTTCATCTGCGACCAGGCCGAGGTCGACTGCGTGCTGAGCTACAACCAGCACACGCTCCAGAACACCCGCTTCTCCGACGAGACGGTGCCTTACCTCAAGGCCAAGGGCATCGGCGTCATGAACGCCGGCCCGTTCAGCGCCCGTCTCCTCACCAACGCCCCGCTCCCCGCCTGGCTCAAGGAGCCAGAAACCGTGAAGGCCGCCGCTCGCGCCGCCGCCGCCCATTGCGCCGCCAAGGGCAGCGACATCGCTAAGCTCGCCCTGCAGTTCTCGCTCCAGCATCCTGACATCGCCACGACGGTCTCGGGCAGCGCCAACCCGACCAACATCCGCAATTGGGCCAAGTGGGCCGCGGAGCCGATTGATCAGCAGCTCCTCGCCGAGGTCCTGGCCATCTTCGCCCCGGTGAAGAACCTCGGCCACCTGGAAGGCCTGAAGGAGAATAACTGATCCGATGAAGGCCATCCGTCTCGACCAGCCGGGCCAGTTCGCGCGGATCGAACTCCCCGAGCCGCCCGCGCCCGCCGCCGGCGAGGCGGTCGTGCGCGTCCACCGCATCGGCATCTGCGGAACCGACTACGGCGGCTACCTCGGCAAGATGCCGTTCTACTCCTACCCACGGGTCCCCGGCCATGAGCTCGGCGTCGAGGTCCTCGCGGTCGGCCCGGGCGTGACGAACGTCAAGCCGGGCGACCGCTGCTCGGTCGAGCCCTACATCAACTGTCAGACCTGCTACAGCTGTCGCCGCGGCTTTACCAACTGCTGCGAGAACCATCAGACCCTCGGCGTGATGTGCGACGGGGGCATGGCGGAGAAATTCCTCCTCCCGGGCCGCAAGCTGCATGTCTCGACGAAGCTTTCCTACGACCAGCTCGCGCTCGTCGAAACCCTCGCCATCGGCTGCCATGCCGTCGACCGCGCCGCGCCCAAGGTCGGTGAGACGGTCCTCGTCATCGGCGCCGGCCCGATCGGCCTCTCGGCCGTGGAGTTCGTCAAGGTCTCCGGCGCGAAGTGCGTGGTGATGGATATGAATGCGGACCGACTGAAGTTCTGCACGGACGTCATGAAGGTGGACGGCGTCATCCAGGCCAAGGGCGACGGCTCCGAAGTCACGGCGCTCGCCGCCCTCACGAACGGCCAACTGGCCGACGTGGTCATCGACGCCACGGGTAGCAACAAGTCGATGGTCGCCTGCTTCGCTTATGCCGCCTTCGCCGCCCGCGTGGTCTACGTGGGCATCACGCAGCAGGACCTGACCTTCCCCCACGCGCCCCACCTGCACCGCCGCGAGTTGACCCTCCTGGCCAGCCGCAACGCGCTCTCGAAGGACTTCGCCCGTATCATCAAACTGATCGAGGACGGGGTGATCGACACGAAGCCATGGATCACGCACCACGCGACGTTCGACGACCTGATCGCGACGTTCCCGACCTGGCTCAAGCCGGAGTCCGGCGTCATCAAGGCGATCGTCGACGTGGTCTGACGCCATGCGCCTCGACGCCCACCAGCACTTCTGGTCGTACGACGCGGCGCAGTATCCGTGGATCCCGCCGGGCTCGCCCTTGCACCGCAGCTGGCTGCCCGACGACCTCGCCGCGCTACAGCAGCCGCTCGGCTTCGACGGCGCGATCGCCGTGCAGGCCCGCCAAGTCGTCGGCGAATCCGACTGGCTCCTTGGGCTCGCAGATACGCACGCGAACGTGAAAGGCGTCGTTGGCTGGGTCGACCTGCGTTCCGACCGCGTCGAGGCCGACCTCGCTCGCCTCGCCGCGTACCCTAAGTTTGTCGGCGTCCGCCACGTCGTCCAAGAAGAGCCGGATAACGACTTCATGCTGGGTAAGGATTTCCAGCGCGGGATTGCGAAGCTGGCCGCCTTCGGCCTGACCTACGATATCCTGATCTACCCCAAGCAGCTCGAGGCCGCGATCCGTCTGGCCGAGAATTTTCCAGACCAGCCCTTCGTCCTCGATCATATCGCTAAGCCGTCCATCAAAGATGGCACGATCGAGCCCTGGAAGTCCCAGCTCCGGCGTCTGGCGAAACTCCCGAACGTCCATTGCAAGGTCTCGGGCATGCTCACCGAGGCCGACCATCAGGCGTGGCAGCCCGAGCAGTTCCGCCCTTACCTCGATACGGTCTTCGAGGCCTTCGGCCCGGCCCGCCTGATGTACGGCTCCGACTGGCCGGTCTGCCTGTTCGCCGGCAGTTATGAGCAGGCCTTCCGCCTGGTCGACGACTACGCGCGCGGCCTGACCGACGCCGAGCGCGCCGGCCTCTTCGGCGGCAACTGCGCCCGCTTCTACCTCGCCGGCCGGCCGCGCGCCTGACTCAGCGGCTCACGCCCGGACCGGCGACCGTCTTGAAGATCCAGCCCTCCGCCTGCATGTCGATGGTCAGCTTGCGTCCGGGATTTTCGATCTCCTTCGGGAGGGGGTCGCTGTTCACGCGGAACAGCTTCAGCGTGCCTTCGCCGACGAACTCGCCCTTCACGCGCTGGTTCGAGGTCGCGACCTCGATGGCGAGGTAGACGTCGAAGACGCCCCCGGGAGTCTCGCCGATGGCGATCTCGATCGGGACCTTCTTGCCTTTCGTCTCGTTGATCCAGGGGCCCGCCTTCATGCGGTGCAGCCCGCCTGGCGTACGGTCCAGGACGAACTCCTTGGTGACCGTCTGCTTGAAGTCTTTGTAGTTGCCGTCGCCGCCGACCACGAAGCGCTCATAGCCGTCGTCCAGGGCGATCTTCTTGTCCCAGCGTACGAGCAGCCAGTCGTCCCCGGTGCCGACGAAGCGGAAAGGCAGGGACTGCGGGACCTCGACCGTGCCCTTGTAGTGCACGACCCAGCGGGAGGGCTTCACTTCTTTCTCGACGCCGTAGGCCTCGGGGGCGGCGTTGGCGCTGCGGGACGGGATGAAGAGCTGGCCGGCGATGAGGGGTTCCGGCGCCTTGTAGTACTTCGCGAACTTCGTCGGGCTCCAGCCAGACTGGAAGAAATCGCGCACGGCTTCGCGGTAGGCGCCGATGCCGGATTGGGGCGCGCATTCGGTCTCCCGGTGGCTCTGCGTCTGCTTCAGGTCGTAGAAGGTGCCGACCAGGCCGTTCGTGCCGAGCTTGGCGCCGAAGAGGGAGACGAAGTTGCGGCCGTTGCCGCGGCCGACGCCCATGCCGGAGCCGATGCCGCCGCCGGAGCCGCCGCCGAAGCCCTTGGAGGAGCCGCCGCCCATCATACCGGTGTTGAGGGAGGCGACGGACGAGGTGGGGAGGTCGGGTAGGGAAATGGTGGCGGTGCTACTCTTGGAGGTGATGCGCGCGGCGTTCTTGGCCATCGACTTGGGGTTCTTGGGCTGGGCGCGGGTCTTGAACTGCTTGGCCTTGTCGCCGGCGGCGCCACCGCCTTGGCCGGTGGAGAAGGAGTCGGGGTCCTTCTTGACGGAGTCGGTGACGGTCGAGATCACCCAGATGGCGGCGATGAGGATCAGGACCAGGTGGATAATCAGCGAGATGGTCAGGCCCTCGCCACCGAGTCTCTGCCAGAAGGTGCGCTGCGAACGGGTCGCCCGGATCTCCTCGGCGGCCGGTGCGCCCGCTTCGGTGGACGAGGCGAGGTCGGGGTCTTCTGGGTGAGACGGGTCCGGGGTGGGCGACATCGCTCACGAGGGTCGGTAAACGAGCCTTTCCGCACAATAAAAAACAACCTCAGCAAGGAGACGTCGCTTTCAAACCAGAAGGGAAGGCCTATGTTCGGCCTTACCACCGCGCCGCATGAAAGCCCTGATCAAGAAAGAAGCCGCCGAAGGCCTTTGGCTGGCGGACGTGCCGATGCCTACGATCGGCGACCGCGACGTGCTGATCCGCATCCGGCAGGCCGCGATCTGCGGTACCGACGTCCATATCTGGAAGTGGGATGAGTGGGCGGCGCAGACCGTGCCGGTCGGGCTTACCGTCGGCCATGAATACGTCGGGGTCGTCGAGGCCTTCGGCCGCGAGGTCACGCACCTGAAGGTCGGCCAGCGCGTCTCCGGCGAGGGCCACATCGTCTGCGGCCACTGCCGCAACTGCCGCGCCGGTCGTCGGCATCTCTGCGCGCACACCCTTGGCGTCGGCATTCATCGGCCCGGTGCCTTCGCGGAATTCCTCTCCCTCCCGATGGAGAACGTCGTGCCGGTGCCGGACGATATCCCCGACGAGGTCGCGGCGATCTTCGACCCGCTGGGTAACGCGGTGCACACCGCGCTCTCCTTCGACCTCGTGGGCGAGGACGTGCTCATCACCGGCGCGGGCCCCATCGGCATCATGGCCATCGCCATCGCCAAGGCCGCGGGCGCGCGCAAGGTCATCATCACCGACGTCAACCCCTGGCGACTCGAGCTCGCCCGCAAAATGGGCCCCACGCGCGCCGTCGACGTCTCGAAGGAGGATCTCCACCAGGTCCAGCAGGAGCTCGGGATGACCGAGGGCTTCGACGTCGCCCTGGAGATGTCGGGCAACGCGCGCGCGCTCGACCAGATCCTCGATAACATGGCGTGCGGCGGCCGCATCGCGCTCCTCGGCATCATCCCCGGCAAGGCGGCCATCGACTGGAACAAGGTCATCTTCCGCGGCCTCCACATCAAGGGCATCTACGGCCGCGAGATGTACGAGACCTGGTACAAGATGATCGCGTTGCTGCAATCGCAGGTGGACATCACCCCGGCGATCACCCACCGCCTGCCCGCGCGCGAGTTCCGGCGCGGCTTCGAGGCCATGCTGTCTGGACAATCCGGCAAAGTCGTCCTCGATTGGACGCAGCTCTGAACGTCATGTACGCCCCGCTCCAAGGCCTCCTCGCCCAACGCCTCGCCGATGTCCGCGCGAGCGGACTCTACAAGCAGGAGCGTCTGATCGACTCCGCCCAGGGCTCGCGCGTCCGGCTCAAGGACGGCCGGGAGGCGCTCAACCTCTGCGCGAACAACTACCTCGGGCTGGCGAACCACCCGCAGGTGAAGGCCGCCGCGGCCGCCGCGCTCGAGCGCTGGGGCTACGGCCTCGGCTCCGTCCGGTTCATCTGCGGCACCCAGACGATCCACCGCGAACTCGAGGCCGCGATCAGCGACTTCCTCGGCACGGAGGATACGATCCTCTACTCCTCCTGCTGGGACGCCAACGGCGGGCTCTTCGAGACGATCCTCGGCCCGGAGGACGCGGTCCTCTCCGACGCCCTCAACCACGCCTCGATTATCGACGGCATCCGCCTCTGCAAGGCGCAGCGCCTACGTTACGCGAATTGCGACCTAGCCGACCTCGAGGCGAAGCTGGTCGAGGCGAAGGGCGCGCGCGTGAAGCTCATCGCCACGGACGGGGTGTTCTCGATGGACGGCACCATCGCGCCGCTCGCCGCGATCTGCGACCTGGCCGACCGGCACGGGGCCGTCGTCATGATGGACGACTCCCATGGCGTCGGCTTCCTCGGGAAGACGGGCCGCGGAACCCATGAGCACCGCGGCTGCCAAGGTCGGGTGGACATCATCACCGGCACCCTGGGCAAGGCGCTCGGCGGCGCCAGCGGCGGCTACACGTCCGGCCGCAAGGAGGTCATCGATATCCTGCGCCAGCAGAGCCGCACCTACCTCTTCTCCAACTCCGTCGCGCCGGTGATCGTGGCGACCACCCTCGCCATCCTGAAGCTGCTCCGCGCCTCGACCGAGTTGCGCGACCAGCTCATGGCCAACGCGGCCTACTGGCGCCGGGGCCTGACGGAGCTCGGCTTCACCCTCCCGCCTGGCGAGCACCCGATCGTGCCGGTCATGCTCGGCGACGGCGTGTTGGCGCAGAAGTTCGCCGCGGCCCTGCTCGAGCACGGCGTCTACGCGGTCGGCTTCTTCTATCCCGTGGTCGCCCAGGGCAAGGCGCGTATCCGCACCCAACTGTCGGCCGCGCACACCCGCGCCGAGCTGGACGAGGCGCTGGCGGCCTTCGCCGCGGCCAAGCGCGACTGCGGCCTCTGACCCTGCTTGCGCTCGCGGGCCGGCGCCCTACGGTCGGGCGCATGGATCCCAGCCGCCGCGACCTAGAGGAACGCATCGCCTTCCTCCAAAGGCATGTCGAACAGCAGGACCGCGTCCTGCTCGAGCTCTCGCGCGAGGTCGCCAAGCTGGTCGACCGGCTGGCCCGCCTCGAGGCCAAGACCGCCCAAGCCGCCGATGCGGCCGAGTCCGGTCCGCCCGCCGACGAACGTCCGCCCCATTGGTAGGCCGTGGCTATGTGCGGCCGCGTCACCCAGTTTTCCCGGCACGAGGAGCTCCTCCGGACCCTCGGCGCCGCCGCGCCCGCCCTCGCGCCGCGCTACAATATCTCCCCGGGCACCCCGCTCCTCTGCCTGCGTCGCGAGCAAGGCGCCTTGAAGGCCGAGGCCTTGGCCTGGGGGTTCATCCCGGCCTGGGCCGCCCCCGATAGCCGGGATGAGGGCCACGCGAACGCGCGGGCGGAGGGTATCTTCGACCGCCCGACGTTCCGTGACGCGGCCCGTCTGCGCCGCTGCCTCGTGCCGATCGACGGTTACTACGAATGGAAGACGGAGGGTCGGCAGAAGATCCCGTATTATTTTCGATCCGCGGACGGCGGTCCCCTCGCCGTGGGCGGCCTCTGGTCCCTGCAGGTCCGGCCGGATGGGACGATGCGCCGGACGCTCTGCCTGGTCACCGTCGCCCCGAACCGCGAGGCCGGCGAGGTCCACTCGCGGATGCCGGTCCTGCTGCAGGGCGCCCAGCAGGCCGCTTGGCTGGCGGAACGCGCTTTCGCCCCTGCGGATTTCGCGGCGCTGGCGGCGACCGCGCCGGAACGGAGCCTGGCCGTCCACCGCGTCTCGCCCGACGTGAATCGCGTGGCCTGTGACGACCCGCGGTTGATCGAACCGGTGACGGGGGCGACGGATCAGCCCGACTTCCTCGGGGATTTGCTTGGCTAAACGGCGGGCTTGGGGCAGAACCTCGGGGTCGATGGCGTCACCGCTGCACAGTCCGAAAATCGTCGAGAAGCCTTGGGGCCGGGAGATCTGGTACGCCGAGCAATCCGCCTACGCTGGGAAGGTGCTCGAGGTGAAGGCGGGCCATCGGCTCAGCCTCCAATACCACGAACGCAAGACCGAGACGCTCTTCCTGCTGTCCGGTCGCGTGAACCTCGTCTTCCGTCCGCTGGCGCCCGGTGAGGACCCGACGGCGGTATCCCTGGCGGCGCCCATCGTCTGGTCGGCCGGGCAGGCCTTGCACATCCCGGTCCGCACCATCCATCGCTTCGAGGCCTTGGAGGACAGCGTCCTCCTCGAGGTCTCCACGCCCGACCTGACCGATGTCGTCCGCCTGCAGGACGACTATCAGCGACCGGCCCGCGACTGACCTATTTTCATGCGTAAAGTCCTAGCTTTCGATCTCGGTGGCACCAAGTTCGCCTTCGGCGTGGTCGCCGAGGATGGCACCGTCCTCGGCTCTGCCCGCGTCGAGACCCTGGCTGAGGCCGGCCCGGCCCAGGCCGTCCAACGCGTCGCCACCGCCGCGCAGCAATTGCTCACCGAGCTCAAGCTCAAGCCGGCGGACCTCCTGGCCATCGGCATCGCCTCGCCCGGCCCGCTCGACACCGCCCGCGGCTGCGTCGACGGCTCCCCAAACCTCCCCGGCTGGACCGGCTATTCCATCGAAGGCGAGCTGAGCAAGGCCTTCGGCCACCTCCCGGCCCGCATCGATAACGACTGCAACGCGGCCGCCCTCGGTGAGTACGTCTTCGGCGCGGGTAAAGGTAAGCGCAACCTCGTCTACCTGACCATCTCCACCGGCATCGGTGGGGGCGCGGTGATCGACGGTCGACTGATGCGCGGGGCCAACGGCAATGCCGCCGAGCTGGGCCACATCCCCCTGACCATGGACGGCCCGCGCTGCGGCTGCGGCAACCAAGGTTGCTGGGAAGCCTACGCCTCCGGCACCGCCATCGCGCGCCGCACGCGCGAGGCCCTCGCCGCCGGTCGCCCGTCGAGCATCCTCGGCTTCGCCGGGACCATCGAGCAGGTCACGACCTACCACCTCTTCCAGGCGCTCGCGCAGAAGGATCCGCTCGCGACGGAGATCTGGGACCAGTCGATCGACTACCTGGGCCGTGGCCTCGGCGCCGTCATCAACACCTTCAACCCGGACATCATCGTGGTCGGCGGCGGCGTGACCGCCGCGGGCGACGCACTGTTCGTCCCGATGCGGGCCAAGGCCTTCGCCTACGCCTTCCCGCGCCTCGGCGCCGTCTGCGCGATCGTCCCCGCCGCGCTCGGCGGCAACGTCGGGGTCGTCGGCGCCGCGGCTTGCGCCTTCGAGGCCGCCCAAGCCCACGCATGATCACCCTCCTCGCCTCCGCGCTGCTGGTCGCGGCCATCCCGCCGGATCTCGGCGCCTACGCGGAGGCGGGTTATGACTTCGGGGGCGAGCTGCCCAAGGCGCCGCCGCCCAAGGCTTCCGTCGTCGATTTCGGGGCGAAGCCCAACGATAAGGTCGACGATACCGAGGCGTTCGAAAAAGCCTTGGAGAAAGGCGGCGTCATCGCCATCCCCGCCGGCGACTACCTCCTCTCCCGTCGGCTCCATGTCCGTCAGGCAGGCACCGTCCTGCTGGGCGCGGGTGCGGCCAAGACCCGCCTACGCTTCACGAAATCGCTTGAGGAACTCGAGCCGAGCCCGACCAAGAACACCGGCGGGTCGGCGACGACCCAGTGGTCTTGGGGCGGCGGGCTGCTGACCTTCCACGGCACTGGCCGTAACGGCAAAGCCCAAGCCCTCGCCCCGGCCAAGCGCGGCGACGTCAAGCTGACGTTGCGCGAGGCGGGAGATTTCAAGGCCGGCCAGGAAGTCGTCCTCACCTTGCAGGGGGGCGATGACAAGCTGGTGCGCTACCTTTACGCCGGCGACCCGGGCAAGGCCTCCAAACTGAAGCCCCCGGCGCGCGTCGAGTTGGCCGCCCGCCTCGCTTCCGTCGACGGCCTCACCGTCACCCTGAGCGCGCCTCTCCTGGTCGACCTGCCGGACGAATTCGCCCCGACCATCGCCGACGCGGGAGCGCGCGACGACTACGGCCTGCGCGGGGTGGGCTTCGTCCTGGTGACCAAGGCCTACCCGGGTCACTTCAAGGAAGAGGGCTGGAATCCGTTGGAGTTCCACGACGTGCACCACGGTTGGATGGAGGACCTGCTCTTCAATGGCGTGGACAGCGGTCCTTATGTCTCCGGATCCCACGTGACCGTGCGGCGCGTCGTGCTCGACGCCGGTCGACCGGTCGGCCCCGGCGGCTTCATCGGCCACCACGGCATCACGTTCGCCGGCCAGGCGCATCGCCTGGAGGAGTTCGAGTTCAAGGCGCGCTTCCATCACGACGTGAGCTTCAGCCCGTGGACGAACGGCAATGTCGTCCGCGCCGGCGACGGCGTCGACCTGACGCTCGACTTCCACAAGCAAGGCCCCTTCGCCAACCTCATCACCAACGTGGTCTCCGCGAACGGCGCGAACTTCTTCGCCTGCGGCGGGGGCGAAGATCTTGGCCTCGCCGCGGGGGCGTGGAACATCTTCTGGAACCTGAAGGGCCGCAAGGGCGTCGGCTTCCCGTCCGCGGACTTCTGCCCGGCGGGGGCGACGACCTTCGTCGGCGTGGACCTCCGGCTCCCGCGCGGCTCGCCGCTCAAGGTGCTGCCGCTGAAGTCGGGTGAGCCGGCCGACCTCTGGTTGGCGCTCCGCGCCAAGCCGGCCGGGCGCTGATGCGCGTCAGCGTCGTCATCCCCGCGTTCAACGAGGAGAAGCTCCTCCCCGCGACGTTGGCCGCCGTCGGCGCCGCGGCCGAGGCGTTCCGCGTCCGCGGCTGGTCCTGGGAGTGCGTGGTGTGCGACAACAACTCCACCGACCGGACGGCCGAGCTGGCACGCGGTGAACCAGATCAGCCGCGCCCGCGACGCCGGGGCGCGCGTCGCCACCGGCGACTGGCTCGTCTTCATCGACGCCGACTCGCTCCCCTCCCGGGAATTATTCGCGGACATCGCCGAGCGCATCGCGGCTGGCCGGCATCTCGGCGGCGGGAGCACGGTCGAGCTCGAGCCGGGCACGCCGCGCTCCGCCCGCTTCGTCTGCGGGCTCTGGAATCTCTGGAGCCGACTCGCCGGCTGGGCCGCGGGCTCCTGCGTCTGGGTCGAAGCGGCCGCCTTCCGCACGGTGGGTGGTTTTGGCACCGAATACTACGCAGGCGAAGAGGTTTTCCTTAGCCGCCGGCTCAAGTCTCTGGCCCGTCGCTCCGGCCGCCGTTTCGTGATCCTCGCCGACCATTCGTTGCGGACGTCTTCGCGTAAGCTGAAGCTCTACACGCTCACGGAGGCGGGCCGGTTCTTCTGCCGCATGCTCTTCACCGCTGGGCGCGCGGCGAAGCGGCCGGAGAACTGCGAGCTTTGGTACGACGGACGGCGCTGAGCCTCAGAGTCGGCGCTTCTTACCGGCCGGGATCGGGAAGACGGTCAAGCGGTCGGAGCGCACCTCGACGGCGTCGCGGTGGCGCAGGCGGCGTGCCTCGGCCGGGCTGACGATCTCATAGTGCCGCGCCGCCGTGATGCGGTCGGCGATTTCCCAGCAATCCGTCGGGAGGTTCACCCAGCGGGCGGTCGGCACGGTCCGCAGGTCGAAAGGCCGCGAGTAGCTGCGCAGGGTCTTACGCGGCCCTTTCGCGTACTCGTGGAAGTAGGACATCGCGAGCTCGCGCACGCTCCGGTAGACTGGGTCGCGCCAGCGCAGGCAGATGTAGTTCGTCTTCGAGATGGCGCCCCATTTGCCGTCGACCCGGAACGGCGCGATGACATGGTCCATGTCCTGGTGGGCGCTGAAGTCCAGCAGCAGGGGCGGGTGGCCTTGCAGCCAGAGCGCGAACGCCGCGACCATCGCCCCCTCGATGCAGTGCGCACGCCCGGCCGCCAAGGTGGACTGCACCGAGCGCGCCGTATCGCCGTCCGGCTCGAAGTTCTGGGGCAGCTCGACGAGGTAGTCCTGGATCGCCTGCGGCGTGCTCAGCCGCGCCAGCGTCCGGGCGTACGGCAGCGCGAGGCCCCGTTGGCGGGCGAGTCGGAGGCGTTGCGGGTAGGACATGGCCGGCGTCCCGACAGACTGGGCGCGGCGCCCCGTCGGCTCAAGGAGCGAGTGCGCCCGGGATTTCGGGTTGTCCCGTCGGAGGGTTTCTTCAACCTCCGGCCTTGTTCATGCCACTCTTCGACTTCACCTGCGCCGACGGCAGTCGGTCCTGCGAGCGGTTCCCCGGCGCCAACTGATCATGGACGCGCAACTACTCGACCAACTCCGCTGGGGCGCCCTCAGTCTGCTCCTGCTGGTCATCTCGATCGGCCTGCACGAGTTCGGCCATGCCTGGGTGGCCGACCTGCGCGGCGACCTGCTGCCGCGCGCCCAAGGTCGCGTCACCCTGAACCCGCTGGCGCATGCCGACCTGCTCGGCACCTGGGTGCTACCAGGCATCATGATCTTCCTGCCGATCCTCCTAGGGCGCCCGCTGCCGTTCGGGCTTCTGGGGTGGGGCAAACCCGTCCAGATCTCACTGGCCAATCCCCGGACCCGGCGGATGGACGACATCCTGATCACCCTAGCCGGCCCCGCCATGAACGTGGTCCTGCTGCTCGTCTTCGCCCTCATCGGGCAGATTGCCGGGCTCGTGCCGGGCGCGGCCGCCGGCCATGATTTCACCCGGTTCCTGCTGACGGGCATCGTCATGAACGCCGGTTTGGCGGCCTTCAACCTGATCCCGCTCCCCCCGCTCGACGGGTCGCGGGTCTTCTACCGTCTGGGTATCTACAGCACGGAGGTCTTCGGCTTCCTGTCCCAGTGGTCCTTCTTCATCCTGATCATCTTCATCAACACCGACTTCTTCTACGAGGTCGTCCGGTGGTTGATGACCCCCTTCCTGAGTCTGGCCCAGCTGATCTGGTCGGCCTTGGGCTGACCGGCGGCCACCTTCGTCTTGCCTATTTTCGGCCTCCGCCCGAAAGTCGCCCCATGCAGACCCTCGGCGAACGCCTCCAAGAAGCCCGGCAGCGACTGGGCGTGACTCTCCGCGAAGCCGCGGAGTTCACCAAGATCCGCACCGACTACCTCCAGGCGATGGAGGCCAACCAGTTCGAGTCGATCCCGCTGGCCGACGTCTACAAGCGCGGCTTCGTCAAGGTCTACGCGAAGTACCTCCGCCTCGACGACGAGAAGGCCGGGGCCGATTTCAACACGCACCACTCCGCCAAGGCCGCGCGTCGTCCGCTCGATGCCGCCGGCGAGGAAGAGCCCGCCTTCCAGCCGGTCGCCGGTAGCCTCGCGGTCAACCGCGACACCTTGATCTACGTGGTGGGAGGCGTCGCGTTGGCGGGCCTGCTGATCTGGGCGTTTTTTCGCTGACCGGTTCGCCCCCTCCGCAGGCGGACCGGACGGAACCAGCCAAGGCCGTGAAGCCCCAAGGTCGCCTGCATCAGGTCGGCATCCGGGCGTTGCAAGCGAGCGTGAGTTATCGCCTGTGGGAATTGGACACGCATGAGGAGCGGGCCGGCGGCCTGCTGCAGGCCCGGGATCCCGAGGTGCGCGTGATGGTCCGCGGGGAGTTCGTGCTCGAGTCCAACGCCATCGAGAACCTCAGCGTGCGCATCGACGGCGTGCCCTTCGGTATCCCGCCCGACACGTTCGGGCGCACGCCGGTGAAGTTCCCCGACCCGACTACCGTCCCGCCCGCCGCGCCCGCGAAGCCGGCCGCGGCCAAGCGGAACCGCTAGGCCCGCGGGGGTTGACCCCGCCGCTTTCCCGCCTTAGTCCTTCCGTCGTCTTGTCCTTCCGCCCCGACCATCGCGTCCTCGTGCTCAACCGTCTCTGGCAGCCGGTGAACATCGTGGGGTTGTTGCGCGCGATGAGCCTGCTGTTCCGGGGGCGCGCGGCCGCCGTGCACGCCGACGACGGCCACCACCGCCTCTTCAGCGCCGCGGAGTGGGTCGATTTCTCCACGCGCGAACCGCCGCCGGCCGCCGAGTCGGTGCGCTCCCCGTGCATCGTCCTGCGCGTCCCGCGGGTGCTGCTGCTCAATAGTTACGACCGGGTGCCGCGCCGGGAGATCCGTTTCAGCCGCCGCAACGTCTACCTGCGCGACGCCCATACCTGCCAGTATTGCGGGCGCGTCTTCCGCGAGGAGGAGCTCAACCTCGACCATGTCGTGCCGCGCGATGTCGGCGGCAAGACCAACTGGGAGAACATCGTGACCGCCTGCGTGCGCTGCAATTCCCGCAAGGCCAACCGTCTGCCGGAGCCCGCGGGCATGACCTTGTGCCGCGCCCCGGCCCGGCCGAAGTGGCGCCTCGTCGTCGCCTCCTCCCTCTCGTCCGATGAGCTCGCGGTCTGGAAGGAGTTCCTCGAGGTCACGCCCGCGGGTCAGTTGCCTTGGCGCAACTGAGCGTAACGTCCTTGGTGCGGGTAACCAGATTCGAACTGGTGTCACCACTTTGGAAGAGTGGGGTCCTACCACTGAACGATACCCGCGGGACCAAGGACGGCCACTATTCCCGGCCCCCGGGGGCGGGTCAAGCCTCCCGAAGGGAGGGACATCCTGGAGCGGGTAACCAGACTCGAACTGGTGTCACCACTATGGGAAAGTGGGGTCCTACCACTGAACGATACCCGCGGGCCAGGACCGCCGACTATGCGGCCGCCGCGGCCTTGGTCAAGCGGGCTCCTTATGGATGACGCTGAAGGAACCGTTGGTCTCGAGCACGACGTCCTTGGCTTGTTCGATATTGGGGCATCCGCCCGCGCGGAGGGCGGCCATGAGCTCGTGGTGGGTGATGCGCTCCCGTTGCAGGATTTTTTCCAGGACGACCCCGTCGCGCACGAGGAAGACCGGTCGGCCGACCAGCGCCCATTGCGCCCAGCGGAAGCGGCGGGAGAGCAGTAGCATGATCCAGTTCAGCCCGATCAACGTACCGGCGAGGAAGAGCCCACCGCCGAGGCTGTTGTCGCCCCCGTTCATCGCGTTCTGCACGGTGTTGCTCAGGATCAGCAGCAGGATGAAATCGAACGGCGTCATCATGCCCGTCTGGCGCCGACCCGTCAGCCGGATGAGTCCGAGCAGGAAACCGTAGACGATGAGGCCGCGCACGAGGAGCTCCCACCACGGCAGGACGGGCACGAGCATGGTGGCCAGGTCGAAGTCTGGGCGGGCGGCGGCGAGCATGCCACGGAGGTTGGCCCAAAAAGGCGCGCTGGCCATGCCGTTTGCGCTTCACCGCCCGCCTTCCTTCGTCATCGTGCTTCGCATGGCCCGCACCAAGACCTCCGCCCGCAAGACCTCGACCGCGACCGATGTCCTGCTGATGGCGACCCCGACCAAGAATGCCGACCTGCGGTGGTTCTCGGGTTTCCACGCTTCGGACCCCTTCCCGGCCTTCAGCATCGGCGGCCGGAAGGTCGGCCTGCTCCCGCTTCTCGAGGTCGGCCGCGCCAAGCAGGAGTCGGCCCTCGACGAGGTGCTCAACCTCACCGAGATCATCAACGACCTTCGTAAGACCAACCCGACCGCGGGCGTCCCCGACGCCATCGTCTTCGCGGCGGTGCAGCGCGGCGTGCATCGTTTCCGCATCCCCGCGGATTTCCCCGCCGGCCTCTTCGTCCGCCTCGGTGAGCTCGGCCTCGAGCTGACGCCGGTCACCGGCGCGCTCTTCCCCCACCGCTGGGTCAAGTCCAAGGCCGAACTGGCGGGCATCCGTGCCGGCAATCGCGCCGCCTGCGCCGGCTTTAAGGCCGTGGAGAAGGCCCTCGCCGAGTCTAAGCCGGATAAGAAGGGCAAACTTTTCTGGAAGGGAGCGGTCCTCACCGCGGAGGTCCTCCAAGACGAGGTGCAGGCCGCGGTCATCCGCGCCGGCGGGCTTTGCGATACCGGCCTGATCTGCGCGCCGGGCGACCAGGCGGTCGACTGCCATTGCCAGGGCTCCGGCCCCCTCTTCGCCGGCCAGCTCCTCGTGCTCGACATCTTCCCGCGCGACCGCGCATCGTGGAACTACGGCGACATGACTCGCACGTACCTCAAGGGTAAGGCCACGCCCGAGCAGCGCCGGATGGTCACCGCCGTCAAGGAAGCCCACGGCCGCATCATCAAGGCGCTGCGGGCCGGCAAGACCGGAGCGGAAATCCATCGGATCCCCGTCGATTATTTTCAGTCCCTCGGCTACCATACCGGCCCAGTCAAGGGCACGTACGTCGGCTTCTTCCACGGTTCCGGGCACGGCCTGGGTTACGATATCCACGAGGAGCCCTACCTCTCGTTGCGCAACCCCGCGCCGCTGCTGGCCGGTAACGCCATCACCGTCGAGCCGGGCCTTTATTATCCCGGCATCGGCGGTTGCCGCTTCGAGGACTGCGTCGTGATCACCGCCCAGGGGTGCGAACTGCTCTCGAAGCATCCCTACCGCTGGGAGATCGCCTGAGCATGGCGACGGGCCGGGGCAGGGCGGGGACCCACACGACGTTGACCGACGCCGCTCGTCCCGTCGCCGAAGCCTTGGAGCGTCATGGCCGCGTCTCCCGCGGCGTTATCACCGCCGGCCTGGGCGCGCGCACCTTCTCGATCAAGGTCGTGCCGATCACGGGTGGGCTCCGCGTCACGGTGGTCTCGAAGGGCTCCCGCCAGGACCTCCGCGTCTACGGACTGACCATCGAGCGCGTGCGCGCGATCCTCAGCGGTCCGGATTTCTCCCACTACCTGTTGAATCTCCCGAAGTGAGCGCCGCCCCCGAGATCCTCGCCGAGACGGCCGTCGCCGATTGGACGGCGACCGGCGAGGGCTGGACGCACTTCCCTTATTGCGCCGCCTATGCGGCGCCGACCTTGCCGGCCCGCTGGTCGTCCATCCTGTCGGGCCGATACCATGCGGTCCTGGAAAGCGGCCGCACGGGCAGCCTCACGATCGTCGTCCCGCACGCGCCCCGCGCCCTGGCCTTCCACCCGGGCGGCCGGGTCGTCGTCTCCAATGAAGCGGGCGCCCACGAGGAGCCGACCGAACGCCCCCTGGCGTTCCTGCGTCGTTGGGCCCGCGAGGTGCGCGCCCCGCGTCTCCCGGGCTGGCCCGCGTTCCAAGGCGGCTTCATCGCCGTGCTCGCGTATGAGCTCGCGACGCAGTTCGAGCCGGTGGCCGCGGCCCCCGCAGACCCGGAGGTGCCGCTCCTCACCTTGCTCGACGCGTCCGAGGCCCTGGTGCATGACGCCGCGACCGGGCGTCTGACCGTCGTCGTCCTCGCGGGCGGCGGCGGCGCATCAGCGCACCGCGCGGCGCGCGCGCGGGCGCAAGCCCTCGCCGCGGATTGGTTCCGCGCGGTGGCGACCCCGACCCCGCCTCCCGGCGCCGCGCCCGCCGCGGCCGCGGTCCCATGGCGCGCGTCCCTCGACGAGCCCGCGTTCGTGCGAGCCGTGACCCGCGCGCAGGCTTACATCGCCGCGGGCGATACCTACCAGGTCAACCTCTCGACGCGGCTCGAAGTCCCGGCGGTCGATCCGCTCGCGGCCTACGAGGCCATGCGCGCCGGCAACCCGTCGCCCTATATGGGGTTCGCGCGGCTGCCGGGGGCCGCGCTCGCGTGCGGCTCGCCCGAGCTGCTCGTCTCGGTCGAGGCGGGACGCGTCGCTTCCCGGCCGATCGCGGGCACGCGTCCGCGCGGCGCGGACGAGTCGGCGGATCTCGCCTGGGCGCGGGAACTCGCGGGCGATACCAAGGAGCGCGCGGAGCACCTCATGCTCGTCGATCTCCTGCGCAACGACGTCGGCCGTGTCTCGGCACCGGGCACCGTGCGCGTCCCCGAGTTCATGGCGGTCGAGCGCTACTCGCATGTGATGCACCTCGTCTCGCAGGTCGAGGGCGACCTCGCCGCCGGCGCCACGCCGGCCGACGTCATCCGCGCGCTCTTCCCCGGCGGCACGATCACCGGCGCCCCCAAGGTGCGGACCATGCAGGTCATCGCGGAGCTCGAGCCGGTCGCGCGCGCCTTCTACACCGGCTCGTTCGGTTGGATCGGCGCCTCCGGCGACCTCTGCCTCAACATCATCATCCGCTCCCTATGGACCGCCGAGGGCCGCGCCTTCGTCCAGGCCGGCGCCGGCGTGGTCGCGGATTCCGACCCGCGCCGGGAGCACGCCGAGTCCTGGCGCAAGGCGCAGGCCCCGCTCCTCGCCGCCGCGCGCGCGGCCCTTCCATGAGCCGGGTCTGCCGCAACGGCGTCCTCGCCGCGGGCGACGCCACGCCGGGCAGTTTCCCGGCGGGCGCGGCTTTCTTCGAGACGCTCGCCCTCCGTGCCGGCCTAGTCGAATGCCTCGACGACCATCTCGCGCGCCTCCGCGCCGGCCTGGACCGCGCGGGGCTCGCGGCCGGGCCGCTCGCCGCCGGCGACCTGGCCGCCTGGCGGGCGGCACTACGGCTCCTGGGCGGGCGCGAGGGCGTGCTGCGCCTCGTCGTCGGCCCGGGCTTCGAGGAACTCGGCCTGCGCGCCCTGCTTCCGTCGCCCGCCGTCTTCGGTCTGCGTTCGCTCCGCACCGTGCGCGACGCCCCGGAATGGCTCCCGCGTCCGAAATCCGCGCCATGGGCGAACTCGCTGGCGGCCTCGATTGAGCTGCGTTCGCTGGGCGAAGGCGCCGGCGTCGAAGGCGTGCAGTTCGACGCGCGCGGCTACGTCAGCGAAGCCTCCCGTTCGAGCTTGGCCTGGGTCGAGGACGGGGTGTTGAGCGTCCCGGCAGCCTCCACGGGCCGCCTGCCGGGCACGGCGCTCGGCCAGCTGCTCCGCTGCGCCGGCCTGCCTGTGCGCGAGGTCGAGGCGGGCGTGCCGCTCCGCGCCGATGCCATCCTCGTGCTACGTTCGACGTTGCCGGGCGGCGGCGCCGCGGTGTCGCGCTGGGACGACGCCGCCGGCCGGCCGCTGTGGTCCGGCGATCCCGCCGCCGCGCGGCCCCTGCTGACTGCGCTAGCCGCCTGGCGGGCTCAGCGTTGCGTGAGCCTGCCGTAGAGGGGCAGGGCGCTCGCGAGGATGAAGAGCGCGAGGAAGGCGACGCTGAGTAACGCGGAGAGGCTGACGGTGACGAGCAGCTGGGCTAGGCCGCGGGCGGCTTCGGTTTCCGGCAACCGGAAGGCGCGGTAGGCGATCCCCGTCGTCACCAGGCCGAGCCCGAAGAGGGTGAGGAGCGCCGCGGTGAAATGATTGAAGAAGAAGTTGGTCAGCGCCGAGATCGCCCCGGGCTCGCTGGCGATCAGCGTGAGCAGCACCGGCTGGGCCCGGAAGGCGATCGCTCCCGCGGCGGCGGGCAAGGCGGCGGTCAGGAAGACGGCCAGCGCCGAGGCCAGCTTCTGTTCGCGGGGGGTCATGCGCCGAGTGTCCCCCAGCTTTCGCGGGCGGTCAACGCCGGGATTCTCCCTCGCCAACGGGGCCAAACCGCCCTAGGTCTAGGCTTCGCATGGACCATTGGATTCTCTGGCCCGTCTTCGTCCTCCTCAACGGGTCGGCCGCCGCCATCTCCCTCGTTTCCGGCACCGTCGTCGCCCTCTCCCATGCGGAATTGGAGGATCTGCGCCGCCGTGACGCGAAGGCGGCCGTCTCGCTGGAGCGCAGCCGCGGCGACCAAGGCAACACCCTGGCCGCCTTCGAGGTCCTGATCGCCGCCTTTGTCGGGATGAGCGCCCTGCTGGGCGGCATCCTCGTCGGAGGCCGCTTCCTGCCAGATGCCCTCGCGGGCGGGGCGCAGCTCGCGGTCGCCGCCCTCGCGATCGTGGCCGTCTCATTCTTCATGGCGTGGCTCACGGTCATGCTGCCCCGTAAGGTCGGTATCCATTTCCGCGTCGTCCTCGCCCCGCGGATCGCCCCCGCGCTGTCGCTCGTCCGCGGCGCGGCCTCGATCCTCCGGAGCTTCGGCAAGCTGCATGACTCGCTGGCCCCGCCCGCCGAGTTCGGCGTCGACCAGGCCGACGCCGACATCGGGAGCCTCGCGCGCGCCGCCGCCCGCGAGGGTAAGATCACGCAGGCCGAGAGCAATCTCGTCGCCAACGCCGTCCGCCTCGATGATATCCCGGTCTCCCAGGTCCTGACCCCCCGCCCGGTCGTCACCGCGTTAGATGCGGACCTCACGATCGCCGACGTGCTCCGCCTCTACCCGAACGTCCCGCACGGCCGGCTGCCGGTCTGGGAGAAAAACCCCGACCGTATCGTCGGCCTCGTCCGCCGCCGCGACCTCCTCAAGGCCGCGGGCGAGGACCGCCATGCCACCAAGGTCCGCGAGCTCATGGGCAAGGCGCACATCGTGCCCGAGAACGCGAACCTCTCGGACGCCCTCCACGACCTCGTCCGGAACCATCATCAGCTCGCGGTCGTGGTCGACGAGTTCGGCGCCTTCGCCGGCGTCATCACCCTCGAGGACATCTTCGAGTCCCTGCTCGGCGTCGAGATCTACGAGAAGGACGACCCGCACCCCGACATGCGCGAGCTCGCCCGCCAGCGCGGTCATCGCCTCGGGCGCAAGGGCGCCGGCGAAGCGCCGGCGAAGCCCGCGCCATGATCGGCGGCGTGCTCGGCGCCTGGGTCCACGACCTTGACCCGGTTGCGATCCATTTCCCCGCCAGCTGGGGTCTACGCGGCGTCCATTGGTACGGTCTCGCGTACGCGGCCGGCTTCCTCGCCGCGGCCTGGTTGCTCGGCCGATGGCGCCGCCAAGGCCTGGCGCCCGCCCGCCACGCCGCCGACGAATCCACCCTGGTCACGGCGGTGATGGTCGGCGTCCTCGCCGGCGGTCGTCTCGGCCATGTGCTCCTCTATGCGCGCGACGAGTTTGCCGCCGACCCGCTGATGGTCTTCCAGGTCTGGAAAGGCGGCATGGCCAGCCACGGCGGTTTCCTCGGCGTGGTGCTAGCCGGTCTCTGGTACGCGCGCACCCGCGGCGTCCCATTCCTCGCCGTCGGCGACCTGCTCTGCGCGCTGGCGCCGGCCGGGATCCTCTTCGGACGCCTCGCCAATTTCGTGAACGCCGAGCTGGTCGGCCGGACGACCGACGTCCCGTGGGCGGTGATCTTCCCGCCCGAGGGTCCCTCGCCGCGCCACCCGTCGCAGCTCTATGAAGCCTTCGGCGAAGGCCTGCTGCCGCTGGTCTGGGTGCTGGTGCGTTACCCGCGCCGCCTCCCGCTGGGCCGGCTCGCCGGCGAATTCCTGCTCCTCTACGCCGTCGCGCGGATCGCCTGCGAGGCGTTCCGCGAAGCCGAGGACGGCTACATCCTCGGGCTGACCGCCGGCCAGTTCTGGACGTTGCCGCTGGCGGCCACTGGGCTCTGGCTGATCTGGCGCGCCCGGCGGACGGCTGAATGATGTTGCCCGTGCGCGGGGACGGTGGGAGAAGCGGGGCGCGCCATGACGACCGTCCCGCTCCTTGACCTCGGCCCGCAGAACCGGGCCCTCGAACCGCAGTTCGAGGCCGTCTTCCGGGAGGTGCTCCGCTCGAACCAATTCATCATGGGGCCGCGGCTCGAGGCCTTCGAGAAGGACTGCGCCGCCTTCCTCGGCGTGAAGCACGCGCTCGGCGTCTCCTCCGGCACCGACGCCTTGCTGCTCGCGCTGATGGCCCTGGATATCGGGGAGGGCGACGAGGTCCTGCTCCCGGCCTTCACCTTCTTCGCCACCGCCGGCTCGGTCGCCCGCCTCGGCGCCACCCCGGTCTGGGTCGACGTCGACCCGCATCACTTCAATATCGACCTCGCGGACGCCGCCCGGAAGGTCTCACCCCGCACCCGCGCGATCATGCCGGTGCATCTCTTCGGCCAGTCCCTTGACCTCGACGCGCTCCAGGCCTTCGCCGCCGCGCACAAACTCCGCGTCGTCGAGGATGCCGCGCAGTCCATGGGCGCCCGCTGGAAAGGCCGCGCCACGATGTCCGTCGGCGATCTCGGCGCCACGAGTTTCTTCCCCTCCAAGAACCTCGGCGGCATGGGCGACTCGGGCCTGGTCACGACCCAGGACGACGCGCTCGCCGAGCGCGCCCGCATCCTGCGCGTCCACGGGATGCAGCCCAAGTACTACCACCGCGAGGTGGGCGCGAATTTCCGCATGGACCCGCTGCAGGCGGCGCTCCTGCATCTCAAGCTGCCGCAGCTCCCCGGCTACAACTGCGCGCGCGCGGGCAACGCCCTCTTCTACCACGGCGCGCTCAAGGGCTTGCCCGGTATCGCCGAGAACCGCGCCGGCGCCGATCGGGCCGCCCAGATCCTCCTGCCCGTCGACTTCTCCGGCCAAGGAATCTGGAACCAGTTCACGCTCCGTGTCACCGGTGGCCGGCGCGACGCCCTCAAGGCTTTCCTCACGGAGCGTAAGATCGGCTGCGAGATCTACTACCCGATTCCGCTGCACCGCCAGGAGTGCTTCGTCTCCCGGGGTTATCCCGGCGCCGACAGCGTCAAGGTCTCGGAGCAGCTCTCCGCCGAGGTGCTCAGCATCCCGATCTTTCCCGAGCTCACGGGCGAGCAGCGGCAGTGGGTCGCCGATTCAATCGCGGATTTCGCGAAGGCCTGACGGATGCAGCGCCAAAGGCCCCAAGGGACAGGGACAGGGCTTTAGGTCGCCTAGCGGAAATAGCCTGGAGGGCGAGAACCAGCGATTTATCTATCGCCGCGACAGGTATGTGAACCGAAAGCGACGGAACTATTTCCTGACCCTGACCCTGACCCTTTTGTTCAAAAAAACCGGATCGTCTTCACCTTCATCTTCTCATGCTCGGCGTCGGTGCACGGCGCGTCCGTCGGCACCGTGGGGGCGACGTCGTTCGTCTGCACGAGGCCCTTCGCCAGCAGGTACTGCTCGACCTCGGCGCCCGAGACGTCGGCCAGCATCTCGCCGTCGATTTCTACGCAGGGCGAGAGGCGCTGCCCGGTGCGCTCCACCATCTCGGCGTAGTTCGCCGGGACGTTGATGATGTCCACGTCCTCGTAGGCGAGCGCGTACTTCTTCATGATGGCGCGGACGCCGTTGCTCCAGCCGCAGCTGGGTTTGAGGTAGCACTTGATTTTCATCATGCTCCCTAGTGTGCGGTTAATCCGTGGTAATCAAGCCCGACGGGATTTTTTCCCCTCCCGCTCGGGCGGCGGGGCCGGTTCGTACCAATAACCGATGCCGTGTATCGTGCGGAAGCAGTCGAGGTCGCGGCCAAAGCCCGCGAAGGCGTCGCGAATCTTGGCGATATACTGGTCGAGGGAGCGGCTGCGGACGTCGGCGTGGACGCCCCAGACCGCATGAATCAGGCTGTGCCGGCTGATGATGACGCCGGGATTGGCGTGCAGGTGGTAGAGGATGCCGAGCTCCTTGCGGCCGAGCTTGCACTTCTTGCCCGGGCCGAAGACGAGCTCGAGCCGCTCCGGGTGGACCTCCGCCCCGTTGAACAGGAAGACCCCCGTCGCGAGGTCGGCGTTGCGCGTCAGCCGGCTGTCGCCCGCCGTCTCGCTGCGCCGGAGCACGGCGTGGATGCGCGCGATCAGCTCGTCCTGGTCGTGCGGCTTGGCGACGAAGTCATCGGCCCCGAGGTCGAGCGCCCGCGCGGCCTGTCCCGGCAGCTTGAGCCCGGAGAGGAAGACCACGGCCGGCCCGAGGGTCATCCGCCGGATCGACTGCAGCAGCTCCCAGCCATCCACGTCGGGCAGGGCCGGGTTGAGCAGGACCAAATGGATATGGTTCTCCCCGATGAACTTCAGCGCGGTGGCGCCTTTGTGGAAGACTTGGGTGACGAAGCCGGCGGTCTCCAGTTGTTCGGTGAGCAAGGCGGCGAGGCCTCGCTCATCTTCAATGATGACCACGAGAGGTTTCTGCTTGGGGCTCATGCAGAAAAGGTGGGGGTAAGACTAGGGGGGTAATTACAGATGTAAAAAACAGGGGGGTGTTGCCAAGCGTTTTAAAACACCTTAATTTCATATAAATGACAGTTATCGAGCGAAAAGTCCGTACGCCCAGCTGGAAAGTGTGCCTATTTTTAGTCATATTTATCAGTTCGGCCGCCTGGGGCGGGTGTGCCCTCGCCGAGCAGGCCGGTAAAAAAGGCGCGATGAAGTCCAAGGACCCGATTGATGACCGCAGTCTTTTCGGTCGGTGAACGGAGCGCCAGCTTCATCGAGCGGCTGGCCTGATTAGGGCAGGCTGTTAAGCATGCAGACTAGGTAATTAACCCCACGAGAACGTGGGGGTTCAGTGGTTGACTCTCGAGGCTCTAAATAGGATACCAAATCCTCCATTTAACCCCTTGCCCCACCCACACTATGCGGATCTCTAAATCTCTGTTGGTGGCCGCGGCTGCGCTTGCGACCGCAAGCCTCGCCCAGGCCCAACAAAACGTCACCGGGGCCACCTGGGTGGGGCCCGCTCTGGGG
>Ga0255120_1000121_pt1 | contig 23155 bp, 22 predicted proteins | sample Law_Colum_RepA_8_2_FD_188582 | JGI IMG/M metagenome (GOLD analysis project Ga0255120, IMG submission 188582) | Freshwater microbial communities from St. Lawrence River, New York, United States - Law_Colum_RepA_8h | ecosystem: Environmental > Aquatic > Freshwater > River | place: USA: New York...
GTTTATTGAGTGTCACGGCTGCAGCCCTTGTGACCATGAATACGAGAACGCACCTTGTTTCGCATTTAGTGAGCTACGCGGTAGGCGCTATGTTGGGTGCAGTTTTCTTAGAAATATTGCCGCATGCTTTTAAGCTTACAAATAATATAGAAGCCACAACCTTTGTTGTCTTATTCGGCATCCTTTTATTTTTTGTACTTGAAAAATTATTATTATGGCGTCACTGTCATGGTGATCATTGTGAAGTGCATGATGTACATCATGAAAATGATGCTGCTAAAAATCATGAACATACTCATGATGAAGGCCGAAGTGGCAGCATGATTATGGTGGGTGATTTATTTCATAATTTTGTCGATGGTATCTTAATTGGCTCAGCGTTTATGGTGAGCACTAGTTTAGGTATTGTCACAGCATTAGCTATCATTGCGCATGAGATTCCTCAAGAAGTGGGTAATTTTTTAATTCTACTTCATTCAGGGTATAAGAAAAAAGAAGCATTTATTTTTAATCTTCTCGCGAGTTTTGCTACGGTGTTAGGCGGACTTCTCGCTTATTTCATTTTGGAATCCATGATGGATTGGGTGCCTTTTATTTTAGCGCTCGCAGCATCCAGCATGATTTATGTATCGATCGCAGATTTGATACCAGGCCTTCATAAAAAAACTGAATTACGTTCGACCGTATTTCAAGTCACACTGATTGTATTAGGTGTGGCATCCATTGCGCTCACACAAATGATTGTTGAGGGCTAATGGCATCACATACCCCTAGAGTCGGTTTTGTATCATTAGGTTGCCCTAAAGCCGGTTCAGATTCCGAAAGAATACTCACGCAATTACGTGCAGAAGGTTATGACATCTCAAAGTCTTATCAAGATGCTGATCTAGTCGTAGTCAATACTTGTGGTTTTATTGATTCAGCTGTCAAAGAATCCATGGACGCCATAGGGGAAGCCGTTAAAAAAAATGGCAAAGTGATTGTGACAGGTTGTTTGGGAGCAAAAAAAGACATCATTGAAAAAGAGTATCCAAATTTACTCGCCATCACAGGACCTCACGCATTAAATGAAGTCATGTCGGCCGTGCATACCCACCTAGAAAAACCACATGATCCTTTTAGTGATTTAGTACCACCCCAAGGCATCCGTTTAACACCTAAACACTACGCCTATTTAAAAATTTCAGAAGGCTGTAATCATCGATGTTCATTTTGTATTATTCCATCCATGCGTGGAGATCTTGTAAGCCGATCCATTGATGATGTGATGACTGAAGCAGAAACGTTAGTCAATAGCGGTGTATCAGAAATTTTGGTGATTTCACAAGATACAAGTGCTTACGGTGTGGATATTAAATATCGAAGTGGCTTTTGGAATGGCCGTCCCATTAAAACTAAACTTTATGATTTAGCCGAAGCCTTGGGCTCTTTAGGTGTGTGGATCAGAATGCATTATGTGTATCCTTACCCTCATGTTGATGACATTATTCCTCTCATGAGCGAAGGTTCGATTTTACCTTATCTTGATGTACCTTTTCAGCATGCAAGCCCTCGTATTTTAAAACTCATGAAGCGACCCGCAAGTTCTGAAAATAATCTTTTAAGTATCAATCGATGGAGAGAAGTGTGTCCTGATATCACGATACGAAGTACTTTTATCGTGGGTTTTCCTGGGGAAACAGAATCTGAATTTGAAGAGCTGTTAGATTTTCTAGAAGAGGCTCAATTAGATCGCGTCGGTTGTTTTAAATATTCGCCTGTCGATGGCGCGAGCGCTAATTTATTAGAGGGTCATGTGCCAGAAGAAATTAAAGAAGCACGATTGCAAAAATTTATGGAAACGCAAGAACGCATCAGCCATAAAAAACTTCAAGCCAAAGTAGGTCAAATATTAACTGTTTTAGTCGATAGTCATGATGGTGATTATGCGATTGCAAGATCGATGGCGGACGCACCTGATATTGATGGTAAAGTTTATTTAAGGGACGGCAAGCTTTTAAAGCCAGGTGATTTTGTCGATGTTAAAATTGAATCTTATGATCAACATGATTTATTTGCAGGGCCTAATGTTTAAGAAAAAATATCTATGACCGTTGTCACACGTTTTGCTCCAAGCCCCACAGGTTACCTTCATATTGGAGGCGCGAGAACTGCATTATTCTCTTGGGCTTTCGCCAAAAAGCATCAAGGCCAATTTATCTTACGCATTGAAGATACCGATTTAGAAAGGTCTACCCCTGAAGCAGTGAAAGCCATTATGGACGGTATGACATGGCTTCATCTTGATTACGATGAAGGCCCTATCTACCAAACAAAACGTATGGCAACTTATAAAACATACATTGATCAATTGATTAAAGAAGATAAAGCCTATCTTTGTTATGCTTCAAAAGAAGAATTAGAAATTTTACGTGAATCACAAATGAAAGCCGGCTTAAAGCCAAAGTATGATGGGAAGTGGCGGCCTGAACCTGGAAAAATTTTACCTTCTACCCCTGAAAACATTCAACCAGTTGTGCGTTTTAAAAATCCAACATCAGGTGTTGTCACATGGCATGATTTAGTGAAAGGTGAAATCACGATTGCGAATGAAGAGCTCGATGACTTAGTGATAGCAAGAGGAGATGGCACACCTACTTATAATTTTTGTGTGGTCATTGATGATTGGGAAATGAAAGTGACCCACGTCATTCGAGGTGATGATCATATTAACAATACACCACGCCAAATTAATCTCTTAAAAGCTTTGAACGCAACCATTCCAGCATATGCACACCTATCAATGATTTTAGGTAGCGATGGTCAAAAGCTATCTAAAAGACATGGCGCTGTCAGTGTGATGCAATATTTTGATCAAGGTTATTTACCTGAGGCCATTCTGAATTATTTAGCCCGTCTTGGATGGAGTCATGGCGATGATGAAATTTTTAGTATGACTGATTTTTGTCAATGGTTTGATTTGGACCATATTACTTCTTCATCTGCACAATTTAATACAGAAAAATTAGATTGGCTTAATAGCCATTACATCAAAACACTACCACTTGAGCGGATAGCTTCAGCAATAGAGACTTACTTAAAAGAAGTAGTCCATTCGCCGATCGATCCTAGTCTTTTAATAAAGGCAATCGATATTCATCGCGAACGTGCAAATCATTTAACAAGTCTTGCGCGTGATATTGCTTATATTTTTGAATATCAAAAACCAAATCAGCAAGATTTTGAAAAGCATATTAATGATGAAGCATTAAAGCTTATTAAATCATTTCAAGCCGCTTTAATTAAGATTGATTGGACGAAAGAAGCCATTCATAATGTGATGAATGACGTGGTGACTTTACATGCAATTAAATTTCCAAAACTTGCTATGCCACTTCGAGTCCTTTTAACAGGTATCGCACAATCACCTAGTATTGATGTTGTGATGGAGATCTTAGGGCATGATGAAACGATGAAACGTTTGAATCTTTACTTATAACTATATTTGGAATCCTCTATGGAAAAAAAGACAACACATTTACAAGATGAGTTTTTAAATCAACTTAGAAAAGAACATGTATCAGTATCTATTTATTTAATGAACGGTATTAAATTACAAGGCAATATTGAGTCATTCGATCAATACGCTATTTTATTAAAAAATACTGTGAGTCAATTAGTCTATAAACATGCTATTTCAACGATCGTACCCATGCGGAATGTCAACATAGAGCCTCCAGCAGATGATGATTGATGTTTGAACGTCCGAACGAAGGAAAATCCGCCTGTGTAATTAGTATTAACTTTGGTGATAATGATTTCGAAGAGAGTATCGAAGAAATTAAAGAGTTAGTATTAAGTGCTGACATGAAAATTGTCAGCACAGTGAATATTAAGAGATCAGCACCCGACCCCAAGTATTTTTTGGGCTCAGGAAAAGCTGAAGAAGTGAAGTTTATGATTCAAGAGTCAAAAGCCGACACCGTAATTTTTAACCATAACCTCAGCCCCTCCCAAGAGCGAAACTTAGAAAAATATTTTAGTACGCGAATCTTTGATCGTACCGCACTCATCTTATTAATTTTTGCAAAGCGCGCTAAAAGTCACGAAGGTAAACTTCAAGTCGAATTAGCGCAGCTTGATCACTTATCGACAAGACTGATTAAAGGCTGGAGTCACTTAGAAAGACAAAAAGGGGGTATTGGTGTAAGAGGAGGCCCCGGTGAAAAGCAATTGGAACTTGATCGCCGGATGTTAAAACTTCGCATTAAGCAGTTGAAAGAAAAATTAGATAAATTAAAACGACAACGCACTATGCAGCGAAAAAAAAGGAGCCGTTCGGGCGCACTTAATATTTCGATTGTCGGTTATACCAATGCGGGTAAATCGACACTCTTTAACCAGTTGACTCATGCAAATGCTTTAGCCATGAATCAACTCTTTGCAACACTTGACACCACCTCCCGAAAACTTTTTATTGAAGACGGCGTGGAATGTGTGATATCAGACACAGTGGGTTTTATTAAGGCACTTCCTACGACGTTGATTGAGGCGTTCAAATCTACCCTTGAAGAGTCAAGAGAGGCTGATTTACTCCTTCATGTCGTCAATATGGCCAACCCCAATCATCACGAACAAGTTAAGGCGGTGAATAAGATCCTAGAGGAGATTAAAGCCGCGTCAATACCACAAATTCTCGTTTTAAATCAGATTGATAGACTCGATATAAAGGCAAATCACGAAAAAGATGAATATGGTAGAATTTCGACTATTCAGTTATCTGCAAAGACAGGTGAGGGTATTGAACTTTTAAAAGAGGCCATCCTCCAACTAGTTGTCGCAAAGCAGTCAGCTGAAACCGAAATATTTGAATAAAACCCCCTTAACTATTAAATAGAATAAATTTATGGCAAAAACCCCCGGGCAAAATAATAACCAAGGAGAAGGACCTCCTGATCTAGACGAGCTTTTGAGTGATTTAAAAAAGAAAATAGGTCGTATTTTTGGTAAACAAGAAACAGACCAAAAAACGTCTAAGCCTAGCGGAGGCAATCCGACACCCAATTCAACGAGCGATCAACTTCCTATTGTCCCCATTCTACTGATTGTAGTATTGATTTGGGTAGCTACAGGCTTTTATATCGTAGACCAAGGTTCACGTGGTGTTGTTTTAAGGTTCGGTAAAAATACAGAAGTGACTATGCCAGGACCGCGCTGGCATATTCCATTTCCGATCGAGTCAGCTGAGGTGGTTAACCTTGAACAAGTGCGCACCATTGAAGTAGGTTACCGTTCCGCTGGTGATGCTGATGCTAGATCAAAAGAAGTGAGAGAGTCATTAATGTTAACGGATGATGAAAATATTATTGACCTCCAATTTGCCGTGCAATACAACTTAAAATCAGTTGAAGATTTTTTATTTAATAATCGTTCAGCAGAATCTTCAGTGAGAGGTGCTGCTGAAACTGCTATTCGTGAAATCGTCGGTAAAAGCAAAATGGATTTTGCATTATATGAAGGTCGCGAAGAGATTGCTGTCAAAGCCAAAAAACTCATGCAAGAAATTTTGGATCGATACAATACGGGGATCAATGTGACAAGTGTCACCATGCAAAATGCGCAGCCGCCAGAGCAGGTTCAAGCTTCATTTGATGATGCTGTTAAAGCTAAGCAAGACTTAGAGCGACAAAAAAATGAAGGTCAAGCTTATGCCAATGACATCATCCCAAAAGCTAAAGGTACAGCTTCAAGACTCACCGCAGAAGCGCAAGGCTATCGTTTAAAAGTTGAAAATGAGGCGAAGGGTAACGCGAGTCGTTTTGAACAAATATTAACGCAATATAATCGGGCACCCGAAGTTATGCGTGATCGACTTTATATCGAAGCACAAGAGCAAATATTATCTAACGTTTCTAAAGTATTTATCGATCAAAAAAATTCAAATAATTTGCTCTATTTGCCTTTAGATAAACTGATTCAGCAAGCAACACCAGAAGCATTATCACCGAGGGTAGATGTCACACCTCAAGTAGATATGAATCAGTCTTCGATGCAAAACTTAGAACGAACGCGAGATGCATTTAAATCAAGAGATCGGGAAACGAGATAAATAATATGAGAAATATTACATACCTATTAGTGAGTTTTTTAGCAGGCATCGTGATTTTAGCAATGTCTACTTTTACAGTTGATCAAAGAGAATACGCCATTGTATTTCGCTTAGGTGAAATCATATCCATCAAAAAAGAACCAGGACTTTATTTCAAAACACCGCTTATTGAAAATGTGCGTTTTTTTGATAATCGAATTTTGACACTTAACTACCAAGAGCCTGATCGTTTTATTACGAGCGAAAAGAAAAATGTACTTGTAGATTCATTCATTAAATGGAAAATTGTCGATCCTGCAAAATACTATGTCTCTGTGAATGGTGATGAAGTTCAAGCTGAGAGAAGAATTTCTCAAACAGTGAATGATGGATTGCGCGCAGAATTTGGTAAAAGGACTATTCATGATGTCGTATCAGGCGAACGTGGAGAAATTATGCAAATTCTCACAGATCGTGCTGATCGAGATTTGCGTTCGCTGGGTATTCAAATTTTAGATGTGCGCTTAAGGCGAGTGGACCTTCCTAAAGAGGTGAGTGAATCCGTTTATCAACGTATGAATGCTGAGCGTAACTCTGTTGCCAATGAATTGCGCTCACAAGGTTTTGCAGCGTCAGAAAAAATTCGTGCCGATGCAGAGAAGCAACGTGATGTCATCATTGCTGAAGCCTACAAGGAAGCACAGAAAGTAAAGGGTGATGGAGATGCAAAAGCCTCAGAAATCTACGCTAATGCCTATGCTAAGAATCCTGAATTTTATGCTTTTTACCGAAGTATTGAAGCTTACAAAAAGAGCTTTAAAGATAAAGCAGATGTGTTGGTCTTAGACCCAACTTCAGATTTTTTAAAGTACATGCGCAGCTCTAAAAAGAAAAAAGACTAGCCATGAAAAATTGGCTTTTTTCATCCTTTGGCCTAATGTTGATACTAGAAGGACTCATGCCCTTATTTTTTCCAGAAGGTTGGCGTGAAACTTTTAGAAAGCTAATTAAAATGAAATCTGGCCAGATTCGCTTTATGGGTTTGATATCTTTTTTATTAGGATTAATTATTTTATTATTAGGTCGCTAATTGATGAATCAATGGACGCTCCCAGATTATGTTGAAGATATGCTTCCTGATGAAGCAGTCTATCTTGAGTCATTAAGACGCTCTATTATTGATCTCTATCAAGCCCATGGTTATTTTTATGTCATTCCTCCTATGCTGGAATACATTGAATCTTTAAATGGCAATGGCCAGGACATGGATCTGGATACATTTAAAGTGGTCGATCAGTTAACAGGAAGACTTATGGGTGTTCGTGCTGATATCACACCTCAGGTCGCTCGCATCGATGCACACCTTATTCAAAATGATGAAGTCACAAGATTATCTTACGCAGGCTCGGTTTTAAGAACGAAGCCAGCCAGCTTTTTACAGTCAAGAGAGCCGTTCCAAATTGGGGCTGAGCTCTATGGATTCAAAGGCATTGAAGCTGACCTTGAAATTCAAACACTTCTGATTAAAACACTCAGTACTATCGGTATTCAAAACCCAGTATTTGATTTTAATCATCTTGATATTTTTACGTCCTTAATTGCATCATCCAATATGGCACGTGACCAACTTGATCGTTTGTATCAAGCGATGCAGAAAAAAGATAAATCAGAAGTGATTGATCTTACCAAATCTATAGACAAAAAAAATCGTGATGCATTAATTGCATTAGTAAGCCTTTATGGTGATGCCAATATTTTAAAAGAAGCTGAAAAAGTATTGCCGCAAGATAAGGCTATTAAAAGTGCGCTGCAATTTTTGAATGAAATTGATAAGGCTTTAAAAAACAATCAGATTAAAGTGTCCTATGACTTAAGTGACATTCGTGGCTACCAATATCATAATGGTTTGGTATTTTCAGTGTATGCAGATCAATGCTATTCGCCTATTGCATTAGGTGGGCGCTATGACAATATTGGCGCATCATTTGGACGTAACCGTCCAGCCACAGGTTTCACGATGGATTTGAAAAATATCGTCACTTTATTTCCTAATGGTAAAAAAGCAAAAGCCATTTTAGCTCCCCAAGGTAGCGATAGCGGATTACAAAATGCGATTGAGTCATTGCGTCAACAAGGCGAAATTGTTGCGATTGATTTATTTGGCCATATGAATGCGATACAGAATAATTGTGATCGCATATTGACTCAAGATGCTAGCAAAGCGTGGAAAGTTAAAACGGTTTAATTGAAGATGGCAAAAAATTTAGTAGTTATTGGGACACAATGGGGCGATGAAGGTAAAGGTAAAATTGTCGATTGGTTAACAGATCACGCAGAAGGCGTTGTTCGCTTTCAGGGTGGACATAATGCAGGTCATACCTTAGTGATTGGCCAAGGCCCAAACCAAAAAGAATATAAACTTAATTTAGTCCCTTCAGGCATTATTCGTAAAAACGTAGATTGCTTCATTGGCAATGGTGTCGTGCTTGATATTGAGCATTTGCTTCACGAAATTAAAACACTTGAAGCTGATGGTATTGAAGTCAAAAGTCGTTTATTTGTAAGTCCAGGCTGCCCTTTAATTTTAAAGCATCACGTAGCACTTGACCAAGGTCGAGAAGCCATGCGTGAAGCTAAAATTGGTACCACAGGTAAAGGTATTGGCCCGGCTTATGAAGACAAGGTGGCTCGTCGATCGCTCCGCGTTTACGATTTGCTTAATCCAGATAATTTTAAAAATAAACTTGTAGAAGTCATGGATTACCACAACTTTGTTTTGCAACATTACTTAAAAAAAGTTCCGATTGATGTCAGTGAGCAGTTTGATCTTTCGATGTCGCATGCAGAAAAAATAAAACCATATCTTGCTGATGTTTCACAAAAACTTTATGAAGCAAATGCTAAAAATAAGAATTTACTATTCGAAGGTGCGCAAGGTTCACTGCTAGACATTGATCATGGGACTTACCCTTATGTCACATCATCCAATTGTGTATCAGGCCAGGCAGCAGCAGGTGCTGGCGTGGGTCCACATATGTTGCATTATATTTTAGGCATTACAAAAGCTTATACGACGCGTGTCGGTGGCGGTCCTTTTCCGAGTGAGCTTGATATTGAAACCCAAGGGACACCTGGATATCAAATGTCAACAAAAGGAAAAGAAATTGGTACGGTGACTAAAAGAAAAAGGCGTTGTGGTTGGTTTGATGCAGCTGCATTAAAACGCTCTGCTATGATTAATAGCCTTACGGGTTTATGTATTACGAAACTTGATGTTCTAGACGGCATTAAAAAAATTGGTATATGTGTAGGCTATGAATTAGACGGTAAAAAAATTGATCTTCTTCCTTTAGGTTCAGATCAGGTGGAGCGTTGTAAACCTATTTTTATTGAAGTGGATGGTTGGGATGAAAGCACCTTCGGTATTAAATTGATGAATGATCTTCCTAAAAATGCGCAGCTTTACCTCAAGACATTAGAAAAATTATGCGAAGTGCCTATTCATGTCGTATCGACTGGTCCTGAGCGTGACGAAACGATCGTCCTTAAACATCCCTTCGAGTAATAACTTATGACAGATACGCGTATCCAACCTGTCAGTACGATTATTTCAGCCAAATGGATTTGTCCTGTTAGACCACACAATACAGTGCTCGAGGATCATTCGATCATTATTGATGAGGATCGAATCATCGATATTGTTGAGACAAAAAAAGTAGCTTCACTTTATCAGAGCAATCAACACTTTCAGTTGCATCACCATATTGTTACCCCTGGTCTTATTAATGCACATACGCATGCTGCTATGAATTTATTTCGAGGTTTTGCAGACGATCAGCCACTTCATACATGGCTTAATGACTCTATTTGGCCGCTTGAAAAAAAATGGGTCACACCGGATTTTGTTCATGATGGCACATTGATTGCGTGCGCTGAAATGCTAAAAAGTGGTGTGACTACGTTTAATGAAATGTACTTTTATCCTGAAGCAGCATCGCGCGCTATTAAACAAAGTGGTATGCGAGCTAACATCGGTCTTTTTGTGATGGATTATCCCTCTAATTACGCAAATGATGGAGAGGATTATCTAATGAAAGGACTTGAAGCCAGAGATGGTTGGCGTGATGAAAGTCGAATTACATCAAGCTTAGCCCCGCATGCACCATACTCAGTCTCAGATAAAACCTTAAATCAAGTTTTAACTTATGCTAACCAACTCAATCTCACTATTCATATGCATATCCATGAAACAGAAAATGAAATTAGTGAGAGCCTAAAACAATATCAAATAAGACCCATTGAGAGACTCAATCGTCTTGGTATCATAAGCCCACAATTTATGGCAGTGCATGCTGTTTATTTGAACGATGAAGATTTAAGCACACTTTCAAAAGAGTCTGCATCGGTCATTCATTGCCCGACATCGAATTTAAAATTAGGGAGTGGTATCGCTAATATTGAAGCGTTACAAAAAAACCATATTAATGTATGTATTGGTACAGATGGAAGTGCAAGTAATAATAAGCAAGACGTATTGCATGATATGCAATTAGCATCTTTGCTTGCTAAAGGCATGACAAAGAACCCTGCGATCCTTGATGCTAAAATATCTTTAGACATGGTCACTATTAATGCTGCAAAAGCACTTGGGCTTGAGGATTGTATTGGGTCGATTGAAAAAGGAAAGTTTGCAGATTTAACGGTATTTAATATGGATCACTTATCTACATTACCTATGTTCGACCCTATGAGTCATCTAGTTTATGCAACCACGCGAGAAGAGGTCAGTCATGTGTGGGTGAATGGTTTATTGCAGTATGAAGAAGGACACTTAACATCCATTGATATTCAATCATGTAAGGATATAGCGCTCAGATGGCAACTCAAGCTAAAACAAAACATATAAACGTTTCGGAAGAAGAAATCGCTAAATTTAATGAGCTCGCTCACAAATGGTGGGATAAAACGAGTGAATTTAAACCACTTCACGATATCAATCCTCTCCGTCTTAATTTTATCCATGAAAAAATTAATTTAAAGGATAAAAAAGTGCTCGATGTAGGTTGCGGAGGGGGCATTCTTTCTGAATCTATGGCAAATTTGGGTGCGGATGTCACAGGAATTGATATGGGTGAGAAAGTGATCAACATTGCAAAACTCCATGCACTGCAAACAAAGATAGATATTAATTATCAATGCACTTCTCTAGAAGCTTTTACTTCAAAACATAAGCCTATTTTTGATGTGATTACATGTATGGAAATGCTAGAGCATGTGCCAGAACCTTCAGCTGTTGTGGCATTATGCGCGAAACTTTTAAAACCAGGCGGCACACTTTTTATGTCGACCATTAATCGCAATATAAAGGCTTATTTATTTGCAGTGATTGGTGCTGAATATATTCTGAATTTATTACCGCGCGGCACACATGATTACGAAAAATTTATTAAACCCTCTGAACTCATTTCCTGGTGTCGAAAAGAAGATCTAGCGGTTGTTACCTTAAAAGGTATGACTTATAACCCAATCACAGATGTGTATAAATTGGGCGATGATGTTTCGGTTAATTATCTTCTTGAAGTCACAAAAGATTAATGATGAAAGCTGTTCTTTTTGATTTAGATGGTACTTTGATTGATAGTGCACCGCAACTTGTAGGAGCGCTTAATCAATTAAGAAAACAGTATGATTTACCCCCCATTCCTTTTTTAGTAGGACGACCTTTTGCTTCACATGGTGCGGCAGGTTTACTGAAAGCTGGGTTTAACATGGATAAAAACGATCCTCTTTTTGATGCGCGTGTTCAAGAATTCCTAGATATCTATAAAGAAGTATTTAATCAAAATATACAATGCATGGAAGGTATTGAAGAATTGATTAATACTTTAAACCTTAGAAAAATTTCCTGGGGTATTGTGACGAATAAAGCTAGGAAGTTTGCGCAGCCAATTGTATCTTCTCATCCGCTTTTAAAACATACATCATGTCTTATTGCAGGAGATGACGTTAAGTTACCAAAACCTTCACCCGAAGGTCTTATGAAAGCCTCACAGCTTCTTTCAATAAAACCATCTGACATTATTTATTTAGGTGATGATAAGCGTGATGTTATGGCAGCAAACGATGCAAGCATGGTTAGTATGGCGGCGCGATACGGATATTTAGAAGCAGGGGATGATGCAAAATCCTGGGGCGCTCAACATATCATTGATAAGCCATCTGATCTTTTAACTTATCTCAGTCTTTAATTATTTTACGTTCAATCATAGCTTGGGCAAGCGTCCCGCTATCTACATATTCAATTTCACCACCCATAGGTAAGCCTCTTGCTATTCGACTTAATCGAATACCGCGCGCTTTAAGAAGTTCAGTAACATAATGGGCAGTAGCATCTCCGCTCACCGTAAAATTATTCGCTAAGATCACTTCTTTAACGATTCCAGCATCAAGACGTTTTAAAAGTCTGTCTAAATGGATATCTTTCGGACCAATACCATCTAAAGGCGAGAGTTTACCCATTAAAATAAAATACATGCCGTTATAAGAGTGCGTTTGTTCTAACATCATAAGATCACTTGGCATTTCGATCACACAAAGAATTGAGGCGTCTCGATCTTTGGATGAGCAAAGTGAGCAAATTACTTCTTCAGAAAAGTTATTGCAATAGGAGCAATGTCCAACTAATTCGATTGCGTTAGCAATAGCGCTTGAGAGTTGCGCTGCACCTTTTCTATTGTGCTGCAGAAGATGGTAAGCCATACGCAGAGCTGATTTAGGGCCAATCCCAGGTAAGCACCTTAGTGCATCGACAAGCTGTTCGAGTGCTTCAGTATTTTTCATGCAATCAAGTTAGAAAGGTAATTTCATACCAGGAGGCAACATATTGCCCATCTTGGCATTAGTGGTTTGTTCAATTTTTTGTAATGCATCTTTAAAAGCTACAATGAGAAGGTCTTCTAACATTTCATGATCATTCATGACAGATGGATCGATCGATATTTTTTTAATTTGATGTTTGCAAGAAATAGCAATTTTAACAAGGCCATTACTTGCTAAGCCTTCTACATCAATAAGCCCAAGTTCATCTTGTGCTTTTTGCATATTAGCCTGCATCATTTGTGCTTGTTTCATTAAGTTACCCATGCCGCCCTTCATCATACGATGACTCCTTATGTAGTTTGATTAGGTTTAATGCTCGATGGAATAATTTCAGCATTAAATTCAGTAAGTAGTGATTTTACGAATTGATCTTGAAGAATAGAATTCTCAGTATCCTTCATAATAATTGATCGTTCTTCTTGCTTTTGTTTGAGCGGCGAATTATTTGCACCTTTTTGTAAGATCACAAGTTTAATTCGTTGACTAAAGTGATCAGACAAGCTCAATTCTAATTTTTTTTGGTAGGTTTCATTGAGCAGATGCTTGTGCTCATCCGCAATCGACAAGATTATTTCGTTATTTTTAAAACTGACCAGTTCAGACTGCTGGGCAAGCGCTTTGACTAAGCCTAGTTTTAGCTGGTCAACAAGCTCACGCCAATTACCATTGAATGCAGGTATTTCTTTTAAAATGCTTTCATCAACCTGATGATCTACTTCAATTTTTTTTTTAATTTCAGAGGCTTCAGAGGATACGTCGTTTGACTTTACGATAGTTTCTATTTTGTTTGTGCTATTCACTGGTTCAGTTTTTGCCGGCGTTGAATTTTTTGCAATCAGTGAATCTTGCGGGGTAAAAGAAAGCATTCTAAGAATGGTCATCGTGAAGCCTGCATATTCATCTGGCGCTAGATAAAGATCACGTCGACCTAATATGGTAATTTGGTAAAAAAGTTGTAGTTGTTCTGCACTTATCTTTTTGGTTAATGCGATGACCTGATCGCGATCAAGGTATGAGGCCTCCAAGCTATCTGGTATGGCTTGCGTCACACTAATTGTTTGAATAAGGTTTGCAAGGTCATTGAGCGCTGCATCAAAAGATAGATTTCTTTCATCCATTTGTTTCGCTATCTCAATGGCTTTATGACCATCTTGATCAATGACCGCATGCACTAAATTAAATAAGTAAGATTGGTCTATAGCACCTAACATTTTTTTAATCGTAGCTTCTTCTATTGTGCCGCCGCAATAAGCAATACCTTGATCAAGAATTGATAATGCATCGCGCATACTTCCATTCGCAGATTTGGCAATTAAATAAATTGCATTGATTTCATAGTTAATTGCTTCTTCATTTAATATTTTTTCCATGTATTCTGAAATAGAAGCAGACGGCATTTGTTTTAAATTAAATTGTAGGCATCTAGATAAGACAGTGACAGGGACCTTTTGCGGATCAGTAGTCGCTAAAATAAATTTCACATGTTCAGGTGGCTCTTCTAATGTTTTAAGCATCGCATTGAATGCACTTTTTGAAAGCATATGGACTTCATCGATGATGTAGATTTTAAATTGCCCTTGCGTTGGAGCATATTGAGCGTTATCCAGAAGATCTCTCATATTATCGACTTGCGTATTAGATGCTGCATCGACTTCAATAAGATCTACGTAGCGGCCTTGATCGATCTCGGTACATGCGGAACATGTGCCACAAGGTGTCGAACTAATACCTTTTTTGCAATTTAGTGCTTTGGCTAGAATTCGGGCTAATGTAGTTTTACCGACACCGCGTGTGCCTGTAAAAAGGTAAGCATGATGTAGTCTTTTTTGATCAAGTGCATTTTTGAGTGCTTGCACAACATGCGCTTGACCGACAAGCGTATCAAACGAACGGGGACGATATTTGCGTGCAAGAACTTGATAGCTCATGAATAATTTTTAACCAATCCAATTTAATAAGAGGCGAGCCAGACCCCCGGCACTTGTTTCTTTAGTTGTGGCTGCTTGCTTCCGCATCTGACCAGGTTGGCTAAATTACAATGCGGGGAGGCCCGCCAGTATTTATTTTAACCTAAGGGAACGCCTTTTACCCGCAATGTTTAACAGGATGTTGGCTTAAATAGGCCCATTCTTCATCGCTATATAAACGCGACCGAATAATAAAGCGCATACCTGTTCCATTCTCTAGTGAAAACTGCCCACCATTACCTGGGATGGCATCGAGCGTTAGATGTGTGTGTTCCCAGTAGGAGAATTGACTGGCACCCATATAGAAATGAATGCCATGCGTCATACCTACCTCAACATCAGAGCCGCCTAAATAAAATTCACCTTTGGGATAGCACATAGGTGCGCTCCCATCACAACAGCCCCCTGATTGATGAAATATGATTTCACCGTATTTTTCTTTTAAAGAATCAATCAGCGTGTCTGCAGCTTCAGTTGTATCTATGCGTGTAAAAGTTTTTTCCATAAAAAAGAAAGGCAAGACTTTAAGCCTTGCCTTTGGTTTTAGTTAATTTAAATCTTAAAAGAAACCAAGTTTATTTTCACTGTAGCTCACTAAAAGATTCTTAGTTTGTTGGTAGTGATCAAGCATCATCTTGTGTGTTTCGCGACCGATACCTGATTGTTTATAACCACCAAATGCTGCATGTGCAGGATAAGCGTGGTAGCAATTAGTCCATACACGACCTGCTTGAATACCTTTGCCCATTCTAAAGGCGCGATTGCCGTTACGTGTCCACACACCTGAGCCTAAGCCATATAGCGTATCGTTTGCAATTTCAAGCGCTTCATCTTCATCTTTAAATGTTGTGACTGAAACGACAGGTCCAAAAATTTCCTCTTGGAAAATACGCATTTTGTTATGACCTTTAAATACAGTAGGTTCAATGTAATATCCTTCTGCAAGTTCACCACTTAATTTTTTACGGTTACCGCCGATGAGAATTTGAGCACCTTCTTCTTGACCAATCTTCATATAAGACATAATTTTTTCAACTTGCTCACTCGATGCTTGCGCGCCAATCATGGTTGCCATATCAAGAGGATTATCTTGTTTGATAGCTGCAACACGTTTGAGTGCGCGTTCCATAAATTTATCATAAATAGATTCTTGGATTAAAGCGCGTGAAGGGCAGGTGCATACTTCACCTTGATTAAGCGCAAACATTGTAAAGCCCTCAAGAGCTTTATCAAGGAAGTTGTCGTCTTTATCCATCACATCTTCAAAGAAGATGTTAGGTGATTTACCACCAAGCTCTAAAGTTACTGGAATAAGATTTTGTGATGCATATTGCATAATTAAGCGACCTGTAGATGTTTCGCCTGTAAATGCAATTTTTGCAATACGTGGTGAACTTGCAAGTGGTTTACCAGCTTCCAAGCCAAAACCATTCACAATATTTAATACACCAGGCGGAATAAGATGACCGACTAATTCGAGCACGACTAGAAGTGATACAGGTGTTTGTTCTGCGGGCTTAATTACTACACAATTACCTGCAGCAATCGCAGGTGCTAACTTCCAAGCCGCCATAAGAATAGGGAAGTTCCAAGGAATAATTTGTCCGACAACACCTAAAGGCTCATGAAAATGATAAGCCATTGTCTCGTGATCAATTTCACCGATACTACCTTCTTGCGCTCTTACACAACTTGCAAAGTATCTAAAGTGATCAATAGCAAGAGGAATGTCAGCGTAGGTTGTTTCACGGAGAGGTTTACCGTTATCAATCGTTTCAGCAATCGCAATTGTTGAAAGATTTTTTTCCATGATATCTGCAACTTGCATCAATATATTTGCACGGTCAGTAGGGCTCTTTTTAGCCCAGCCATCTTTAGCTGCGTGCGCTGCATCTAGTGCCAAATTAATATCTTTTTCATTTGATCGTGCAACTTCACAAAATACTTTGCCAGTAACTGGTGAAATATTTTCAAAGTATTTGCCGTCAACTGGAGGTACAAATTTGCCACCAATATAATTGTCATATTTGGCCTTAAATGGATGTTTTACTCCAAGATTATTTAATGTTTCTAAGCCCATAAATCGCCCCTAAGTTAATAGTTAATTAATAATAAATTCTATATAAATCAATAAGTTATGAAATTATTAAAACGGATGTACTGCTGTAGACGTACGGTAAATAAATTCAATAGAACAACCTTAATACGAGTAAGCACTTTAATCAAGAGAGAAAAGATGATTCTTAAAGCTAAGTAAGGCATAAGTTATAATGCCGACTCTTTTCGGAAGGGTGGATGAGCGGTTTAAGTCGCACGCCTGGAAAGCGTGTTTAGGTGAATAACCTAACGCGGGTTCGAATCCCGCCTCTTCCGCCATATTTTAAAGAAGTTTAAGCTTTGGGATCAAAGATTGGGTTAATGTTCCCACAATTATTTCCACAGCAATTGTTATGTTTCATTTAACTTAACGAGATTATATTGGGTAGAATTTTTTATGCAGATCTTAGAGGATTTTTTGAAATGGATTTTAAAGATTAATTTGATAGATATTTCTATTATTATTTTTATTCTTATCAATGCTGGTCTTATAATTTTTTTTATTATAAAAGGCATTAAAGCTATAAAGAAGTTATATAAAGAAGATAATTTAAAAAAATAGAAGGTTTGTCAAGTTTCGGAGTTATAAAAAGGAAGAAAAAATAACAACTTATTCCTTTGCCACTTAAAGTTAAAACATAGATTATTTGTGCTACCTGATATCTAGCTAAACTTTTGTAATTTAATTTATTGCATCATTAATAAGTTCCAATCTTACAATCGGACTATCAATCTGCATTAAACGCTGTTTATCAATAAGTGGTATGTCTAACAATTCAACCCATCTATTTGAGACCCACGTGGCATCTTCGTATTCATATGGTTTCATGATGGGAATATCTCGCTCTGATATACCTTGCTCTGGTAATGACTCAATTAAGCGCTTAAGATTTTCACTCACTTTTTTTAAGTCGTCAGGAATTGGGATTTGTAAGTCATTATTTATATTTGATACCTCGCCTATAATTAGACCATCTTCTTGAATTGTAAATCCATTGACTTTAATCCTGTTACTCCCCTGACAGCTAATCATAATAAGATCTTCTTTTGAAACATCTGCGTCTAAAATATCTACTAAAGTTCCAACACTCGCAAAGGGTAAATGGTTTGTCATATCTGCCTTTCTTTCTGGCAAAACTGCAACAATACCAAAACAGGTATTTTCTCTAAGACATGTTTTGGTCATATCTAAATATCTTGGCTCAAATATACGTAAGTTCATAATGCCTTTAGGGCAAACAACTACATTGAGCGGAAAAAGAGGTAAATTATAAAAAGCCATGATTTGAATGACTATTTCAGTCCTGTTTCGTTCAAGTTTTAGATAACAATAAGTGATGTGAGTTATGGGTTTGTAGTAACTTTCTTGAAAGTATCCTGCAGCCACATTCTATTGATTTATCTTTTAAGATCAATGTAATAGCTTTATACTAAGAGGAACCAATTATTTTTTTAAAGCCCATCTAAATCCAATGATCGATGATTATAGAAAAGAAGCCGCTGAGCGATTAAAAGAGGATCTTCCACCCCTTTCTTTGACAGCAAAACAAACCGCAGAACTCGTAACGTTATTAAAGTCACCCGATACAAAAGATACCCAGACGCTGATGGAATTATTTTGTCATCGTGTTCCATCAGGTGTTGATCAAGCCGCATATATTAAAGCTGCCTTCCTTACGGATATTGCTAAGGATATAGAAAAATCCTCACTCATTTCACCCAAGTACGCTATTGAATTATTAGGAACCATGGTAGGCGGGTATAACGTTCAATCACTTATTTCTCTTTTAGATTCAGATCTTGCTGATGATGTTGTTAAAGCTCTATCTCATACCATTTTAATTTTTGATGCATTTTACGATGTGAGTGAAAAAGTTAGATCAGGTAATAAAGCCGCAATGAAACTCATGGAGTCATGGGCAAATGGTGATTGGTTTTTGAAAAAACCTCCATTATCGAAAGAAATAAAAGCGCTCGTTTTTAAAGTAGATGGCGAAACAAATACCGATGACCTGTCCCCAGCGCAAGAAGCTTGGTCGAGACCAGACATTCCATTGCATGCAAAAGCGATGTTAATGAATAAAATGCCAAATGGCATCAAAACAATTCAGGACTTAGAAGTAAAACAATTACCGATAGCTTATGTGGGAGATATTGTAGGTACAGGTTCATCCAGGAAATCAGCAATTAATTCTGTTCAATGGCATATAGGAAGTGATATCCCTTTTATCCCAAACAAAAGAACGGGTGGCATTGTATTGGGTAATAAGATTGCGCCTATATTTTTTAATACAGCAGAAGATTCAGGAGCACTTCCTATTGAATGCGATGTAAGTCGAATGAAAACTGGAGATGAAATTACTATTAAACCATTCGAAGGAAAAATTCTAAATAGTAAAAATGAATCCATTGCCACATTTAACTTAACACCATTTACGCTTGCGGATGAATATCGCGCGGGTGGCAGAATACCTCTTATTATTGGCCGTGGATTAACATCGAAAGCAAGAGAGTTTTTAAAATTACCTCCAAGTACTTTATTTTTAACTCCTGCACCAGTAGTTACTTCTAAAAAAGGATTCACACTCGCGCAAAAAATGGTAGGTCGAGCTTGCGGCATGCCTGTAGGTATTGGTGTTAGACCTGGCACATATTGTGAGCCAAAAGTTACATCTGTTGGCTCTCAAGACACAACTGGCGCTATGACAAGAGATGAATTAAAAGAATTGGCGTGTCTCGGATTTAATGCTGACTTAGTTATGCAAAGTTTTTGTCATACAGCAGCCTATCCGAAACCTGTAGATGTTAAATTACAACATGAACTCCCTGAATTTATGTCGAGCCGAGGCGGGGTTACTTTAAGACCTGGTGATGGAATTATTCATTCCTGGCTTAACCGTCTTTTACTTCCAGACACTGTAGGCACAGGTGGTGATTCCCATACACGTTTCCCCATAGGTATTTCATTTCCAGCAGGTTCCGGACTTGTAGCTTTTGCAGCAGCTATGGGAGCAATGCCAATCGATATGCCGGAATCAGTCTTGGTAAGATTTAAAGGCAAGATGCAACCAGGTATTACATTGAGAGATCTTGTGAATGCAATACCTTATGCAGCGATCAAAAATGGTGACCTCACAGTAGCAAAACAAAATAAAAAAAATGTTTTTAATGGGCGTATTTTAGAAATTGAAGGCCTACCAGATCTTAAAATTGAGCAAGCATTTGAATTTGCTGATGCATCAGCTGAAAGATCTGCAAATGGATGCACTGTAAAACTTAATAAAGAACCCATCATTGAATATATCAAATCAAATATTGCCCTTATTAAAAATTTAGTTGATAACAACTACGAAGATAAAAGAACATTATTGCGTCGTATGAAAGCAATGGAAGATTGGCTTAAAAATCCGACGTTATTAGAAGCAGATAAAGATGCCGAGTATGCAAGTATTATTGAAATTGATCTTGATCAAATTAAAGAGCCATTAATTGCATGTCCAAACGATCCAGATAATATTAAGCCGTTGTCTGAGATTGCAGGGAATAAAATTGATGAGGTGTTTATTGGAAGTTGCATGACTAACATTGGGCATTATCGTGCAGCAGCCAAAGTCCTTGAAGACACTAATACAATCCCAACACGACTATGGATTGTACCTCCCACTCGAATGGATGAAACGGAACTCAAGAAAGAGGGCGTGTACGCCGTTTTTAATAAAATAGGAGCCAGAACAGAGGTGCCCGGATGTTCTCTCTGCATGGGGAATCAGGCGCGCGTTGAGGATGGAGCTCATGTTTTTTCAACAAGCACGCGAAATTTTGATAATCGTATGGGAAAAGATGCGCAAGTGTATTTGGGTTCTGCAGAACTCTCAGCAGTGTGCGCTGCTTTAGGTAAAATTCCAACGCTTGAAGAGTATCTTGCTATTAGTAATCAAAAACTTTCAAAAGGCGTAGATTCAATCTATCGGTATTTAAATTTTGATCAGATGCCAGAATATAAACCAAAAAAAGTAATTGAGATTACTGAAATTTAATAAATGAAGACTGTCATTAAAAAAGAAGATTTTATCGAAAGCATCAGTGATGCTTTGCAATTTATTTCTTACTATCACTCGGAAGATTTTATTTTGTCCATGCGTGAAGCATATGAAAAAGAAACATCTGTTCCAGCTAAAGATGCCATGCTTCAGATTCTTACAAGTTCAAAAATGAGCGCCATGGGACATAGGCCTATATGCCAAGACACTGGAATTGTGATTGCATTTGTTGAAGTTGGTATGAATGTAGAGTGGTTGTCAGATCTTTCAATTGAAGATATGGTGAATGAAGGTGTTAAACGAGCTTATACAAGCCAAGACAATCCACTTCGTCCTTCAATGGTCTCAGATCCAGCTGGTATGCGGCAGAACACAAAAGACAATACACCTGCAGTCACGCATGTGAATTTAATTAAAGGTGACAAAGTAAACATCTCTATCAGCGCAAAAGGTGGAGGCTCAGAAAATAAAGCTCAATTCATAACACTCAACCCATCAGATAGTATTGTAGATTGGGTATTAAAAGTGATTCCTGAGATGGGAGCGGGTTGGTGCCCACCTGGAGTTATTGGCATTGGCATTGGCGGATCTTCTGAAAAAGCGATGTTAATGGCAAAAGAGTCACTGATGTTACCGATTGATATTCAGTCACTCGTTAAGCGTGGTGCAAAGAATAAGACTGAAGAGTTACGCATAGAACTTTATAATAAAATTAATCAGCTAGGTATAGGCGCGCAAGGCTTTGGCGGTCTAACCACAGTACTTGACGTTAAAATCATCGATTATCCTTGTCACGCTTCGTCTTTGCCAATTGCATTAATACCCAATTGTGCAGCTACGAGGCATACACATTTCATCTTGGATGGTAAAGGTCCAGCACATTTTAAAATACCTGATTTAAATTTGTGGCCTCAAGATACTTGGGCTGCTCAAAAAGATGCTAAAAGAATTAATCTTGACTCAATTGATAAAACATCAATCGAAGAATGGAAAGAAGGCGACTTACTTTTACTGTCTGGAAAATTACTAACTGCTAGGGATGGTGCGCATAAGAAAATTGCTGATCTTCTTAAGAAAGGGGAGCCTTTACCCGCGGGCATAAATTTAAAAAATAAATTTATTTATTATGTGGGCCCTGTTAATGCCGTTCGCAATGAAGTGATTGGTCCAGCAGGACCTACAACAGCATCTCGCATGGATCAATTCATGGAGATGATGTTAGCTGAATTAGGTGTCATGGGTACGATTGGAAAAGCAGAGCGCGGCGAAAATGCTGTGCAAACAATCAAAAAATACCAATCTGTATATTTAAGCGCAGTTGGAGGAGCGGCTTATCTAGTTTCAAAAGCCATTACTTCATCTAGGGTAGTTGCATTTCCTGAGTTAGGTATGGAAGCCATATATGAATTTGAAGTGAAAGATATGCCAGTGATGGTATCTATCGATACTCACGGCAAGTCTATTTATTGCGAAGCTCCAACTCGCTGGAAGAATAAATCTATACCTATCAACTCTTTAAAATAAATCTTAGTCTAGCATTAGGCAAAAAGTGCCTTCTATTCCTTGTGATTTTTTGTCACTGCGTCGCAGATTGATTTCAGAATCATTTTTAATTTGTTCATCAAGTGCCAGTAAAAGTTTTTTATATAGTTTATCAATTGGTATTTCATGCAAGATATCTATTCTGCCGATCAACTCATCTTCCACTTTCATCTTCTTTAGGACCTTTCCATCTTGATTATAAATTTTTGCTTTGAGTGTGCCGTAGAAGGTTGTCATTTTTGGGTTATAAAAAATGTGAGGATCTAAAGATAAAACTAAATTTCCGTAATTACCTTTTTCGCATAAAGCACTGTTGGGCAGTCCGGTCACGGCTGCTTTTTTTAAAAGTGAAGCCTGCTTAATCCAATATCCTTGCCTATAAAAACCGGTTAGATGAATTGGATGCTTATCAAAACTTTCATTGATGTGTATCAAATAATCGTAATTTGTATTCGCTTTTACCTCAGATATTATTGTTTGCGTAACTAAAGCAAAGAAAATTGAAAGAGTGACTAATATTTTTAACATTTTTTTGAATTATAGTAAGATTGAGAAGTCAAATT
>Ga0255120_1000122_pt1 | contig 23103 bp, 23 predicted proteins | sample Law_Colum_RepA_8_2_FD_188582 | JGI IMG/M metagenome (GOLD analysis project Ga0255120, IMG submission 188582) | Freshwater microbial communities from St. Lawrence River, New York, United States - Law_Colum_RepA_8h | ecosystem: Environmental > Aquatic > Freshwater > River | place: USA: New York...
CGTCAAGGTTGTCAGCTGGTATGACAACGAGTGGGGCTATTCCAACCGTATTGCAGACCTCTTGAAGTTCCTTGCTGACAAAGGCTTCTAAGTCAAACTGACTCAGCCCCCTTCGTCCACTTCAGGGCGAGGGGGGCTTTTTTAATTGGGAGATTTCAACATGGACTGGAACCAGGCTTACCTCGATGAGAACACACCTTGGGACAAAGGTATGCCAAGTCCCGTCTTAGTCGAACTTCTTGGCGACATTCCCATCAATGCCAAGATGGTCGTGCCCGGGTGCGGAACCGGTAACGATATCGTCGCACTACTTGACGTAAATCCCGTATCGGTTGTCGGCATTGACATCGCGCCTGAAGCAATCGCCTTGCTCCGTAAACGCTTCGATTGCAACCCTGTCGTTCATCCAGTTCTTGGCGACTTTTTCGAGCATGCTGCTGAGAATCCAGCAACAGCAGATGTCATCATTGAGCACACCTGTTTTTGCGCTATTCCAGTCGCGATGCGCCCTGCGTACGCTGTAGCTTGTCTCAAAATCCTTCGCCCGGGTGGCAAAGTGATTGGTGTGTTTTACTGGATGCCCCGTGACACGGATGACATCACAATAGGACCACCGTTTCAGACCTCGGAGGCTGAATTACACGAGCTGTTTGGCGCTGAATTTGATCTTGACATCCGCGTGGCCAATGTTGGATTCCCCGAAAGACTCGGTAGGGAGTTCCGAGTTGTTATGACCAGACGCCCCTTTGTAAACGACGAGGGGACCCAAGGGTCGGTATAATGCGCCGACATGAGTAAGCAAACCATCCAAGATATCGATGTTCAAGGTAAGCGCGTTCTGGTACGTGTTGACTTTAATGTGCCGCAGGAAGACGATGGAACCATCACCGATGACCGTCGTATCGCAGCAGCTATACCGACGTTGAAGGCACTCCTCGATGGTGGTGCGCACCTGGTTGTGATGAGCCACCTTGGTCGCCCAAAGGGTAAGATTTCATCTGCATTTTCTCTTGCACCTGTCGCTGAGCGTCTGCAAATGTTGATCGGCACCGATGTCCATCTAGCGACGGCGACCGAAGCGGATCCTCTTGGCATCACAACCGTTTCCCCGTCTGACGCGTACATTTCACTCCTCGAAAACACACGCTTTACGGCGGCTGAGGAAGCAAACGATGCTGACCTTTCGGCACAGCTTGCAACGCTTGCCGATGTCTATGTCAACGATGCGTTTGGTGCAGCACACCGCGCACATGCATCCACAGAAGGTGTTGCCACCGTCCTGCGCTCGCAAGGGAAGCCTTGCGTTGCCGGCCTCCTGATGGACAAGGAAATCGCCTATCTCGGCGGTGCACTGACGACGCCTGCACGGCCATTTGTCGCCATTCTTGGCGGAGCCAAAGTCAAGGACAAAATCAAGGTCATCGATGCGCTCCTTCCAAAGGTTGACTCGCTGATTGTTGGTGGCGGGATGTCGTACACATTCAACAAAGCCGCTGGCCGTGAAATCGGCAAGTCGCTCCTTGATAGTGATTCGCTCCCATACTGTGCCAGCCTCCTTGGAAACGAAAAGTTGGTTCTTCCTGTGGATGTCGTGGTTGCCGGTGCATTCAGCAACGATGCCCCAAGCACGATTGTCGCAAATACTGCCATGCCAGAGGATCAGGAAGGTCTGGATATCGGCCCAGAGACGATCGAGAAGTTTGCAGCAGTCATTCGTGGGGCTAAAACTGTCATCTGGAATGGCCCAATGGGCGTCTTTGAAATGCCGAACTTTGCCAAGGGCACAAAAGCGATTGCAGATGCTATGGCGGATGCAACAGCAGCTGGCGCAATCACGATCGTTGGTGGTGGCGACTCTGCTGCTGCTGTGGAACAGCTTGGCTATGCAGATCGCATGAGCCATATTTCAACGGGTGGAGGCGCGAGCCTCGAATTTCTCGAGGGCCGTGTCCTTCCTGGACTTGCTGCGCTGGATAACAAGGAATAACGGAGAACCTTTCCATGTCACGAAGACCAATACTTGCTGGTAACTGGAAGCTCAACAAGGGCACCCCTGATGAGGCAGCTACGCTTGCTGCAGATGTCGTCGCAGCCGTTGCTGGAACGACGCATGCAGATGTCGTTCTGTGCGTACCGTATACCGTCCTATCTACTGTCGTTGCTACAACCGATGATTCTGTGGTTGCTGTTGGTGCACAGGATGCTTTCTGGAAAGAGAGCGGAGCCTACACCGGTCAGGTGTCTCCTGGGATGCTCAAAGCCGTGGGCGTTCGGTACGTGATCCTAGGCCACTCGGAAACCCGCGGGCGCTACGGCGTGGCTGAGCCTGACTTCACCGATGTCGTCCTTGCGCACTTTGGCGAATCCGATGAGACAGTAAACCGAAAGACAAAAGCCGTCCTCGCACAAGGGCTGGTTCCGATTGTCTGTATCGGTGAAACCCTCTCTGAGCGTGAACAAGGCATCACGGATTCCGTCATAGACACTCAGGTGCGTGGAGCACTCGCAGGCATCGATGCAGATGCGGTTTCCGGTCTTGTGCTTGCTTATGAGCCTGTTTGGGCCATTGGTACGGGTAAGACATGTGATGCGGCTGAAGCAGACCGTGTTTGCGGAGTCGTTCGTGCGGCAGTTGCGGCTGTCGCGGGCGATGACGCAGCAGCTGCGGTACGCATCCAATACGGCGGCTCGATGAAGCCTGACAATGCTTCTGAGCTTTTGGGTATGACGAACATCGATGGTGGCCTTATCGGCGGCGCAAGCCTCAAGGCCGGAGATTTCGCTGCGATTGTCGCTGCGGCCAAATAAAGGATTACGAATATGGATTTGGGACCTCGGCGCGAACGCCAGTTTCATGTACAGATCAGCGCGGCTGAGTTTATCCGCCTGCGTGATGAAAACACACCCGCGACGTTCTACCTCGCAAATGGTCAGACGTTTGAAGGCCAGCTCAAGTGGTTTGATGACCACGCAATGGCTGTTGTCACGAAGGAAATGGGAGAGCTTACTATCTTCCGCAGTGCGCTGATGTATATCAAGGCACATCGCTAGACTTACGGTTACTCTGTTAAATGAAAAACCAGCCTTGAAAGGCTGGTTTTTTACTTTCTGATGGGGTTGTTCTAAATGTCTACGCAGTTACTCGACATCGTAAGGAACTACTACTTGATGCGACTTCGCTGCATTAGATAACAAACCACATCGACTTACTCGACTGGCGATGCTGAGAAACCCGCATGGTCAAGGCGTGTTACCAAGTGATCTACGGTTACTAAGACGTCATCATGTGTCACTGAGACGTGCTTTGCTGCGACATCTACATCAACACCACCGATGCCATCGACATCAGCAAGGGCCTTTTGGATACTAGCGGCGCATCCACCACACATAATGTCAGGCGCATGCAGAACAGTTGTCTTCATCACTTCTTCTCCACATCAAATTCGAATCGTGCAATACCGAATGTCCCACTAGACAGCCGCCCGGTAAGTTGTTTACCATCAGGGCGCCACGTTGCGCCCTGAACATCCTCAGGAAGGATCATCCCAAGCTGCGAATCGCCCTGAAAATCTGCACCGCTGAACTGGTTTAGGACTTCCTCGAGACCACGTGCTCCCTTACTGGGGGTGAAAACCATGTACATGCCCGCTTGTTTGAAGACGAGCATGTTGCCATCGGCATTCATCGATACGGCGGAAATCGGGACTTCAGATGTGTCTACAATGTCAACCAGTTCATTGCCATGTTTCCACTGAAGGATTCCATCAGAGTCGATGTTGACTTGCGTGGTTCCATCGGGGCTCTTGAGCGACATTCCCTTTTCAAATGCTCGCTCAGCTGGGAAGATGGCGCTTTTCCCTTCAAGGCTTTCAAGAACCATTTTTGAGTTGTAGTCTTGATTGCCTATCGTCATTGTTGTGGATGACTCCGACCGGAACGCAACTGGAGGAAGTGTAACTGGAGCGGTCATCGACATTGGCGCTTCGGCAACGGAAACGCTTGGGGTGACACTTCGAACGCCAGATGAAACAGCTATAATTCCTGTGATGGCTGCAAGCCAGGCAAGCATCGCCGGGATTAAACGCTTTCGCAGCTCGGGACGGTTGGCCATGGCGGCTGATCCAGCCGCAACAAATGGCATTAGGGCTGCAGATACATAGCCGAGTCCAGTGATACCGGATGACAAAGAAATCATCAATGTAATCGCTGCAAACAGCAGACCAGCTGCAAAGGCTAGGCGCGGATTGCGGAGTCTAAGCCCAACAAACAGCAATATCAGCTGCGGGACTACCGCAAGGAGAATCTGAGCTTGCGCCGGATAGCGATACGCAAATTCAAACTGCCCAGTTGCCTTCGCAGTGGCCATCAAACACACCCAAGCAACGACCGGCTGCAATACGAGTTGAACAGTACGCAGCTTTGCTTTTGCATCTGACGGGGTTGAATTCGTGGTCGAAGTGCCACGCTGAACCTGTTGCTGCGTTTCCACGGTTTGGTTGGCCTCAGAGACCGACCGCGCGGACGCAACCTTTTCACGGGTAAGGGGCTCAAACTGCTGCATATTCTCAACAATACCGCATTCACCGCGTGTCTTGTTCCACTTGCATTACCGTAGTGGGGCAAGTATAAGGCGTAGCATGTCTGTCCAAATGTTGCACACCGGCTTTCACATCATGACAAAGCCGATCGGCCCCATCTGCAACCTGGATTGCCGCTACTGCTTTTATCTTGAGAAGGAAAACTACTACACGGCTGAGCGCAAGGTTCATCCAAGCTGGGCGATGTCTCCCGAGACCCTCGAACTCTATATCCAGCAGTACATCGAGGCACAGCCTGGACACGATGTGCAGTTTGCGTGGCAAGGCGGTGAACCTACGCTTTTAGGTGTTTCATACTTTGAAAATGTGGTGAAGCTTCAAGCCAAATACGCGAATGGAAAGCAGATTCAAAATGCCTTTCAGACGAATGGAACGCTCCTCGATGACGCTTGGGGACGCTTCCTTGCTGACAATCAGTTTCTCGTTGGTGTTAGCATCGATGGACCAGCAGATCTCCACGATACCTATCGCGTAGACAAACAACAGCGTCCAACATTCGAACGCGTTATGAAGGGCATTTCCGTCCTCCGGAACCACAACGTCGACTTCAACACGCTAACAGTCGTCAATCGAAAAAACAGCCAACAACCTGAGCGCGTTTATCAGTTCCTCAAGGAAATAGGCTCGGGTTTTATACAGTTCATCCCACTTGTCGAACGTAATATCCCGGATGTATCACGCACCATCGATGGCCTGATCCAGCTGCACCTCGCCAAACCCTCTGTGGCAGATGACGAAGATGCTGCTCCCGTAACCGATTGGTCTGTGAGGAGCATCGATTATGGACGCTTTCTCTGCACGGTCTTTGATGAATGGGTACGCGCAGATGTCGGCAAGGTCTTTGTGCAACATTTCGATGTCGCTCTGGGCAACTGGTACGGCGCTCCCGGGGCACTATGCGTGTTTTCGGAGACCTGTGGCAAAGCGCTTGCGATGGAGCACAACGGTGATGTGTACTCATGCGACCATTACGTCTATCCCGAATATCGCCTTGGGAACATCAACGAGACATCGCTTTCAGACTTGGTGACATCTCCGGAACAACAAAACTTTGGTAATGCCAAGCGGGATTCGTTACCAACGCAGTGTCTAGAATGTGATGTCAGATTTGCCTGCCACGGTGAATGCCCAAAGCACCGATTTACACGAACATCGACTGGGGAATTTGGCTTGAACTACCTTTGTGCCGGTTACAAAATGTTCTTTCAGCACATTGACGAGCCGATGAAGCTTATGTGTCAGCTCCTTTCGCAGCAGCGACCACCATCCTTGGTGATGGACTGGGCGAAGCGACAAAAGGCGCCGTCGTACCCAGTCATCGGCAGAAATGATCCGTGTCCATGCGGTTCAGGCAAGAAAGCTAAGCGATGCTGCGGGTAGGATAGGGGCGTGATTGTCGCATCTCACACTGTAACCGACCCCTGTAGATGTCCATATCTACCGGATCAACGAAACACGATGGAACACGTCGTTGTTAGGTCGATGAGCACTCTTGAGTACGAACAGCTTCTCCAAACCGGGTGGCGCAAGTTTGGCAGGCTGCTGTACCGACCGATATGCGATGACTGTGAAGAATGCCGAAGTACTCGCATTCATATCCCATCGTTTTCGCCAAACCGCTCACAGTCACGCTGCCTCAACCGTAATGCGGATTTGCGCATCGAGGTCGGGCAGCCAACGATCGATACGCCGCGTATGGATATCTATCATCGATACCATGTAGCAAGGGAAGCCGATCGGGGGTGGCATCGGTCTGATCACAGCATCGATGGTTACTCAGATGCCTTTCTCGACAACCCGACGCAATCCCTTGAGCTATCGGTTTGGCTTGAGGAGACCCTCCTTGGAATCGCTCTCTTAGACATCACCGGAAACATCGTGTCCGGTGTCTATCACTACCATGACCCAGCTTACGCAGATCGCTCGCTTGGCAAGTTCATGATGCTGAAGGTGATTCGACTTGGCGAGCTCATGAACCGTACCTGGGCGCACTTTGGGTATCATGTCGCGGGTTGCGGAAGTCTGCGCTATAAAACGACATTTAGGCCGGTTGGGATACTTGGACGGGATGGCGTTTGGCGGCTCCCCGATACCGATGGAAATTATGACCCAGATGGAGAAGAAGATCACAATGCTTGGGTGACCTTCTCCGGTGATGAGGAAGCAGATACGTAATATGCAATCAGATTGGCTTGGCTTGCTGCGCCAGCCTCGTTTTCGACAGTTTTTTCTGACACGTGTTGCGGGATCGCTCGCAGGCCGCTTTCTCTTTACCGGTATTGCCTGGCAAGTCTTTCACCAGACACGTGATCCGTTTGCATCCGGTGTGCTTGGGCTCGTTGAAATCATCCCCGTTTTAGCCTTTGCTCTCGTAGCAGGGCACGTCTGCGATCGCTACGACCGGCGGTCGATTGCGGTGATTACACGCCTCGGGATGCTCATCGCTAGCGTTATGCTCCTCGTATTTGCCATCCTAAAGTTACCAGTATCTCTCGTGTTGCTGGCTGTCGGAATCCTTGCGACAATCCGCACGTTTTACTCACCTGCCATCGACAACTTGTTGCCGCGTGTCGTAGATGAAAAACACTATCGCGAAGCCGTCAGTTGGCTATCCCTCGGATGGCAATCCGCTAGTGTGATTGGGCCAGTCCTCGCTGGCATAATCATTGGATCTGGTGGGCATGTCTGGCGCGTTTACATCATCGAAATTGTACTGGGTCTGGTTACCGCCTACGGCTATGCGCAGCTTCCCAAGGTTGCTCCAGAGCCTCCTCAAGAAACCGATGAGCAAGGCTGGCGCTCGGCGCTTGAAGGCTTTTCGTTCTTGAAAACGCGACCCGCTCTGCTCGCTGCTATTAGCCTCGACCTCTTCGCCGTGCTCCTTGGCGGAGCCGCCGCCCTTCTTCCTGCTTTCGCAGACACAGTTTTAAAGGTCGGCCCGGTCGGCCTCGGCTGGTTGCAGGCATCGGTCAATATTGGCGCCCTCATGATGTCCGCTTACCTCGCAAGGCAACCAGAAATGAAGCAGGCTGGACCGGCGATGCTCTGGGCGGTCGGCGGATTTGGGATTGCAACAATCGGGTTTGCGCTCTCGACTAATATCTGGCTGTCTGCGCTTTGCTTGTTTACTCTTGGCGCACTAGATGCCATTTCTGTCGTCATCCGTTCGACGATGCTGCTGGTTCAGGTCCCTAATCGGATGCGTGGACGTGTCTCGGCATTCAATGACCTCTTTGTGGGTGCAAGCAATGAGCTTGGTGGGTTTGAATCCGGTCTGATGGCACGCTGGCTTGGACTGATTCGGTCTGTCGCACTCGGCGGCGTTATGACACTCATTGTCGTTGCCGGAACGGCCATCTGGGTCCCATCCTTGAGAAACCTCAAACGCATGGAAGGCACGTCGGGCACTGACCTGTTAACAGATGAAGCGGTATAGTTTCTAAGGAATGGCTGCTAAGCGAATAGACATATTGGGTTTACCCGTTGATGATGTTGACATGGATACGGCGATTGAACGAATTGCCGGATTTATTCAGTCTGACACAATGCATCAGGTTGTCACCGCCGATGCCAGTATGGTTGTGACGGCATCGATGGACGCTGAGTTTCTCACGGTTGCAAAAGCTGCCGCGATGGTGACATCCGATGGAGCTGGCATCCTGTGGGCAAGCCGGAAGCTGGGATTGGGAATCCGGAACAAGTGCAGTGGAGTTGACCTTGCTGAGCGCCTAGTCGCCGAGAGTGTCACGCGGGGCTGGCGTATTTTCTTCTTTGGTGCCGCTCCGGGCGTCGCCGCCCTCGCAGCCACAGAAATGCAGAAACGCTATCCTGGATGCAATGTTATCGGAACACGTGATGGCTTTTTCGATGCATCCGCTGCCGCTGCAGTGGCCACCGAGATTGCTGTTTCTAAGCCAGACATCGTGTTAGTTGCCCTTGGAATCCCGAAACAGGAAAAATGGATTGCGACGCATGGGAATCTCACAGGAGCGAAGGTATGTATAGGTGTCGGGGGAACACTGGATGTTTTTTCCGGCACAGTTCAACGCGCTCCAGTGTGGATGCAAAAGCGCGGGTTGGAATGGTTCTACAGATTGACATCTGACCCACGACAGCTCCGCAATCGCATAAATAAGCAGAAATTACTCCCCAAATTTGTTGGAATGGTCCTGAAGGCAAGCCGTTGATGGTGGCTTTGAAGGACAGGATGGATATCGCTAAGCATGGCTGTAAATAAAAAGGCGCTGATCGCCATCGGACTTGTGGTCGTCGGTGGCGGAGGCTACTACCTCACGCGTATGAAGTCTGCGAAGCCAGTCGTCGCCGTCGGTAGGATTGTGTCGGCGGAAACAGGGGATGTTGCATTAATCGTCTCCGAATCTGGAACACTCGAACCTGTTATCAAAGTCGATGTCAAGTCACGTGTCGCAGGCCGCCTCAGCCGATTTTATGTCAAGCCCGGTGATGTAGTGGCATCAGGGCAGCTCATCGCAACCGTCGATCCGAAAGAAGTCGCTAGGGAAGTCGCGGGTATTGCAGCGCAGGTTCGATCGGCCCGCGCCGGCTTGGAGCAGACAAAAGAGAACGAGGGTCTTATCGCACGCCAGGTTGCACTCGCAGTTGATCGGGCGAAGATCGGCGTCCAAACGGCTGAGTCACAGGTTGCAGATGCCGAAGTCTCAAAATCGGATGCAGCGGTTAACTTGCGCGATGCCATTCTTGGCGTAGAAACGGCAGAGAAACGCTATGCGCAAACTGCTGCGCCAACGCGACCCCAGGAGCTCGCACAGGCTGTCGCAACATTGAAGCGTGCGGAAGATCAGCTCGATGACCAAAAACGTGTAGTCGAACGTCGAAAGACACTACTAGTAAAGGGATTTATAAGCCAGCAGGATGTTGACACGGCTGAGACACAGGTTCGCCTTCAGGAGTCGGATATCCAAAGCGCACGTCAACGGGTTGGTCTGCTCAAAGAAGGCCCACGTAAAGAAGATATTGATACTGCAAAGCTTGCTGTAGATGCTGCCAAAATCCGTGTAGAGCAGGCAAACATCCGCTTAAAGCAAGCTGATATTAAGGTTTCGCAAGCGAAGATCAATCTTCGGACGAGCAAGGTTGAGCTACAAAATCAGGAAAACAACCTCGGGACAGTCGCACTGAGAAGGCGTGACATCGAGCGCAGCCGTGCCGATGTTGCTCAAATCGAAAACCGGTTCGCACAGCAGAGTGTTCAGCTGACCGAGACGCGTATTGTTGCCCCGATGGCCGGTGAGGTCACCGGAAAGTACCTTGAAGAGGGTGAGCTTGTTGCATCCGCGACCGCAGGCTTTGCACAAGGCGCCGCGATTGTGACCATCGCCAACCTCAAACAAATGCAGGTTCGCACAAATGTCAACGAAGTGGATGTCGTCAAGGTTAAAGTTGGACAGCCAGTGGAAATCCGCGTGGATGGCGTCCGGAATGTGACGTTCCACGGCGTCGTCGCAAGCAAGGCGCCTGCAAGCTTGACCAGCTCTCAAGCGGGAGCGACGAATACGTCTGCATCCGCATCCTCGAATCAGGTCGTACGCTTTGAAGTCAAGGTACGCGTCACCGATGGCGATGCACGTCTTCGTCCTGGGATGACCGCATCCGTGGATATCCTCCTCGACCGCAAGACCAAGGTTACAAAAATCCCGACCGAAGCAATCCGCCCGGACGAGACGGTCATGATTATGACGGGAACTAAGGAAAAGCCAGTCCTGACACCGCGCAAGGTCACATTAGGCCTTAGGAGCGACTCCGCGACCGAAGTCATCAGCGGGCTAAAGCCAGGCGAGAAGGTTGAAGTACCAAAAATCGATGCCAAAGACCGTCGTAAGGTGAACTTCTCTGATGGTCCTGGCGATTAATGGCTAAAGTCCACACCGTTTTCGTCTGTCAGGCTTGCGGATGTCAGCTCCCCAAGTGGCAGGGCAGATGTAATGACTGCGGTGGCTGGAACACCTTTGAAGAAGAAAAACAGGTCTCGGCAAAGGAAGCTGTGTCCCGTACGTTTATGGGCACATCGGCATCGAGACCAGCGCCCATCACGCAAATCGCCGCTACTGCTGGTATACGGATGTCTACCGGTGTGGGAGAGTTCGACCGTGTTCTTGGGGGCGGAATCGTACCCGGGGCCCTGATGCTCATCGGGGGTGACCCAGGCGTTGGGAAATCAACTCTACTAACGCGCGTCGCCGGGAATCTGGCAACCACTGAGGGCGTCGTCCTCTACGTGAGCGGAGAAGAAAGCGTCCACCAAATCAAGCTGCGTGCATCACGCCTCGATGCCGAGCATGAGCGCTTGCTCCTTGCCAGCGAAACCGATGTCGCTGCCATTGCAATGGATATCCGAGCCACTAAGCCTGTGGCGGTCATCATTGACTCCATACAAACGATGCAGTCATCCAGTGTGGAGTCTGCTCCAGGGACAGTTTCACAGGTGCGCGCAGCAACCAGCGGAATTGCGCAGATTGCACGTGAACTTCAAGTACCGGTGTTCATTGTTGGGCATGTCACCAAGGATGGCGCCATCGCAGGGCCGCGTGTCCTTGAGCATATGGTAGACACGGTCTTGGCCTTCGAAGGAGACCGGCATAGCCATCACCGAATCCTCAGAGCTGTCAAAAACCGCTTTGGCTCCACCGATGAGCTTGGCATATTCGAAATGCGGGAATCGGGCCTTGAGGGTGTCGATAACCCATCCGGGCTGCTTCTAAGCGAACGCGCTGAATCTGCTAGCGGAAGCGTCGTCTGCCCTGTCATCGAAGGATCTCGATCACTGCTCGTAGAAGTCCAGGCGTTGGTATCACCATCCCCGATGGCCACCCCCCGCCGCGTCGCAAATGGCGTTGACCGAGATCGCCTCGCCGTCGTTCTTGCGGTCCTTGAGAAGCGGATTGGGATTCAGCTCAGTTCATCGGATGTCTACGTCAGTGTTGCCGGTGGCGTTGCTGTGGATGAACCCGCTCTCGACATGGCGATTGCCCTCGCCGTCGCGAGTAGCGTCACCGACAAAATCGTCGACCCACACTCCGTGGTGATGGGGGAAATCGGCCTTTCTGGAGAGCTGCGCTCCGTGTCACAAGTCGGAAAACGGATTTCAGAAGCTAAGCGCCTCGGATTTACAGATGCCATCGTCCCCGCAGGAAACCAGGATGACATTCGTACCCCGGGACTTCGCGGGTGCAAGACCGTCGCGGATGCTCTCTCCGCAGCACTCGGTCACCAACGAAACCGATAGGATTTTCCGCCTCAACGCGGTATTCTTTGCAGGGCAGATTCCGCCTGATGATGGGGTATTTCAGTATGTCGAATTTGGAACACTTACTCGCTCGCTACAACGATGTTCGCCTTCTCGGACAAGCCAATGCCGTCCTTGGGTGGGATCAACAGTGCTATATGCCTCACGGCGGGGGAGCGGCCCGCGCAGCACAGACATCCGTCCTATCGCGAATCACCCATGAAATGTTCACATCACAAGACACGGGTGTGCTCCTTGCCGCAGCTGAGCAGGACAACACTGGCTCTGATGCACCATCCAAGGATGCGCAAATGCTCCGTGTTCTTCGCCGCGACTACGATCAGGAAACCAAACTCCCAACTGACCTTGTGGAAGCACTCACACGCGAATCGATGCTGGCGCACGAAGTCTGGGTGGATGCGCGCAAAAACGATGACTTCAAGACCTTCGCACCAACACTGCAAAAGCTGTTGGACCTCTTACGACGGCAGGCTGACTGTCTTGGCTATGATGAGACACCCTACGATGCGCTCCTCGATCGCTACGAGCCAGGGCTGAAGTCATCCGATGCTGCGAAAGTCTTCGACTCTATCAAGCCAGCGATTGCATCCATTCTCGCAAAGGTCCGTGCCACCCCTGAGATCGATGACTCTGTCCTTCGCCGTGTGTTCCCTGAAGCGCAGCAGATTGCCTTTGGCGAAAAAGTCGTTCGCTACCTAGGGTTTGACTTCAACCACGGACGCCAGGACAAAGCCGTTCACCCATTCTGTACCGGTCTTGACCGCACAGATGTACGTATCACCACACGTGTCGAAGAGAACTGGCTGCCATGTGCCCTTATGGGAACGATGCACGAGGCCGGTCACGGGATGTACGAGCAGGGGTTCCTACCTGAAGATGACGGCACGCCTCTGGGCTCCGCTGTCTCGCTCGGTTTCCATGAGTCCCAGTCACGCCTCTGGGAAAACACCGTCGGACGTTCACAGGCATTCTGGAACAAGTTCTATCCTGAGCTGCAGGCTGCATTCCCGGGCGTCCTCGATGATGTGTCGCTTGCCCAGTTCTACAAAGCGATCAATAAGGTTCAGCCATCGCTGATTCGTGTAGAAGCGGACGAAGTTACATACAACCTCCACGTCCTGATGCGTTTTGAGCTCGAAAAGCAGCTCATCGAAGGGACGCTTGCGGTCAAGGACCTCCCGGATGCATGGAATGCTAAGGTCAAGGAATATCTTGGCATCGATGTACCTTCCAACGCACAGGGTTGTCTTCAGGATGTCCACTGGTCTGCTGGACTGATTGGCTACTTCCCAACCTACTCGGTGGGTACCGTGCTTGCGGCACAGCTCTACGATGCAGCGCTTACACAGACACCAGGCCTTGCAACAGACATCGAAAATGCAGACTACTCCCGCCTCTTAGGCTGGATGCGAACAAACGTCCATCACCCAGGGCGCCGCTTCCTCCCGACAGAACTAGTCGAGAAATCCTGTAATGCGCCGTTTAGCGCAGAGCCATACATTGCTTACTTGACAACGAAATACGGTGCCATCTACGGTGCATAAAAAGTCTAAAGGCTTGATGTTTACAAACCGCATCGCGGGTTCGGTTGCAGTGATGGTTTCACTGGTCGCCGGGGCATTTGCCCAGTCGCCACTCGATGTGATGCCTCCGATTCAGCCAAATCCGTATGTGCCGTTTCCGCACGTCATTTCGCCATCCTTTGATGAGTCGAGAAATGGTTATGGAATCGCACAACGACTCACGAGGGCGGATGGCCTCCAAGGCCGTGTCCTTTGGATTGATGCAACTGCAAACCTCGAACGTATCAACACGGTCGAGAAGATTGATGCGCTCGTAAAGAAGATTCGGGAAACCGGCTTCAATACGATTGTGCTTGACATCAAGCCGATTGTTGGTGAAGTGCTCTATCCATCGCAGATCGCTCCAAAAATGACCGAGTGGAAGGGAAGAACGCTGCCAAAGGAGTTTGATCCGCTGGCGGTGATGCTTTCAAAGGCTCGTGAAAACAAGTTATCGCTGTTTGTCAGCATGAATGCTTTTTCCGAAGGGCATTCACATTTTCCAGAGCGCGGACCGGGAGCGAAGCGACCCGAATGGCAGACAGTTCTCTGTGAGCCTGAGCTACGTATCCGGGTGGATGGCGAAGAAGAGTCAGCCTATCTCCTTAGCGACCGGGTGAATCAGCCGCCACGTCAGCTGGATGATTTGGCGCTGTACACGGATGCGAGCAAACTTCCAAAACTTGCCGATGGTGCGGTAATAGCACTTGTTGATAATAGCTATAAGGTGTTGGCACAGTTTAAGGCGGCGAATTTCAATCCGGCGGTCCTTCAATTGCCCGTGGGTTCAAATCTCATCGTAGGCTTCAGCTCAGCCGCCGGGCTCTTTGTTGAAGAAAAGATGAAGGCCGGCGTCGTCGTAGAAATGCTGGTCCGGCCTGCGTTCATCCCGATGGGGAAGCGCACCGATCGTCAAATTCCTTTGATGATGAATCCGCTGTACCCCGCCGTTCGTCACCGGCTGCGGAATCTCCTGATTGAGGTAGCGCATAACTACGACATTGATGGCATCCTCTTTGATGACCGCCTCCGCTTTGCAAGCATCAACGCAGACATGTCAGACACGACACGGGTCGAGTTTGAAAAGTGGATGCAAAAACCCGTTGAGTGGCCACGCGACATTTTCCGCTGGGAAGTCGGATGGCCAACGCTTCAACGTCGCGTTGTCCCAGGGCCCCTCTACGATGCGTGGCTAACGTTTCGTGCCCTTACACTCCGCAACTGGCTGGCAGAAACGGTTAAAACCGTCAAAACAGAACGTCCATCGATGCAGGTTGGGACCTATGTTGGTTCCTGGTATCCCGATTACCCAGAAGTCGGTGGAAACTGGGCCGCGGATGACCTCCAGGTTGGTCTTCGCTTCCACACCGATTCTTTCCGCCGCACTGGCTGGGCGAATCTGGTGGACCTAATCATCACTGGGTGTTATTACCCAATTGGGTCCATGCGTGATGCTGCTGAGCAGGGCATTTCGGTGGGGGAGTCAGTAGAAGCTGCGGGACAGTTTTCCAACCGTGCGGTAAACGATCAGTCCTTGGTCTACGCAGGCATATCCCTCGATAAGTTCAAGGGCCGCGATAAGAACGATCTGCGTAAAGTTCTCCAAGCCGCCTGCGCCACTACACAGGGTGTGATGGTCTTTGACCTTTCACATGACATGGATCTCTTCTGGGACTTGTTTGCAGATGTCTTCCGTGTTCCTGCGACGCCTCCGCACGCCGTTCCTGGGTTTGTCGCAAAAGTTCGGGATGAACGCTTAAAGCAGAAAGTGAATGGTCTGCCTGAGCCTCCCGTGATCTTGTACAAAGGATCATCCGGAACGGGCTTCTAGTCGGTTTCAGGCTCTTCGTCAGATAAACCATCCAGCCGGGCGCCATACAGCCCGGCTATTTCTTGTGTCTCAGTTGCCCCACTCCGCATGACGAGACCGACAGGCCGCGTACCAAACCTAGATGTGACATCCTCGGCGAGGCGGTACGCATGCGTTACCATCCAAACCTGGGTCTGCTTGGCAACATCCGCGATCAAGCGTGCCAAAGCTGGTAGGACATCCGGGTGGAGACTTGTCTCAGGCTCGTTTAAGCCAATAAGCTTTGGTGGACGCGGAGAAAGCAGTGCTGCAAGGAGGCAAATGTAGCGAAGCGTGCCATCGGAGAGCTCGGATGCTTCCAGTGGACGTGAAAGGCCTCGCTGCAAGAGCTGGATGCGCGCACGGTTGGATGCATCGACTTCTACAACGACCCGGCTCCCGCCAAGGGCATCGGAGACAGCGCGGTCAAACGCATCGCGGTTACCTACCTCGCTAATCGTCAGCACTGCGGATGCGACATTTTTTCCATCGGCGGAGAGCACTGGGCTGAAGCTACATATCTGTGGCTGGCGGATGTCGCTTGCCTCATCGGTGCGGAAGCCGTGATAGAACCGCCACGATGCAAACGCATTCCTCGTGTTGGTAATCGCAGGAAAGCGTTCTGGATCAACAATCTGAGCAAGCACCGACTCAGATGCCGATAGAGACATCGGTAAATGAACCTTCTCGCCATCGCTTGCACGCAGACTGACTCCATTGATACTGCGATCGACCATCACCGACTTATTGATGGAAATCTGTTCCCGCTTGATCTGCGGATCACGGCGAAAGACTTCTGGAACAGAGTTCTTATCGGGGAGGCCGCAGGCAAAACTATAGTTCAAACCATTGTCAAAGGAAACCGATATCTCCATTTGAACAGGTCCGTTTCCGCGGGACTGACCTGCCCACAAAACGGATGGCATACCACCTTCTTCGGCAATCATCTCTGAGAAGCGGCCATTTGCCGACCCATGTAACAGCATCAGGGAGCGGTACAAATTCGACTTCCCGCAGCCATTGGTACCCGTCAGGACATTCAGCTGTCCAAGATTGAGGCGCACATTTCGAACGGAGCGGTACCCACGAATTACGAGCTGTGAAATCATGGCATGCGCATAGCTGCGTTTACGGCATCCGTGATGTCCGTCGAGCGTTGTCCAATACTTTGGACTTTACCAGAGCGGCTCAGGATCACGATGCCGCCCGGGGTATCGGTTCTCCAAGTGCGTGCTGCATCCGAGTCTGGGCCAAGCGGATCCACAATCGTTTGCCAGGTTGCTCCCGTCCGTTTCCACAATGCCCTTAACTGCTGAGGGTTTTGCACATGATCCAGACATACGGAGATGACTTGCACTGTTCCTTTTGGAAACGGTGTGATGGCTTGGTTGATGTCGACGATCTGCAGACAGCTGTTGCTATCGTTCATCGACCAAAAGTGAACGATGCGTGCCTTAGCCTTAGTGGGAGTATCCAGATCGAAAGGCTTACCCAACAAGGTTGTTCCAACCAGTGGAGGTGCCATTTTCCCGATGACAACGGTGCCGCCGAATTCTGGCTCTGCAGTCATTTTCTGCATTCCCTTATCCGAAACTTTTGGAGCGAAAGGGAGTGCTGAAATATCCTTAGTTGCACCGAAAGTGACCGTGCGCTGGGCGCCTTTGACGGTGGGATGATCTGAGATAAAGCGGTAGAGCTGCTGATCAGATTTACCAATGTACACAGTCACCGATGACGGGATCGCTGTTTTCTTGCCGACATCAACAATATAGCCAATACACGGAATCTCATTAACGCTGGCTGTTCCTGCATCGCGTACCAGAGAGATATCACCGCCATACGGCATCAACCCTGCGAGGATATCGGACATCCCATCGTCAAACATCGATGTCGCAGCAAGGCAGCGCGAAACACGTGACCTTGATGGCAACATTTGTGTGACCATCGCTTCGCTCTTTGGGAAGTTCAGTCGGGTAAAGCTCTTTGCGTCCGTCGTGGCAGCGGTGACCAAGCCTTCTTTCGATGTTGTTGTAAGCAGGAGGCTCCCAGGAAAGACAACATCCAAGCTACCACCTACCTGAAAGTCGGGTACGCCTGGCTGTGTGAACTGAAAAGTGATGTCAACGTGGTAGCCCTTGCGTCGCCGGAAAGCGGCTGCAAGCATTGTCAAGACACGTTCGTTTGAGCGCATAGGTTGTCTACTTTCCCTGCAGAGCAGCAGTGAACTCGGCTGCGGCAATTGGTTCATCGATGCGGAGTTTGCTGTACGTTTCACTCAGTGATAATTGTCCACCAGGCCCTGGCGTGGACAGGTCCAGCTTGCGCAGCAGCCGATCACGCTGGCCGATTGTTAAGACAAACCTTGCTACACCATATGGACTTCGCGCTTCAAATGCATACACATCACAGCGGACACCATCGAGCAATGTTGGTGTACCTTGACCAGCGCGAAGCATTGTGCCGGGAATGAGTTTGCCTGCGGCATCGGGGGTCGTCATCAAAAGAGGGAAGATGGGGGTTACAAATGCCCGTGATGCATCCAGTCCAGCCTTCAAACCCTTGGCCGAAGCCTCTCCGCGCATCCGCCGGGTTGCGCCAGCCGTTCGCGTCATCCGCTCGGTCCCGTGGTTCACAGCGATGGTCACTGCCCGGTCGGATTCAGTTTTGATCGCAATGCTTCCAGGGCGCTGAATGACGACGGTTCCCGTTGACACCTCTTCTTTATCCGCAAGCGTAGCCCGCGTCATTAGCTGGCATCGGAACGACTTCAATGCCTTGTAGGCATCCGCCATTTGCGTCAATGCCCGCATCGAAGCTTGGTCTATCGCCGGATTTTGTGAACCTTGCATGATGCCTACGATATCAGAAGCAGGGCTTATGCGGTTAGCGTCTGGTCGATGGCCCTGACGACAAAGTCGAGTTGGGCTTCCTTGACAACAAATGGCGGTGTGAGCTCAAGGACATCCCCGCTACCTGCTGGCAGGGTGATAATTCCTCGATGTAACAGGGCATCACTGAGGGTGACTGCCGCACCGGGAGCGTCCATCTGGATGCCAAGCATCAACCCCTTGCCACGGATGTCTGTGATTTTGCCAGCATGCTTTATTGCAAGAACATCCAAATGGTTTCGAAGATATGTACCTAAGTGGGTGACGGTAGTCCTGGCATCCATAGCATCCAGCGCCTTTAGGGTCGCCGATGCCGTAGCACAGCCACCGGGATGCCCGAGAAACGTTGATGTGTGAATAGACTCACCGGTTGAAACTGGCCAACCTGACATCGCATCACCGGTGCCAATACACGCAGAGATTGGCATCCCGCCGCCGAGAATCTTTCCACAGGCGATGATGTCCGGTGTTACTCCATGATGCCGATGTGCAAACACTTCACCTGTACGCCAAAAGCCTGTAAAGACTTCATCCACGATCAGAAGAGCACCTGTAGAATCGCAGAGGGATCGTAGGTTCGTCAGCCACTCTGTAGAAACTTCACGTACGCCACCACGGCCCTGAATCACCTCGACCAAAAAAGCAGCTGTGTCAGCCGGAAGAGTTTGAATCGGTTCTCCATATGGCAAGTGTGTGACAAAGTCCGCCAAGTGACGCTGAAACGGCATTCGGAAATCTGCACGGGCCGTTGCGTTGAGCGCCCCAAGGTTTAAGCCATGGTAGCCACCCGTGAATGCGATGATTCGATGTTTTCCCGTTCGCAAAATAGCTGACTTAATGGCCGCTTCTACGGCATCCCCGCCGCTTGTACCAAGCAGGACTTTGGCATCCGCCAGTCCACTTAGCTGGCTCAGCTGCTCACAAAGCTCGAGCTTGGCAAGCGATGGATGCACATCTCCCATTCCATGCAGAAGATGGTTACTCTGTTTGGCGATAGCATCCGTTGCCGCCGTCGTTCCGTGACCAAGAGCACTCACTCCAAACGCAGCTGTCATGTCCAATAGGCGGTTGCCATCGACATCCGTGATCAGGCAGGCATCACCAGATTCCCAGAAGACAGGGAAGGAATCATCCTCAGGGAGAAAAGTCACATTACGCGCTTCGACAGAGCGAAGCCGGGCAGCAAGTGCCCGGCTCTTAGGTCCCGGTAGGGGTGTTCTGATGTCCGGAAGCATTTGTGATTAGCCGTGCTTCAGGATGTCGATGACCTGTGGGTGGAGATGGCGGTTCGCCGCGACGAAGTCACGTCCGTAAATGTCTTCTTCGCCCGTCCACGTTGTCCCAAGTCCGCCGGCTTCTCGCAATATGACGGGCATTGGTCCAACATCCCATGGGCTCTTGACTGGATCAAGCATGATATCTACCCGGCCCGTCGCAACGAGAGCGTAGCCAAAGGCATCCCCCCAGGTTCGCTGGAGGTATGTCGCCTTGGACAGCTGTTCAAAAGCATCTGAGCGTTGTTGCGAACGAACAATGGACGAACAGGTCACCACAGACTTTGAAAGGTCGCGGTTGGTCGACACGCTGCATTTGCGACCATTCCAATAAGCACCCAAGCCATCCGCCGCACAAATCATGTCATCCAGTGCTGGAAGGTAGATTGCGCCGGCGATAATGCGTCCTTCGTGTTCGACACCAATCAACGTACCGTATAGCGGAACGCCGCTCACAAAGGCTTTCGTGCCATCGATTGGGTCACAGACCCAGCGGTAGGGAGCGCTTCCCGTCGACTCGCCTTCTTCTTCTCCGAGAATCGAATGGTCTGGAAATGACGCCAAAATGCGATCCCGGAGGACGCGCTCAGCTTCACGGTCGGCCACGGTTACCGGTGTGTCATCCTCTTTCCAGTCAGGCTGAACACCTGTCTGAAAATAAGCAAGTGTCCGCTTTCCAGCTAACAAAGCAGCATCAACACAAACATCCAAAATGTCTCTCAAATCCGTCGTGGCCACGTTATTTATCCTCTTCAGTCTTGGTTCTGTCCGATTTCCATGAGGCAAGTGTCTTCCACCACGGTGTTTTCACAACCGTGTTTGCTAACTTCGCGCCGGGGATGACTTCCATTCCCGTTTTGGCAGCATCCGTCGTCGCCCGCCTCAGAAAGTCACGGCGCGAAACCTGCTTCTCTTCGTCGTTTTCGTTCATCTTTGTTTACCCCGGTGGCCAGGAAAGCTGGCGTCCACCCAAAATGTGCGCGTGGAGATAGGGGACAGTCTGACCACCCTCAACACCGGTGTTCATCACCGTACGAAATCCACCCACACCTAGCCCACAGAGATCCGCCGTCTTTGCGATTCCATTTAAAAAGCCTGCTGCTTCCGCTGGAGTGAGCTGGCTGATGCAGCTGATATCCCGGATGCCTATCTTTGGGATAACGAGAATATGAATGGGCGCGACGGGAGTGATGTCCGGGAATGCGATAACAAAGTCATCTTCATAAACCGCCTGCACGGGAATCTGACCACTGGCTATCTTTGCAAAAATGGACGATGCAACATCTGGAGGAGTATCGGCTTCCATACGATGATTCTATCGGCAATCAAGCGTCAGAATCGCTTGGACCTGCGAGGGAAATCCCGTGGTCGGAGAGTGTCACAATCAGGCCATCATAGGCAAGTCGGCGATTCTTCGGGAGCTGCGCTTCCACTGTTCCATGCTCGAACGAATGTGACATATGTGTAATCAATCCCAGGCGGGGAGCGAGGCGATTCAGGACATCGAGGGCCTCGGGGAGGACAAAGTGGCTTGCATGCGGCTTACTGTCCGGTCGCACCGCACCTACAACCACGACATCCTTGCCTGCAAACTCCGCCATCGTTTCCTCGGGAATCAGACTTACATCGGTGCAGTAGACAAAGCGATCGCCGATCACAAACGATGTGACATCTAATGACCCGTGCATATGCCGTGTTGCTTTTATGGAGATGCCGGCGAGGTCGATAGTTTGTCCATAGTTCAGTTCATAGAGATGCAGCTGCGGCTTCCCGCCGCCCGGTCCGGTGTCTTTGAAGCAGTAATCGTAGACGTGCATCACGCGCTTGAGCGTCTGCGCAGATGCAAAAACATCCACAGGATTTCCGGAAGCAAAGGTCAACTGCCGTAGGTCATCCAAGCCATGGATGTGGTCTGCATGGGCATGCGTTAGGAGGACCGCATCGATGCTTGGGACATAAGCCGCAAGAAGCTGCAGGCGCATCTCAGGACCACAATCGATCAGAATGCGTCCGGTGGGTGTCGTTACAAGCACCGATGGCCGTGTTCGCCGGTTACGCGGATCCGTGGAGTGACAAACTGCACACCCACAAGCAATCATCGGGGTACCGGTGCTGGTCCCGGTACCCAAAAACGTTACTGTGAACGGAATCGCCACCCGTTAGCGCATCGCCAATGTGCCACCATCTACATCGTAGTCGGCACCGGTAATAAACGATGCTTCTTCTGAGCAGAGGTAGTGCACCATCGATGCGATTTCCGATGTCTTTCCCATCCGGCCCATTGGCTGCGCACCGCTGAGCTCAGCCAGCTTTTCAGCTTCCTGTCCGGGGTAGTTTTTGGCTAGATAGGCATCCACAAACGGCGTATGCACACGCGCGGGGCAGACGCAGTTACAGCGAATTCCCTGATGGATGTAATCCTGCGCGATGGACTTCGTCATCATCAGGACTGCACCCTTTGTCGCACTGTAAGCAAAGCGCTCTGCAAGGCTGACTTTCGCGGCAATTGAGCAGATATTGACAATGGCTCCCGAGCGACCCGTGTCTGTCAGGCGCTGGATGACCTGTTGGCAGCAGAGAAAGACGCCACGCGCATTCACGCCCATCAGCTGGTCAAATTTCTCAGGCGTAGTGCCAAGAATATTGCCAACAAATCCGATTCCAGCTGAGCAAACGAGAATGTCGATCGGAGCGATTTCATCGATTGCCGTGAAGGCTTCAGCAACCGACTCAGGATTACTTACATCGGTTGGAATAATCCTAAACGGAAAGCCATCCCGTGCATTGAGATCGAGAACGGTAACCCGGGCACCGAACTCAGCAAGACGCTCGACAATTGCCTGCCCGATGCCACTTGCCCCACCGGTTACAACTGCATGTTTGCCATCGAGGCGAAGTGCACTCATGCCACCACCTCGCTGACACAGGTGTTGCGGAGCACGCCGATACCCTCGATGTCAATCTCGCAGACATCGCCAGGATTCAACCAGCGTTTTGGTGTACGTCCCATTCCCACGCCTTCAGGAGTTCCGGTCAGGATGACGGTTCCCGGAAGCAGGGTCAGGCCCTGAGAAAGGTAGCTGATGATGTGGCGGACATTGAAGATCATGTCCGATGTATGGCTTGACTGAAGTGTTTCGCCATTGATGCGGGTCGAGATTGCCAAGTTGTTTGGATCCGGGATTTCATCGGTGCTGACAATACATGGACCGAGGGGCGAGAATGTGTCAAAGGACTTGCCACGCGCCCACTGCTTGTCGAGGCGAAGCTGCCAGTCACGTGCAGAGACATCGTTGCAGCAGGTGTAGCCGCAGACGTAATCAAGCGCATCTGCTTCAGAGACATGCTTTGCGCGCTTACCGATGACAATCGCCAGCTCACACTCGTAGTCCACTTCATCGGAGATAGCAGGAAGCTCGATGTTGGCACCCGGGTCAAGAAGGGTTGAGGTGGCCTTAATGAAAAGGAGGGGCCTCTCGGGCACGGGCATCCCACTCTCTTCGGCATGACGCTTATAGTTGAGGCCAATGCACAAAATGTTCACTGGAACAACTGGTGCGAGCAGCGAAGCAACCTGTGCGATTTCCCCCGTTTCGGTTCCACCGTTCCAGAGAGCATCTGAAAGCACACGTGCAGAGGTCAGAGAG
>Ga0255120_1000131_pt1 | contig 22464 bp, 24 predicted proteins | sample Law_Colum_RepA_8_2_FD_188582 | JGI IMG/M metagenome (GOLD analysis project Ga0255120, IMG submission 188582) | Freshwater microbial communities from St. Lawrence River, New York, United States - Law_Colum_RepA_8h | ecosystem: Environmental > Aquatic > Freshwater > River | place: USA: New York...
CCTACCCGACCGAGGAGGCTAACTAATGTCGCTCATCAAACTCCAAGGCAACGCCTCTGGCACGGGTGCTTTGACCATCGCAGCGCCCAACACCAACACGGACAGGACGCTTACGCTGCCGGATGCTGCTGGTGAAGTGTTCACTCAAGGCAACATTGTTGGCACGGTCTCTCAGTCTGGTGGCGTTCCTACGGGCGAAATTTTTGAGACTGGCAGCAACGCTAACGGCGAATATTACAAATACGCTGATGGGCGGCTTGAGGTTCGTTGTGTGGCTTGCACCTTCTCGGCCCCGACTGTCGGGACATACGCAGGTGGCACGGTAGACAGCTACACCGTATCTATTGTTTACCCACATGTATTCTCGGTAACACCTGAACACTTTGCCTTGTGCCTGTCGGAAGGGAGTAACACCAATCCATCTAATGGTGCGCTGTTTACCAAGAACTACAACGAGACAGGGATCACTCTGCTCAGGGCTGGTCGGGGTGCAACAACTGAGCGGACCCATGAAGGACGTGATGTTCTGGTAACCGCCTTCGGGCGTTGGTTCTAAGGAGACATGAACATGCACATTACCCTCTCCCCCCAGCGCCGCGACGACACGCTTACTGTTAGCAAAGCTGGCGATATTCTGACCATCAACGGTGTAGAATACGATTTCTCTGTCGTTCCTGACGGGGCTACCCTGCCTCTCGGTGCAACGGATTGCCAGTGGCTTGCCTCTGATGTGGAGCGCATCGACGGTGTTCTTCACATGGCGCTAGTTTTGCCACTTTCTGCTAACGCTTCTGGTGCGGCTTGTTTTCCTGCGCCCCTTGTGAACCCGGCTGACGGCCAACTGGAGTTGCCGAAATGATTGACCTGAGCAAACTTAAAACGGCTGAACAAAAATCAGCAGAGGCGGCAGCTACGGCCAAAGAGGCTCGCATTGCTGAACTCAAGCAGTCCTTGCGGGACACCGACTATGTAGCCGTGAGCGACTACGACAAGAGCAAGCCGGAGGTTCTGGCCCAGCGTCAGGCATGGCGTGAAGAAATCCGCACCTTGGAGGCCAACTAATGTCCACACTTCGCACCAACGCGATCCTTGACGCATCTGGCGGCACCACGGCTACGATCAACACTGTGCCTCTGCGCCCCGGTGTTCTTGACCCTGAGAACCGCATCATCAACGGGGCCTTCGACTTCTGGCAGCGGGGGACGAGTTTTACTTCTTCTGGCTATGGGGCTGATCGGTGGTCTCAGGCTATTGATGGCGGGACGGTTACGCAGTCTCGTCAGGCGTTTGCTCTTGGCGACACCTTTGGCAACAATAACCCCACGTTTTTCTATCGGCAAACGGTCAGCGGGCAGTCAACTTCTGCCCAGTATGCAATCATTTCTCACGCAGTTGAGAGCGTCCGTTCTTATGCTGGCCAGACAATCACCCTTCTGGGTTGGGCGCGTCGGTCATCTGGCTCTGGCAATATGGCTGTGGAGGGTGGCCAAGTTTTTGGCTCCGGAGGCTCCCCATCCTCTACTGTTCTTCTGTCTCCGCAAACTGTGACACTCACCTCGTCGTGGGCTGCGTTTGCTGTCACTATTGCTGTGCCGTCGATCAGCGGCAAGACGCTGGGAACAAACAACAACGACTACTTCCGAGTGTCCTTCTGGACCAGCGCCGGGTCAACATACAACGCCCGCACCAACTCCCTCGGCCTGCAAACCATCGGCGTTGACCTGTGGGGCATCCACATCAAGCAAGGCACCCACACGACCTCTGCCGTGGACCTCTATCGCCAGCCTGAACTGGGGCCGGAGTTGGCGAGATGCCAGCGGTATTATCAGGTGTTTGTAAGCAGTGGAGCAGTGTTTGCTGGCCGTGCATCAGGAACCGCCGGAGTAATCTACGGTGTCCCATTGACCGTGCCAATGCGCTTTAATCCTTCTGCGACCAATGCAAACATGATCTTCTTTGGCCCATCCTCTTTTGGTTCCTCATCTGGCGGGACAAACACCCTTGTTGCATACAGCAGCAGCGGCATATCTTCTCAAGCGTCTTTTGTGAAGACAGGCTTTACGGGGGTGGTAGATGATCGGGCTACCAACGTGTATCTTACTGGAGACATGTCCTTGGACGCGGAGTTGTAAGCCATGAACATCACCTCAGCCCAATATATAAACCACCTAGGCGAACGCATCGGCATCAAGGCCACCATCGACGGCACCGAGTGGTCCGTCCCCTTGGCACCGGGCAACCGTCACTACGACGAAATCATGCGTCAGGTCGAAGCTGGCACCCTTGTGATCCAAGAGGCTGACGCAGCATGACACCTGAGATGCTCTGGAGCTTGTAAATGTTTGATCCAGTTAGCATTGGCATGGCAATCAGCGTTGGAAGCAAAGCCTTCTCAATGCTTAAGCAGGGCATTGCTGCTGGTCGTGAAATCCAAGACATGGCATCTCAACTCTCGGAGTGGGGTAAAGCTGTCTCTGATATTGCTTACGCTGCTGAGAAAGCTAATGAACCACCGGGTGTGTTTAAGACGTTGTTCGGTAAGGACACTCAGAAGAGCGCCATCGACATCTTTGCTGCTCAGAAGCAGTGCGAACAGCAACGCAAAGAGTTGCGTCAGCTTATTAGTTACACTTACGGCAACGATGCTTGGCTGGAGTTTCAGGCTATTGAGCGCCGGGTGCGAGAGCAACAGCGTGAGCAGGTCTATCGTCGTAAAGAGTTAATCGAAGGTATCCTAGAGGCTGCACTCTGGACAGGTATTATCTTAGCAACAAGCGTTATTGCTGGCTTTGGTCTGTACTTCTGGGGTCGTTATCTGGAGAGGTGGTAAGATGGTACTAGAGCATTGGATATGGCCTGCGTCTGTCATTGCCATTGGTGTACTTTTTTACTTTAGCGGTGATGGCTTCTACCGTTATGAATGTCAGTCGCCCTCCCATTTCGACACCCCTGAATGCCAACCTCCTATTTGCCTTCGTACTCGAATGTGCGCCACTGACCTAACAGGAACATCAGAATGAAAAAGACTGACCCTGAATACCTAGAGGCCAAGCTACGTTACTTCGTAGGGGTATCCCTGACCCTAATCCTTGGCATCAGTATCTTTATCATCCTCTACTCTTTGGTGTTCGTAACTCAGCCTTTGGGAGAGTCGAGTGAAAACGACAGAGCACTGTTCTCAATTCTGACCCCTATTACGTCGTTCCTAGTGGGTGCGCTGGGTGGCGTTCTAGCCGCTGGGAACAACCGCAACAAGGGTGGAGACGATGAGCCGCCTGCACAAGAATGTAACGACAAATAGAGAGCCTGTAAACGTAATGTCTGATGCTATGAAGAAGCTGCAACAGAAGTGTGGTGTCGTCGCTGATGGCTCCTTTGGGCCTAACACGGCACGAGCTATTGCTAAGCATTTTAAGCTCTCTGCTGAACGTGGTGCTCACCTGCTCGGGCAAGCAAGCCATGAGAGCGGGGGCCTAAAAATCACCCGTGAAAATCTCAATTATTCCGCTGAGACTATGTGCAAGGTCTGGCCCTCTCGGTTCAAGAGTGTGGCTGAGGCTGCACCCTACGCCCGTAACCCCAAGGCTCTGGCTGACAAGGTTTACTCTGGTCGCATGGGCAACGGAGAAGGCGAGGGCCACATCTGGATTGGCCGTGGTTTCTTGCAGTTGACAGGCAAGGACAACTACCGCTCATTTGCCTCTGATATGCGTTTGCCTGAAGTTATGGAGAACCCTTCGCTGGTTGAGACTGACTACGCAATGGAAACTGCCCTGTGGTTCTTCGAGAAGAATGGTTTGTTCGCTATCGCAGATAAAGGCGTAAGTGACGACATCATCAAGCAAATCACGAAGCGAGTGAATGGTGGATACATTGGCTTGGATCACCGCAAAGCAGAGACCGAGAAGATTTACGGTTGGCTCAAAGCGTAATGCTGTAAGGGCAAAACGTACCCCTTGACAAACCAAATCAACTGTGGTATTATTGTCACATGAGTTCTTTATCAGTCAACGACACAATCCGTCTAGCTGCCGAGGCTGACTTAGAGACCTTCATCAAGCTTGTCGCTCCTGAGCAAGTCCTTGGTCAATGTCACTCTGAGTTGCTCGGCTGGTGGACACGTCAAGACAGCAAGACTCACCAACTCGTTCTGTTCCCTCGTGACCATCAGAAGTCTCGTATGGTAGCTTACCGGGTTGTGTGGGAACTTACGAAGAATCCTACGCTGCGTGTACTCTACATCTCTGCTACGGCTAACCTTGCGGAGAAGCAGCTAGGCTTTATGAAAGGTATCTTTACCTCTGAGGTATATCGTCGTTACTGGCCTGAGCACGTCCATCCTGAAGAAGGTAAGCGTACTCGTTGGACCACCTCGGAGATTGCGTTAGACCATCCTCAGCGTAAGAAAGAAAACGTACGTGACCCTAGCATCTTCACTGGTGGCCTCACTACTTCCCTTACTGGTATGCACTGCGACATTGCAGTACTTGATGACGTTGTTGTCTATGAAAATGCGTACACTAACGAAGGCCGTGACAAAGTAAGAAGCCAGTATTCTTTGTTGTCGTCCATCGAAGGTGCTGAGGCTCGTGAGTGGGTTGTAGGCACTCGCTACCATCCGATTGATCTGTATAACGACTTGATGCAGATGATTGAGGATCAGTACGACAAAGATGGTGGTAAGATTGGCGAAGAGAACATCTACGAAATCTTTGAACGTGCAGTAGAAGATAGGGGCGACGGTACGGGTGAGTTCCTGTGGCCTCGTCAGCAACGTAAAGACGGTAAGTGGTTTGGTTTCGACCAACAGATTCTAGCTAAGAAGCGTGGGCAGTACCTCGACAAAGGACAGTTCAGGGCGCAGTACTACAACGACCCTACGGACCCAGATAACATACCCGTAGGCTCAGACAAGTTCCAGTACTACGACCGTAAGCATCTCCACCTTGATAATGGTTACTGGTTCTACAAGACGCACCGCCTGAACGTTTACTGTGCAGTAGACTTTGCGTTTAGCCTTAGCAAGAAAGCTGACTACACTGCTATGGTTGTCGTCGGTGTCGATGGTGAGAATAACGTCTACGTCTTAGAGATTGATCGCTTCCGTACGGATCGCATCAGTGACTACTTCGACCATATTCTACAGCTTAGTAATAAGTGGTCGTTCAGGAAGATGAGGGCAGAAGTCACGGTGGCTCAGGTAGCTATTGTGAAGCAGCTTAAAGAACTCATCAAGCAACATGGTTTGTCGATCTCCATCGAAGAGTACCGACCGAATAAAGGCAGTAAGGAAGAGCGTATCGCAGCCGTCCTTGAGCCTCGTTACGACAACCTTTCGATCTGGCACTACAGAGGCGGTAATACTCAAATCCTTGAGGAAGAACTGTCTAGCCGTAACCCAGCCCACGACGACGTTAAGGACGCCCTAGCTTCTGCTGTCGACATGGCTGTGAAACCTATGAAGAACGTTCAGCGCAGCAAGAGTAACAATATCGTCTGGGCTAACTCACGATTTAGAGGCAGTGCATAATGGCCGGAACTACCATCGAACTTGAGCACCTGCTTAACCCCGATACTCTCGCTGTCGAGATCGCTAATCGTTGGGTCGAGTGGAATACTCTGCGTGACAAGTGGCTTGTCGAAAAGAAAGAACTCCGTAACTACCTCTACGCTACGGACACTCGTACGACGAAGAATGCTGCCCTTCCGTGGTCGAACTCTACGACGACCCCTAAGCTGACGCAGATCATGGACAACCTCCATGCGAACTACTTTGCTACTCTGTTCCCTCAGCAGAAGTGGATGCGTTTCGAACCTTCTGACAGCAAGAGCAACAAGAAGGACAAGATTGAGTCCATTCAGGCGTACATGGACAATAAGGTCCGTCAGTCTGACTTTGTGAACACCGCTTCTAATCTCCTTTACGATTGGATTCAGTACGGCAACTGCTTTGCTACTGTGGTCTACGAGAACACCTCCAACATTAAGCAGGATGGTTCTGTCGCCGTTTCTTACGAAGGCCCTCGTCTGGTCCGTATTTCTCCTTACGACATCGTATTTAACCCTACTGCATCTGACTTCTACAAGACGCCTAAGATCATCAAGAACATTCTTACCCTCGGTGAGATCAAACGGATGATCGACAAAGACCCGTCTAAGGCTCATTGGCAGGGTATTATCGACAAGATGATGTACGCACGGGCCTCTATCCGTTCGGCTGACTCTGCGTATAACAAAGCTGACGGTTTTATTGCTGATGGCTTTACGTCGATCCAACAGTACTATGAGTCGGACTACGTTGAGATTCTTACGTTCTACGGGGACATCTTCGACTATAACGACAACAAACTCCACTCGGATCGTATTATCACTGTTGTCGACCGTGCTTACGTTCTGGACAATGAAGAGAACCCCTCGTGGCTGGGCCATGCGCCTATCTTTATGGCTGGCTGGCGTCCTCGTCCTGATAACCTGTACGCTATGGGTCCGTTGGATAACCTCGTCGGTATGCAGTATCGTATCGACCACCTTGAGAACCTTAAGGCTGACGTATTCGACCAGATTGCCTACCCTGTGATGAAGATTCGTGGGGACGTAGAGGACTTTGACTTTGCACCGGGTGCTCGTATTTACCTTGGTGAAGAAGGCGACGTAGGCTACCTGCAGCCTGATGGTACTGCCCTTCAAGCTGACCTCCAAATCCAACTCCTTGAGAACAAGATGGAGGAGATGGCTGGTGCTCCTCGTCAGGCTATGGGTATCCGTACGCCCGGTGAGAAGACTGCTTTTGAAGTCCAGAGCCTGCAGAACTCAGCCTCGCGTATCTTTGAACATAAGACTGCCCACTTTGAGCGTACGTTCCTTGAGCCTATCCTGAACGCTATGTTGGAATGTGGTCGTCGTAATCTGTCGTCTACTGAATCTTTGTCGATGGTTGATCCTACCACGGGGAATACGTTCTTCCGTAACATCACCAAGACCGACATCATTGGTAGCGGTAAGATCAGTGCTATCGGTGCTCGTCACTTTGCTGAACGTGCTCGTCGGGTACAGAACCTTACGCAGCTTTACCAGCTTAAGCTTGCCGACCCAAGTGTCTCCGTTCACCTCTCGGGTAAAGAGTTTGCTCGTATCATGTCGGAAGAACTTGGTGAGCCTAAACTCTACGGCGAGAACATTAGCGTTATGGAACAGCTTGAGACTCAACAGGCCGTTCAGGAAGCTGAAATGCAGAACCAAGAGCAACTTATGCTTGCTCAAGAACTAGGTGCTTAATGCAGGCTGTATGGCTTAGAGGCGTCAAGGACTCTGATCGGAACCAACGCAAACAAGAAGTGTTGTCGTACCGTAATGCCTTCGACGACCTACGTGAAATTCTAGAGCAGCACTATGTCCGTAAGGAAGCTGTTCGGGATTATTCCCCCGGTTGGGAATACAAACAGATCGCCGTGAATGAATATAACGCTGTTCTCGACGATCTACTCAACTTAATCGACCTTAACCACAAGGACTAACAATTTGACAAACGTGTTCGACCAAGCTCAGCAACCATCTGGGCAGAGTCAAGAGAGCCAAGCATCACAGACGACAACTGAACAACAGGAGTCATATCTGGCAAAGCTCGTCGCCACTAAGGGAGAGAACTGGAAAGACCCTGAAGTGCTAGCCAAAGGCAAACTTGAAGCTGATGGCTACATTAAAAATCTAGAGGATCAACTTACGCAGATGCGTGAAGACCTCCAGAAACAGGACTACGCCAAGACTCTACTCGAAGAACTGCAGACCAAGGCCATGTCGCCCACCAACGTGAAACCTGCAGCGGCTAACAACAATAATAACGGTGGCACTAATACTGATGGCAATACCCCGCCGCAAGTGAGTGAGGATATCCTAAAGAGCCTTGTTGAGAAAACTCTGACTGCACGAGACCGAGATAATACTGTAAAGCAGAACCTCGCTCTTGTCGATCAGGAACTTGAGAAGACCTACGGCACTGAGGCCCCTGCCGTTGTCCAGAAGAAAGCCCAAGAACTTGGCTTGACTGTTCAGCGTCTACAGGAACTAGCGTCTGAGTCCCCTAACGCCTTCTTTAACCTGATTGGTGAACCGAAGAAATCCTTCCAACCTATTGTGTCGGGGACGGTTCGCACGGAAGGGGTCAACATGCAAGCTTCGACGGAGCGGAACTTCGATTACTACCAGAAGCTTCGTCGGGAAAGTAAATCCCTCTACTATACTCCCAAGGTTCAACGACAGATGATGGATGATGCTGCTCGTCTTGGGAATAAGTGGAAACCATAAACTAGGAGAAGACTAAAATGGCTATGACTACTGCCAACATGAGTCTCCTTACTCGCTCGGAAGTATGGTCTTCGGAGCTTAAGGAAATTCTGCGCGACGAAATGATGGCACAACGCTACGTGCGTATGCTTGAAGGTTTCCCTGACGGTGACCAGTTCACGATCCCGTCGATTGGCCAAGCTCAGGTCGACAACTACGCAGAAGATACTGCCGTTGTTTACCGTCCGATGGACACTGGTGAGTTCACCTTCACCGTTGACAAGTACCTGTCGTCGGCTACCTACATCACCAAGAAAGCAGAGCAAGATTCGTTCTACTCGGCTGAACTGATGTCGCGCTTCGTGCCGGAACAAGAGCGGGCCATCATGGCTCACTTCGAAGCCACCACGTTTGCTGCGCCTGAAGCTGGTGTGTCGGCTAACTCGGAAGCTGCAATTGATGGCGTTGGCCACCGTTGGGCTGGTTCGGGTACTGGCGCTGTGATCGCAGTTGCTGACTTTGCTCGTGCTCGTTACGCTCTCAAGAAGGCTAACGTTCCCGACACCAACCTGATCGCTGTCGTTGACCCGTCGGTCGAATACACGATCAACACCCTGACCAACCTTGTGTCGGTCTCGGATAACCCGCGTTGGGAAGGCGTTGTCGCTGATGGCATCGCTACTGGTATGCGCTTCGTGAAGAACGTGTACGGCTTCGACGTGTATACCTCGAACTACCTTGCTACCGCAACCGATTCGGCTCTGACCAACAAAGCTGCTTCGCCCGGTAACGTTGACTTCGGTACCAACAACGGTAAGGTTAACCTGTTCTTCTCGGCTGCTCCCGCTGCTCAGGCTTTTGTCGGTGCATGGCGTCAGATGCCGGAAGTGGACTACGAGTACAACAAAGACTTCCAGCGTCATGAGTATGTTACGACTGCTCGTTACGGTGTTAAGCTGTACCGTCCCGAGAACATGGTTCGTGTTATCACGAAAACCAACGTGTAATTAGGAGGGATATAACATGTCTTACACTAACGCTGACGGTCTCTTTGTCCTGACCGATGGTGCTCAGGGTGCTGTTAACGACGAAGGCGTCACCGCTCGTGGTGCTCGTCAGGTCATCACCAAGAAGCTGTCGCTGGCTGCTCTTGGTTCGTCGTTTGGTTCCTCGAACATCGACCCGCTGGAAGCTATGATCCCGGCTGGTGCTATCATCGTGAATGCCGATCTGGTTATCACTGACGCTGCTACCTCGGGTGGCTCGGCTACGTTGACCATTGGTACTTACAACGCTGCTGGTACCGCTGTGGATGCTGACGGCATTGATGCTGCTATCGCTCTGACTGCTATCGACGCAGACGGTGACGTGGTGCAGTGTGACGGTGCTCAGGTCTCTGGTGTCGTTACCGTGGGTTCGGCCCCGGTCTACATTGGCGCTCTGTACGGTACGGCTGCGTTCACCGCTGGCTCGGCTGTGTTGATCGTTGAGTACATCAAGGTCGAGTAAGCTTGACCCTAGGGGTGTTGCTTAAATGTGACACCCCACACTACTTTGACGGTCTGTTACGATTGTACTTGACAGATTCTCAAAACAGTGTATAATAAGCTTAAGTGCTTACCCGAGGATATATACTGTATATCTCTATAGCTTCTAACGTCAGACTGACTCGTCTGTAAGATGATACAGCTTAAGGACTCTCCGTATGGCTAACGTAAACCACAACACTCTGACTGACCCTTACCTCCACGAACCTAAGGGTGTCTCTACTGCTCTGGCAGGTCAAATCTACGTAGCTGATGGTGCTGGTAGTGGGGATTGGGTGGAGAATAGTCGTATCTTCGGTGGGTACCTTACGTTCTCCACTAGTAGCCCGTACGCTCACTCCGTTACGACCTCCGACACCGTTCTGAACCCTACGTTTAGTGTATCAGTCAATAACGGCTTTACAGGGTTGTCGTCCCCTAACGCTCGTGTACGCTACGATGGCACTGAGACGATTAATGGTTCTATTGACGCAGCCTTCTCTATTCAGCAAGCCTCGGGTACTGCACGTCAGGTGGAGATGGTTCTTTATAAGAACGGTACTGAGCTTGTCGGTAGCCGTGTTATTTCTACCGCTGACTCTGGTGCGTGGCATACGATCTCCTTTAGCTTCGACACCACCCTAGCAACCAATGACTACATTGAGATTTTTATCAAGGCTAACTCTTCGGCTACCATTAACTTCGCTTCTGGCTACCTCCGTATCTTTGGGATTGCAGCGTAATGAAGAAGACACTCTTGGAGATGGTGAGTTCGATCCTTTCGGATATGGACTCTGAAGCTGTAAACTCCATCAGCGACACCGTAGAAGCTCAGCAGATTGCCTCAGTCATTGAGGACGTGTACTACAACATCATTGCTGCACGTAACATCCCTGAACATCAGCAGCTTCTCAAACTCACTTCTTTGTCGTCGTCCGTACGTCCTACCCATTTCCAGTACCCTACGAATACCCGTGACATCGTGGACTTGTCGTACAACATCGACACAGAGGGTGGCGTTAACTACCAAGAGATTCACTTCGTTGAGCCTCTGGACTTCCTCAAGCGGATGCCGTATAATAACCCCGACAGCACTCTTGTCGTCCCAGATGCTACAGCGTCCACTTCGTTGGTTATCTTCAAAGACAGGATGCCTACGTACTACACCTCGTTTGATGACCTGCACATCGTGATGAATGCCTACGACTCTTCTGTAGAGAGCATCCTGCAGGCGTCTAAGACTCGGGCCTACGGTACGGTTTATCCTACGTTTACCATCGCTGATAGCTTCACCCCTGATCTTGACGACACCATGCTGCCTTACCTTCTGGCTGAGGCTAAGTCTACTTGCTTCTCCCTCTTCAAGTCTGGGTCGGACCCTAAGGTGGAGCAAGCTGCTCGTCGTTTGAAATCTTACGTTCAGAATGACATGTATCGCACTAAACGCCCTAACGTACGCAACCACTACGGCAGGAATTGAATTGGTAGAGTTTGAAGAATACCCTGAGAAGCAAATCTGTATTTGTCGTTGCCCTGAAAAGATGCTTACGACCCTGACGATCCAGAAAGACCGTAGCGGATTTATCTTCTTCGAGATTGTGACCGACAAAGGGGTAATGCCCATGGAGCTAAAGGGGAGCTACTCTTCTATCCCCAAGGCTAAGGAAGCTGTCGAGCACTATGTTCGAAACATGAAAGAGACTATCGGTGCGCGTCGTGAGAACTTCGCCAAAGAACGAGAAGAACGGAAAGCGTTAAAAGATGTCCCAAAGTCTGTCTCAGAAGGTAGTTAACACTTTCGTAAAGGGTCTTATTACCGAGCGTACCGAGCTTACGTTTCCGGCTGATGCCTCTGTCGACGAACTTAACTGTGATCTGCGTCGGGATGGTTCACGTCGTCGTAGGCTTGCAGCTAAAGTAGAAGATAGCAACACTCTTTCGTCGTTTACCGTAAGCACCTCTACTCGATTTCATACGGGTAAGTGGGAGAACGTAGGGGGTCAGTCAGGTCTTGAATTTCTTGTCTTGCAGGTTGGCTCTACGCTCCGTTTTTACAACAAGACGGACCTTCCTTACTCGTCTCACGAGATTACCCAGACTGTTAATTTGTCGTCCTACGAAGTCGCAGGTGGTGTCGGCGCTGCTAACGCTAACTGTCAGTTTGCATCCATCAATGGTGCTCTTGTCGTCTCCTCCCCGGCTATCAACACGATCTACATTCAACGTAACAATTCCACTGGTGCTCTGACGACAACCCAGATCAGTTTTCGTATTCGTGATTTTGAATGGTTGGGCGACAAAAGCACTTACACTACTGAAATCTCTAACGCCTCTGCGTCGACTGCACGGAAGTATGATACTGCTAACGCTGGTTGGTCGGGTACTAAAGGTACTGCAGCCCGAGTTGCGTACGGTGCTTACCCTCCGCTGACCCTTCCGTGGTACGCAGGTAAAGACGCCTCGGGTGTTTTCTCGAAGACAGAGTGGCAGAATATTTTCTCTGGTACCAGCCTTATTGGTAACGGAACGTTTATCCTTAACTTCTTCAACAAGGATCGTAGTGCAGCCTCAGGCATCGCAGGCATCACCACAGATATTGAAACCTCTCGCTTCAAGTCTGTCGAATCTTTTGCTGGCCGTATCTTCTACGCTGGCCTTGAGTCGGCTAAGAACACAGGTGTCATTCTCTTTTCTCGCCAGATTGAAACTTTGAGTGAGCTTGGTGAATGCTTCCAAGTTAACGACCCCACCTCAGAAGACTTCAGTGATCTGCTAGACACCGATGGTGGTGTCGTCCGTATCCCTGATGCCGTGAATATTCAGTACCTCTACGCCTTCGGGGCAACCCTGTTTATCTTCGCTGAGAACGGTGTGTGGTCGATCAATGGTGTCGATAACGTCTTCCGTGCCACTGAGTACTCCCTGCGTCGTGTATCGTATACCGGGATGCTTACGGCTGAGTCTTTTGTTGAGGCTGAGGGTGTACCGTTCTGGTGGTCCAAGACGGGTATCCATACTCTTCAGTTTGATGAAGTAAGCGGTAACCCTACGGAGCAGAACATCAGCCTGCCTACGATCCAGACCTTCTGGGACGATATTGGCTCTAACGCTCGTTCCCTCGTTCAGGCTACGTACGACCGACTGAATAAGAAAATCTACTGGGCCTACCCTAACACCACAGAGACTAACGCTAACAAGCTGAACAACTTCCTGATCCTTGATATCCCCTTGGGTGCGTTCTACCCTTGGAAGGTTTCTGACGAGGCATCCTCGACGGACTACATCATGGGTCTTGCGGTGTACTCGGGCTACGGTTCTGACGAGCTTGTTCTTGACGTTGTTCTTTCCACTGGCGACGACGTGGTTCAAGATTCTGATGACGTTGTGTCGACCCAGTTCTCGGACTTCGCTACAGGTGACCCATCCCTCGTTCTCTTGATCCGTGACGGTGCTACGGGTAAACTTACGATGGGTACCTTCTCTGGTAAGAGTTTCCTTGATTGGGGTACGACCAATTACTTGTCGTTTGCTGAGGCTGGTTACGACTTTATCTCTGACGTTGTTCGCCAAAAGAACTCTCCCTACATTGTGACATACATGCGGGTCACGGAAGAGGGTTGGGAATCTACAGAGTCAGGGTATGAACCTATCCGCCCCTCCTCTCTTCTTGTGTCGTCATACTGGGATTTCAGCACCACGGCGTCTAGTGTGTCTCAGCAAGCCTACCGCTACAAACAGACGCCTATCGTTAACCCCGGCGACTTGACAGACTTTGGCTATCCAGATACAGTTATCTCTAGCCGCCTTAAGCTCCGTGGCCGTGGTCGTTCTGTACGTCTTCGGTTTGAGAGTGAGCAAGGCAAGGATTTCCTTCTTCTCGGATACGGTGTAATCAATGCAGTCAACCAACGATATTAAGTTTCAAAGGGAAAGCCTAGCTTCCGTACGTAACGAAATCGTACCTTTACTGGAAAGACACTGGGAAGAGATTGCGGTAAACAGGGACAAGATCAAACTCAACCCTGATTGGGAAATCTACGAGGTTCTTGAGGCTGCTGGGAGCTTAGGTATCTACACGGCACGTAGCGACAAAAAGCTTGTTGGGTACTTTGTCGTTATCGCTGAAAAGCACATCCACTACAAAGACCATATCTTCGCAGCTAACGACATCATCTATCTAGCACCTGAGTACCGCAAAGGTATGGTTGGTGTTCGTTTAATCAAGTATGCAGAACATGACCTTAAAAGACTAGGTGTGTCTGTGTTAACCATCAACACGAAAGTACACAAACCCTTCGACTCTCTCCTTGAAAGGATTGGGTTCTCTTTGAAGGAACGTGTCTACGCTAAGTATCTGGGGGAATAAATGGCTATTGTCGGAGCTATCGCTGCTGTCGCAGGTGCAGGGGCCGCTGTTGTCGGGACTGCAAAGGCTGCTAAAGCTTCTAAAAAAGCTGCTGATACTCAAGTTAAGATTGCAGAAGAACAGAAAAAGCAGCAAGAGATTGTCTACAAAAGAGAGCAGCGTTCAGCTATCCGCGAAGGGCAGATTAGACGCTCTCAAGGTCTTGCCTCAGCGCAAGCTGCTGGTGTTGCTGGCTCCTCTGTGTCTGGTGGCGGAGTAGCCTCTATCGGTTCTCAGGTAGGCTCCAACTTAGGGTTCGGTACTCAACTCTCTGGTTTGTCTTCAAACATTACGGACCTTGGTATTCGGGCGTCTCAGTTTAACCAACAGGCTAGTATGTTTGGTTCTGTTGCTCAAATCGGTGGTAGCATTTTCCAAGCCTTCAACGGCCCTGCTCGTCTCCAGAATATGTTTGGCGGCTAATACAATGGCAATCACGACGACACCTAAAGAGTTTGGTCCTCAGCCTGAAACCAGTGTGGAGAAGCCTAAAGAGTTTGGCCCTCCCCTCAACTTTACGACCATCAAGTCCGAGAAGCAAAAGCGGGCTGAAACCTATCTCTTTAGTTCTCTCTTCGACACAGGAGTAGAGGCTATTCGTCCTATGGTGGAAAGTCAAGCAACAGTGGCTCTCGACCAGACTGCTGACGCTAAGACCGACTCTAACAAACAGGCTATTGTCGTCCAAGCTATCGCAAACCCTGAGGAAGATACTCAAGGGCAGATTACGGCTCTGCAGGAAGAACTCCAAAGCATTGAGTCTGTTCGTCGTTTTGTACCTCCGTCTGTCGTGGCGATGCTCTCGTCTCAAGACCCTACCCTGCGTGACTACTCTGTCCGTAGGATCAAACGTGTATTGCAAACTAACGACATCGTTCAGAAGCGTATTGCTAGTGCTTCCGACGAAAGCTTCTACACCAACTTTGACTTCGTAGACTTCTTCTTGTCGTCCCCTCAGAACTTGTTCGTGGCTAAGAAGAACCAAGAGTACGCTGACAAGTACGCTGAGCTTATCTACTCTAACATGGACGACGCAGACTTTGAACTGCAGATGAATAACCTGCTTACGGAAATGTCTGACCAAGGTTTGTTTACGGAAGAGAACCGCTTCTACCTTCAAGACGCCCTTGCTGTTGCAGCCGCAGGTTCCGAAAGCAGCATTGCTAAGACCCAAGAGTTGTTTGGTGCTCTGGACACTCTTACGGCTGGTGCAGGCGCTGCATTCAAAGGGGCTACCACTGTCCGTCAGGCTAAGGCTCTGGCAACGACAACTGCCCTTACCTCTGGTGTCCTTGGTCGTGGTGCTTTCGGTGTGGCCCAGAGTATTGCCACTGATGCTGCACGTCTGGTTGGCTTCAAGACTAACGACCCAGTTAAGGTTGGTAAGATTCTCACGGAAGTCCGTATTATGGACAACCCTGTTAACCCTTCTGTCGTCTACGGTAACCACGTAAGCCCATCCTTCACGGTTCCTACTACCTCTCGTGCTGAACTGTGGTCGCACACTTCAGCTATTAACGTACGTAACTTTGAGCTTGAGAGCCAAGCTTACCGTTCTGGTTTGCGCTATACTAGCCTGTCTGGAGGGGCTATTGACGACGCAACTCTGACTACCTTCAAGGACAAACTTGTAGCCTCTGCCCGTCAGGATGCTGTTGATTTAGGTAACACCCGATTCCTTGACGCTGACCTTGTGAAGGACGAAACTGAAAACCTTTACTTCCAGCAATTCTACGGCACCCAGAGTGGTGATCTATTCCGTGGTAATAACGGACGTAGAGCGGCAGAGAACCTTGCTAATCAGTTGGGTGCTGAAGTTGTTCCCGGTGACATCCCTAACTCTTGGCGTGTCATGAAGACGAACAACATTCCTATCGACTCTAAAGACCTTAATCTGTCGAACCTCCAACTCTATACGTCGACTGAGGTTGATGATCTTGGTGAAGGTCTTCTTGTCGACTATTTAGGCTCCCCTCTGGCTCAGACCACCCCTCGTCTGAACGCTATCCTTAAGGAAGGTGAGGCTGCTCGTGAGGTCTGGCGTGTTAGCGTTCAAGATACTCTTAAACAGGTTCGTAAGTTCAACAGCCGTGGCGAACAGCGTGAAGTCTTTGGTATCTTCGATGAAATGCGCGATGGTTCTTTGGCTACTCGTCGGACTGCCTTGAGTGAGAAAGAGTTTGAAGTAGAGTTTCTGTCTAAGTACAAGAAACCTGCTACCGACGCCCAGAGGGCCATGTACTTGGCTTACCAAGAAGCTCTTGACGCTGACGCAATGTTCAAGGCTGACGGTCTGTTCAAACGTCAAGTAGCAGATGGGGTTGTCGTCGACAATACTTCGGGCCACCGTATGGTTCCGACAAAGGCAGAAGACGTTCCTGCTAACGCTCGTATCTGGGATGAAGACAGCCAATCTCTTGTCGACCCCGCACAGTTGCCTCAGGGTACTGTCGTGTACCGTAACTACGATCCCTCGCACCAAGCGTTCAATGGGGACGTTCTGTACAAGACCGGGAAGAATGTAGTTACTCGTCGTCTGTACCACTCTGACGTTCTCGTACGTAACGCTGGTGGTCCTCGTGACTACCGTAAGTTCGACATTCAATACTACGTCAAACAAGAGCGTACCAAACGTTTTGCAGACGGTACCGAAGTGAAGGTGTCGCCTCTTACCGTGATGGGTGTCCGTACGGAAGAACAGGCTCTGAAAGCTAAGACCCAGATCAATAACGTTATCGACGCAATCAAGGCTAAGATCACTGGCAACTATGCTACCGCTGATGATTTCCGTCTTGCTGCTCGTTCCTTGGTGAATGACCCTGACGTTAACGGTGTGATCGCTAATAACTTGGAATGGTATACCGGAGCGTACAACGTCGAGAAGTTCCTTGATTGGGCCGACGAGGCTGGTGTCGATCTTCGCACTAAATTTGACTTCGTTAGTGATGGTGAGGCTCTTATCGACTCGTCTATCTCTGGCTACGGTGGTATGCGCTACAGCCAAGCTATTGACGCCACCATTATGAACCCCCGTGCTCGTCGGGACAAACTCGTGATGGGTTACGGTGGTATCACCAATCGGACCTATGGCTCTCGTGCAGCTATCGAAAGCTCTCTCGCTCGTGGTGTAGCAGCCCAGAGTGATCGTGCCTACATGTCTGCAGCTATCAATGGCTTCCTTAAGGCTGCTATCGAACAGAACGTTCTGGCCAATACGGCTGACCTCAAGAACCTTTCTCTTAAGCAGAAGCTCCGTACGGCTGAGATTAGTACGACGACAAGCATTGGTCGTAAGCTGGCTCTTGAGCAGAAGAAGATTCTCTTCCGTATGGACCAGACGGGCCTTGGTGACGCTATGTGGGAGGCCACCATGCGTAACGTCTCGGACTTCCTCTACGACAAGAAGTTTGGTAAGTCTGCTGACTTTTTCGCTAACATCTACTCTAACAACCCCTTTACGGCTCTGCGTGGTTTTGTGTTCGACGCAAAGTTGGGTATGTTCAACCCGGCGCAGTATTACGTTCAGGGTTCCCAAGCCTTCAACATCATGGCTGTCGGTGGCATGTCGGGTGTTAAGGGTGTCGCCCTCTACGGTCCCGTACGCTTTGCTATCGCTAACGGCAATGAAGCGGTTATCCGTCGTGTAGGCGACTTGCTACAGCCTATCTCGGGTCTGAATGCTGACCAGTTCTTCGAGATGGTTGACATGTTCAGAAGCAGCGGACGGGGTACCGTAGGTGTGAGCCTTGCTGAGTTTGGCTCTGACGCTGACCAACACTCCCGCATCCTTGGTGCTGTCGGTGAAGGCGTAGGGGCTGTACGTAGTGCTGGTCGTCTCTTCTTTAACGAAGGCGAACTTATCGCTCGTATCTCTGCCTACTCGACTGCTTACATTGAGTACCTGCAGAAGTTCCCCGGTGCTATTCCTAACAGCCAAGCTGGTCGTCGTTGGATCACTAACCGTCAGGATATCCTTACTCAAGGTATGACGGGTGCTTCTCGTACCCCAGTTGAAAAACTCCCGACGACACAGTTTATGTCCTACATGTTCCGTGTGAACGAAGCTATCTTCTCGGGTACCTTCGGTGGTAAGGGGCGTAAGGTTCTCACGGATGCTGAACGTTATCGTCTGGCAGTGACCCATACGGCTCTCTTCGGTGCCTCTGCTTGGGGTGCAGTGGGCTTCGCTATGGATGCCTATCGTCACTACATGGGTACCGAAATGGACCCTGATGTCTACCGTGCTCTCCGTAAGGGCTTGGTCGATACCCTTCTGACTGAGCTTACTGGTGTTGAGTCTTCTTTGTCGTCCCGCCTGAGCAACAGCGACGGTATCTTTATGCTTATGCAGGACGCAGCGGAGAAGAACCTTATTGAGTTCTTGGGTGGTCCGTCCATTGAGGTTGGCTGGCAGGCTACTACCACAGGTTTCTCAGTGCTTAAGAACCTTGCAGGTGCCTTCTCTGGTGCTGAGGTTAATAACCCCACTAAAGATGATCTCCTGCGCTTTGCTCGTATGTTCTCGTCGGCTAACCAAGCCTATAACGCCTACACTGCTTTCAAGTATGGCGAAGTCCTTACGAGAGATAACGCCTTCCTTGACCGTATTGACGACCCAACTGAGTCTATCTTCGTCGCCTTTGGTGTTCCCGTGGAGCGTATCGAAGAGGCTTGGAAGTTCAACACCTTCAAGGGTTACGACAAGTTCTTCGACAAGCAATCGGCTAAGAGCATTCAACGGGCTATGAACAGCTACGCTGAGGCTTTCCGTCGTGGGGACTTTACAGAAGCTCAAAACTATGCTAAAATTATCGCTATGAAGTATTCGTCGATGTCTCCGGCTGAGCAAGCCCGAGTTAACCGACTAGTCTTCACCCCCAAAGGCTCCCCCATTACTGATGATCTGATGCTGCAGGCTCTTCGTAGTGAGTCCGGCTTTGCTGAATAACTGACAAGGACACTATAGATGGCTATCTTTTCGCCTGTTCAACAAGAAGTTAACCCTATGGACCCCATTATCCCTCAGGGACAGGGTGGTGCTCCTGTGGCGGAAGGTCTTGCTAGCCTCTCTAGCTTGTTCCTTACGGACCCTAGGCAGCAACGTGGACCTACTCAGAACGAACTCTTCGGGGAACGTGTCCGTGAGTACGGTGAGCGTCTTGGGAATCCGAACTGGAGCCTAGGGGATGCCCGTATGGGCGAGATTCAAGGCTTCGTTAAAGCCTACCCAGAGTTTGCGACCGAAGCTATTTCTGTTGCTAAATCGAGCCTTAACGAAGAGTATGCTGCCGCTGAGAACGCTTTGACAACAACCCAGAGTGTCCAGAAAGCTAACGAAGAAGCTTGGTTGACCTCTCCTGAGGGTGTTTACGCTAACGCTAAAGCCTCTACGTTTACTAATGAAGAAGAGGGTGCTGCTTACCTCGTCAACGCCAAAGCTGCATGGCAAACCCTAAGGGCGGAGAATGCTGCTATCAAAATGGAGGTAGAGACTCAAGGCGCTTACGATACTTTGTCGGCAAGGGCTTGGAACATTAACGTCCCGTCGGCCAAGACTGAGGCAGATATCTTCGCACGTGGCTTTGAGCAACTTAGTCTTGCTATCTCTGCTGACCCTACGGCTTCCTTCAATCTTGACGACACAGGTATCACCCAGCTTATCCCTGAACTCCGTGGCACTACTGTTAACCAGCGTAACATTCTTTCTGTCGCCAATATTGCCCGTGGTGCTCTTGAGACTAAATTCCGTAAGGACATCTCAGCGAAAACTGGCATTGATGCTAACAGTCTTGGTGTCGCTCCTGAAGGGTGGAATAAGTCGGTATTTAATACTTACGACACCACCCTTACGTGGGCTACAAATGAGGTTGACCCCGCTACGATCCAAAAGCGTCTTGAGGGTGAGGCGTTCATCGCTATGGCTGACGCGGGTGTCCCCACTCAGTATCTCTCCCTTTTCGCTAAACTTTCTGGTTCTAACCCCGCCCTATCTGCTCAGCTTATGGCGTCCCTCTCTGGTCCAGTAGGTAAGTTCAACGAAGAGCTTATGGCTGGCCGTCTAGAGGAAGCCAACCGTGCTCTCCAAGAAGCCTCGAAGAAAGACCTCATTGATGCGCGTTATGCCTTCACTGAGCTTGTCCGTGTTATGTCTGGGCAATCGACTATTGCTCGTACTTACGAGGAAGTTACGCAGGACCAGAAGGACGTTGAGATTTCTGTCGCCCTAGAAGGTGCCTTCAAGTCTCACCGTGAACTGCAGCGTACCGAAGGGCCTACCCGTTGGAACCGTGCTGCATGGCGTCAGAACTTCGAAGTCCCTGCTGAGGCTATCGTACGTCGTTCTGCAACCGATACTAACTTCGCCACTGAAACCTCAAGCTTTATGTCGTCGGACATTATGCTCGACCTTGGTAACCTGCGTGATGCCGCAGCACCTAACGGTGTGAACATCAGTATCAGCGAGAATGGTCAGGTTGTTATTTCCGCTACGGATCAAGCAGCACCTCTCCAAGGGGCTACCGTTGGTGTTGCTCGTCGTCCTCTTACTCCCGGCGATAAGCTTCGTATGTTCACCGAAGAGAACAAGGCTATCATCGACGACATTAACTACAAGATGACTGTCCTTGGTCGTCTGGGTGCTGTCGGTCAGTCCACTCTGGGTATCCTTCGTGCTGAGGTTCCTTCTGGTGGCGCTGGGCAAGACGTAGTTAAAGGTAGTGCAGGTAGTGATCTGCTTGGGGGTGGGTCTTCGAGCAATAGTTCTGCAACACCTATCGGTGACTCCCTTGGTATCGACTTCTCTACCCTTGAGGCTGAGAACGGTTTGCCGCAGGGCTGGCTTGAACGTACCGCCTTTATCGAGTCTGGAGGTGACCCTGATGCCGTGTCGTCCACGGGCGCTACGGGTGTCTTCCAGATCACAAAAGGCTTTGCTAAGCAGTACGGTGTGAAAGATCGTAATGATCCCGTACAGAATACTGACGGTGCTGTAGACGGTGCTGTAGACGCTATCCGTAGAATGACTAAAGCTCTTGGGCGTAAGCCTACGGGCGCTGAAATCTACCTAGCACACCAACAAGGCATCGGAGGGGCTATCTCGCTTCTGACCAACCCTGACGCTCTTGCTACCGACATCGTAGGTGAACAAGCCATTACAGTTAACGCTGGTAAAGAAGGTATGACTGCGCGAGAGTTTTCAAACTACTGGATGGACAGGTGGAACAACGCACCCACGGTACCTCCTACCGTTGGTCGTCCCTCTGATGCTAATGCTGTCGCTAGCCGTGCAGGAGAGGCTACCCAGAGAGCCGTGGCACCTACCTCTAGCGCGCCTATGACTATGCCCTCTGGTGGTGCTCCTGCAGGCCCTGTGACGACGGGTGAAGTTGTTGTTGCTGACGCTACTCTCCCCGAGAATATCCCTGCCGAGGCTCCTGCAGGTGGCCAAGAAGTAGCCCCTCTTAACCCTGCTATCGCTGTCGACCAAGACGTACAGGCTTTCATTCAGGAAATCGCTGGTGACCCTGACAAGTCCTACGCTTCTGAGGCTGAGTTCCTTGCGGCACAAGAACGTGGTGAACTTGAGGCTGGGGACACTGTTGTCGTCAACGGAGAGGTTTACGTAGTCCGTAAGAATGGTTCAGTCCGTAGGCTCGGTACCGTTAATTCTTAATCGCTAGGGGGATGAAATGGACGCAGAAGCCATTCAAAAGGAAATCGCTGAGATGGATAAACGTTTGGCTCTGCTAGAGCAGAAGGTAGACCAGATCGACAGAAACGTCTGTAACATAAACAACAGTTTGTCGAAGATTCTTTGGATCATTGGTGGTGGCTTCATCGCGTCAATAGTAGCATGGGTGGTCGGTGGTGGCTTGGGTCAGTAACCTTAAAGCTAACCTGACTGCTATTGTCTTGTCGGCAAGCCTGCTAACGGGTTGTGGTATGAGTCCTCTATCTCTTATGAAGGGAGGTGGACCAAACGTAGCAGCCAACATTCAGGCGGGGAAGACAAATAGCCAGACTATCGGGACGACAAAGAATGTCGAACAGAGAACCGAGAGTGGTGACATTAAGTCCGTAGAAGCTAAAGTGTCTGCAGAAAGTGTCGACGAAGTAACAGTGAATGAAGTACAGCCGTGGGTCATCTTACTCCTGATCTTAGGATGGCTCCTCCCTAGCCCTAACGAGATTGGTCGTTGGATCACTAACATACTCACGAGGAAGAAGAGCAATGGCTAAAGGTCTTTACGCCAA
>Ga0255120_1000139_pt1 | contig 22105 bp, 16 predicted proteins | sample Law_Colum_RepA_8_2_FD_188582 | JGI IMG/M metagenome (GOLD analysis project Ga0255120, IMG submission 188582) | Freshwater microbial communities from St. Lawrence River, New York, United States - Law_Colum_RepA_8h | ecosystem: Environmental > Aquatic > Freshwater > River | place: USA: New York...
TGTAGAGGTCTAGGCGGCCATCGTTGTCGATGTCACCAAAGGCGGCGCTTGTTGCAAAGCCTGTGCTGTGTGTCTTCGCCAGGCCAATGCGCTCACTGACATCTTCAAACTTTCCAGAGCCACCAAGGTTCCTGAACAAAAAATTCCGCGGATAAGCCGTAACCAAGATGTCGCTATAGCCATCGTTGTCGTAATCAGCCACGGCAACCCCGTGGGCAAAACCAAGGTCTTTGTCCAGGCCACTTCCTATAATGGCATCCGCGAATGTGCCATCTCCATTGTTGCGGAACAAGCCTGTTAACGCACGTGGGCCTTTGAGCTGATCAACCGATGATGCCCCTGGCTGGAGAAGGATGACATCGAGGTTGCCATCCCGGTCGATGTCGACAAACCCACCGCCTGCGGGGGTGCTCTCAATAAAGTAGAGGCGCTTTCCACCAATCCCTGTGTCGGCGGTGAAGTTGATTCCTGCCTGCTTGGCGACATCTACAAAAAGGGATGACTTGTAATCGTTATATGAAGGCGCTGCTGAAGTCCCAGGTTTGCCTGATTTGGCACATCCTGGGATCAGCAAGCTCAGCGCAATGAGGGCGGGAAGCGGGTGGCGTATTCTCATCGCGATGCTCCGGAGTTCGTGTTCGTGGATGAGCGCATCGCTGACAGCTTCTGCATCAGCACCTGCCGGTTGTTCTCGAGTTTCTCGAGTTTCTTCCACGCCGCATCGATTTCTGGGTCACCGGGAGTCAGCTTGTCAGCGTGGTCCAGGTATACGCGGGCATTCATGGTGTTCCCGATGCTCAGACTGAACAGTCCGGTTTCTTTGAAGAGTGCTCCGTTTTTAGGGTCGACAGCACAGCGCTTCATCAGGCCGCGCATTTTGTCGTTGTCCTTGCGTAGGGCTTCAAATCGGCCTTGTGCAAGCTTGGCTTTGGCGGGTTGCTTTGCCTGTGTATAGGCATTCGCGAGTTCAAACTGGATGTCCATCTTGCGAGGCATTTTTTTCGCTGCATCCTCGAGAATCACGACGGCCTGTTTCGTATCGCGAATACGGAGATAGAGCTTTCCGAGATAAAGGCGGGGGAATAGTGCTTGGGGCTCAAGCTCTAGTGCACGTTTGAAGTGTGCGATGGCCTTTTGGGAGCCTTCCGGGGATGCATCTAGGCGGTAGGCGAGAATACCCTGATAAGTCGCTGCAAGGTGGCTATTTGGTGCTAGGCGCACAAAGCGGTCTATGTATACGCCAGCATCCGCATCCCGCTTACGCTCAAGGAGTGATTGGCAATATTTTTCTAGAAAGTCAGCATCTTCTGGTAGCAATTGGACCAGCTGCTCAAGTGCGGCAAGCTGCTTTTCTCCCATTCCACCTGAGCCAGCAAGTGATGCGACGACAGCAAGCGATGGAATATGTTTTGGGTTGCGCTTGAGTTCTTTTTCCGCTTCCTCGAAGGCTGCGAGCTCACTGCGAACGCTAAGAAATGCGATCGCCAATCGCCCGTGGCAGTCTGGAGTTTCAGGCGCACGCTCTACGACTTGTGACATGCATCGGATCGCATCCTCGAAGCGTTCGCGGCCAAAGTAATACTCACCCAAGAGAACCCATGCTTCGATGAGCTTTGGATCCGTACGAACCGCTTGCTCCCATTCGGCGGCAGCCATGTCGTAGTCACCTCGCTCAGCGAGGCGATTTCCCTGCGCGAAGAAGGACTGCGCTTTTGTGTTTCCCTTAAGTGAGAGAGGCGCAAGCCATAACACGATGGCGAGTCCGGAAAGCACAACAACAGCAATAAGCAACAACCTACGGCGCATGGAACTATCCTATCCCAAGCAAAACTGGGGTCCCATTTGGGACCCCAGCTGGAGCGGAAACCAAAACCAGATTAGCGACCCATTTGCTTTCGCATATCTTCCCGCATTGCAGGGTCGATTTTCTTTGGATCTGCTGGTGCTGCACCCGGCATGGTCATCTTCTTGGGTTCGAGCGCATCGGATGGCGTTTCCGCTTCCTTTGGTCCACACCCGGCAACCATTGCTAGTGCTGCAATGACAAATGTCATTGATAAAAGCTTCTTCATGATGTTCGAAGCCTATCGCAGACGTGGGCAGATGGCGTTGTTGTCATTAAAGTTAGCGCCTGGGAATGTAAAGTTGCCATCATCAGCCTTTACTGTCAAGTCGCCAGCGTTGCGTGCTGGGTTCAATTCCCACATGTTGCGGTCAAGAGGCAGAATCGTTTGCTTCCACTTCATCGCCTTGGCATGGCCATCTGCGAAAATCCAGTTAGCTGGCGTTCCAGAGTTTGCCGCTGCTGGGTTGCCGAAGTGCTGGTATGCACGGTTTTCGTTACATGTACCATCGACGAGGCCGTAGTACATTTTGACCGTAGGATCCCAGTGGTTGGCTTCGCCGATAAGGATCATGTCTGCAGGTGCAGTGATGGTCGCTTCCGAGAGAACGGTTGCATTCCATCCCCAGTCCGCAGGAACCCAGGATGTTGCGATTGCGTTCATGCCGTAACCGGATGGCATTCGTCCACCTGGAGCGTAAGCAGAGCCAGCTCCGTCACGGCGGCGGCCAGCAGGGTTGCTTGGACATGCGTAGACATCGATGTTCTTGACGTACGGGTAGATAGCGTTGCGCCAGTTGTAGTCAAAACCGATGAACGAACAACGTGGGTAGGACTCATCAAAGTCCTGCGAATACATCTTGAGTCCAAGACCAAGCTGCTTCATGTTGGACAGACAAGCGATTCCACGGGCACGCTCGCGTGCCTGTGCAAAAACAGGGAAGAGGATTGCAGCGAGAATGGCAATGATTGCGATGACGACGAGCAGCTCGATAAGGGTAAATGCGCTGCGATTGGATTGCTTTGAACGGATAGGTTTAGACAAAGAAGTACCTTTCATTCATTCCGGTGTTCGTTGAAACCGGGTAACCCGTTTTTAGTGAAAACCCTGCATTGGGTGATCACAACGAATTAGATATTATCCCACGCATTCGCAAGATTTGTTTTTCAAATCCATACTTTTGGGGTCACGAAACACGTAATTTACATCGGCCAAATAGCGGGTAATGCAAGGTGGCTGTCGGTAGGACAGCAATCAAGATGAATTGAATGTCGTGGATAAAATCATCATAATGTGTGCGGTAAGCCGACCGAAAAACAATGGCATCCGGTCAGGCGCCTGGTCGCTCCGGATTCGCCCAGTGTCCAGCTGAATCCACTCCGCGGACCACCATCCCTTTTTCATGCCATCCAAGGTACGCACGGACATCGGCAGCGCAATAACGTAGCGTGATACCGCAGCGTCGTCGGTCACTGGCATTTGCCTCGGAGCCATGCAGGAGCAAGTCTGAATGAAGGCTGAACTCTCCCGCCTGCAAGCAGTTATCGACAGGCGCACTGCCAAATGACAGCGGATCCGCAACCTTGAGATTCAACACATTATCTTCCGCTGCAACACTCGGTGTATGCATTAACGTTCCATGCACATGTGAGCGTGGAATGAAACGCATACACGCATTTTCAGCATTGGTATCGTCAATCGCCATCCAAACGGTAACCGTTTTACTCGGCGTCATCGGCCAATAGACGGCATCCTGGTGCCAATCCACAATCTTGCCATCGTTGGGAAGCTTACAGAAGAAGTGCGCGCCCCACGCGACTACATTTGGCCCAAGGATGTCCACAACGGCATCCACAATCGCCTTGTTATGCATCAGATCCCAGACCTCTGCAAAACGCCGATGGGCACCGTTAATAGAGTAACTGCTCCCACCATCCGCCAACGTCTGCGTTAGGACGCCATCGAAAAAGCTCCGCAGTGATGATGCATCTTCAGATGACAGGGCACGCAGCGCGCCCAGATAGCCTTCCGTGTTATAGAACTCCAGCTGCTCTTCAGTGAGAGAAATCGGATCTGTGGTAGATGCTGGGAAAAAACGCAGGTCACGGTCAATGTCTGCAAGGTCAACAGCATCGGGCACAAGCGCATTCGGGAGGATGTCCATACTCCATTATAGGGAACGATCCGTTGCCTGCTACCCAATCCCACCAAGGAAAAGCCACCAAAGACCAAAGCCGATCGCGAGCATGGATCAGCTCGCTAGGGCCCACGACTTCCATGGCCAAGTCCCCAGCGAAGGCCGCTACGCCAAGCATCCCGGCCGCGTAACGCCGCACTCTGTGCAACGGCCGCAAGGCGGTCTTGCCCATCAACACATGCCGAAACCAGAACCGTAAACCACCAACCATCAGAGAGATTGTCGTCCAGGACGAATACCACCATGCAACGCCAATGCGGATTTTAGCGGATAGGCACTCCTGCAAAAGTAAGTGCTGCAATGCCATTTTTCCCACGCAGAAGGCGTTGCTGCGACCAGGAAGCGCTGTCCAAGTAAGTGATTTCTTTTCCTGCCGGTGTACTTAGTGAAAGGTGTAGCGTGTTGCCTTTTGATGTACCGCGTGTTACCGCCCCGCGTTTACCATCGATCAAAAACTCGCTCCGTAGGCTGTCAGACCAAACGACGGGTTGATCAAAAGTCAGGATTAGTGCTGATTTCTCACGGACCGCTGACACTAAACGCGGAGCACTTACAGATACATTTGATTGGATGCCGTAGGTGTGCTGTTCCACTAGCGGGTAAATGAGATTGGCCATGACTGCGTAGCCATCTGCAGGGAAATGGCATCCACCCGGTGGGTCAATACCAAGCGTCGACATGATCGCCACGCCGTCAAGGGAATCCGGGATGCTGCGCTGCACATCACGCAAAACGTTGTCAGAGCCGTCAAAGCCCATCGCACAGGATTTTGGCCAAATCTGGAACATATAGGTCATTCGGCTGTTCGGATAGTCCATCGCCCAAGCATGGCTAAGACTGACAAACAGCGAACGATAGGTCTCGTGGCCAAAGCCACCGGATGGACCATCCGCGCCTTGGTCATTTTCACCCTGATGCCAGAAGATCGCGCGGATACCGTGTTGTAATCCAGCTCCAGCGACGCGCCCCAGCAGGCGTCCATAGAGAGTGGTCGCATCTGTTGGGTTGCTTGCCACGCGTTGATGCTGATCGATACGGGTTCCGCCCACGGCTCCATTGATGATACACACCGGGACGTTGTGCTTTGTGACCAGCTTTTTGGCCAGCTCCATGCCCCAGTAACCAATTTCACCAGACTGGCCATCGGTGTTGCGATAGCGAGCCTCTACAAACTTGTCCGTAAAGGTCTGAATCCACGGACTGGTAAAAGCGGGTGTTGTCTGACCGAAGTCCGTTGCGACCGCATTCGATTGCCCCATGATGATGAAGGCATCCCCACATTGGACATCCGAAGCCGATGCGAGAACCGCTGTCTTACCCTTGGTTGTTGATACCAGCTGAAGCGAATACAGAGTCAGGCGGGCGGGCAAGTCCATTTGAACGGTGAATGTGCCCTTTGCATCGGCGTTGGCCTTGATTGCCCGGATCCAACCATCCTTGGCGGCGGCACGTAGCTCAACGGTTGCTCCTGCGCGTGTCGAACCTGTAACCGCTACCCGGCCAGTCTTACCCATCCCGCGGCTAATGAACATGCCACTGCGCAGCTGTTCCACTTTCATCGGCGGAGCGTCGGTCCAAGGCTCGTTGCTCGGAGGGGAGACTCGAATCACAACATTTCGGCTGACAACATCTCCACCATTATCGACATCTACGCGTACGGAAACATTGCCAGCCTTGAAACCACGATCAAGTCGGAGGATGTTCCCCGATGCCTCATAGGCGACGCCCGGACCCGAGACATGCCACTGATAGTGCATTGGTCCTTTGCCTTGCACATCTGCGCGGATGTAGGCGGGCGCCCGGCCATCCCACGACGATGGGGCAGCGAGCGTAACGGAAGGATTAGCGATCGTGTTTCGGATGCTCAGCGGGATGTCCTGAATACGCTCACCGCTACTGCTGATAGTACGCAAGCGGAGCGTCATTTGGGTGTCCGCTGCGATTCTCGGCGCTGTGAACGAGATTCGCTCCTGGTCGGTTGCGATGCGTTGCGCCTTCCCACCGGATACCAGCTCCCAATAGGCTTTGTCTGCATTTCCCAGCTCTGCGGCAAACTGGACTGTAGCACCTTCATCGATAGACCTTGAGGTAGTAGAAACTGCTGGGGCACTATCGCTTCGGACAAGCCTGCCGGTGAGACGAGGCGATGTCCCTTGCGTATCGGCATCCAGCGCTACCCATTCTGCGGTGCGCGGTACATTCGAAATCCGTACTTCATCGATGTCGCCATCAAAGTCATAATTGCCATACCAACCTCCAAGCCACAGCCGTGACCCGTCGGCAATGGCCAGTGGGGCCCCTTTGCCAGTATTGGTTCCTTCGAGACGTCCATCGATGTAAAGACGTGTCACCCCTTTTGTATACACATGGGAAACATGCATCCACTCACCCAGCGGAGCCTTGGATGAGCTCTTTACACCGGCATCGGAGAAGTAGCAATCCATGTTGATGTGCGCTGGGCTGCGGAACTGCATCACGACTTTGCCCTGCGCTGCTTCCTTGCCCCAGCCGACGATTGTTGTGTTGGGCTTGCGTACTCGTACCCAGGCGCTTGTGGTGGATGACTGGCTCCCGACGGGAAGTGCCTTGCCCGGCTGCAATTCTCCCGCGAATCCACTGCCTTGGCGCAGCCGTGCTGCAGGGCCGATCGCACCGCGGGTTGTTGTCGCACCCTCACCACGAAGTGTCAGCGTGTTGACTTCATCGAATGCCCGGTCCCCAAGATGAAGAACGCTTGAAAAACCATTTGATGCATCGAAGACGCTGTTAGCGGATTGACTGTTTTTGCGTGACTTACCCCATTTGACCGTGATGGACTGGCGGTCATCCCCGCGGATGAGAGGAACACGCACCCAAATGGTGGCTCGCTTCGCTTGTGGATTCCATTCTTCAATGCTGGCTGGTAACTGCACATTGGCATTGTTTTCAAAGGTGATATCGCTGCCATCAGGGTTTGCTTCTCCCCAAGGGAACTGGTCCCCATCGAAGCGGACAAGGAGAGGATAGTCTTGAACAACCTGACCCGCAGGCAAGGGAAACCCAGCTTGCGTGGTTGTCAGGGTTATCCGCCCCACGTGCGTATCAGGTGTCGGAGTCACAATGGTTGCCCGAGTCGGGTTCGCAAAGTGTGCGACAACGGCGATGAGCAAAGCGGATTTGAGACCAGGGTTCATGCGTTAGGACGTTACGCAAGCAAAGGTCGATTCCCTGCGTATGGGTTGGTAATTATTGGCGAATGATGTTGATGAGACCGACTAAAAGAGCGATTCCGGCTGCGACGATTGCGAGTCGGAGGAGGATGCTCCTTCTAATCATCACGGTAAGCCCAGACTGACGCAGCGTCAAAACGGATTCCGCCATTTGGTAATCGATGCCGCACACACGGCACATATCACTAGATGACATCCCAGGACGAAGAATCCCGGCACACAAATTACCGCAGAGCTTGCATGTCACGATGCGGGCTACAAAGTGCCGGCCGCATTCACAGGCATACTGAACCGTAGATTCGGTTGTTGCGAGCTTGATTGCCTTTCCACAAATGCAATCACTGTGAATGACCATGACTCCTGAATGATACTGGTAAACCGCTAAATAAACGCAAACGGGAGGTGTTTATTGCGTTACGCGACTGTCATTATCTTCCGGCCAAGTCGTCTAGAGTGATTAATCAACGCAGTAGGGTTACATCGATCGATTAATGTGCCTCCAATAAATGTCGATGTCATCGCTTGCTGACAATTTGAGCATCATTCGCAGGGCAAAGACGCTATCGGGGATTCCTGCTCAGCGACATCGCCATGGGGCACGTGCAGCCGGCTCTGATTGGATTCGGGTTAAACGCTCATAGGAGGCGTACCTAGCGTGTTGTTGTCATCGTTTGGCGAATAACCGGAAAAAATTCCAATATCCGCTGGAATCGAACAGCCTGTTTCCGGCAGGAAATCCATCCTTCGTGCCACAATAAGAAACTATGGATAATGCACGCTTCGGCAAGGCTTTTTTCGTGTCGCTGGCATCTCTTGCGATTGCTGGCGTTGCGCTGTTACCGGCGCAATCAACACCTCAAGGTAAGGTTCCAAATGCGAAGGGACCGGACTTCAATAAAGATATCCAGCCATTGCTGCGAGAGAAGTGTATGCCTTGCCATGGCGATGTCCAGGCGGCTGGTGGACTGAAGCTCACCCAGCTCAAACTGGCGATGACCGGCGGGAACAGTGGCTCCCGTGGTCTGGTCCCACACGACCCCAACGCAAGTACTGTTATTCAGCGCGTGTCGACGACAAATGTTGACTTGGTGATGCCACCGAATCGCAGTGGTAAGACGCCTCTGACGGGTGCACAGGTTGCGATGCTTCGTAGCTGGGTGCAGTCGGGGCCATCGTGGCCGGATGCCGGTGCTGACACACCCGCTGGAGATACCCATTGGTCGCTGCAACCGCTCCGTAAGCCTGCAGTTCCAGCTGGCAAGGCGCCACATGTTCTTGACCGTTTCCTCGATGCAAAGTTATCTGCAAAGGGGCTTGCGATGGGGCCGGTGACGGATCGACCAACCCTTATCCGACGCGTGACGTTTGACCTGATTGGTCTGCCTCCAACAGATGCTGAAATCAAAGCATTTGTGGGTGACAAAAAGCCTGGAGCCTACGAGCGTGTCGTTGATCGCTTACTAGCAAGCCCTCGGTATGGCGAGCGCTGGGCGCGCCACTGGCTAGATACCATCCACTACGCGGATTCCCACGGTGCTGAGCATGACATGGGCCGAAAGTACGCATGGCCATTCCGGGACTATGTCATTGACACATTCAACAAAGATGTCTCCTATTCGCGGTTTGTCCGCGAGCAGCTCGCAGCTGATGTGCTGTTCCCAAACCGCCCAGACCTAACGCCAGCGATGGGGTATCTCAGCGCTGGTAACTTCGATCTCAGTGCCTACTACACCGCTCCAATCCCATTTGAGATTCTGGACCGGGATGACATGGTCAATCAGGCGATGTCAACATTTGTGAGTACTACTGCCAATTGCGCACGGTGCCACGACCATAAGTTCGACCCTATTCCTACGACCGACTACTGGTCGCTGCAGGCAGTATTTGCGGGTGTGATTAAGGGTGATGTCACATACGAAGATCGCCCCGGACTTGCTGAGCAGCGGACAAAGTGGACAAAGCTCAAGGAAGTTGCCGACAGCAAGGATGCGAACAAAATCCTAGCAGCAGAGCACAAACCTGTTGTTGAGACATTCGTCTCGGCGCTCAAGAGCTTTGGTGGCTGGAAGCCTCTGGTCGTACAGAAGGCAGCTGGTGTTGGCGGTGCAACGCTCACGTTCATCCCCGATGGGACCATTTCCGCAGGTGGCAAGCTGCCACTCAAGGATACGTACACGATTGTTGGAGCTTCCGGCGCCGGGCGCGTGGCAGCAATCCGCATCGATGCACTGACATCCAGTGATCTTCCAAAGGGTGGGCCAGGGCGTTCAAACAATGGAAGCTTCCTCCTAACCGAGGTTTCTGTCGATGTTATTCGTGCAAGTGGAAAGCGTGAGAAGACCAAAATTGTTCGGACAAGCGCTGATCACAGTCAAAAGAACGGGGATGCTCCGCGTGCTGCCGATGGGTTGACGAGCACCGGATGGGGCATCAGTCCTGAGTTTGGCAAAGATCACCATATTGTCTTTGCCTTCGATGAGCCGATTGTACTAGGGGCAAACGACAAGCTCGAGGTAGTCGTTGACCAAAACGATGGTGGAAGCCATCTGTTGGGTAAATTCCGTGTCAGCACTGCGGATGGCCCGAGCGCAATCTTGTGTGCAATCCCGCCAAGCGTCTCAGGTGTGCTGAAATCGGAGTTCCTCGATAAGACCGCTGAGACTGAGCTCGCAACCTTTGCAATTCGCGAGACAGCTGCTGCTGGACTGGCATCCCTGCCGGCCCAGAAGCGCGTTTACGTCGCTGCAAGGTCTGCAGATGTTGCGGATGTTGGATTCAGAACCATCGAAAAGCCACGTGAAATCCGTGTCCTTGAGCGTGGGGAATTGAGCCGACCTAAGCAGGTTGTAGGGCCAGGAGCATTATCTGTGCTCCCACAGCTTAGCGATTACTTCAAGCGGCGGGACATGTCCAAGGAAAGCCAGCGACGTGCAGCGCTTGCCGAGTGGTTTGTTGACCGCCGTAACCCACTGACTTGGCGAAGCATTGTCAACCGTGTTTGGCACTATCACTTCGGTAAGGGCATTGTGGATACTCCGGGTGACTTTGGCCGGATGGGCGGAGCGCCCAGCCATCCCGAGCTGCTCGATTATCTGGCAGTCTGGTTCCGCGATGATGCAAACGGTTCGTTCAAAAAGCTTCACCGCTTGATGGTAACAAGCCGTGCATATCAACAGACATCGGTAAACCGTCCTGATGCTGCCAAAATCGACTCGGATAACCGGTTGCTTTGGAAGGCAAACCGCCTTCGCTTGGATGCTGATCAGTACCGTGATGCTGCATTGCAGACGGCGGGACGTATTGACTTCAAGATGGGCGGACCGGGCATCAACCACTTCAAAATGGGACCGGGGCCACAGATGACTCCAGCCCTCGACTATGCCGCATACGATTGGGAAAGCCCGGAAGCAAATCGCCGCTCGGTTTACCGAACAGTTTGGCGTGCAATCCCAGATCCATTCATGGACTCCATGGACTTCCCTGACCTTGCATTGCTGTCGCCAACCCGTGGAACCAGCGTGTCGGCTCTTCAGGCCTTGACGCTCTATAACAACAACTTTGTCCTCTCTTGTGCACGGGCACTTGCAAAGCGTGTATCCGATGAGGGCGGGCTTGTACCACAGCAGGTTGAGCGAGCAGCCGAGCTGTCCTGGGGCCGACATCTAACAAAAGCCGAGCGTAAAGTCCTGTTTGACATGGCGCATGAACATGGCCTTGAGGCTACGTGTCGAGTTATTTTGAATGCCAATGCATTCCTGTTTATTGATTAGTACGTTGATGACCAGCCCGAGTGGCTGGTCGCTTGTAGTGGGTCATGGACCCGATCTGAGGTGAGCTTGATGGACAATAATCACTGGGGTTTTCCAACGAACCGGCGTGAGTTTCTGACCGGAATCGGTGGCGGATTCGCTGGCCTCGCTCTGACGAGTATGCTTGCCGATGAAGGCATTGCGATGCCATCCGCTGGGCAAGGGTCTCTTCGGATTCAGCACCATCCGCCAAAAGTCAAGCGTGTCATTCAGCTGTTCATGAATGGTGGCGCGAGCCCGATGGATTTGTATGACTACAAGCCTGCGTTGATCAAGTATCACGGGCAAAAGCTCCCGGCGCATATTCGCCCGGAAGGCTCGCCGAATGAGCCAGGTCTGTGTCTTAAGAGTCCGTTTACCTTCAAGCAATATGGGCAATCAGGCCGCTGGGTCAGCGATCAGTTTCCTGAGCAGGCGAAGCTTGTCGATGAGATGGCGTTCTTTATGGCGATGGCCAGTAAGTCGAACGTCCACGGACCAGCATCGTACATGATGAACACTGGCTTTATTTTGCCGGGATTCCCATGTATGGGAGCATGGATTTCCTATGCGATCGGCAGCTTGCGTGACAACTTGCCAACATTCGTTGTCCTTCCTGATAATCGTGGACTCCCATACAATCAGAGAGGAAACTTCAGCAGCGGGTTCCTGCCAGTCGTTCACCAGGGAACCATGATCAACGGTACTGGGCCGGGTGCTGTGTCGGACCTTTTTGCTGGCGACAAATACAAGTTTGCCAACCGTGAGACCGATAAGGCTGGCCTCGATGCGCTGACAAAGCTGAACAAAGCACATGCAGCACAACATCAGGGTGACTCTCGTCTGGATGCTCGTATCGCGAGCTATGAGCTTGCAGCGCGCATGCAGCTAAGTGCTCCTGAGGCATTTGACCTCTCACGCGAGTCGCAGGCCGTCAAGGATTCCTATGGAATCGGGACGCCACACACGGATGACTTCGGTAAGCGGTGTCTGCTTGCGGCGCGCCTCGCCGAGCGTGGAGTCCGCTTCACGCAGGTGTGGAGTGGCCCTCAGGGAGCTGTCAACAACTGGGACAACCACGGAAACATTCGCACTGAGCTTCCTCCGATGGCGGCAAGTATTGACAAGCCTATTTCAGCCCTGTTGCGTGACCTCAAGGCGCGTGGTCTGGACAAGGACACATTGGTCATCTGGTCCACTGAGTTTGGGCGCACACCGTTTGCACAGGGTGGCGAGGGCCGCGACCATAATGGTGGTACGTTCGTTAGCTGGATCTGGGGTGCCGGTGTCAAGCCCGGCGTCGCTTACGGTCAGAGCGATGAGCTTGCATTCAAGACTGCTGAAAACACGACCTACTCGTACGACTTCCATGCGACGATTCTGCACCTGCTGGGTATCGACCACACCAAATTGACATGGCGTCAGAATGGCGTGGATCGCCGCCTCACGGATGTCCATGGCCATGTGGTCAAGGAAGTGCTCGCGTAGCTGCTAGCTGCTGTTGGATGTACAAAGCCCTCCGGATTCCGGAGGGCTTTTTCTCTACCATGCGCCGCGTAAATCCCTAAGAGAGCAACAGTCAGAGGTCGGAGCATCCGACTCATAGATGTCAGTAAGATTACGGTTCGCTCTTTGGTGTTAGCAAATCGTAGAGGATGTCACCATTGTTAGTTGAACGGATTGGGAGTTTGTCACAGGTAGGGACACACGAACCAAATACCGATCGCTCAGCACCGTCGGCATTGGACGTTGCGAAGGTGGAGCATAAACTCACTGCCCAAAGTGGTCAGTTTGGGCGGGCATTCAAGCCATCGCAAGCAACTTTTGGGGGAAGTTCCTACAGACATCTACAGTTCGATGGGGATTAGGCAATAAGCTCCACAAGGGGTCCAGCATGAGACAAACCGTTTTGTTTCAGCTCAAGATCTTCGTTGCCGTAATACTTGATCGGGTTGCCCTGTGCATTAAGGATGGTGGTCCACCAGTCACCGATTGTGCGACAACCCGCATCGCCGTACGTAGGGTAACAAATGTAACGACCAGGAAACTTGAGCTTACCGCTGCAGCCACCGACAATGACATATGGCCATTCCAAGCAGTCGCCATGGTGTTTGTTTGAAGAGTCGCTGAGGTAGATGATCATCGTATTGTCCAGCATATTGCCATTACCCTCAGGAACAGCCTTCAACTTTCTTGCAATACTTGCAATCAATTCCATGTGATGCTTTTGAATGATTTCCCGGCATTGAGCTTGGTCTCGTCCGTTATCACCTTCATCGTGGCCAATTCCGTGTATGTTTCGCGCTAACCCAAGGGCCTTGTAGATCGTGTTTGCATTGTCCAAACGGATTGTGACGCAGTTGGTGAGGCCGGCAATCAAAGCCGCTGCTGCTAAGTCACAGTGGGCTTCTTGACGAACTTCCTCTATCGCTGACGTAAACTTGTCAGTCAGCTTTGGTGCGTTGCCCTTCAGATTATCTTTCATCCCGACGAGCTTACTATGACGTGTCTGGAGCTCCTCAAAAGCATTGAGATATGCATCCATCTTCATCTTTTCCGCTGATGGAATGGACCGTTCAACTTTCTTGATGTCATCGACCATAAAGTCTAAAAGGTTTTTCTGAAGCTTGAAGCGTCTTTCTCCATCTTTAGATGCAGAGACGGCCGATCCAAAAAGCTGATCAAAGGCTACATCCGGGCTGCCCTGAAACGGAAGTTCTTTTCCGGGGCCGACTGCCGAGATTCCGGGATACATGACTCCACCGTAGTTGTTGGATCCCCAATCTCCTCGGACGGCCAATGCCACGTGATTGAAAGGGGCTGGATGTAACTTGGCTAGTTCCGCATCAGCTGTGGCACGCAATGGATTACCTGGATTGACTTCACTGCCAACCATGTACACGCCCATCATGCCAAAATGACTTGTATGGCCACCGCGGCACATCTTCCCAGAGAGGCCCTGCACGATGGACACTTGGTCCTGGAAAGGTCTAAGTGGCGCCATGGATGATGGCAACGTAGCGTTTACGAGTGAGGCATTAATCGGTTTACTACCGTTGGCCTTGAATTCGTTCGGGGTGATTCCCGATGGCCATATGCCACTGTCCTTAACAACAAAGACAAAACGACTTGGCATGGCACCGCTGTTTCCCTCGGCATGTGCTTCTATCTGGGACAAAAGTGGAGCCAGGAGAAAGCTACCGGCACCCAGTGACATGCCTTTAAGAATGCTGCGACGTGAATGTGTCATGATTTGTATCCTAACCTTTTGTCAGTGTCTTCCGGTAAAGGAATGAGTCGGATGTCAGTAATGAGATTAAAAGCGCCTTGAAGCTTCCGCCACTGTCCAGATACGCTTTATCAGCGGCCATCAGAGTCATTGAATCTGAGAGCATTTCATTGCGACCCATGTAATAGCGAAACACGTGGCGAATGATAGATTGTCTGACCTTATTCGACCTAGCCAGCTTTTCTATAAGTTCCAAGGCATCCTTGACGTTCCCATCGATACCTGCTTCGCCCGTTCCCGCTAAAACACCACGAGAGTTAACAGGCTTGACAGGGAAGGTGCCGTTTACCTTAGGCAGCTTGTCAAGTGCCTCTGTGGTGCGGTACCGACCAAAGTCATCAAACACCTCAAAGGTGTATCCGATTGGGTTCATCTGTACATGACAACGCCAGCACGCTTTCGCCTCTGTAACGGATAGTCTCTCTCTCAAGGTTTTTTGATGATCCTGCGGAATGGTGGCATCCACAGTGATTGGTACATCCAGAACGACGCCGGCTAGCAAGCGTTGCCTAATCCATTTGCCGCGACGAATAGGATCTGAAATGTCATTGAGCGAGTGCGAGATCAGCCAAGCGGGATGCGTAAGCATTCCGGCCCGGTTTGGCCTTTTGTATGGTTGCGGTAGAAGGAAATTCTGCTCACCATCCTTGAGGTCATAAGCCATGGGATATTTCTCGTAGATGATATGCATACCTTGGCTGACCGCCTGAAATGACTTGCCTTCATCTGGATGGCCAATTCGACCTTCCGTCGGAATCTCTTTCCCCATATTCTTTATCGCAGTAGCACTGCCATTAAAGCCTCGGTCAAAAGGGTGCAAATAGTACTTAGTATTGAGTTCTTTCCAATCCTTAAGGTCCAGACGTTTCAGGAGGTCCTGTGACTTTTCTTTAGTCAGCTGACCTTTGTCGATCATCTCTTTGTTCTGTTCATAAAAAGTATAAACAGTGTTTCGGAAGGTCTGTCGGTTGAGGATAAAGTACTCATCAGATGTCAACAGCTGTCTGAAAACATCTTTATCCTTTGTGAGAATATTCAACACAAAAAGATCAGCATCTCGCTCGTAGATAACAGGGTAGTCTTCACCGTAATACCGGAACCCACCTGAGCGTGCTTCATCCTTAAAGATGATATGTGCCTGGTTGTATCCGAAGAACTCCTGGAAAAATCGCAGGATTCTTGGCTTCTCCAGGGAATCATCATCAAGCATCCGAGAGATCTGTGTACGGACATCCTCTTTGGTTTTTAGCTTTCCAGCTTCCGCGGCCTGAAGGAGAATGCGGTCCGGGCGTTGATCGGTTAGGGCATAGGAAATGGCGAAGGCGAGTTCGGTGGATGACAGCATCCGGCGACCAGCTGCATCCAATTCGCCGAGGCCGATTTCAACTCTATAGACCGATTCGGGATGCATCATGATCGCCATCAGCATCACTCTCAAGGCTTCAGAATTTCCACCATCTTTTGCAGACGAGCTGAAGAGACCGGCGTATTTTGTCAACTCATCTTTCGTGGGATCACGAAAAACAACCTTTTTGAAATGTTGCGACGCGGCAGCTTCTAGTTGGTCTTGATTTGGTGCACTAGGTTGCGACGCAATGTCCCTATAGAGCCGTTCGTTTTGTATAAGCTGATCTGCACAATAGCCGGCATTCGCGAGGAGGACATCAACAACGGCTGAATCGGCGAATAACAAGTTGGCATACTCTTTGATGCCCTTCCTGTCTTCTACAAGGAAAGGTTGCCTGATACTTCTAGCATCGCCGCCATAGTTGGACTTAATGTTGTCAAACACATTTGGACTGGTTCTCCATAACCGTGCGGGAGAAAATGGCTTCGTCTTTATCTCGCCGCTGAACAGTTTGTCATGGCTCACTAAATTGCCATAGTCGGGATGTTCAAGCTTTTGATAGAGGCTTGCTGCATTGCCTGATTTGTTCAGTTCAGCATTAATCCAGTCAATGACCTTGCTGACATCAGTAACCAAAGGTTGCTTTTCCTTGGATGGAGGCATTTCAGACAAAACCAGCTGCTTGAGGACCAAATTCCAAAGGTCCATATCCTTGCCTAAGGCTAGGTTTCGGCTAATGTCATGCAGTGTGATGCCGCCTTTGGAGACCGTTGGGCCATGACATGGAATGCAATACTTGGTTAGAAACGGAACAACTGCCGTGGTGAATGTTGTGGTTGCTACAGGTTTTTTAGTCGCTTTCTGTTGGACTTTCGCGACTTGCGATGCGGATGCATCCGGACACACTATTGCAAGGGTTGCAATTGGCGTTAACGTTGCTACCATCGCCACAATAGGCCCGACGTGTTTCATACTTACACCCTGTAACACGAAATTTTTCCCATCGGAGGAGCCTGTAATTATGGGAGTGTTCGATTCTAACATACCCACCAGTAGCTTGCTTTTCCATGGGAGGTGCTCCTCTCGGCCTTACTTGTCTATGCTGATATCTCGACTACTTTGAACATCAACACTCAGTCGAACACCGAGAGAAAAGAAGAGGCACTGGGGTGACCCAAACCCCTTCAAACCGGAAGGCTTCAGTTAGGGATGTGACAGAAGCTGCGTAATGTTTCTGTCTTCGCTCTGATTTCCAATTTGAAATGGTCAAGACGTGGTCTGCCTATCTATGTTTAGCTGACTCTATGGCTTTGACAGACTTCATGAATCTGCTCATTGCCAAAGTGAGTATTCCTCAACTTTACTCCTGGTTAGGCAACTAGTGTTTGCTGGGAGATATTTTTAGTGACGAGACAAGCAAGCAATGTGGCTGGAATCGCCGGTGGTAATGTGCTTCGCCCGGTGGAAAGCATAAGGGGAAACTATGTGTGGAGATGAGTTTGATGGATAGTTGCTGTAGTGCTACAATCGACCGACAAGATTTATAGGTCAAACGAAACTACCGGTATGGTTACGAGGCGAAGTTAATCTTCGTTGATGTGTTCTTCCCATCGGGAGCTTGCGTCATCCGCGAACATATCCATGCCCGATAGAATTCGATAGCCGATAATCCATGCGTGTTCCAGTGTGCCGGCGCTTCCTCTACTCTGCTCCGTTGTTGCGGTGTGCCTTCTGGAATCAAATGTTACAGGATGACAGGAATGAAAAGGGCGGCCTTACTCATTCCGTTAGTCAACAGTAGAGTTAGGTAGGATCACTCCGGTAGGAACCGGGATTATTCGCCGAAGATAGCACGAACAAGATAACGGAATCAGGTGTCCAGACCTTATGAAACGTCCATTCCTTACACGCATCCTACCCAATCGCCTAAAAAGAGCGCTCTACTACCGTTGGTATCGCACCCGGCATTCCGATTTTCCTGGCCTCTTTGACAATGTCTCCTTGGATCTTGCTCCTAAGGTAGCGATGCACGGCTTGGTGATGGGGGATGCAATCTCGGGAAGTCTCGCATTCCTTGGTTTCTACGAGTTGGATTTATCCGCGAAAATCGTCGAGATGGCTGGGAAAGCGACGACATTTGTCGATGTTGGAGCCAATATGGGCTATTTTTCTCTGCTGTGGGCTGCCACCAACCCCAAAGGGCGTGTTTTGGCCTTCGAAGTGTCCCCACGGAACATAACACTTCTGCAAAACAACATCGATCGGAATAACCTCACGGATCAAGTCACAGTTATTCCAAAGGCCGCGGGTCACCATCAGGGCACGATCAAATTCGATGTCGGCCCATCGGAGCAGACTGGCTGGGGTGGTATCACCTCGACAACCTCTGCGACAACGATGGAGGTCCCGATGGTGCGCCTGGATGAGGAATTGCCGGACATTGAGATTGATGTTTTGAAGATTGATGTCGAAGGTGCTGACACGTGGGTGCTGTTCGGATGTGAGAAGCTGTTGCGAGAGAAACGCATCCGCACCATCTTTTTTGAACAAAACATTGGCCGTATGAAGGTGCTGGGTATTTCCGCGAACGAAGCCGTTGATTTCCTCCAGTCACTAGACTACGTCTGTGTGCCGTTTGGGGCAGGCGAGAGTGAGTGGATTGCCTACCCGAAAAGCTGATAGGTGCCCTGGGGCGACCTTTCACGAACCGATTGTGTGATACGTACCAGTAATCGGGAAACTCGTCTTTAGAGATTCAAGGACCAGGTGTTACATCTATATGTAGCCAACTGACCTGCTATGCTTCCCATCACACATTCTCCACAGTTGTGGTAAGTGTTGTGGTAAGCCCACCACTCACGAACAAAGCCCCTCATCTGAGGGGCTTTGTTATCCTAAAATGCTTAAGCCGACGATCCAGATCGAACGGACGACCTGCTTACACTAAGGTTATTAGGACGTTTTTGAAGGTCGGAATTTTGCCGATTTGGCCTTTGGGAACGGGTGAACAGCATGCATTCAAGCCTGTTTTGTACACGGACAACTTGCGAATTGGTGTCAAACTGGTGTCAGGGGATGGTCAGTGCGATGAGCTTGCGTTCAAGACCGCTGATAACACGACGTATTCGTACGACTTCCATGCAACGATTCTGCACCTGCTCGGTATTGACCATACAAAACGGACATGGCGTCAGAATGATGTGGACCGCCGCTTGACAGATGTCCACGGACACGTGGTCAAGGAAGTGCTCGCGTAGTTTGATGTTGGTTTAGTGGTAAATGCCATCTGGATTCCGGAGGGCTTTTTCTATGCCCTCAGCATCTCAAAAAACACGAATTTCAGTATTGAGTGTTCCAAAAAGCCTAGTTTTCAATGTCGGTAAGAGTACGGTATTCCGTCTTTGGTGTTAGCACATCAGATGCGATGCGGTTATGGTTAAGTCCAATGAACGACATCTTAGCATTTGGCACAACGGCTCATCTTGGCGTGAAAGATAGCATCAACTTTACACCTCGGTCAGCGGAATACACCATTTTTCCAGAAGAAGTCGATGGAAAGTTGATTGTTCCCAATGCCACACAAAAGCTGGTGGTAATCAGGATCAATCTCCAGTATCCAGAAGAAGCTAGGATTGAATTACGTCCAGCGGATGTTCGCGTAACTGCAAGTGATTTGGCCGGCAAGAAATATGATGGCCAATTGCAGCTCTATTCTCAGTCGGGAAAGCCTGTGACAAGTGCGGTTTTGCGCTCGGGTCAACAAGTGGCTGCCATTTGCGTCATTCTCATTCCTTCATCGTCCATCATAAAACAGCTGGACGTCTTTGCACTGGACCGAAGGTTAACGGCAACATATTCGGGTGATGGTATTCAGCCATTACCGATCGCAATGCGTGATGCCGGATCAGGCAACAAATTGAATCCATTTACGGTACGGGATGCAACATTTGGTCAAGTGGTTTGTATTGGTTCGGCGACGGTAGCAGTAAAACGACGTGTGGCAAACCTGTTGGCAAAGCCAACATCGGCTACTGGCATTGAAATCGAAATTAGCAATCCGAATAGGACAGCTCTCGAGATATCTGCAGCATCGTTCAACGTGATGGTGGGCAAAGGCTCTCAGCAACAGGACTGCTTGCTTGAGTGGGTTGGAAAGAATGCAGCAGCAGAATCTATAGTGCTCGCACCGATGCGCTCTGTGACTGGCAAAGTCATTGTTCCTGACCAAAAGCCGGATCCTGGAACGTACATCTCAATAACGGATACCACTACCCGGCGCGGTCTTCGGATTATGTTGTAAGGTATGTTCTCGCTTTGCCGAGATGCCTGGTGTCCAGGCTAACGTCATCCGCCCAAGTCAACGGGTCAGGCGTGCCTCAAGAATCCCATAACGCCACCGTTTGGCGACGATTTTGGCTTCGCCGGCAAAAACATCCTTACTGTTACAAATACCAGATTAACTGTTTTTCCCTTGATTAAGTAAACGAAAGCAAGTACTTGTGCTGATATTACTTTGATTAGTCATTTAGTCAGAAGAAAGAAATCCTTTATGAAGTCTGTCGTTTCTACCTGTTTGGCCATCGCAGCGCTTTTCGTTGTTGCTTTACCGTCATCCGCACAGCTTGCCCAGAGCCCAATCAACATTTCCAAAGAAGCAACGGTGAAGGCCAACCTGCCAAAGTTGTCCTTCTCCTACACCCAGAAAGCTAATCTAACCGTTAAGAATACGGGTGCACCAGACATTGAAGCGACTATAAAGGCATTGGTGCTCCCGGGTGCTGGTTCTGTGACGGTTAGCGGAACCACGTATAACCTGTTGCAATTTCACTTTCATACGCCATCTGAGCATGCAGTCGATGGTGAAGAGACGCCAATGGAAGTGCACTTTGTTCATGCCGACAATGATGGCAACCTCCTCGTGGTCGGGCGCCGGATTGAATTCGGCGAGAAGAACGAAGTCCTTGCTCCAATCTTTTCAAAACTGCCGACAATTGCGTCTCCACTTATGCTGAACAAAGTCAACATCAAGGACCTCATCCCTGAGACCACCACTTCGTACCGCTATGCTGGCTCGTTAACTACAGATCCATACACCGAAGGCGTCAAGTGGGTTGTGTTGTCGGAACCGATGACATTCTCCAGCAAGCAGGTTGCTGCCTTTCAGCGCTTGTTTCCGTTGAACAACTCCCGCGAGCTGCAGCCATTGAATGGCCGCTGTATTCTTTCAGATGTCCGCAAGGCAAAGAAAGACTAGTCTCTGACCGTTTATAGGTCCCAAATCTAAAAAACAGCCCCAGCGATTGGGGCTGTTTTTTCTTTGCTGGGCAGTTGAAACACCGATCCGATGGTCTTTATTCGTTGCGACCTTGCATTCGTTACAAGAAAAAATGTTTCATGCGGTGTTACGCAAAAGCATCGTTAGGGATTGCTCTTCCAGAATGCATCCATCGTTCGGCGCAGGTGAAGCGGTGATTATCGAAGGTATATACGACTCAGGCGAATATAAATAACAACACGCTTTCTGCACCGACACAGATTCATTATCCAACCTCCCGCGCCCGAACCCATTCATCGACGAATCTAACTCAGCCCCAGATTAGCCTTGCAATGTAATAATGGAGAAGGCTGACGCATGATTCGAGGCAAGAACTTAAACATCACGAATCAGGTCGAGCTGGCAAAAGCCGAAGAGCGCCTTAGCAAACTACGAGCAAAACAGTTCTTCGATACGGGCGACATCGAGAAGGTTGATGTCGGCACATTCGCAGGTTTGGCGTCTATACACCGATACTTGTTCTCGGATGTCTACGCTTTCGCTGGCAATATCCGTGATGTGAACATCGCCAAGGGCAACTTTCGCTTTACGCCGTTGACGTATCTGGAAGCATCCCTCAAGCATATAGATGCGATGCCCCAAAGTACCTTTGATGAAATCATCGAGAAGTATGTCGAAATGAACGTGGCTCATCCTTTTCGCGAGGGAAATGGACGTGCAACCCGAATCTGGCTTGACTTGATGCTAAAGCGCGGGCTTCACCTTGTCGTGGATTGGAACCAGGTTGATAAAGAAGATAACCTCTCGGCGATGCAGCGCAGTCCGGTGAAAGATGTTGAGATCAAGGCTCTCTTAAAACAATCTCTAACCGATCAGATCCATGACCGCGAATTGTTTATGACGGGCATCGATGTGAGCTATTACTACGAAGGTTATAGCGAATTTAGAACAGAAGATGTGTAGCCACGGATATACCAAATAGGGGCAGGCCACCATTGTCTCCGCCAATAATTGGTGTCAAAACTGGTGTCAAACTCCTCCACCCACGAAAAAAGCCCCTCATCTGAAGGGCTTTCTTATCCTAAAATGCTTAAGCCGACGATCCGGATCGAACGGACGACCTGCTGTTTACGAAGTGAGGTCAGGCTGGAAACA
>Ga0255120_1000141_pt1 | contig 22025 bp, 9 predicted proteins | sample Law_Colum_RepA_8_2_FD_188582 | JGI IMG/M metagenome (GOLD analysis project Ga0255120, IMG submission 188582) | Freshwater microbial communities from St. Lawrence River, New York, United States - Law_Colum_RepA_8h | ecosystem: Environmental > Aquatic > Freshwater > River | place: USA: New York...
CGCACGGACCAGCCAGCAGGGGCGCCGACCTCGAGCCAGGTCGTGACCTCAGCGAGGGTGCCGGGCAGGCGTCGAGGGGTGGTGAGGGCCAGCCGTCCTTCCCCGCGGGTGATCTCCCGGGGCGGGAACAGGAGGTCAGGCACAGGGGCGCTCATCTTCAGGAGGTGATAAGCCGCCGCTTCCATGGGGCAAGCCGCTAGGAGGGGCGAAATATCGGTGTTCCCGCTTGGAACTTAAGGCCGAAACCCTACATCTACCCCTTCACACCCCGCATACCCATGGTCCGCTCCACCCTTGGCCTCCTGTTCCTGACCGCCGCCGCCCACGCGGTCCCGGAAGGCTTCACCATCCGCGAGTTCGTCGGCACCGCCCAGGAGCCCGAAATCTACCCGACCGCCGTGTCGGCCGCCGCCAACGGCGACGTCTACATCTCGTCCGACAAGAACGGCTCCCTCGGCCACATCAAGGGCATGGGCCGCATCCTCCTCGCCCGGGACACCAAGGGCGCCGGCAAGGCCGACGTCATGATCGAGTACACGAAGGTCGAGAGCCCGCGCGGCGGCCACTTCGTCGGCGGCTCCCTCTACCTCGTCCACCCGCCCTTCCTCTCCAAGTTCCAGGACAAGGACGGCGACGGCAAGGCCGACTATGATGCCGAGCGCACGCTCCTGGTCGACGGTCTCGGCGGCGGTATCGAGCACCCCCGCGGCGCCGACCACACCACCAACGGTTGCCGCATGGGCATCGACGGCTGGCTCTACATCGCCGTGGGCGACTTCGGCGCGGGCCTGATCCGCGACAACGACGGCGCCATCGGCTTGGGCGACAAGAAGCGCGTGACCCTCTACGGCGGCGGCGTGATGCGCGTCCGTCCGGACGGTTCCGAACTCGAGGTCTACACCGCGATGACCCGCAACATCTGCGACGTCGCGATCTCCCCGACCCTCGACCTCTTCTCCCGCGACAACACCAACGACGGCAAGGGCTGGAACACGCGCTTCCACCACTTCACCTCGCTGGCCGACGCCGGCTACCCGCGCCTCTACAAGAATTTCGACGACGAGACCTCCCGCCCGCTGGCCGACTACGGCGGTGGGTCCGGCACCGGCGGCCTCTACCTCTCCGAGCCCGGTTTCCCCAAGGCCTGGGGCGAGACGCTCTTCACCTGCGACTGGACCACGGGCACGATCCACAACCACCCCGTCAAGCCCTTCGAGGCGACCTTCATCGCCCAGCAGCAGACCTTCCATAAGGTGCCCCGCGCGACGGACATCGACGTCGACGGTAGCTCCCGCCTCTACATCGCCGACTGGCGCGCCGGCGGCTTCAGCTACCTCGGCAAGGGCAAGCAGCAGGGCATGATCCAGCAGGTCGTCGCCGAGGGCGTGAAGCCCAACCAGTACGTCGACGTCGCCAAGGCGTCCGACGCCGACCTCGTGAAGCTGCTCACCTCCGACAGCTCGGTCCAGCGCCTCGAGGCCTCCCGCCGCATCATCGACCTGAAGAAGACCGGCCTCGCGCAGTCCGTGCTCGCCGTCGCCGCCTCCGGTCAGGCCCACCTCTACCACCGCGTCGCCGCGATCTTCACCTACAAGCAGCTGCTCGGCGCCGGTTCGACCGACGGGCTCGTCGGCCTGACCAAGGACGCCGCCGTCCGCGAGTTCGCCCTGCGCGCGCTGGCCGACCGCACCACGGAGACCAAGGGCGTTCCGGTGCAACCGTTCCTCGACGGCCTTAAGGACCCGAACCCGCGCGTCCGCCTGCAGGCCACCATCGGCCTCCAGCGCCTCGGCGCGAAGGACGCCGCCGGCGCCATCGCCGCCGCCGCCGCCACTTGGCCGGCCGACGAGGCCAAGCTCGAGGAAGGCGCGCACTACCGCCTGCCGCACACCGCGATCCACGCCCTGGAGCGCCTCGCCAACGCCAAGCCGCTCGTCGAGGCCGCGAAGGACCCCGCCCAGCGCTTCGTCGCCCTGCGCGCCCTCCAGCTCATCCACACCGCCGAGTCCGTCGACGGCCTCATCGAGCTGACCAAGACCGGCGACGACGCCCTGCGCGCCGGTGCCATCGGCGCCCTCGCCCGCCTCTACCACGTCGAGAAGCCCTGGAACTACAAGGACTGGTGGAGCACCCGTCCGGATGACCGCGGCCCGTACTTCATCCCGGCCGAGTGGGAAGCCACCCCGCGCATCAAGGCCGCCATCGAGGCCGCCTACGCCAAGCTCCCCGCCGCCCTCCGCCTGGCCATGCTCGAGCAGCTCGCCAAGAACCGCATCGCGATCACCGAGCTCAAGCTCGAGGGCGTCGACCCGATTCGCCTCGCGATGGCCACGCAGACCCTGCGGCCGGCCGACCTGGCCCTGCTCGTCGACGCCTCCCTCCAGGCTTCCCGCAAGTGGTCGGAGCGCCTCGACTGCTACAAGGCCCTGCTGAAGATCGAAGGCGACGCCGGCCTCGAGCCGCGCGTGAAGGTCCTCGCCGGCTGGTCCAAGGACGCCCAGGCGCCCGCCGCCGCCACCCAAGCGATCAGCGACTTCATCTACGAGGCCGAGCGCGGCAACCAGGTGAACAAGCTCCGCTCCATGGCCAACAAGGCCGAGGACGCCGCGTCCACCATCCTCTGGAAGGCCCTCCTGAACGTGCTCAGCAGCCCGCTCACCAAGGAGCAGCACAAGAAGGCCGTCCGGGACCACGTCGAGAAGAACCCGCGCGACATCGGCTTCTTCCACGCCATCGCCGACCTCGGTCTCGCGGGCTTCGACAAGCAGCTCGCGGAGGGCATGAAGGGCGACAACGTCATCCAGATCAACGCCGCCAAGGCCGCGCTCGCCGCGGGCAAGCTCGCCGCCGCCAGCAAGGGCAAGACCATCGCCCAGCTCGACGCCAAGGTCGTCACCGCCGCCGCCCTCAAGGGCCGCGGCAACGTCAAGCTCGGCCAGAAGCTCTTCACGCAGCAGGGTTGCGTGGCTTGCCACGCCGTGGACCTCGCCGCGGAGCAGAAGGGTCCGTACCTCGGCGCCTCCGGTGCGAAGTTCCCGCGCGAGTACCTCATCGACTCGATCCTCGATCCGAATAAGGTCGTCGCCCAGGGCTTTCAGACCGTCGTCATCCAGATGAAGGACGACTCCGAGCAGATGGGCTTCGTCACCGGCGAAGCCGACGGCGTGATCACGCTGCGCAACATCGCTGGCCAGGTCTCCAAGATCAAGCGCGCCGATGTCCGTAATCAGCGCCACCAACCTCAGTCGATGATGCCGGCCGGTCTCGCCGCGGGCCTCACCGTCGAGGAGTTCACCTCGCTCATCGAGTACCTCGGCACCCTGAAGTCGATCGGCGGCTGAGAACCGAGGCCAGCGACGAACCAGGGCGCCCTCTCGGGGTGCCCTTTTTGTTGGGCGCGAGGGGTAGGGGCAGCACCGGGTGCTGCCCTAGACGCCGGGTTAGCCCTAGGGCAGCACGCGGTGCTGCCCCTACCTAGGTTGTCCTAATGACACATCTTCCCATCCAGATACTTTGATGCCTGCTTGCTAAGGCCGGGTTTCTCCTTTGCATCGGGTTCCTTATGTCCCGTCCCGTTTCCTACACCTTCTCCTCCGAGTCGGTCGGCGAAGGCCACCCCGACAAGGTCGCCGACAGCATCTCGGATTCCGTCCTCGACGCGTGCTTCGCCCAGGACCGCTTCTCCCGCGTCGCCTGCGAGACCCTCGTGAAGAGCGACCACGTCGTCATCGCCGGCGAGCTCACGACCAAGGCCAAGGTCAACTTCGAGGAAGTCGTCCGCGCCGCGATCCGCGACATCGGCTACGTGAACGACGACGACGTCTTCCACGCCGACAAGGTCTTCATCACCAACCTCCTGACCAAGCAGTCGCCGGACATCGCCCAGGGCGTCGACGAGCGCAAGGCCGAGGGCAAGAAGCACGCCAAGATGGGCGCCGGCGACCAGGGCATCATGTTCGGCTTCGCGACCACCGAGACCCCCGAGCTCATGCCGGCCCCGGTGATGTTCGCCCACCGCCTCAACCGCGAGTTGGCCCGCATCCGCAAGTCCGGCGCCAAGGGCACCGAGTGGATCCGCCCCGACTGCAAGTCCCAGGTGGCCGTGCGTTACGAGGACGGCTTGCCCGTCGCCATCGAGAACGTGGTCATCTCGACCCAGCATACGGCCGACGTCTCCCATCGCCAGATCGAGAAGTTCTGCATCGAGCAGGTCATCCGCAAGGTCCTCCCGAAGGCCCTCGTCGGCAAGAAGACCGAGTACCTCATCAACCCGACCGGTCGCTTCGTCGTCGGCGGCCCGCAGGGCGACTGCGGCCTGACGGGCCGTAAGATCATCGTCGACTCCTACGGCGGCATGGGTCGCCACGGTGGCGGCGCCTTCTCCGGCAAGGACCCGACCAAGGTCGACCGCTCCGCGGCTTACATGGCACGCTGGGTCGCCAAGCACATCGTCGCGTCCGGCGCCGCCGAACGCTGCGAACTCCAGGTCGCCTACGCCATCGGCCACCCCGAGCCGACCAGCATCCACCTCGATACCTTCGGCACGGGCGCCGTGGCCGACGAGGTCATCCTCGCCGCGGTGAAGAAGACCTTCCTCTTCAACCCCGCCGAGATTATCCGCCAGCTCGACCTGCGCCGGCCGATCTACCGCGCCAGCACCCACTACGGGCACTTCGGCAAGAAGGGCCTGCCGTGGGAGACCACGTCGAAGCTCCCTGCCTTCATCCAGGCGATCAAGGCCAACGTCCGCTGACCCGCCCCCAACCGCCAACCCCTTATCCAACCTATGTCCAAAAAATTCACCGATTTCAAAGTGGCCGACCTCGGCCTCGCCGAATGGGGCCGCAAGGAGCTCCAGGTCGCCGAGCATGAGATGCCGGGCCTGATGGCCCTGCGCGCCAAGTACGGCAAGAAGAAGCCCCTCAAGGGCGTCCGCATCGCGGGCTCGCTCCACATGACCATCCAGACGGCCGTCCTCATCGAGACGCTCGTCGACCTCGGCGCCGACGTGCGCTGGGCCTCCTGCAACATCTTCTCCACGCAGGACCACGCCGCCGCGGCCATCGCCAAGGCCGGCATCCCGGTCTTCGCCTGGAAGGGCGAGAACCTCGTCGAGTACTGGGAATGCACCATGCAGGCGCTCACCTGGCCCAACGGCGACGGCCCCGAGCTGATCGTCGACGACGGCGGCGACGCCACCCTCCTCATCCACAAGGGCTACGAGCTCGAGAACGGCTCCAAGTGGGTCGACACGAAGTCCGAGTCCGAGGAGGAGCAGATCATCAAGAACCTGCTCAAGAAGGTCGCCAAGCAGCGCCCCGGCCACTGGCACAAGGTCGTGAAGTCCTGGAAGGGCGTCTCCGAGGAGACCACCACCGGCGTCAAGCGCCTCTACCGCATGCTCGAGGAAGGCTCCCTGCTCGTCCCGACCGTCAACGTCAACGACACCGCCACCAAGTCGAAGTTCGACAACCTCTACGGCTGCCGCGAATCCCTCGTGGACGGCATCAAGCGCGCCACCGACGTCATGGTCGCCGGCAAGGTCGCCCTGGTCATCGGCTACGGCGACGTCGGCAAGGGCTCGGCCCAGTCCCTCCGCGGCCTCGGCGCCACGGTCCAGATCGCCGAGATCGACCCGATTTGCGCGCTCCAGGCCGCGATGGAAGGCTTCCGCGTGGTGACCGTCGAGGATACGCTCGGCACGACGGATATCTACGTCACGGCCACGGGCAACAAGGACATCATCACCCTCGAGCACCTGACCAAGATGAAGGACCAGGCGATCGTCTGTAACATCGGTCACTTCGACAACGAGATCCAGGTCGTCCGCCTCAACGCCCACAAGGGCGCCAAGAAGGACACCATCAAGCCGCAGGTCGACCGCTACACGTTCAAGGACGGTCGCCAGCTCTACATGCTCGCCGAAGGCCGCCTCGTGAACCTCGGCTGCGCCACCGGTCACCCGAGCTACGTGATGTCGACCTCGTTCACCAATCAGGTCCTCGCCCAGCTGCACCTCTGGGAGACGCGCGCCACCGCCAAGCCCGGCGTGGTCGTCCTGCCGAAGCACCTCGACGAAGAAGTCGCCCGCCTCCACCTCGGCAAGCTCGGCGCCAAACTGACGATCCTCTCCAAGGACCAGGCCACCTACATCGGCGTGAAGCAGGCCGGTCCGTTTAAGCCCGACAACTACCGCTACTGAGCGCGGCGTGAGACGCCGCGAGGGTCACGTGGGCAAGGGGACACGTTGACACGGGGAATTCATGAGGGCGCCTGCGGGCGCCCTTTTTGTTGGGTGCCCGGTGCGTTGGTCAGGCTCGGGTACCGCCGGCTAAGCACCAGGTTCACCGGCCCGACCATGCGTCATCGCGGTGAGGCAGGATAGCACTCGGTGTAGGATGAAAAGCCTAACACTAACTGGTTCAGTCCAACGAAGGTTTCGGCACCATGGTTGGTGTCATGAAAACCTTACGGCCCGCTTTCGCTTTCCTATGGTCCATGTCCGTCCTGGTCGCGACGGAGGAAAAGCCCATCCTCATCCAAGTGCCCAGCCGGCCGCCGGTCTTCATCAGAGCACCCTTCGGTGACGGACTGCGGCCCGGCTCCCTTCGACGGGAGCCGATCGTGGTCATCCAGCGCTGTGGCCAGTCGATTGTCCCGGCCGTGGATAAAAACGGACTTCCCGTCCACGGCACTGTTCCGAGAATCTTGGTGCTCCAACAACCCGCTGCCCCGCCGCCCGGAGCCGCTTCCCCGAAGGATGCGAAGGCGCTCACCGATCGGTCGGCTCTGGCGGTTATGAGAAAAATCGAGACCGAGCGGCGTCGGCTGGTCGGCACAGATAGTAAAACACCCCGTGCAGCCTATGGTCAAAGCCGCCGTATCAAGGAGGAGTGCCTGAGGGTGCAGGCGGAACTTCTCCGGTTGAGCCGCCCAACGGTACCGCCGGCCACCTCGGCCGACCAAGAGAGCCTCCTCACGCATTACCTGGAACAGGCGCGGAGGCTCGAAGCGCTGCGCCAAGCCAGCCAAAGTGTCTGTCTCCAAGGCCTGACCGGCTTGGGCGAAAGCCCGCCCGAGCGCCAGGCGGCGGCGGTCTTGAATGACCTGCAGTCCAGGCGGGATGCCGCGTCGTTCAGTTATCTCGCCTGCGATCCGCTTCCCCAGGGGGAGAGCCCGTTCAAGGCTGCCCTCGAATGCGCCGACCTGGTCGTCCAATCCCTCGACCAAGCCATGACCGTTGCCCGATGGCCGAGGAAATAGGCCGACCGGCGAGCGGCTGGGTGGGAGGCGTCGCGCGCGGGTCCCTACCTGCTTGCTCCAGCGGGTTGTTAGGTTAGGGATAGGAGCGCCCCACGATGAGCCTCCAAGACACCCGCCAAAAACTCCGCAATGAATTGGAAGCGCCGGCGCCGCTGCGGACGTTCGGCACTGGCTGGATCAGCGGCGTGGCCGGGCTCGCCCTCGGCCTGATTGGGCTGGCCTTGGTGGTCTCGATGCGTGCGCCTGGCCAGTTCGCGATGCCCGAACTGTCGGCCCTGCATGCTAATCACTGGTTCAAACTGGGCGTCCTCGTCATTCTTCTGCTGGGCTTCGCTGCTTCGGTGCTGAGTCTCGCGCTCCGGGCCTCCAAATTGCTCGGCACTCTCGGCGCCGTCGCCGCTTTGTTGGCCGCCCTGCTGGGCGGCTCTGCTTCGCCAGCGCTGACCCCCGATCCGACGCCCCTTTTCCTGGGACTGGATTGGTTCGCGCTCAACGTCCTGTTCACCGGCCTCATCTTCATCCCGATGGAGCGTATCAGTCCGCTTCGCGCGGAGCAGCCGCTCTTCCGCGACGAATGGCGCGAGGATATCTTCTATTACTTGGTCAGCAGTTTCATGGTGCAGGTGCTGGCCTTCGTCAGCTTCGCCCCGGCGAAGTGGGTGGCAGCCGCCTCGGCCTTGGTCTCTTTGCAGCAGTGGGTCGCCGGCCTCCCCTTCGTGGTCCAATTGGTCGCGATCATGTTCCTGACCGACTTCGTCCAGTATTGGGTGCACCGCGCCTTCCACCGCGTGCCTTGGCTCTGGGGTTTCCACGCCGTGCACCACTCCGCGCAGAGCATGGATTGGATGGCCGGGGCGCGCATGCATTTCCTGGAGATCCTCATCTTGCGCACGTTGACGGTCATCCCGATGTTCGCTCTGGGGTTCGCCCCGACTGCGGTGAACGTCTATATCCTGCTGGTCTACCTGTATTCGACCTTCATCCATGCGAACCTCAGCTGGCGTCTGCCCGTCGTCGACCAGTTGCTGGTGACACCTCGCTTCCACCATTGGCACCACGGCATCGAGAAGGAGGCCATCGACGTCAATTTTTCGATTCACTTCCCGCTCTTCGACCGGCTTTTTGGCACACATTACCTACCTAAAGACAAGTGGCCGGCCGGCTACGGCATCGAAGGCCATCCGGTGCCCAAGGGTTACTGGGCGCAGTTGCTCTACCCGTTCCGCCGTCGGTAAAGTCGAGGAGCCACGCGAAATTTTTCGCCGCGGGCATCCGTTACCACGGACGCCCGTTTTGTTTTAGGGCTTAGGTTCCCCGCCCAAGTCTCAACGACCTAGCGCCCGATGCAACAACGGGTCGATCGCACTCGAAAGGTTGCCGCCCTTGGCTGCGCCGTTGCCGGCGAACAGGACCGCCCAGCTCCATCCATCCCAGCGCCGCGGCCAGCGCGGCCGTCAGCCCGAGGAAACGGCGACGGCAGAGGTTTATTTGCCGACGCGTTCCTTCGCCCAACGGGCCGCGGCTAGTTCGCCGTCGCGTCGAAAGATCTCGAAATACCGGGAAAGGTCCTCGTCGGCGGCCTGCCGCGCGAACCCCACCATGGCTTTGGTCAGATCCATGAACTCGGCGGAACGCGCCTCCAGTTGCGTCAGGCGCTCGCCCGCGCTGACGCCGCCGACCAGCGTCACCGGATCCAGTTGCCGAAGGAAGCCGGACTCGACGGAGATTCCGGTTAGCTGTTCGATCATCATCGCCTTCGGGTCCTGCAGGCGCTGCCCGAGGTCGATCCCGACGAGTAGGGTTGGCTCGACCGCGTCGAAGTCGCCCGCCTCCACCTCGGCAAGCTCGGCGCCAAACTGACGATCCTCTCCAAGGACCAGGCCACCTACATCGGCGTGAAGCAGGCCGGTCCGTTCAAGCCCGACAACTACCGCTACTGACGGCCGGTACCGGCAGTTCAAGGGACGAAGGGCCGCGAAAGCGGCCCTTTTTACATCCATTTGACGGACGATAACGTATGCTTTCCGCCCTGACGCGGAATCATCCGGACTTGAAGGCTGTATACTAGAAAATATCAAAGGCGACATGCGCCGCCCCTCGCGCCCCTTCCCCGGTCGCTTCCTGCTGCTCTGCGCGGCGTCCCTCTGCGTGGCGCCACCTCTCGGCCGGGCGCAGGTCGCGACGCCGTATTGGTTCGTGGCCAGCGGCAACGGCAGCAACACCAGCAAGCCTCGGCCGACCTCCCCGGTGGCGGCCATGAATGACGCATGGGAGTCGGCACTCTCGGCTTCGCTTGGCCCTGGCGCGGTTAGGTCGGTTTCCTTCGAGACCGGTCCATGGCCAGTTCTGAACGGGACCGCTTCAGGTCAATACACGGATGTGCAGGGCGGAGTGCGGACTACTTTCTCGAAAGCCCCGGACAGCGCAGGCAACATTCCCTTCTTCTCCAATGGGGGCATCGATGGCAACTATGGGCTCACCCTCACGGATACCACCGGTGGCAACCGGAAACTGATCGTCGATTTCAATGGCTCACTGGTGAAGTGGATCGGGTTCCATGTCTACGACTTGGACAACAACAGTTCCTCGGTTAAAATCAGCGGAATCAGCCCTTCGGGCGTCGTCACCCAGCTCCACAATTTCCAGGGAGAATTTGCGGCGGTAGCCGGACAGAACACCGCCGACTATAGCTGGACATTCGTCGGCATCAGTTCGACGGTCGCCTTCAGCCGTTTCAAGATCGAGACCGTCGGCGGCAATCTTTTCTCCGACCTCTACCAATATGCCATATCGGTCGGCGAAAGGCTGCAATGGAACGCCGCGGCTCCTTCGGGCCTTGTGCCCTCCGGCGGCAATGGCGTCTGGAATGGCGGGTCGCTGGCTAACACCCATTGGCTGACGGATGCGGCCGACGGCGCGCGGTCGCCCATCGCTTTTTTCGACGGTAAGCAGATTGATTTCGGCGGCCTTACCGGCGGGACGGTGACACTCGACATCTCGGGCCACGACCCCATCGGGGGGTTCAAGCCCTCCGGCATTTACTTCACCCCGACCGGTGACGCCACGACTTATGTCATCGGGGCCAGCCCGGACAACGGGATCATTTCGCCGCAGGCGGGTGCGTTCATCGACGTCCAGCGCGACGCCACCATCCGCGCCAGGATCGCGACCGCCTTCGAGAAGACCGGCTTGGCCCGGCTGACGATCGAGGGCACGAATTCGGCCACCGCGGCCGTTCGCGTCACCCACGGCATCCTGCAGATCGGCGCCGGCGGCGCGGCGGGATCCCAGGATAGCGACATCATCAACAACTCCCAGGTCGTCGTGAATCGCTCGGCCGATTGGGTTTACGATAAAGTCATGTCCGGGACGGGCACCCTCGACAAGCAGGGGAGCGGCGCATTGATCCTCACCAGGAGCAATACATACACCGGGCTAACCACCATCACCGGCGGGCGGCTTGACTTGGGCAACGGCGGCCTGCTGGGTTCCGTGGCCGGGGACATCAACAACGGCGGCCTCCTGCGCTTCCACCGTGCCGATAGCTATACTTTCGACAAGGTCATCAGCGGGTCTGGCTTCACGGAAAAGCTTGGCGCCGGCGTCCTGACGTTCACGGGCGAGCACACCTTCGAGGGCCTGACCACGGTCAAGGGTGGTACGCTGAGGGTCGGGAATGGCGGCACGATTGGCTCCATCATGGGCGATGTCGCGGTGGAGAACGGGACGTTCCTGGAGTTCAACAACGCTGGTGCGAAGGCGTATGTGGGCTCGGTCTCCGGCGCCGGTGCCCTCCGCAAGGACGGCCCCGGCACGCTTTCCCTGGGCGGCACCAGCAGCTACTCCGGCCTGACCCAGGTCCTCCTCGGTATTCTCGAGGTCAAGGCCGGCGGCGCGTTGGGCGCATCCGGGGCCGCGTCCTCCACGGAGGTCTCTTCCGTGGCCACCGTGCAGTTCCGCGACGGCTTGATCACTTCGGAACATTTCGCCATCGCGGGGACGGGCGATCTCGGTGCAGGCGCTCTGCGTAATGTCTCGGACGACAATCAGGTCAGGGGAACGGTCACGCTTGCCGACCACGCCACCATCCGTTCCGCCGTCGGTAAGCTGGAACTTTGGTCGGTGGCGGGGTCGGGCAAAAATCTCACGGTGAACTCAGGCGCCGACGCCGGCACCGTGCAGCTCTCGCAGTCACTGAACCTCGGCGCCGGTCGGCTGGTGAAGGACGGTGCCGGCACGTTGCAGGTCGACGCCGTATCCGCCTTCACGGGCGGGCTGCTGGTCAGGCGCGGAGAGTTCATCGCCGGCAACCTCACCGCCTTTGGCCAAGGCGGGACGGTCGAGGTCGGCGAGGAGGGAGGAGCGCTCGCACCCGTCTTAACCCTGGGCTTCAACGCCATCTATGCGGGCTCGCTCGTGCTGAACGAGGGCTTGATCCGGGGGCCAGGTACGCTTGCCGCGGCTTCCTTTGATTTTCGTCACGGCGAGGCCAGCGCCTCCCTGGAGGGCTCCGTCGGTTTGCAGAAGACCAGTGCCGGTACGGTCGTGCTTTCCGGCGCCAACCATTATGCCGGCGAGACCGTGGTGTCGGGCGGCGTGCTCGTATTGCGTAACGGAGCGGCGCTCGGCTCGGTCGCCGGCGCCACTCAGGTCTTGGTCGGTGGTAGCCTGCAGGTCGAGAAGCCGGCTTTTTTCGGCGGCGTGGTGATCGGTGAGCAAATCAGTTTGGCGGGCGCCGCCAACGCTGGCGCCCTGAGGAATTTCAGCGGGGTGAATTCCATCACCGGGCCTGTGCTGCTCTCGGCGGACGCCACGATTTACGCGGACGGCGTCGCCTCCGCGCGGCAGAGCCTGCGCTTGGCCTCCGTGGGAGACGGTTCCCCTCATGTCCTCACCGTCGACGTCGAGTCCAACGCCACCGTCTACATCGACGGGAGCCTGAACCTCGGCGGCGGGCGGCTCGTCAAGCTCCAGCCTGGAGTGCTTTCACTTTCCGGACCGAATCTGACCACGGGGGCGGGCCAATCCGACGGTTTCGGCTTGGAGGTCCTCGGTGGCACCGTCGCCATCGCCCATGCTTCCGCCCTCGGTGGCGCCGCCATCAAGGTGGGCGATGCAGCTGGTGGCCCTAAGCATGGCCGCCCCCCTCAGGCTGGACGCGGGGCTCATCAGCGGGGGTACGCTCACCGCCTCGGTTTACGACTTCCGCGATGGCACCGTCACCGCGTCCCTTGGGGGCAGCGCCGGTCTCGACAAGGTCTCCGACGGCACCGTCGCGCTCACGGGAGCGAACTTCTACGCGGGCGTCACCTCCGTCGAGGGAGGGGTCTTGCGCACCGGCTCCCTCGGCCTTGGTTCGTCGGTCGGTCCGGCCGATTACACCCGCGTGGGCCGAGGCGGAACCTTGGAGGTCGCGAGGGCGGCGGTGATCGCCGGCGAGCAGATTTACATCTCGGGCGATGGTCAGGCCGGCCTCGGGGCCCTGCGGACCCAGAATGTCGCCGGTTCTTTTGAGATCTCTTCCGGCCTGTCCATCGAGGACAGGTTCGACGGCATCGCCACCCATGCCCGCATCAACAATCAGGCGCGAGGCTACACCCTCACCCTCGGCTCCATCACCGGCTCGGATAAGGATGCGGTCTTCGGTAGGCTCGAGAGCCCCGGCGCTTCCGGCGGCAATTTCCGCGTGCGCGGAGACGTTAACCTCGGTGCCGGCGCCCTCATCATGGAAGGGTCCCAGAAGGGGCGCGACGGTTCCATCGCGCCGTCCCGTTCCTCGGCCTGGTCGGACGGGTCCGTGTTGCGCCTCGAAGGCGTCGGACACTATTCCGGAGGCACGGAAATCCGCTCCGGCGTCATCGAGGCCGCCCATGCTCAGGCGCTGGGTGGCGGCCCTATTGTGGTCGGTTCCGCCAACCGCATCGGGTCGCTGCGAACCAAGGCCGCTTTGACTGGCTTGGGTAATCTTACCGTGGTCAATGGCCTCCTCGAGGGCGATTTCCCCATCGAGGCGCCGGCCGTCGAGTTGCGACAAGGCTGGGTCAATCTGGCCCTGGCCGGCGCTGCACCGGTCGCCAAGACCACTTCCGGGACGGTCGAACTGAACCGAGCCAGCACTTACTCCGGATTGACCGATGTCGCGGGCGGCATCCTGGCGCTTCGTCACGCCGGCTCCCTCGGCGTCGCCACGGCCGGCACGGTCGTGCGCGCTGGTGCTTCCCTCCGGCTTTTGCAGAGAGGGCTGGTCATGTCCACGGAGCCATTGGAGCTCAACGGTACGGGCTTCGCCGCGGGCGACGGTATGGCGGGGGCCCTCAGCTCCCATGCGCCCGGGATTCGCTGGTCGGCCCCCTTGAGCCTCGGGTCCGATGCCTCCATCCGTTCGTATGCCGGCACGCTCACGCTGGACGGGTCGGATCCCATCGCCGGCGGGGGGCATAATCTGAGCTTGGGCGGCCCCAAGACCATCAGTCTCAGCAAGACCCTCGACCTCGCGGGGGGCGGCCTCATCAAGGAGGGGGACGGACGCCTTGTCCTCAACAAGGTCCAGACCGTTGGCGCCGTCACGCACGAAGGAGGGGTCATGGACCTGCGTGGACACGACCTGAACGCGGGAGCCTTCCTGTTGGACGGCTCTTCCGCCGCCGCCGCGTTGCGAGGGTATGGGCGAATCAATGCCCCGGTGGTGGTGGACGATTCGCCCGCACCGGCCACGGCGATCGTCGCGGGCCTCACGACGTCAAGGCCCTCTCCCGGGCTTGCGCCCCTGCAGGTGGGGGGTCTCAGCTTCCTGGACGGAGGCAAGATCGTCGTCCCTGGAATCAGGAATTTCGCCGTGGCCGGCAATCCGGCCCTCGCCGGCTCGGTCGAGTCGAACCTTGGCTTTGGCCCAACGCCCTTGGTCGTCAACGGTGACCTGGAGTTCATGGGAGGCGCTTCGGCCGTACAGCTCAATCTGCGCGGATCGGTGCCATGGAACCGAACGTTCCAGGTGATCGAGTATACCGGCGGCCTCGTGGGGGACTTCGCGGAAGGGTCGCCCAGTTCCCTGCGGGTGACCGGTGTGCGCAAGGGTTTCCGACAGAACTTCGCGGTCCGGAACCAGGTCAACCCCGATGATGGGCGCCAATTCATCACCTTCACCTTGGCCGGTGACGCTTTGCGCTGGCAGGGCACGTCGAACAACCGCTGGGAGACGACCGACGTCAACTGGAGCCTGACCAGCGCCCCTGCTGGGCGGGTAAACCTGCTCACCGATGACGCGGTGCTCTTCGACGATGCCGCCGACGGCGTGGGCGCGGTGGCGGTGCGCGTGTTGCCGTTCGCCTCCAGCGGGTCGCGCCGTGCGGTTACCGTGGAATTCGGCAACAGCGCCGCCCGTGAGTACACCATTTATCGCGATGCCTTCGCGGAAGGGGATAGTCCCGCCGCCGATGCCTTCGTGCGGGCGCAACAGGTCCACGTCGGGACTTCCGGCGGCACGGTGGTCCTCAAGACGCGCGTCGCGATCGACGCCGACGATCCTGGCGAAGACGAGCCCTCCAACGGGCTTTACCTCTACGGTGGCGTGCTACGGGCCGGCCACGCCGGAGCCTTGGGTGGACGGATCGTGGAGCTGCACGGCGGACGTCTCACCTCCTTCGGGGCCACGGATCAAACTTTCGACGTCGCGCACCAACTCCGGATCGCCGGCGACGACGTCGTCTTCGGAGAAGCGGGTCATGCGGGCCGACTCAGCTTCCTGGGAACCGTGGATCTTTCCACGGAGGACGTCCGCGTCCTGACCGTGGATTCGACCGCCGCCCTAGGCTTCGGGGCGGACGTCCATGGGGGCGGCATCCTCAAGCGGGGCAGCGGTAGGTTGACCCTCGCCGGTGCCAATCCTTTTGAAGGATCTGTCCGGATCGAGGAGGGTGTCCTGGAGGTTGGCGACGGTGGCACGGGCGGGGCGCTGCTGCAGGACATCCATGTCGTCGGAGGCCCGACCGGATCCGCCGAGCTGGTCTTCAACCGCGGTGGCGCCCTCCGCGAAGACGCGACTCATCTCGTCCACGACGCAGACATTTATGCCGGCGCGGGTGTGGGCGCCGACCTTGGCCGACTCGGCGGCGGCATCCGCAAGACCGGACAGGGCAGGGTTTCGATTACCGGCGATTCTTTTGCCGCTTTCGGAGTCTGGATCGACCAGGGCAACCTTTCGCTGAACGGTGCCAGGCATGTCGGCAACGTCACGGTGGCCTCCGGCGCCGTGCTTTCCGGAGCCGGTGCGGTCGAGGGCGCGGTTGCGATCCTGGGCGGAGGTCGGCACGAGCCCGGTAATTCCCCGGGGCGGCCGGTGTACGGTTCCCTTTCCTATTCCAACGGTTCCATCGTGAGGTGGGAGCTCGCCGGCAACACGTCGGCACCGTTGCTGGCCGGCCAGCCCGAGGGCTATGACCAGATTGCCGTGCTCGGGAACCTGACATTCTCCGGCAATACCAGCCTCGAACTGGCTTTCGCGGGCACCCCTTCGGCACCCCTGGTGAGCACGGTGAATTGGGCCGACGCCTTCTGGGCGGCTGGTCAGCGGTGGAAACTGTTCGATGTTGCCGGAGGGGTGACCAGTGGGCTGGCCCTCGCCCCCAACAATGAAGTGCAGTCAGGACTTTCGATCGTCTCCGGTGACTTGCGCGATTCATCGGGCGCGGCCCTCGCCAGCGTGCGTGCCGAGGGTTTCTTCAGGCTATCCAAGGAAGGCGAGTCGGTATGGCTCAACTACACCCCGTATGGTTCGCTTGTGACACCCAAGCCGCTCGACCTCGGAGTGGCTTACGTCGGCGACCCCTTCGGGGTCGGCACGCTGACGGTCCGGAATTTATCGGGCGATCCAGCCGGCATGTCCTTGGTGAATGCAGTCGCGGCGCGGGATGTCACTTCGGCCACCCCGACCGTGCTGGTGCCGATCGCCGTGCCGGGGCTTGGCACCGGTGCTTTCTCCGTCGGCATGGACGCCGCGAACGTGGGACTGAACAGCGGTAGCGTCACCGTGCGCGTGACGGGCTCGTTCGGCTCCGCCGAGGAACAGGTCGGCGTCGCCGGCATCGGCGTCCAGCAGGCCGTGCCAGTCGTCGCCGCCCTTGATTTCGGCTCCACGCGCTTGTCCGACCCTTCCAAAGCTTACTCTGCCGCAAGCGGAACGGCGTTGGCTCATCTCAATCAGGGGTTTGGCGGCCGCCGGCAGATCCAGGTATCGAATGTCGCCGATGCCGTGCACGGCGAGGCAATGAGCGCGAGCTTGGTTGCGCCTAGCGCCAACGCCGGTGCGTCTCCATTGACTATTCCCGAAATCCTGCCGGGGAGCCAGAATGGATCCCTTTGGGCTGACCTGAATACCCCAGACAGGGCTGGGCTGATTCAAGGGAGCGTGACCCTGCGGACCGAGTCCATCAAGAAGTATCCAGAGCTCCCCGATCGACCCGGGGTCGTCGATCAAGCGGTTCAACTCAACGGCACCGCCTACTACCACGCTTTCGGTGTTCTGGCCGATCCCGCTGACTCCGCCATAGACTTCGGCAGGATCCGGAAAGGGGCGGCCTTCGCCGCGCAGATCATCGAAGTCCGCAATGACGTGTCCCCGGGCCCGTTTTCGGAAAAACTCGGCGCTCGGCTACTGGGCAGTTCCGGCAGGGTTATCCTCACCGGCGCTTTGGATGGCCTTGCGCCGGGCGGCGTGGATAGCTCCAGTCTCACGGTTTCGCTGGATGGTTCGCAGGAGGGCAGGGTTAGCGGGACGGCCACCGTCGTCTTTGCCACCGAGCCCGTCGCCGGCAGCGGCTTGAGCCGCGCCGAAGTGCTCCGGGTGGAAATTCCGCTTGTCGGCGAAGTTATCGGACCGGCGCGCATCGACGACTCCGCGGTCGTCAGCCTGGGCAGGGTCCACGAAAACGGCTCCTTTGGTTGGGCTCCATTTCCCGTCAAGAGTCTGACCGTTGCCGCGGACTATACCGATGACCTCAAGGTGGACTGGATCACTTCCGATCCCGGCCTGGAGAAGCGGGGACCAACAAGGATCAGCAGAATAGCGCCCGACGCCACCGACTCCAGCATCGAGGTTCGTCTCGCCGACTCCTTCGCGGCGACGCGAGGGGTCTACACCCAGCAGGTTCTGCTGGAGGGCATTTCCGTCCCGCGCGACGGGATCACGCCCGAATTCTCCATCGGCAACACCAGTCTGACCGTCGAGGCCGTCGTTTATAACGGCCGCTCCACCTGGATCGGTGCTTCCGGCGCGTGGACCGACGCTTCCTGGAGCCGCTGGGCTGTCACCGAGGGCGTCCCCGGCCGCGACGGGTCCCTGAGCGTGAATGACAGCGCCACCTTCGCAGGCAATCTCGGGTCGGTGCGGACTGTCGACCTGACCGGATATAACCCCCAGCTGGCCAAGCTGATCTTCGGAGGCACCAATGGCACTATTCTTCGTTCAGCCGGCACCGAGGAAATCGAGCTCGGAGGTAACGGACTTACCGGGGCGGCTGAGGTCGTCTTCCAGGCCTCGACCCATCGGGTCGAGAGCCGGATAAACCTGAAGCAGGACCTCTGGGTCCGGGCCGATGGCATCCAAGGTCTCTTCTACGGTGCGATTACCGCCACGGACCCGCAAGCCAAGGACGTTCTCCTGACTGGAGGCGGCAACGTCGGCCTCCTGACATCCCTTTCCGGCGCCGGCTGGAACATGAACCTCACCCTTCGCGGGCCAGTCTTGCTCACCGAGAGCCAGACCCTCGACGCCTTGGTGCTGGAGTCCGGCGAGGTCCTGTCTCCTCACCTCGCCGCGGAACGGCACCCCGCCATATCCATCGCCGGCTTAGCGGCTGGCCAGCGGGTGTTGACCGCGGCTTCCGCGCGGAAGACTACGACGGATGATGTGCGCATCGGGGTGGCGACGCAGGAGGACCGGCGCCATGCCGACCCCACGCGCTTCGACACCTTGGTCGAAACCATCAAACTCACCGGTTTTGGCACCTTCGCCGTCGAGGCGGGGTCGCTGTACAACAACGGCGTTATCGACGGAGGCGTGACGGTTTCATCGGGGGCTACCTACGGCGGAGTCGGTCGCGCCACCGGCGCGGTCCGTGTGCTCGCCGGCGGTAGGCTCGCCCCCGGTAACTCGATCGGCTGGAGTACGGTAGCTTCCCTCAATACCGCCCCTGGCTCCGTCTATCAGGTTGAGTTCAACGGCGATGCCCCTCCCGACAGCGCCGACCGAGTCCTGATTGCTCCCGGTGGTTCGGTGGAGCTGCGCGGTGGCATCGAGCTCGGCTTCCACCCTGGGGTGACCCCGCAACAACAGAGCGTGGGGCAGGGGACGGTCTTCAGCATCGTCACCTTTGATGCTGGGACCCCCGTCACCGTGGCGCTTGACGCCGCCGGCGACACCGACCTGACGCGCAACGGGGTCTATTTCGATACCCTGACGAAGGACATGTTCCCGTCGCTTGATCCGATGATCAGGACGCTCGGCGACCGCATCGAACTCTACTTCGGACTGGCGGCCAATTTCGGAGACGCCCGCACCGTCTCCGTGTTGCCGTCCATCCTGGGGCGGACGGCCAACGCTTTCACCTCCGCCATCGCGGATGACCCCTATGTCCGCGCATCCGTACGCGGGCCTTCCCAGGCATCCGGGGTGACCGGGGCGGGATTGCTTGGGGCCAAGGACACCCTGAACCAAGCCGTCACCGGGGCCGTAGCCGGCTCTTGGGTCATCGGCTATGCCCAAGCGGTCGATGCCAAGCAGGGTGAGCGGGGTTGGGATTATGAGTATCGCCTGGGCGGCGTCGCCGCGGGATTGGACCTTTCCCGGGCCCAGCGCTGGGTCGCCGGGTTGGCGATCGGCACCTCGCAGTCCGATTCCGTCCACGAGTTTCGCGGTGACCGGACTTTGGCCACGGCCTATGATGTGGGACTCTATTCTTCTTCGGTCGGCAATGGGCGAACCGTCAGTTTCGCGGCTACCCTGAGCCATTACGAGGTCAGTCACACGCGGTTCACGCCGGTCGGCGTACGCAATTTGTCCTCGGTGGGACGATTCGACGCCTTGCGTGCGGGCGTCTCCCTGGGCTTGGACGCGGTGGCGCATGTCGATGCCGACTCCCAGTCGCGTCTCATGTTCAGGCTGGGCGGTGGATGCATGCGACGGGATGCCTTCGCCGAGGTCGGGGATGATGCCGTGGCCATGAACATGGATGCCGCCACCATGGCTTATTTCGAATTGGACCTGGGCTGGGCTTATTCCCGCCGGCTCGGCGAGAAGGGGGGGCCGTGGAGCGTGGACGCGGCCCTTACGCTTTCGCGCCGGGTGGCCGGAGGTGACATTTCCGTGCTGGGTCGTTTCAACAATGCCGTCGCGGGCGGGGAAGCTCCCCTGCTCGCCCCCGAATACACTTTCACCATGCTGCGTCCGTCGCTCGGGCTTTCCTGGACGCGGAACCATGGTCGACTTTCCGTCGAGGCCTCGGGCGAGGTTCGCCGCGGTAGGGTCGCCCCTGGCTTGCAGGCATCCTTCGATTATCGTTTCTGATCGCGCGGCGTAGGCTGAGGCGGTCACCCCATGGGGTCGAACCGACGATTGGTTGGCCGAACTGTCAGAGGAGCGTTGGAGGAAGTTAAAGCGACCGCCCGAAAATTTTTCGCCACGGGCGTCCGTTCCCACGGACGCCCGCTTTGTTTTAAGGCCGCCGAATCGAATGGTTTGGTCACCGACCTAGCGCCCGATGCAACAACGGGTCGATCGCACTCGAAAGGTTGCCGCCCTTGGCGGCGCCGTTGCTGTTGAACAGGACCGCCCAACTCCACCCATCCCAGCGTTTGACCAAGAGGGCCTCGCTGCCGGCGATGAGGCCGCCGTGCCACAAGTTCGCTTGGCCGTCTTTGATCGGTCGCACCATCCAGCCCGCGCCATAGTAGGCGGCCTTCGGTGAGCCGTCCGCTTGGTGCCCAGCGTCCCCCTCGGGTCGGGCCTGCATCAGGGCGATGGTCTGGGGCTTGAGCAGCGGGCACTTCGTGGCGTCGTGAAAAGCGTCGGCAAAGCGGACCAGGTCCGAAGCGGTGGCGATCCAGCCACCATGAGCCTCGAAGCCCTCGAAGTTCTCGGCTCCGTAAGGGTAGGGGACCGGTGGTCCAAATGGGTCGTAGAGCGAGAGTCCAGTGCGGTTATCCCGGGTGTGGTAACGGGCCTCGTCGGTCTCCCGGTCTTTCCAGGTCGCCTTGCCGAGCTTCATCGAATCGAGATGCAGCGGCTGGAGCACGTTGGCCCGTACCCAGGCCTCGTAGTCCATGCGGGTCACCTTCGCGATGACGCGACCAAGCACCAGGTAGCCGAGATTGGAGTAGGCAATCCGCGCCCCGGGCTCGAAGTCCAGGGGTCGGCCCAGCATGTAGCGCACGATCTGCGCCGGCTCGTAGGGCGGCGGTATCCCCGTGGTCCGGAAGATTTCGCCCATCTGCCCGATCGGGTCCCCGGAAATCGCGCGGTCCCAGCCGCCGCGATGCTGCAGGCAATGGCGGATCGTGATGCGGGCCCAGCGCGGGTCTTTCGCGGGACGCCCGAGCAGCGGCAGCACCGGGTCGTCGATCCCGAGCTTCCCTTGTTCGATCAGCTTCAGGATGGCGACCGCCGTGAACGGCTTCGAAACGCTCGCGATGCGGAAACGCGTCGTAGGGCGAACCGGTGCGCCGGTGTCGCGATCGGCCAGACCGAATCCGCGCGCGTAAAGTAACTTGCCCCGCTGGGCGATGGCGAGGCTGGCGCCCGGTACGCCTTGTTCGCGCACGAAGCGGGCCATCAGTTCGTCGAACGCGGTCAGCTCGGGGACGCGCTCGCCGGTCACGGTGACCTCGGTCGTTTGCGCCCAGCCGCCCGGCGCCGCGGCCAGCGCGGCCGTCAGCCCGAGGAAACGGCGGCGCGACAGCGTCATTTGCCGACGCGTTCCTTCGCCCAGCGGACCGCGGCGAGCTCCCCATCGCGGCGCAGGATCTCGAAATAGCGGCCCACATCCTCGTCGGTCGCCTGCTTGGAAAAGGTCACCGCGGCATCCGTCAGCTCCCTGAATTCGGCGGACTGCGCCTCCAGCTGTCCGAGCCGTTCGCCGGCGCTGAGGCCCCCGTCCACGAGCGTGACGGGGTCGAGCTGGCGGAGGAACCCGGCTTCGATGCCGAGGCCGCTCAATTGTTCGACGACCATCGCCTTCGGGTCCTGCAGACGTCGCCCGAGGTCCAGTCCCACGCGCAAGGTCGGTTCGACGGCGTCGAAATCGGCCGCCTTCACGAACTCATCCTGCATCCCGCGGAGATCCTTGGACAGGCCCAGGCCGAGGCGGATTTGGGCGAGGTTGGCGCCCACCGAGGCGCTGAGACCGGCGACCAGCGCGGCGGTCGGTTCGTAGCCGGCTTCGACGTAGGCGGCGGCGGTCGCGTCGAGCAGCCTCAGGCCATGGCCCTGCAGGGCGCCTTGGTCCATCGACGCCAGGAGCTCCTGCGCCGCCTTAGGGTAGTCGCCCGCCGCGAAGGCCGCCTGCGCCCCCAGGTAATTGCCCAGGGGGTTGTCGGGTTGCCGCGCCCGGAAGGCCTCGACCGCCGCCTTCTTTTCCGCCGGGTCGTCGCTGCGGAGCGCCAGTTCGAGGTGCCCCAGGGGGTCGGTGGGGTCGGCCTTCACCGCTTCGCGCAGCAGCGCAAGGTCGTCGGCGAGGCGCGACGCGATCAGCAGGCTCGTCGCGTCCCGGCCG
>Ga0255120_1000143_pt1 | contig 21998 bp, 18 predicted proteins | sample Law_Colum_RepA_8_2_FD_188582 | JGI IMG/M metagenome (GOLD analysis project Ga0255120, IMG submission 188582) | Freshwater microbial communities from St. Lawrence River, New York, United States - Law_Colum_RepA_8h | ecosystem: Environmental > Aquatic > Freshwater > River | place: USA: New York...
ATCAAACATTTACACCCCTTCGCCCCAATTCGCGAGCTCATCAGCACTCCATAAGCCCGGAAAGAACACCCTGCGCTGGTATTTCGGATGCATATACTTGCGCCAATCGCTGCCACCCGTAGCCGCCGCCTCGCCCAAATACTTGCCCGCCGCATGGTAATGCGCCATCACCCAAGTCACATTCACCGTGTAATCGTAATGTCGCATCGCCGCAACCAACCCCGCATCCGACTTCACATCCTCCGGCAACTGCTGAAACTTCGTCCACAAATTCGTTTGATTGTACCCCTCCATCTTACCCAAGAAATCCGCCTTATAGCGCTTTTCAAAGTTGCTCAACAATGCATTTTTCCGGCCCGTAGTGTGATCCTTCCCCGCCGCCTGCCAATACAAATGCTCAAAAGCATGCTCGTATGAAGTGTTCCTATCGATGGTGGCCCTGAAACGGAAATCGATCAAATTAATCAGCTCCGTACTGGCAAATTCAATCAACCGATACTGAGCACTCTGGAACCCACTCGCCGGTGTCAACGTGTTCCGAAACTTCATATACTGCTCCTTCTCCATCCCATCGCCCATTATCGAAAACGAACTCGATAGCATGTCGAAATACCGACTGATCCTGCGCAATTTCTCGGTGAAAAATGCAGCCTCAACCACCTCTTTCTTCGAAACCTGATCAATCTCCCACAAAATCATTTTGAACAGCAACTCATTGATTTGGTGATACATAATAAACACCATCTCATCGGGCTGATCCGTTCTCTGCACCTGCAATCCCAACAACGCATCAGGCAAAATATAATCCCAATATGTAATGGGGTTAGACCACGACAATCCCTCCAAATGCACATCGGGGTTCTGGTCTATCGCGCGGTATTTCTCGTCGATCCGCTTCAGTATTTCTTCTCTATCCATCATGAGACTTTCAATTTCTTGCTACAAATAACCGTCGATTCGGGCATTCTTCCCCAAAAACCCTGCATTTTTCTGAAATTTTAGGGTACTGGGCGATGCCTAATTCAAGTCAGCCCGCAGCGATGCCTTCCTCAAAGCAAGACCAAAAGTTAAAAAACCCAGGGATTTGACCCGGTCTGATATCAAAGAGATGCACCCAACCTATCCAATTTCCGCAGCAAAAAAGTACCTTTGGCACCGTGGATATCATTGCATTTACAGCGTCTTTTGTTCAGCGTACGATGGAGGCCGCCGAAGGCGGACACGATTGGTGGCACATCCACCGCGTGCATACCAATGCCAAAAAAATCGCCCAGTCAGAATCCGTGGACCCCATAGTGGTAGAACTCGCCGCCCTGCTTCACGATATCGCCGATGCCAAATTTCACAACGGCGACGAAACCATCGGCCCCGCAACGGCCAAACTGTTTCTCGAAACCCAAGCGCAACCGGCATTCCCCAATCAGCTATCGCCCCAGCAGATTCTCCACATCGTTCGCATCATCGAAAACATCTCCTTCAAAGGCGGCAAAGAACAAACGCAGTTTCATTCAAAAGAGCTCGCCGTTGTGCAAGACGCCGATCGCCTCGATGCCATCGGTGCCATCGGTATCGCCCGAACCTTCAACTATGGCGGATTCAAAGGCAGCGAAATTTTCAACCCAACCCTGCCCCCCAACCCCCACATGAGCAAAGAAGAATACAAAAAAGGTGGCAACCCCAGCCTCAACCACTTTTGGGAAAAACTACTGCTCCTCAAAGACCGCATGAATACCGAAACAGGGAAAAAGTTGGCCGCGGAACGACACACATTCATGTTGTCGTACTTGTGTCATTTTTTCGAAGAAACCGGCATCCAACCCGCCGGATTTGAACTTCCCACACAATAAATTCCCTCTTCCGCCGTTCACCAAAGGTGAACGAAAATGACCCCCGACCCCGTTTTGGTCGCTTTGTAATCGCCGGATTGTGCATCGCCCTAATCGCAATTAACGCCTGTGGCGGAAGTAACGAAAACACAGCCAACAACATAGACCCCGAGGCGCAAAAAATCGCCCTGCAAAATGAACCCATGGTCAAAACCGCTTGCAGTGGTTGTCACGCTTTTGTACCCGCCGATAAGCTCGACAAAACCACTTGGGAAGCCGTAATCAAAGTCATGGCACCCAAAATGGGCATCTTCGAACACAACGGCGAAACCTATTTCAATGAAAAAAGTGATCCCAATGTAGACGCCAGTATCTACCCATTAAACCCAACCATTGCTCCGGAAGACCTCGATAAAATTTTCCATTACTACCAAACGTTGGCGCCCGATGCCCTGCCTAATCAAAACCGCAAATATCCCATCGCCAAAGACAACGGCTTGTTCCAACTCAACCACCAAAATGGCATGTTTCCCGCCGTGGGCAATATGCCCATGACCACCTTTGTTTCGATGGTACCCGGCAAAAACGAAATCATCATGGGGAGCTTTGGCGAAAAAGGCAACTTGGCCTCGTTCAACACCAACGGCACCCGCAACTGGTCGCAAGAATTCCCGTCGGCCCCCACCTGGGTAGATTTCTCCAACCCCAACCAATGGCTGGTCACTTGCATCGGTTCTGTGCAACCCACCAACGCAAAAATTGGCAGCATCCACAATTTCTCGCCCCAATCCAAAAACAGCAGCGTGGTGGCCAGCGAAGTGGCCCGGCCTGTAATGTCGTTCCGCCTCCCCCAATCCAACCAAATTTTGATCAATGCTTTCGGACATTTGAAAGGACAAACCTACACCTACAACACCAACAAAAAGAGCCAAGAACAGGTGCTTCGCGACATCCCCGGAGCCATCTGCTCGCGGATCGCTGATTGGGACGGAGATGGTAAAAAAGACATCCTCACCCTGTTCGCACAGAACAAAGAAAGCATCGTTTTCTTCAAAAACACAGGCAGCGGATACCAAGAAACCGCCACCTTACTCGAAACCATGCCGGTGTATGGCTCCAACAGTTTTGACCTGGCCGACATGAATGGCGATGGCAAATTGGATATCGTCTATACCTGTGGCGACAATGCCGATTACTCGGTGATTTTGAAAGATTACCACGGCGTTTACGTCTATCTCAACCAAGGCAACAACCAAGTAACACAAGGCTATTTCTACCCCATCCACGGTTGCTTCAAGGCTTTGGCGCGCGATTTCGACCTCGATGGCGACCAAGATATTATCACGGTTTCGTTCTTCGCCGATTTCCTTTCACAACACGAAGAAGCCGCTGTGTATTTGGAAAACAACAAGATGGATTTCAAGCCGTATGCGTTGCCGGGTTACGACATGGGGCGATGGCTTACGATGGACGCGTCCGACGTGGATGGCGATGGCGACCAAGACCTGGTTTTTGGCAATTTGTCGATGGGTCCTGAGAGTTTCATGAGCCAAGAGCAGGTGAAAAAGTTCGCTGCCGGTCCGGCCTGTATTTTCCTGAAAAACACCACTCGCTAATCCCAAACCCATGAAAAAATTAGTCACTGCCCTCAAGTATTTCATCAACCTGTTTTGGGGGATCATATTTTTGTTGTTTGCCTCGGTGCAGTTCAACGACCCCGATCCTGCCATTTGGATTTTCACTTACACGATGACCGCCATCTTCTGTTTTGTCTATTTGAAAATAGATTGGGCACAGCGCCTAAAATGGCTCTTTTTGGCGGCTTCCATGGCATTAATGCTCGGAAGCTTTTTGCAATTCCCACCGCAATGGGAAGGTTTTGGCACTGAAATGAAAACGGCAAACAACGAATTGGCGCGGGAAAGCATTGGCTTGTTGCTCTGCGGATTGGTGTTGTTGGTTCAGTTTTTCTGCATCAAACCCAAAGCCACAGTAGAACGTTAAATCCGCTCAAAAGAGGCCATCCAACCATTTCCTTGGACTGTCTCGCTGCAACGGTCAACAAAGCCACAAACCAAGTTCATCGGCAATGTAATGGGAACGCTTAACACGCCAACCAACCGCAATAGGAAAGACGATGCACCCAAAAGCATGGTACTCATCGACCAGCATTCATGTCCCAATTTCCCCCAAAAACCGTAGGTTAAAACAGCGGATTTCAACACAAAACCATGGTTTAATGCCAACTGAGTGAGTGCCGAAGCACTGAGTAATTCTTTGCGAGATTGAACGGATTCATAGTGTTGAAACCGGGCAAACATCCATCGATACAAAGGGAGTATCGTATCAAAAGCCACAGGCGAGTATACCAAAAGCGTACATCCGGGGTTGGCCAAAGCCGACAATCGCTCAAAGACATGCCCAGGATCTTTCACATAAGGCAGCACCGAGAAACAAAAAATCAGATCCAGTCCCTTTTCTCCAGCCAAAAAATCATCATCCAGATTTTCTGTCCTGAATTCAACTTTTAATCCATCCACGATGGTGCTTTTGGATTGAAAATCCGATAGAAAATTGAGCCAATCCGCATTTCGATCCATGGCGATCACCCTTTTCGCTTTGGCCTTCTTCAGTTGAAAAAGATAATGACCATCGCCGCAGCCAACATCGAGCAGAACACCCTCACATGTTGAGGTCGCCTGCTTCACCCACCGCTTGATTGTTCGATTCCGAGAATACAACAGCGATTGTCCCCAGTGCACCAACTTCAGCGATTGGGGAAATCGTTGAATGGCGTTTGGTACAGAATGAGAAAAGGCCTGTTGGAGCAAATTCATAGGGGAAACCTCAAAGATAATCTTCGTTCTCGCTATGAATCACTTATTTTCGCAAACGATGAAATTGCTGTTGATCTCAGCATTATTAACCGCCAGCCCCTGGTTATTGTCGCCCGACATCCCTTGGAATCCATCCAAATCTGGTCATGGAGTAAAAGTGTATACACGTCCGGTTGCCGGCTCATCCATCAAGGAAATCAAGGCTGAATTGGAGTTGGATTGCTCCATGAATACTGCCGTTGCCTGTTTGGCCGACATCCCCTCATACACCCAATGGATCTATCAAATGACCGAGGCCCGGGTGATTAAAACCATTAGCAGCACAGAGTTTGAAGTGTATCAGCGGGTGAAAACGCCATGGCCTTTAGACGATCGCGATGTAATAGGGCATTATGTTCTAAAGCAGGATCCCAGGAGTTTGGATGTATCCATCATCACCCATTCTGTCCCCAAGGTACTACCCGTGGTTTCGGGGGTGGTGAGGGTGCAAAAAAATCGGACCACATGGACCATCAAACCATTGGCTAAAAACAAGAACAAGTGTGAATATTTCTTGTTGCTCGATCCGGGCGGGGATGTACCTGCTTGGATCATCAATTTATTCATATCAGAGGGCCCTTACAGCAGTTTGGTTAAACTCAAGCAGCGGGTGAATTTACCCAAATACGCCAACACGAAGTTTGCGTGGATTACTGAGAAATTCCAGTAAAAAAAGACCGTGTAAACGAAGTGGCGATGGAATGTTCCCGCTGCGATTTAATCAACTATTGCCATTGCTTGGCGCGTGGATTCATGATCAAGAACCATGCGGGTACCACCAAACTCAAAACCATCATACCCGGATAACCCGTGGGCATCTGCGGTGCCGCATCAATGGATTGAAGGGTTTGGTATTTCTTGTTGGATTTATAATGGTGGTCTGAATGTCGGCTCAATTCAAACAAAATCAGTCTACCCACCACGTGATTGCTATTCCAAGAGTGTTCTGGTTGAACAATTTCATAGTGGCCGGTTTGGGTTTTCTTCCGCCTGAGCCCGTAGTGTTCGATGTAATTGATGGTTTCAAGGAATATGCCACCGATGAGTGCGGCCAACCAAAAGGAGAAGGTAGCCCAGCCGCCAAAGATGAAATAGATTGCAATGACCACCAACAGTTGGGTTATTTGAAAGCGCAGCATTTCGTTGCGCAGTGACCATGGTGATGAGGCCTCGCGCCGCAGGCGCTCGGCCTCAATCCTCCAAGCCGATACCCAAGTCTGAAACATAGACCTCAGCCAAAATGTATAAACCACCTCGTGCATTCGCGCCGTAGACGGATCCTCCGGCGTGCCCACATGCTTGTGATGACCGCGGTTGTGCTCAATGAAAAAGTGCATATACAATGAACTCGCCAACAACATCTTGGCAAAAAATTGCTCCATTCTGTTGCTGCGATGTCCCAGCTCATGCGCCACATTGATACCAAAACTACCACACATAATGCCCATCGCCATCACCAACCCAAACCACTGCCAGCTCGCCTGCGGCTCGCTGTGCCCCATCATCCAACAAAACCACACCACATAAAACCATTGAATGGGCACAATCGTATACAAAAGATAATCATACCAACGATCCTGCGCATCCAATTGTAACTCCGCCTCATTCAAAGTAGCGCCTTTCGCCCCCATGACCAATTCCATGAGCGGTATCGCACCAAACACAAACAAAACTGCAAACCAAGACCAGTTGCCACCCATCACAAAGGACACCGTTACCGCCATCGTTGGCAAGTGGGTTGTTAAGTATTTCAAGGATCTCATAACCAGTATTATAAGTACAAAAACGAAAATACAGAAAAATCAATCATCCTTGATAATTAAAACTACAAGCAACCATTTCTGTGCAAAATACCCCTCTCTCAAACACCATTAATTAACAATTTAGTAATATAGAATTATTGTTAGTTTAACCCTATGTAAATTCAATGTTAACCATTTTTGCATCGCTTTACATTTAGGTAACAATAGATTCATTTGTGAAAAACATTATTTTAACCATCGCAACATTTTGCGCACTCAACAACGCAGCCAAAGCAGCGTCAATGGAACCCCTCACCGACACCACAAAAGCGCTGAAAATTGCCGAAAAACCGGCCGCCAAACACTGGTATGAATCCCTGCAAATGCGCGGCTACACCCAAGTGCGCTACAACCGTTTGGGCGAAACCAACCCCAATTTAAAATGTGAACAATGTGATCGCTACTGGGGAAATAACCAAGGCGTTGGTATCCGTCGTGCCCGACTCATTATCTCCGGACAAGTTCACCCACGCGTTTACCTATACTTTCAAACCGATGCCGCCAACACTGTGGGTACAGGCATGCAATTCCTCCAAGTGCGAGATTTGTATTTCGATTATGGCCTCGACAAGAAAAATGAATTCCGCCTTCGTTTCGGACAAAGCAAAGTGCCTTTTGGTTTCGAAAACTTGCAAAGCAGTCAAAACCGATTGCCCCTAGACCGCGCCGATGCCACCAATTCTGCCGTAGCCAATGAACGTGATATGGGCTTGTTCTTTATGTGGGCCCCATCAAAAACGCGTAAATTATACGCAGACCTCATTAAAGAAAACCTCAAAGGCTCTGGCGATTACGGTGTTTTTGCCTTTGGCTTTTACAACGGTCAAGTTGCCAATAAGCCCGAGCTCAACAACAACCGTCACATGGTTGCTCGACTAACCTACCCCATCGCCATTGGTAAACAACTCATCGAACCCGGTATCGCCGCATACAAAGGTGTATTCACTTTGGCATCAGACCAGTTAACCAAGGGCGTAAAATTCACAAAAGCATCCACGCTGATCAACAATATGCAACCCGATGCCAGCTACCTCGACCAACGTGTGAATGCCCAATTTGTGGTCTACCCCAAGCCCTTCGGTATTCAAGCTGAATACAACATGGGTGTGGGACCCCAATTCAATCCCGTTACCGACTCCATCGAAACCCAAAAACTTCAAGGAGGTTACGCCACATTCTCTTATAAAATGAACACCACAGAAGGCAGTGTGATTCCTTTCGTACGTATCCAAAAATACAGCGGCGGCAAGAAACAAGAATTGGATGCCCGCAGCTACAAAATGCAGGAATTCGAAATCGGTACCGAGTGGCAAATCAACAAGAATTTTGAACTAACCGCCATGTACACCACATCGCACAGAGAATTCTTGGATTATGCCAAACAAACCAACGCCCAAAAAGGGCGATTGATCCGCATCCAAGTGCAAATGAACTTCTAATCGATTACATTCGCGGTCATGGAATACCGCAGATTAGGAAAATCAGGACTACCCGTTTCTGAACTCAGCTTTGGCTCTTGGATCACCTTCGGAAATCAAATCAATGATGGGGTTTCGGAGCGATTGATGGACATCGCCTATGAGGCAGGCGTCAATTTCTTCGACAATGCCGAGGTATACGCCGCCGGCGCCTCAGAAGAGGTGATGGGCCAAATCCTGCACAAAAAAAACTGGTCGCGCGATTCCTATATAGTGAGTTCCAAAGTGTTCTTCGGCGCCGGCGCAAAAGTGCCCACCCAAAAAGGACTCCACCGCAAACACATCGTAGAAGCCTGCAACCAAGCCCTGCAACGCTTGCAAGTCGATTACCTCGATCTGTACTTTTGCCATCGCCCCGACAAACAAACGCCCATCGAAGAAACCGTTTGGAGCATGCACCAGCTCATCCTAGCCGGCAAAATCCTCTATTGGGGAACTTCTGAATGGAGCGCACAAGAAATCATGGAAGCCCACATGGTGGCCCAGCGATATAACCTCATCGGACCCGTTGTTGAACAACCCCAATACAACATGCTGGTTCGAGATAAAGTGGAAGTGGAATACAGCCAAATTTACAAAACCGTGGGACTTGGAACCACCATTTGGAGTCCATTGGCCAGCGGCTACCTCACCGGAAAATACCTCAACCAACCACCCGCCGATGCACGCCTACAGCGCGATGAATTGGGTTGGTTATCGGAAAGATTGCTGCAAGAAACACATGCCGAAAAAGTCAAAAATCTGATGGCCCTTGCCGCAGAAATCGGTGTGTCCATGCCCCAACTCGGCGTGGCGTGGTGCCTAAAAAACCCCAATGTGAGTACCGTGATTTTGGGCGCAACCAAGCCAGAACAACTTCAAGAAACCCTTACTGCACCAGGCATTTTGCCACTACTCACCGATGAGGTCATGGAGCGCATTGAAAACATCTTACAAAACAAGCCTCAACACCCACAGTACTAAGCAATTTTTCGGCAGGAATCTCCAACTTTTCACCGACCTAACTGGTTGGCCATTTATGGCACAAGGTTTGCACTTTTCGCGCGGATGAAAAGGAAGGACTTGTTTCGCGCAGTGATTGTAGCATGTTGGATGCTCGCCCCCGCCTTACAACTTCAAGCCGATCCCATCGCCGATGCGCTTAAACTCATCCGTCAGTCAGCAAAATCATCGGTCAAAAAACAAACATTTAAAAAAATCGCCCCCACTGTCCCTGTGGAGGCAAGCATCGCCGCAGCAACACAACTGCAGTACCAAGAGGCCGCGCTCCTGCTCTACAAACGCCAATTTACAAAAGACAGCAACAACCCCGTTTTGCACCATGCACTGGCCATGTTGCCCAACGACAAAGAGCCCTTTTCGTCCATTCAACACAGTTTCGATGCCCTTCGCCATTGGGCTAGCATCGCCAAGGATAAAAAAGGCAACAACATCACCGCAAAACAATGGGCCAAATACAAGCAGAAATATCAGCTTACCTACCACAATACCGATACGCTGCTGTTCACCCAAACCAATGAATTCTATAACAAACGCAGCAATGCAACTTTAGACCAAGCAAGGCGCATACTGAGCGATTTGCAGATGGAATCGCAATGGATATCGTCTTGCCAAGATCAAATCCAACGATTGGAAGTTGAGGCATTTCAACAATGGCAAGCCAAACAAAAAAACGGCCCCGATACCAGCGGAAAAGCACCCAAATTTGAGTCGATTGCCCTCAAAGCCTACCAAAAACGCATCGAAACCCAATTGGCTTTCATCGAACAGATGGAGTTTGACTCGCTGATGCAAACTAGGAACATCGCGGCATTGGCGGCCCGACGTACCCAGCTCCTGGCCATCAAAAAGCCCAACGCGCAAACCAAAGTCATGATTCAGCGCGCAGAGGACACCCTGATTCAGTGGGAATTTGAACTCGCCGCCTCCGAAGATCAAGAGCAAAGTTACCGCCGGTTTTTGGCCCAATACCCCAAAGCGCCACAGAAAAATGCCATCCTTCAACGCTTGGAAGGACTTGCCTTTGAACGCGCCCAACAGCTCAACACCATAGAAGCCTATGAACAATTTTTGAAGTCGCAACTGCCACCGCCTTTGCAACGCAACGACCTCACATTCCGCGCCCAATTCCTGCTCCGATCGCTCACCGTAAAGCCCATTCCCATCGCCTATAACAAAACCAAAGAGCCGTATAAAGAGGGATTTTACTTCGCCGATTCAGCCACCCTCCAACCCTGGATGGAACTGGATTTCAAAATGGCCTACCCCTATGCCCTCAACAACTACCACAACCATTTTGTGGAAAGTGGGGCTACCCTCATCCCGGGATGTGCCTTGGTTATGCGCACCGACACCTTCGGATTGATCGAATTCAGTTACATCACCAAAGACGGCAAACCATTTACCAAAAACAATTACGAAACCATTTTTCAGTTTTCCAGTACGATGGCCTTCGTGCAACGCGGTGGACGATGGGGGATCTTGAATCACCGAGGCAAAGAGCTCCTCCCCTGTAAATTCGAAAACCTTCGCTACGATACGATTGCGAAACGTGGAGCCCTACAGCTAGGCAAAAAATGGGCGTTATTCAACGAAACCGGCAAACTCATAACCACCCCCAAATTTGATGCAATTGGTTTCGAAACCTGGGAAAACGAACCCACCGAATCCCCCGCAAAATTGTGGGTGAGAAATCGCTGTGCAGCAAAAATCAACGACAACTGGGCCCTGATCGATACCCTCGGAAACTCCCTCACCCCTTTCGCTTACGAGAGCATGACAACCTTGCCCTACGGCAGGTTTATGGGTAAAATTAACGATGGATACTGCCTATGGCGCGATACGATTCGCTGCAGTGCACAATACGCCGAAGCAGTGGATTTTGGCAAACCCTATACCTTGGTGCAACAAAATGGTTGGGGCATCATTGACACGCTGGGCAAAATTTTGGTTCCGCCCATCTATGAAAAATCTCTGCTCGTGGGAAGCACCATCGCCCTGTTGAAAAACAAAAAATGGAATTTCTACTATTCCAAAGGCGAATTTAGCTTGCCCATCAAAGGCGTAATTGACGATTTCCGACTCTATGGCGATGGCATGGTCTATGCGCGACAGAAGAAAAACTGGATCCTATATCACGCATTTACAAAAACGGTGAGAAAAGTGAAGAGTATCGACCTGCAACAACTAACCGATACCCTTTTGTTGGAACCCATTGGTAGCTATTGGTTTATCACCCACGCCAACGGCAAGGTGTTGTTGAAGGATACGTTAATGTCGCTCTCCCGCATCAACGACCACGAATGGTTTGCCACAAAACCAAGCCTGAATGGAACCACATTGATGGGTTTGTTGTGCTTGCCTTCGATGCAGTGGAGTTTAAAACCCGAGTACCAAGAAATCATCTTGTCGCAAAAGCCATCGCAGTACATGGTGAAGAAAAATGATCGATGGGGCGTGGTAAACAATTTTGGCGAAGTCATTGTGCCCATTGCCTACGATGCCATCACGGATACAGAATTCCCGGGATATTGGTATGCGTTAAAAGGCGAACAAACCCTTTGGATTGATGCTTCGGGCCGGGAATTGAGTCAGCCGTAATCGCCGAATTATACCCAATCAAATACCCAGACCATCCACAGCCTTACATATTGTTTACGTCACTGTGGACTAAACAAACAATGGCACAATGACAATCAAATTAATATTGATTGTTTATCTTGCCAACTTTATGTCAATTAAATACAGCTCCAAAGACAGCCCTGACAACGTATTAAAGCAAATCAAATTAAAGGTTGACAATTATTTCGTATCAAATAATTACAATAAAAACGGCAATGTCTATTTGGCAATAAAGTTCATTATTCAAGTCTTCTTAGCGAGTGTATCAATCTATTGGGTATTTAACACCACTGAATTCTATGCGCTTATTTTGGGATACTTGTGTTGTGGGTTCAGCTTGCTGATTTTGGGAATAAACTTTGGTCACGATGGCGCACATGGTTGTTTAACTGGAAACAAAACAATCGATGGAACCCTGTTCCAAATCATCTATGCATTGCAGGGTTTGGGTGGATATATGTGGCAAATTCGACACAATTCAGCGCACCATATTTTCCCCAATGTGTACGACAGAGATTCAGATTTAGAAATGTCTCCCTTGATCTTGCTCAATCCAAAACAAGATTCTAAACCCATTCATAAATACCAACACATTTACGCAACCTTCCTTTACATGGTGGTTACCTTATTTTGGATCTTCTTTGAGGACTTTATCATCATGATTCGAAAAGATTCTGCCAACGCCAGAATCAAAAAAATACCGATGATTGAGTGGGTTAAAATCATCGGAATCAAAATAATTTATTTGTTTAACTACATCGCACTGCCCTGCATTTTAACCGATTTCAGTCTCATTCAAGTAACGAGCGCATTTTTGATCATGCATTTTGTGGTATCCGTTTTCTTAACCTTCACATTCTTCATCAGTCACCACATCCAAGAAGTGAAATACGTCCGGGCCAATGAGCAAACAAATGTGATCGAAAATTCGTGGCTCAGTCATCAAATCAACACAACCATCGATTTTCACCCAAATAGTTACCTCGCACATTTTATTTTCGGCGGATTCAATACACATATCGCGCACCATGTATTCCCTGATGTTTGTCATATCCACTATCCAGCAATAACCAAGATCATTCGCGAAACCTTGGTTGAGAACAACGTGGGGCATTGGTACAAATCTTTCACCTTCATCGATGGTGTTAAATCCCACATCAAACACCTCAAGGCCACCGCCCATCAAATCCTATCAGAGCAAGCACAGCAAACCCATAATGGGTCGGTATTTCCCCAATAATTTCAAAGGGGCGGCCATTTTGGCCGCCCCTTTGCATTATCTTTGCAGACCCAATATTTTGGTTCTTTATCATGGTCCCGTAGTAGAATGGATACTACGAATGCCTCCGGAGCATTAGATACAGGTTCGATTCCTGTCGGGACCACCAAAATTCCCATTTCGTAACAGGTAAAAATTCGTCACTCTGCGTATATCTTCGCATACATGAGTTACCAAGCGCGATTCTCTCAATGGTTGATGCACTGGCTCAGTGAAACGGGCGCGAGTGCTGAATCCTGCTACTACCTCCACCTGGTACTACTGGGTTTGGGTTTGATCTTGGTCGTTGCCGTCATCGATTATTTTTCACGCAACATCATCCTCAACATCGTTGCCCGATACGCCAAACGGAGCAACAATCCCTACGATGATATACTGGTCGAGATGCGGGTGTTCAAACACCTGGCACATGTGGTTCCCGCATTGGTCGCCAAGGAAGGCCTAACCTTTGTCTTTCAAGACTATACCACCCTGATATCGCCTCTGCAAAAACTGGTTGATATTTACATTATCGTCGCCATCATCTTCTTTGTGCAAGCCGTACTTCGTGCCGCCAAAACACTGCTGCTCAACTCAGAAGATTTCAAAGACAAACCCATCGGATCGTATACCCAATTGCTCAATATCATCAACTATTGCGTAGGGGTCCTTTTCATCATTAGCAACCTAACCGACAAACCCCTCTGGACACTCCTCACTGCGTTCGGAGCCCTCTCAGCACTCGTCATCCTTACCTTCCGCGATACCATTTTGGGTCTGGTGGCTTCCATCCAAATCTCAGGGAACGACATCGTACGCATCGACGACTGGATCGAAGTACCCAAATACGGCGCCGATGGCCATGTGGTTGAAATCAACCTCACCACCATCAAAGTGAAAAACTGGGACAACACCGTAACCACCATCCCCACCTACGTGCTCATCAACGACGCATTCAAAAACTGGAGAGGCATGGAAGAAAGCGAAGGTCGGAGGATGAAACGGGCTGTGAACATCAAAATTTCGAGCATCAAATTCTGTACGCCCGACATGCTAGAACAATATAAAAAAATTGACCTGATTCGGGATTATGTAGTCCGGAAAGAAGCCGAAATCAACAATTACAATTCCCAAAAGAACATCGACAAATCAATTTTAGCCAATGGTAGAAACCTGACCAATATTGGCATTTTTCGCAGATACCTGAGTTTGTACATCCAACAACACCACAAAGTCAACAAGCAATTGACCATGATGGTAAGGCAGCTGCCGCCCACAGACAAAGGGTTGCCTTTGGAAATCTATTGCTTCACACTCGACAAACAATGGGTGGATCACGAAACCATCGCGGCTGATATTTTTGATCATGTCCTAGCCACCGTGCCGAGCTTTAACCTCGAAATTTTCGAAGGTCCCACCGGAAAGGATTTCCAAGGAAGCTTCAGTGCTGCCTAATTGGGTTTTTCGTATCTTTGGTACATGGTGATTCGTGTGCCCAAATGGCTCCTTCTGTGTGTTTCTGCGTTGCTCCTAAGCCAAGGCAACAAAGTAGTCGATAACCTCTTTGAGTACTCCAAAAACATTGAGATTTTTACCGCACTGTACAAAGAACTCGGCGCTACCTACGTAGACGAGGTGGAACCCGGCAAACTCATGAAAACCGGCATCGATGCGATGCTCAAATCCCTAGACCCCTACACCAACTTCTTCTCTGAATACCAAGCGGAGGAAGCCCTCATGGAGCGACAGGGTCAATACGGTGGCGTTGGCTGTAGAATCACCATACGTAATCATTACCCAACCGTAGATCACATCGAGGAGGGTTATGCATTTGACATCGCCGACGTGCGATTGGGCGATCAAATCACCCAAATCAACGGCCTTAATCTCAAAGATAAATCCACCGAGGAACTCCTTACCATGGTGCGCGGAGCGCCCAACACCAAATTTGAATTGGGTTTGATTCGCAACGGAAAAACCCTCACCAAAACCATCACCCGAATGGCCATCAAAACCGCGTCGGTGTCGTATAGCGGGCTATTTCAAGAAAATATCGCCTACGTAAAACTGGAAGAATTCGAACAAAATGCCTGCGACGAAATAGAAGCATCGCTCAAAAAAATGATGGAAAAAACCACCCTGCAAGGTGTGATTCTTGACCTGCGCGATAACGGGGGCGGGCTCCTCGCAGAAGCCGTGAAAATTGTGGGACTCTTCGTGGGCGAAAACAAATCCGTGGTTACCTTGAAAGGCCAAAATGTCAATGGCCCAAAAAACTGGTTCACCCCCAACAAAGCCCTGCTGCCCAACACCCCTTTGGTGGTCCTTATCAACGAGCGATCCGCTTCGGCCTCAGAAGTCGTGAGTGGCAGTCTGCAAGATATGGACCGCGCCGTGGTGATGGGACAAACCAGCTTTGGAAAAGGACTCGTACAGAATTATGTTAGCCTTCCCTATCGCACCCAAATGAAATTGACAACCGCTAAGTATTATACGCCCAGCGGAAGATGCATACAGCGACTCAATTACCAAGAGCGGGGTTCAGACGGACAGGCAACGGTATTGACGCAAGAAAAAAAGAGGGCTTTTCAAACCCAAAATGGTCGGAAAGTATTTGAGGGCGGCGGAATCGACCCAGACAAATACCTCGATCCCTATCAAGGACTGGCCGTGTACAAATGGCTTGAAAAAGAGCTCATTCTGTTCGATTGGGCCAACGACATATACAACGCACAACCCGATACGATCTTCTCACCCATCACGGATGCTCAGTACAACCAATTTGTATCCTTCGCGATTCAAAAAAGTCAGGCCGCCATGCAAGCCAAATGGCAAAAAGCCATGGCCAGTGTTTACAGCGATACGGCCTTTATCAAAAAAACAGGTGGGTTTCAAGTCAACCAAACGCAAGTGCAAAGTCATTTGAAAGCAGAATTGATGGCCAACAAAACCACCGTCATCCAAGTACTGAACAAGGAGATCATGATGCGAAAATTGAAGAAAACGGATTTTTTCAAAACGTGGTTGACCTTTGATCCCGAAACAAAAGATGCCGCCGCGATGTTAAGGAATGTTCCAACATACCAAAGAATATTGAAGCCCTAATCATCAATATTCCCCAATGCATGGATCTCTTTACCCAACAAATACTGCCCTTTCTTTTGTTGCTGCTCTGCGGATCTGTGGGTGGTTTCTTGGCAGGGTTGCTCGGCGTTGGGGGAGGTATGTTATTCATACCGGTCATCAATGAGTACCTATCAAACTATCCGCTAACCACAGACGAATTGGTTAAATACACCCTCGCAAATTCCATTGCTTTGGTCTTTATGTCGGGCGTTTCGGGCATTTTCCGACAGAAAAAAATGGGTACATGGGATTGGAAACAGAGTCTGTACATCGGCATCCCAGGTGCCATAAGTTCCTTGGCGATGTCCATGGCCATTGAACAAGGCGATTGGTACAGTAAAACCCGATTTCAAACCGTTTTCTTGGGATTCCTTTTGTTGAGTATCGGCAACATGATTTGGGGTAAAACAGCCCTAAAAACAACAGAAAACTTGACAAATGAAGCCAAAACATCGCCTTTTTTGCCCATTTTGGTGGGAATCATCGCAGGTTGTGTGGTTTCTTTGAGTGGCCTCGGCGGCGGAATCATCATGGTGCCCTTGTTCAGGATGTTGCTGAAGAAACCCATGCATCAAGCCACGTCACTATCACTGAGTATTGTGCCAATACTGGCTATTTCATCGCTCCTTCAATACGGATTAAACGCCCCTGCAGCGAGCATCAACCCTTTTCAATGGGGCTATCTTCTCGGTATATTGTTACTCCCAATGCTGCTTGGGGTGATGTTTTTCTCATCTTTCGGACAGAAAACGGCGCCCCGTGTACCCGTTCTTTGGCTCCGCGTTATATTTGCAGTACTTTCCAGTATCATCCTGATTAAAACCCTCATAGAAATCAATTCATGAAACGCCATTGGCTCCTCCTGATAAGTGCACTTGCCTGCCAAATTACTTGGGCTCAAAACAACGAACCCACTGATCGCCCTAGCCGATTAAAAAAAGACATTTCTTACTTGGCTTCAGATGAACTCAAAGGCCGACAAACGGGCTCTCCTGAGGAAGCGATGAGCGCGAATTATATCGCCCAAGAATTCACGAAGGCCAAATTGGTGCCACAAACACAGGTATTCCCAATCATCCAACTCCGGATGGCCACCAACAAATGTATGTTGGGTGTGAGCGCGCCAGGCATGGATACAGTGGTAATGAAGTTTACCCTTTTCAAGGACTATTACCCCCTATCACAAAGCAGCAATGACGCCAATGTTCGTGCTGCATGGTACGATTGCGGATATGGCTTGGTTTCTGAAAAATTGCAGCGCGACGATTATGGAACGGCCGATATCAAAGGCAAAATTGCATTGATTCGCCTGGGTTACCCTGGCATGGAAGAAAACCCCCACGCCCCCATTGCAGAAGTATCAGACATACCCACAAAAATTGCCGAGGCCACCAAAAGAGGGGCCATTGGAATCATCTTCATCAAACCCTTCGAGAAATTCACATCGCCTTCAGGCAACCTCAAACGCAATGAAAAAACATTGGAAATTCCAGTGTTTTATTGCAACCAAACAGGCGTTTTCCCGCAGGCACCGATAACCATGGTGAGCAATGTTCGCGTTTTCACAGCCGATGCCCACAACGTCTATGCCTTCAGAAATAACCACAAGAAAAACACCGTTGTTATTTGTGCCCACCACGATCATATCGGTATCAATGAGTACGAAAACAGCCGTCACACTGGTCCGGCCGAAATCCACAACGGCGCCGATGACAATGCTTCAGGCGTAGCGGCGATGTTGGAAATGGCAAGAACACTCAAAGGCAAGAAATACAAAAAGAACAACTATCTGTTTATCGCTTTTAGCGGTGAAGAATTGGGCCTATTGGGGTCCAAACATTTCGTACAAAATCCGCCAGCATTTTTGGGTCAAACCAGCCAAAAACTGGGTAAGATCAACTACGTCATCAACATCGATATGTTGGGGAGAATTGATACCACCAAAAAAGTACTCACCCTCAATGGTGTAGGTACATCGCCAGAGTTTGAGAAATCCATTTCATTGATCACTACCGATACCAACCAATTGAAAATCACCACCACGAAAAGTGGTTTAGGCCCCAGCGATCACGCCTCTTTTTATCTTGAAAACATCCCTGTTGTGCACTTTTTCAGCGGACAGCACGAAGACTATCACAAACCCTCCGATGACGAAGCCCTCATCAACTACCAAGGGATGGCTAACAGCCTCAGCGTGCTTGAGCAACTCATCGTTTTAAACAACAAAAAAGGCAAATTGCCCTTCACCAAAACCCAAGATGCCCAAATGGGTCGCACCAAATTCAAAATCACCCTCGGCGTGATGCCCGATTACAGTTACAGCGGCAAAGGCATGCGCATCGATGGGGTATCCGAAGGCAAACCTGCACAGAAAGCCGGACTTCAAAAGGGTGATATTATTCAAAAACTGGGCGATTTCGACGTCAATGGCGTAGAGGATTACATGGTAGGTTTGGGTAAATTAACCGCCGATAAGCCAACCACTGTAATTGTACTGCGCGGTGCTGAAACCCTAACTTTTCCCATCCAATTTCAATAAATTCCATGAAAATTACAGAACATATCGAATCGGCTCAAAGCACCCTTTTTTCCTTCGAAATATTGCCCCCGTTAAAAGGTGCTAGCTTCAATGAATTGTTGGCAGGTATGGATCCACTCATGGAATTCAAACCCTCGTTCATTGATGTAACCTATCACCGGGAAGATTATGTATTGAAGAAGCGTGCCGATGGCACCTACGACCGCATATCTACCAAAAAAAGACCCGGTACCGTTGCCATTTGCGCAGCCTTGCAAAACCACTATAAAATTGATGCAGTACCCCACTTGATTTGTGGTGGATTTTCAAAAGAAGATACCGAAAACGCCCTTATTGAATTGAGTTTCTTGGGCATCGACAACATCTTGGCTTTGCGGGGCGATAACCGCAAAGGAGATACCAATTTCGAGCCCGAAAAAAACGGCAACAAAAACGCACTCGACCTCATTCACCAAATACAAAACATGAATGCGGGTATTTATTTGGACGAGGAAATCACCAATTCTAGTGAATCGAACTTCTGCACCGGTGCTGCCTGTTACCCCGAAAAACACGCGGATGCACCCAACATGGAATCCGACCTTCGTTACCTCAAACGGAAAGTAGATGCAGGCGCAGAATTCTTGGTTACCCAGATGTTCTTCGACAACCAACATTACTTTGACTTCGTAGACAAATGCAGGGCCGCCGGAATCAATGTGCCCATTATTCCCGGCATCAAACCCATCACAACGCGCAAACAATTGTATGTATTGCCCAAAATATTCCACATGGATATCCCTTTCGCACTATCAAACGAAATTGACCAGTGCAAAGACGATAAGCTTATCGCGGAAATTGGGGTGCAATGGGCCATCGCACAGTGCAAAGACCTAATGGCAAAGGGTGCGCCCGTGTTGCATTTTTATACCATGGGTAAAAGTACCCAAACCAAAAAAATCTGCGAAGCCATCTTCTAACCATGCAGGGAACCGTCACCAAATCCACCGGCAGTTGGTACCAAGTACTAACCGATGATGGAAAGGTGTGGATGGCGCGGACCCGAGGGAAATTGCGTTTGAACGACCTCGATACCAGCAACCCCGTGGCCGTGGGCGATCGTGTGGAAATGCAAGCCGATGCCAATTACCCTGATACCGCCTCCATCTCAAAAGTGGAGAACCGAAACAATTACCTCATTCGTAGGTCGAATAAACTGAGCTCGCGCCGACAAATCCTGGCCACCAACCTCGATGGTGCAGCCCTAATTGCCAGCTTATTCGCACCCAGAACCTCCCTGGGTTTTATTGATCGTTTTATCCTCACATGTGAAGCATATCAAGTACCCGCAGCGGTTTTCTTCAATAAAATGGACCTATTGGGCGATAATGCTGCCGGTTTTTTGGCCGATATCCAACACATTTACCGCAATGCCAATATCACATTGATGATGGGCTCTGCAAAAAACCCTGAAACACTCAATCCCTTTGCCAATATGCTTACAGGTAAGCGCTGGTTACTGGCGGGACATAGTGGCGTGGGTAAAAGCACACTGCTCAATGCCGTTTTCCCCGAAGCCAACGCCCGCGTAGGGAGAATTTCCAATCACCACGACAAAGGTCGCCACACAACTACATTCGCCGAAATGTTCACCCTGTCTGATGGCACCCAAATTATCGATACCCCTGGAATTCGCGATTTTGGTGTGGTTGATTTTGAACCCCATGAAATCTGTCAGTATTTCCCAGAAATGCGTCCCTACTTGAACGCGTGTAAATTCAACGATTGTCAGCATACCCATGAGCCTGAATGCGCCGTACTTGCCGCAGTGAGGGCTGGCGATATCGCTGAAGAACGGTACCTCAGTTACTTGGGAATCCTCAATAACGAAGATATCTTTGAATAACCCAGACCCCATGTTCAAAACACATTCAGCCACTTCAATCATGCCAAACAAAGCTTTTACTTCTGCCTTGGGATTGTTGTTGTTGTTCATTGCTTCATGGGTAATGGGATGCCGTGCCGAACGATTTTATAACGAAAAAAACACGCTGGCCTTTAGCCAAGATACAGTGTGGTTTGATACGGTCTTCACGCGCAAGCCTGGTTCCAACTATCCGATTTCTGTGACCAAAATTGTTTCCATCAAAAACCCCGAAAATCTGCCCGTTAAAGCCAATTTCACACTAGCTGGCGGCGCGCAATCCCAGTTTCGTGTTTCCATAGACGGGGAATCGGGCATTGAATTTCGCGGTATTGAAATCGGCGCCAAAGACTCTGTTTTCATCTTTGTGCAATGCAAACTCGAGCCCAATAATACAACGCTACCCTTGATTGTGCTCGATTCGCTACAATCTGAAATCAATGGCGAAATCAAGAACACCAAACTCGCGGCATACGGGTGGGACGCCAATTACTACCACGATACCATCTTTGATCAGAACATCACTTGGACCGACAACGGCAAACCCTATGTCATTGTAGGCTACATGGGCGTCACACAGGGTACAACCATGACCATGAACCCTGGTGTTCAAGTATTTGCCAGCGCACAAAGTAGTATTTACATTGGGGGCACCCTGAATATCAATGGCAATGCCAGCAAACGCGTGAGTATTCGCGGCGATAAACCCGTATGGGAAACCCAATTCCTCGCCAACCAATGGGGTGGTATTCACTTCCTGGTAGGTAGTACAAACAACAACATTCAGTACGCTGACATCACCAATGCCACCATCGGTGTGAGGGTAGATTCTCTGCCGGTGAATGGCAACGACAATTTGGTCATGAACAGTACCCGTATTCAATACTGCGGACAAGCCTGCATGCTTGGAATTACAGCCCATATCAAAGCCATGAATTGTCTTTTTGCCGATGCAGGATCCTATACGTTTCTGGGTTTGCTCGGTGGAAATTACAACTTCAATCACTGCACATTCGCTGAATACTCAGGCATATCTGCGCGGAACGATGGTCATTTCGCAGTAACCAACACCCTCAGAAATGGCAATGGAACCCTGCTAAAGCATGCACCTTTATCGTGTGCGATGAACAATTCCATCGTGTTTGGATACAATAAGGAAGAACTTGAAATTGATCAAACCAACCTATCGCCGTTTGTGTTTGATCTCGAAAACAACCTGCTCAAATCGCAAAACCCCAATAGCATTCTCACAAAACCCAATACATTAAACAAAGACCCCAAATTTGTGGATACCGATCGGGGCAATTATCACATTGATTCCACTTCAGCTGCCTATAAAAAAGCGGCAACTTTTGGTACGCCGGTTACAACAGACATCTTGGGCAAAACCCGAAAATCACTACCCGATTTGGGCTGCTACGAAAAGCTCCCGTAATTCACTTTTAGCGTACTTGTAAATCCATTCACTGCAATTTGACAAGCACCAATCTAAGTGCATCCTTCGAGGTCACTTTCGACGGGATTTGAAGAATCGCTTCATTATATCGCTACACTGTTCACCCATCACAC
>Ga0255120_1000153_pt1 | contig 21030 bp, 16 predicted proteins | sample Law_Colum_RepA_8_2_FD_188582 | JGI IMG/M metagenome (GOLD analysis project Ga0255120, IMG submission 188582) | Freshwater microbial communities from St. Lawrence River, New York, United States - Law_Colum_RepA_8h | ecosystem: Environmental > Aquatic > Freshwater > River | place: USA: New York...
ATCAAGCCGCTGCTGGTGTAGATGGGGAAGACCTTGGAACACTAGGTGATATCTATTCGTATAAATAATGGTGTGTTAGGACAAAGTATTTCTGTCTACGCCACACTGCAAACAACGATTACCTTTGTCCGAGGTCTCAATGCATCCAACGATTGCTGTGGTGGCAGTTTTTCAGCTTTGCTCTATTCCTGTGTCGGAAACGCCGAACACATTCATCAAAGCCGTTGATCGGATTTCCAGTGTTAAAGTCTCCCTCGATGGCTTGAAGACCTTCAAGGACATCCGGCGAGTCCTCAAAGAACAGCCCAAGCTGGATGTCGATACATTGGACAATGAGATTCCAATTCAGAAGGAGCTGTACGTTGTTCGGGATACGCACCCGGGGTATCTGATGCAGGCTGTTGCCACGATGTACCGCATGAAGTGGCTTGCTTTTGAGGATGGCAGCCCAAGGTTTCTGCTCGTTCCCGGTGTTGAGGAGATGGATGCTATGTATGCTCCAAAATCCGATACCCAAAAAGCACGTTTTAAGGCTACACGCTTACTCCTTGATGGAATAAATGCACTAGCGGACACAAGTCTTCAGAGTGACATTTACAGTGGAACGGGTGCTGATGTCCGGCGTTTGCCTGCAAATGTGCAGCAGCATGTCATGGATAGTGTTTCTGCACTAAACCAGGGGCAAGACAATCCAAATACCACCATCGATCCGACTGCTGTCCTCGGCGGAAAACTTAAAGTTTCTACGTCGCCGGCAGGTATACATGGAGTCGGAGAGAAGTACATCGATGTTAGCGGATCCTTTGGGTCGGCTACGTTTCGATATACAGATTACAAACCGGGAACGGGCTATGTGGCAACGGAACGGGAAACCAAAGCCACCTTTGAACCACAAGCAAATGCGAGCTACAAGCGCCCCGGGGTTGGAACCTATCCATGGCTTGGAGACCGGGCGAAACAACACCTTTCGGGTGGAACGCTGCAGGAAGTGATCACGGATTTTTCAACAATGTTTGGCATCAACATCGTTTGTAACACGCTTCCGCCAGTAGGTTCGAGCAAGGTTCGGCCTGACTTTGATCCCATCCAGATTTCCGGGATGCGTCTTTCTGATTCTCTAAACAAGCTGTGTGCAGCACTTGGAGACTATGAATGGGAGCCATCGGATGGGCGATTTATCATCCTTCGGAGTCCGACGAATCCAAAGCGCCGGGTTCCAGCTCCAGATCGCTGACGAAACTTACGGATGTCTTTGGAGATGCCATCAAGCCGCTGCTGGTTTAGGTTTTGGGTTATTTTTGGGGAAAATATTTCTTTCTAAGACTTCAAAAGCCCACTGTCATGAAGCAAGGACGTGACTTCCGCCTCACAGATGTCTTTGGAGATGTCATCAAGCCGCTGCTTGTGTAGGCGACGCTCATCCATCAAATAGAATCGAACTTTTGCCCCCGTTCACGCACGACCGGGGGCTTTCCCGTAATTGTCAACTTCCACCGATGACCGCTACACACACCTCGAATCCCGAATTCGTCCGGTGGTAACATACCCCTAGCGAAGCGCCCGCCGATGCGGGACATCCCCTTGTTTGACCTCGAAAGGAAACGCGCACGTGCACGCTGATGGAAAGGGACGACTCCTGCTCGTCCGACACACGCAATCCGTTTGGAACTCCCTCGATCTCTTCACCGGTTGGGTAGATGTCGACCTCTCTGAAAAGGGCAAGCTCGATGCAAAGTCCGTTGGCGTAAAAATCGCCGGTGTCTACAATGTCGACATCGCGTTCACCAGCAGCCTCGTCCGCGCACAGCAAACCCTCCAGCTCGTGATGGATGGCGCCGGTATCCAAGGCACCCCTGTGACCGAAGATTGGCACCTCAATGAGCGCTTCTACGGTAGCTGGCAAGGCAAAAACAAGACCGAAATGAAGGCCAAGTACGGAGAAGATGCCATCCAGGCTGTCCGCCGTGGCTACGCTCAGCGCCCACCCGCCGGCGAGTCCCTTGAAGACACCGCGGAGCGCGTTCTTCCATACTTCGCAGAGTCCATCGAGCCAGCCCTTGCCGAAGGCAAGACCGTCCTGATCGCAGCCCACGGCAACTCCCTCCGCGCACTCGTAAAGCACCTTGAGGGTATGTCCGATGAAGCCGCACCTGGCATCGAAATCGGCAATGGCGAGCTGCGTGAGTACGTCCGCGAAGCGGATGGCAGCTACACCCGTGGAGCTACCTTCCACCCATAATTCCCGTTTGGGACAGAATCGATTCCGCCCATGATGCACACCGACTTAATGCGCTTTGAAGACATCGTTTTGGCTGCAAAATACTTCGCTCCAGGGGATGTCACCCTCGCCCGCGCACCGGGTCGGCTGGATGTTATGGGCGGTATCGCCGACTATAGCGGCTCTCTGGTCGCCGAAATGCCTATCGCCGCCGTCTGCTGCGTTGCCGCACAGCGAACCAACGATCAGACAATTGTTGTTCGTACCGCGGATGCTGCCGCAAACGGTTTAGACCCCGAAGTCGCTTTCCCCCTCGATGTCTGCAAAAGCGTTGCAAGCCTCCAGGCCTATCTGCGATTGCTACCAAAACCTCAAAAGTGGGCTGGCTATCTCGCAGGGGCCGTCCTCTTTGCAACTGACGCTGGGTATACCCCCCAGGGGCAGGGCTGGAAGCTTTTTGTTTCATCGCATGTCCCGGTAGGGGCTGGCGTGTCCAGCAGCGCTGCCGTGGAAGTTGCCACGATGCGATCCATTTGCGGAGCCGTGGGCGCCGAAATGGAACCGATGACCATGGCCCGCCTTTGCCAACGGGTTGAGAATGACCTCCTCGATGCCCCATGCGGCATCATGGACCAGGTAACTTGTGTGTCAGGCATTAAGGATGCTCTGCTGCGTCTCGAATGTCAGCCGCACACCATCGAAGGGACGAGCCGCCTCCCCGAAGACTGGGCTGTCTTTGGAATCGACTCTGGCGTGAAACACAGTGTCAGTGGGCACGGCTACACCGAGGCGCGCGTCGGCGCGTTTATGGGCCTCCGGATGATCAGCGAACGCGCCGGCGAGACCTTCAACAACTACCTCTGCCGCTGCCACATTGAGTGGTACCGCTCGTTTACGGCGGTAGAGCCGCTCCCGGAACGGATGCTTGGTGCGGACTTTCTGGCACGCTACGGCGGCATCGCCGATTCGGTGACGAAGGTCAACCACGATGTCACATACCGGGTACGTGCTGCATCCGAGCACCCGATTTATGAAGATCGCCGCGTGCGCTCATTCATTGACTGCGTCGAGGATGGCACCGAAGAGGCATTCAAGGCCGCTGGCGCATACATGATTGATGCCCATGTTTCATACTCTGCCTGTGGGCTCGGAACGCCCGAGACGGATCTATTGGTCGACCTCGCGATGGAACATGCCATCACGGGTCACGTTGCTGGCGCGAAAATCACTGGCGGCGGTAGTGGCGGCACGGTCTGTGTCCTCGTGCAGCGAAAGTTTGCACGCTCACTTCCGGCGGAAATCGCACGGCTTTATACAGAACAAACCGGAAAGACGCCGCGGATCATCACGGGCTCCTCGGATGGCGCCATCCACACACCCACCGCGACCATCACTATCTCTGCTTAGTCATCCCCTCCGCGAATCGGCCCGGGCTCGCCTCCAGATTTAAACCGCGTTCGGCCAGTGCGGAGCTTGTCCGTTGGATCTGGCTTCATGTCGAGCCACGGGGGACGACCGGCTGGCCTCTCGGGCATTGGGTCGGCTGCCGGCGGTGTTCCCGCCTTTGCCACACCCACGAGGTCCGTCTGAACCATCATCGCAAGCGCTGCATCTTTTTCCAGCGGAGCGGCTTTTGGGCTTTTCCGGATACGCTCAAGCGTTTCGCGTGCCTCATCAATCAAACCCATCTCCATACTGGACTGGGCTTCTGCCAGCTGAAACGTAAAGTCATCCGGGGAACGAAGCACCCAGCTGCGCGCAATCTCACGGGCCTTGCCAGGCTGGTGGAGACGAAGATAGCAGGCAATCGCAAGCTTGGGAGGTTCCGGGTTATCCAGCATGGTTCCCATCAGATAGTTTGCCGTTGCGAGGGCGGCATCAATGCGTCCCTCCGCAAAGTCAAGACGCATTTGCTCCAGTCGCTCGATGTCGGTGATTTCCCGCTTTTTCGGAAATGGGTTGTACTCGCCTAGATTTACGCCGCCGGTGAAGACCAGCACGCCAAGCGTTGTTGCCGCAACCAGAGAGAGCACGCCAAGCGCGAGCTTACCTTCCTTCAGTGGATCACCCATCTCAGCTCACCATCGCTTCCTTTACGACACGGCCTTCCCAGGTTCGGTCCTGTGGAAGTCCAAGGAGATGTGCGAGAGTGCAGCAGGTGTCGAAGACCCGGATGTCATCCGGGAGTGAAACCCCACGCTTTATTCCCGCACCGCTCAGTATAAACGGAATCAAGATGTCATCATCGTGGTCGGTACCATGCGTCCGCTCGTGCCCACCGTGGTCGCTGACTACACAGACTGTTGTATTCTCCAGCCAGCCCGCGGTTTGCCAAGCATCCAGAATGCGCGCAATGCAGCGGTCCGCACCCGCGATGGCATTTAGGTAGGGCTGTGACATCCAGCCGTGGCGGTGCCCAACTTCATCTGTGTGGCCGAGGTAGACAAAGGTGAAGTCTGCATCGGCAAATTCCCGGTGCTCGATGGCACGGTCGGCAATCCATTCATCCGAGCCGGGCTCGATGGCTTCCGCGAGGTGACAGCCGACATCTACAAAACCAGGACCCGCCAGATCCCGTAGCTGCTCCCAGTTCAGAAAGAATGCCGTTCGCAATCCGTGTGCTTTGCTGTGCTCAAAGAGGCTTGGAACGGGTCTTACTAAGGGATGGAAGTCATTGCTATTAATACCGTGGCGGGGTGTGTCGACGCCGCGCAGCATCGATGTATGGCAAGGCAGCGTACAGCTTGGCATCACGGTACGGGCATTCCATGCGACGGCACCGGTTGCGGCAAGCGCGTGGATGGTGGGGGCATCGGCAAGGCGAAGCGCATCCGGGCGACAGCCATCGATGGAAAAGAGCAGAACCCGGCGGCGATGCGGGTCACGTTGCGTGCTTTGCATGCATCGATTGTACCGATGGCAGCATGAAAACCATGTGCTACGACTGTATGTCTGGCTTAGAATCTGGCCATGCAGACCATCCAACCTCGAAATATCCGCTGGCCACGTGCGTTACCAAAAGGTGGCACAATCGGAATCTGTTCGCCCGCCGGACCGAGCAAGCCGGGGAGTCTCACGATTGCGGCGGATGCTTTGCGAGAACGAGGCTATGAGGTCGTCGTTACGCCCAATGCTGAAGCCATCCATGGCGATTTTCCATATCTTGCCGGCGATATCGATGCGCGCGTGAGCGACCTTAATGACTTGCTTCAGAACCCAAATATCGATGCGATTATCGCGGCGCGTGGCGGTTACGGAAGCGCGCAGCTTCTTCCGTATTTGGACTACACCAGCATTCTCCGCGACCCAAAGCCGATGGTTGGCTATTCGGACATCACCAGTCTTAACCTCGGTATCCTCGCCCAGACCGGGATTGTGGGCTTTAGCGGCATCATGTGCTCGGCTGGGGATGGCTTTGGTCAAGCATCCCTGGATGGGTTTTCGGCGCAGAGTTTTTTCGATGCCATTGGAACGCTCACGGGTAACGGTGGTGTAGGCAGCCTGTTGACGCCGGATGGCACAGAACTCAGCAGTTTTGGTTCGCGTCCGAACCCGGCGACCATCACGGGCCGGCTGATTCCCGTGTGTATGTCGCTACTCGTGGAAGCCATCGGGACGCCGTATTTCCCGGATCTGACAGGTGCTATTCTTGTCCTTGAAGATATTGGCGAGGATGTCTATAGCATCGACCGGATGTTCAACCACCTAAAGCTCGCGGGAATCCTGGACCGGGTTAGTGCTGTTGTTTTAGGCAGCTTCAACACGGATGACGATATCAAAAACGCTGAGCTCATCGAAAAAGTCCCGCTTGTTGCGGACATGCTGGTCGCAAAGCACATTCCGATTTATACCGGGTACCCGTATGGCCATATCCCGAGGCGCCTTACGCTACCGGTGGGCCCGCTGGCGACAATGGACACCGCGACTGGAGCGGTAACCTTTAAGTAGTCTATTTGATGACAAGGTCGACGAAGTGAGCGGAACTTCATGCGCTGTTGGGGTATGTACAAATCCCGTACACCTCCGGCGCAGGGTACAGAGACAATGCTTCAATACCCAGCATTCCCGTAGCAAGCAAGCCAGTAGAATACGGCTGGCGGTGACTAATCGGTTTTCAGGAGCGTTCGTAACATGTCCCTTTCCATCACTGTTTCGATGCACACCGGCGTCGAGGTTCTTGGCTTGATTGGCCGCTTGGATGCCACGGGTGCTGGCATTTTGGATACATGGGCGACGGAACAATCTCATATCCCGATGGTCTTTGACATCACCAATGTCGACTACATTTCTAGTATTGGTATCCGCTCTCTCCTCAAGCTCGATAAAGCGTTGCGGGCCACGGGACAAAAGCCGATTGTGACTGGGATGACATCAAATGTCCGCGACATTCTCAGTGTGACCGGCCTGCTTGAACACTGGGAGCTCTGTGCATCGGTGGATGATGCCGCAAAAGTTCTCACCGACAGCGGTGCTGCTCATCTCCCCAGTGGCTTCATGACGCCGAGTGGTGCGGTTTATCAGCATTCCTATGGCGGGGCGCCGCTGGTGATTACGCAGTTCGGTGCGACGAACGATGCAACAACGGGGACGCCAAACGTTTTTCCTATCAGTCTCAAAGAATTAGGATTTGCTTTTGGAATCGGTCGTTTTGCGGCTGGCGAAACGGTTAAGTGGGATGCTACTGGTACGTTGATATCCACGGGTGAGGTGATTGCAGTGCAATTACCGAGTGGCGAGACGGATGTCTTAGCAAGTGTTGCACCAGAGCGGACATATGCATATGTTCTTACAGCCTGCTCACTGTCAGGCAGTGGTTCCCACATTTACGACTTATCCCGTTGCATCCGCGTTGGAAAACTGGATCGAGACCTGATGCATTTTGCTGCATCCAGAGGCGGAGATAGCTATCTTGCAGTGATTCATTGCTCTGTCGACGGTAAGGCGGCGGTCGTTCTGGCGATGGGCGGGAGTGTTGCGCCGCTGCGTTGCTTGGCATTGATAGGAACTGAAAGTCAGCTGCAGGCAGCCCCTCATGACTTTATGGCATCGTTGACAGCCCTGGGAGAAGCCACACAACTGACGGTTCAGACTCTCGATGCAAACACGGAGCTTTCCGGTCTTCGGATCTGGTTTGAGAGCAATCCGGCGGTTCGGGATGGGGCTGAAGACCGCCTCCAAATCGATGTCGCGGAGCCGCTGCATCCGAGCTGGGAGCTGATTGTCCGCTCTATCTTCACTGATGAAGCCCGCGTTCGCCTGACACGCCTCACCGGAGGCTTTACGGCATCCACATTTGCAGCCGATACCTATGATCGCGATGGCCGGCGCACATTGCCAACGGTGCTAAAGATAAGTCCGTATGCGATCACGATGCGCGAGGAGCAGGCGTACCGTTTGGCGGTACGGCCATTTATTCTGAACAACTCCACCGTGCTCTTTGGCAAGGCGGCACACGGCGACTTTGCCGGCCTGCGCTACAACTTTCTTGGCATCACTGGAGTGGAATCAAAGCTCCGGCCGCTCGAAGACATCTACCTTAATGGCGATATCGATCAAGCGATTGGCATCATCGAGCAAACGACCGAAAATGTCCTGGAACCCTGGTACGGACAAGCGCGGATTCAACCCGTGCAGCCGTTCCGTGACCACGATCCCCGTGAGCTCTTCCGTACGCTTCCTGAGCTTGGACTCGATGTCCTCGGTATTGATCCGGATACCCCTACGGTGTATTCTGAAACGCTTGGTCGCGATGTTCTAAATCCCTATTGGTTTATAAAGCATCGCTACGATGCACATCTCGATTTCACGGTGGACTGGCCAGCAGGCATCACCCATGGCGACTTGAACCTCAATAACATCCTCGTGGATGAGCGCTTAAACCTCTACGTCATCGACTTCTCTGAGACGCGGACGCGGAGTGTCGCGAGTGATTTTGCGCGGCTTGAGCCCATTGCACTCCTTCAGTGGTCGCGGGTGAGTGAGCCCGGGGATGAAGAACGCCTCCTTCGAACGGTGGCTGCGTTGCTGGATGGTTCGGTTTACGGTGCACCGGATTCAGCATTGCTGGATGGTGCCGAGGACCGCTTGTACCGGGCGCTCAGGCTCACGGCGGCGGTACGTCGTCTGGCAGCGACTCGTGTCGGGGATGACAGTAACCAGGCCGCGTACTTGCTTCCATTGTTTCAGTGGATGGTGCCGATTGTGGCATTCCGCGGGACAGAAATCGCGCGGATGCGGGTCTCGGCAATTGCGAGTGGCTTGGTGATGGAGCGGGTACTTGCAGCGCTCGGGATTGCTGCGGAGTGATTCCGGATGCGGGGCGGGCAGGGCTGGTCGTATTATGAAGACGATGAGCACTACCCCAACTAAGACATCGGACACCCTAGGGCGTGTCTTTGCGTCCATCCTGCTCATCGGTGGCGTGGCAATTGATGGCTGGGTAGTGCGTCAGGCAATTCGGTTGTTCAACACGCCACTGCCTGACCTCGGGCCATCACTTGGGACGGCTGGAACCGCGGCGGGGGCCGGCGGGGATGTTCTCAGTACCGGGCTTTTGGGCATAGGGGAGGAGCTGTCGACCTTGCTTACGAAGAGCACGTCGCTCTTTCTGATACTCACCGTAGGTAGCATACTTGCTGGTTTGGGTGTGCGTCTTTTTGGGCTGTCCCGACGCATCTAGGTTGCGCTTACGGGGCTTGCCCTCTTCGAAGCGACGCTCTTTTCCAACGACTGGTTGATTCGGGTCCACCACCGCGACCTCAAGCGGCACATTCGGCGCACCATTATCGGCATCACGCGCCGCAGCCTCTTGCTCGGTTACGAGCTCAAATGCTTGACCATCCGGGAAAACCAATGCCATACCTGGACGTAGTTTTGCTCCGCGCCGGTCTTCCACTTTGCCGTCTACACGAATCTCACCCGTTGCCAGCATATCTTTGGTGTCGCCACCCGTTCGGGCAAGCCCCATTGCCTTCAGGAGCTGACCAAGTGTGATGTATTCGCCGCGAACGCCAAAGTAGGTAGACATGCATCCATGGTATCGGAAATGTAACATATGGAGAAACCACCATTAGATGCCTAAATCCGGTAAGACGATATAAATGGAATTCGACACGCTGGTACGGCGCCACAAAGATGCGGTTTACCGCCAGATGGTGAGGATGTGTGGAAACCCTGATGATGCCGAGGATGTCCTTGCCGAATCCTTACTCAATGCCTTCAAGGCAATTCATCAGCTCAGCGACCCGGATGCCTTTCAGGGCTGGCTTGCGATCATCGCCCGGCGAACCTGTGGCAGGTTGCGTAAGCGCGAACAGCTACATCCGGTGTTGCAGCTGAGCACACTCCAGGAGTTCGGCTTTGACCGGGCGGGTCATACCGGGATGCCAGAGCAGGAGCTCATCGAGGCTGAGACGAAGTCCTGCATAATTCGCGTGATGACCACCATGCCGGGAATCTACAGGGATGTCTATGAGCGCCGCGATGTACAGGGGCTGTCAGCCCGTGAAACCGCCGATGCGCTTGGCATCACAGAGGCTGCAGTAAAGTCACGCCTCCACCGGGCTCGGGCATTTGTCCGCGGCCAGCTGGATGAGTCCCTTCAGAGCTAGTTAACCTTGACGGTGATGGCCTTGTTGATCACGATTGGGGCAAGACATGCACGGTCCGTACACGGCTGTGTCCGAACACTGACAATCACCTCGAAGTCGCCTGAACGTGCATCTTCGTTGACCTGAACCGGCACTACAAATGTGATTGTTCCGGCGTAGCCCAGCGTGTTGTGATCTGCGGCGCTCTCATCGTCCGTGATAGGGACCGGCATTGGGTAGACAATGGGGCCGAACTCAGCGGGGAGTAATGTCTCGAGCGAACAAATCGTGGCCATTTGGCCTGCGGATTCTGGACGCCTCGGTGGGATATGCCAGCCGGTTGGAATTGTAAGCTGCAGGCGTATTTCTGCGCTGGTACCCGGAGAAACATTGAGGTGGTCAGGCTCTGCAGTCAATGTGAGTGCTGGGGCCGCTCCGTATGCGACAAGGGCATCCACCCACGTTGCCGTCCCGCTTGGCGCGCGCTCAAGGACACCTGCATACGTCGCAAAATGCGTGTCGGCAACAGCTTTGTAATGGCCTCCAAGTCGGTGGAGCACGCGTATAGCGACATTGTTGGCACTCGGCAAAGCGCCATCAAAAATGTCTTTGGTCCGCACAATAAGCCGCTCATGCAGGGTGTCACTCGTGAAGAAAAAGCCATCTTCGGCGGTGTCTGTAAACTGTGCAATCATTTGGTCCGTCAGGAGCACCGCGGCATCCCGCCACACGCTGTCGCCCGTAACATCGTGGAGGTCAAGGAGACCATCCGCGAAAAACGCGTGGTCATCCAGAAAGCCTGCCGTCACCGATGGTGTTCCTTCGGTGATGCTGTGGCGCAGCGTTCCATTGATAATTGCATGGTCCAAAATGGCTTTTGCAGCTGTGATGGCGGCATCCAGTAAGTCCTGACGCTGGCTGATTTGCCCAACTTTTGCCAGCGCACCAATCATCAGGCCGTTCCAGCTGACGAGCACTTTATGGTCACACAGCGGCGGTGTGCGCTGGTTACGTTCGTGGAGCAGCGTTGTCAGCTCCGGAAGCATTAGGTCCGAAGTTGCAGGGTAGCGGACATCCCCAATCCCAGATCCGATATGCAGAATATTCGTTGTTTCCGGATGGCCAGTCGCTTCATCCCGCCAGTTTCCCGCAGGCTTCGCGTTGTAAAGGCTTGAAAATGTATCCCCAGCGATACGCGTGACAGCTGTGTAGTCCCAGACGGTATAGCTGCCTTCTTTGCCGTTTGCATCGGCATCGTATGCGGAGCGGAAGGCGCCAATCGGATCTGTCAGGTCTCTTATGACGTAATCACAGGTACGTGTGGCGACGGTTAGGAAGCTCTCACGCCCCAGCGGTCCGGCGGCAAGGGCGTAAATGCGAGCGAGCATCGCGTTGTCGTACAGCATTTTCTCGAAGTGGGGCGTGAACCAGTGCCGGTCAGTCGCGTAGCGGTGAAAACCGCCGCCAACATGGTCATGGATGCCCCCGCAGGCAATCTGGTCGAGGGTGTCTTCGAGCAATGGGGTGATGGTTTCCGAATGCGTTGGCAGCATGGTTGTTAGCAAGCGGAGGGAGTGGTGTGGCGGGAATTTTGGTGCGCCACTGAAGCCGCCGAAGTCCGGGTCGAAGCGCTCGGTTAGGTCCTTGATAGCGGCATTAATCAGGCTTTCTGTGTCTGGATGCTCCCCTGTAATCGCAAGTGGACGCTGCCGCGCCGACATCGCGAGCTCTTCCGTTGCGGCCGTAGCAACATCTTCGACTTCCTGTCGGCGCTCGTTCCACGCGGCCGCGAGCTGCGTAAGGAGGCTTATAAATCCGATGCGTCCTCCGCGGGATTGAAGCGGAAAGTACGTGCCGCCGTAGAAAGGCTTGGCATCTGGTGTGAGGAAAACCGACATCGGCCATCCGCCGTGCCCCGTCATCCGCTGCACGGCTGTCATATAGACTTCATCGATGTCCGGGCGTTCCTCCCGGTCGACCTTAATGGCGATGTAGTGCGTGTTGAGGAGCTTGGCGACCTGCTCATTTTCGAATGACTCGTGCTCCATGACATGGCACCAGTGGCAGGCAGCGTAGCCGATGGAGAGGAAGATTGGGACATCCAGTTTGCGCGCAAGCGTAAGGGCTTCTTCACACCACGGCCACCAGTCCACCGGGTTATGGGCATGCTGCCGCAGATACGGCGACTTTTCATGGATGAGGCGGTTTTCGAAGCTCGGGCTCTGGCTGTCGGATAAATTCACGCTCTGTTGTACCTGTAGAAACATTTGGTAAGTGCAATGAAATGCGTAAAGAGGTGTGTAAACCGAAAATGTTGATGCCGCGGGTGTCACATTCATCTGAATTCATGTAAAAATGCGGATGGCTGTGCGCCGATGTGGGCGTGCTGTGGTGTTGGTCCCGGAGCTGCTTCCACTGGTGTAACTGCAGAGTTCGGGGAGACACGGTTTCTCAGGGATTTTCCCCGCGGTGACGCGGGAATTTGGGGGATGTTCAAACATGGAAGAGCGCGAATCAGGCCGCACGTGGCGTCCGAATCGTAAGGAATTTATCGCTGGCACAACGCTTGCGAGCTTGGGATTTGTATTTGCGGATGGCACTCCAGCCCGTGCGGCGTGGGATGACAAGCCAACTGTAAAGAAGCCTGTCAGTGCCAACGACAAGATCCGCTTTGCGTGTATCGGCGTTGGTGGCAAGGGCTGGGGCGAAGTCATGGACTCCGCAGAGAATGGCGACATCGTTGCGCTCTGTGACCCTGATGATGTCCAAATGGCACGTGCAAAGCGTGCATTCCCAAATGCCAAGGTCTACCGTGACTACCGCAAGATGTTCTCCGAGATGGCTGATCAGATCGATGCGGTTACCGTGTCAACGCCTGACCACCATCACTATCCAGCCAGCTCCGTCGCGATGACCCTTGGCAAGCACGTCTACTGCCAGAAGCCGCTTGTCCGTACAATTTGGGAAGCGCGCCAGATGCAGGAGATTGCAAAGAAGGCTCGCGTCGCCACCCAGATGGGTAACCAGGGAACGGCGCAGGATGGTCTCCGGATGCAGGCTGCACAGGTCCGCGCTGGAATCATCGGAAATGTCACCGATATCCACGTCTGGTCCAACCGCCCAGTATGGCCGCAGGGCCACAAGCGTGGCGCATCCAAGCCAGTCCGCGACAGCATCGATTGGGATGTCTGGATTGGCCCACGCCCGATGCGGGATTATGCTGAAGGCTATGCCCCATTTGTATGGCGTGGTTTCTGGGATTTCGGCGCCGGTGCGCTCGGAGATATGGCATGCCACCAGATGAACATGACCTTTATGGCCCTTGACCTCAAGGACCCTGTCACAGTACAGGCCGAGACAAGCGGACATGACAAGGACATCTTCCCAAGCTGGAGCATCATCAAGTACCACTACCCGAAGAACAGCTGGCGTGGCGAAATCAACCTGACTTGGTACGACGGCGGCAAGCTGCCACCGGCTGACCTCGTCGGCGAGAAGATGGAGTCCTCCGGAACACTGATCATCGGTGACAAGGGCAAGATCCACATCCCAGGTGACTACGGTAGCGGTGGCAAGGTTGTCAGCGGCGGTGTTGACATTCCTGAAGTCAAGTTCGATCGCTCCCCAGGCCACTTTGAAGAGTGGGTTCGCGCTATCCGTGGTGGCCAGGAAGCACGCTCAAACTTCCCGAACTACGGCGCTGACCTCACTGGAATGGCCCTCGTTGGTAACCTCGCTGTCTGGTGCAACGGCCCAGAAGTGCAATGGGATGCCAAGAAGATGCGCGTCAAGAACATCGGCGACTTTTCGAATGAAAAGGCAAGCATCGAGGAACTGATCAAGCCAACCTACCGTGAAGGTTGGAAGTTGGTCTAAGCAACACGCGGGATGCCCCCTTCGGAGAGATCCGAAGGGGGTTTTCCTGATTTATAGGGGAGTTCGCAAATGAAGCAGCTGGGATTTTGGGCGGGGATGGCCACATTGATGCTTGCAGTGCCGGCAGTGTATGCACAGGACACGCAGCTCACGGTTACGCCGCAGAAGGCATCCGGGATTTATCGCAGCGGTGAAACAGTCCGCTGGAAGATTGTCGTTGACCGCTGGGCTACCCCGACGGTTGTGCGATACTCGCTGAAGGCCAACAACAGTGAGGTGTTACAGTCCGGGGATGTCGTGATTGGTCCGGGTAACCCGGCTGAGATTGCATATATAGCAGCCAAGCCGACCATGCTGATGTTAGATTTGCAGCAAGCAGGTGGCAAGGTCAGGCAGTTTGGTGCTGCTGTCTCACCAGAGAAGCTGCGTCCCGTGCACGCACGACCGGCAGACTTTGATGCGTTCTGGGATGGCATGAAGTCCAAGCTGCGCGCGCTCCCGATGAACGCAAAGGTCACGCCTGGCCCAAGTAATCGCCAAGGCGTTGACTATTCCCTTATCCAGCTAGATCACATCAATGGCACCAAGGTCCACGGTCAGCTTGCTAGGCCATCCAAGCCCGGAAAGTACCCAGCGGTCCTCGTGTTGCTATGGGCATCCCCGCCGTATCGCCTCTGGAGTGACTGGGTCACAGATCGGGCGTCGCAGGGTTTTGTAGTCCTCAATATCGAGCCGCATAACGTCCTCCCAACCGAGCCCCAGAGCTACTACGACAACCTGCCGGCGACATTGAAGAACTATTCGGACATCAATCAGGAAGACCGCAACACAAACTACTTTGTGGAAATGTACCTCCGGGGGGTACGTGCAGTTGACTATCTGATGCAGCAGCCAGACTGGGATGGCAAGACAATCATTGTGACGGGAACGAGTATGGGCGGACAGCAAAGTATTGCGGTCGCGGGCCTGCACGATGCCGTTACCCATATGATTGTCCACGTACCCGCCGGGACTGACCTTAATGGTGTTCAGCATGGACATCAGCAAGGCTATCCATCCTTTCGTGCGAACAGCCCAAAGGCGATGGCGGTTGCTCCGTATGTGGATGGCATTAACTTTGCACCGCGTATTAAGGCCAAGTCATTGGTTTCGATGGGATTTATCGATACGGTGACACCGCCGAATGGGATTTGGACGATGTTTAATCAGCTGCGCGGACCAAAGGAAGTCGCTCCGATGATGGACAGCCCGCACAACAACCTTGCGACAGTGGAAATGCAGCTTCCGTTTACGGAGCGTGCGGCGGAATGGTTTGCAGCGATAGCCGCCGGGAGAGCTCTCTCACCAAAGGCATACAAAAACTAATCCAAGCGGTTATAAGGATCAGATCCTGTGCAAAGCGATGATAATCCAGTGTTGACTCTCATCCAACAGAATGGCAATGCCTCTGTGATTGCCCACCGCGGGGCAAGTGCCTACGTGCCGGAACATACCCTGGAGGCGTATACGCTTGCGCATGCACAAGGGGCGGATTACATCGAACCGGATGTCATCCTCAGTCGCGATAACGTGCTTGTTTGTCTACATGACCTTGTGCTTGATACGACCACGGATGTCGCGGAGCGTTTCCCAGAGCGCAAGCGACCAGATGGTCACTGGTACACCATCGATTTCACGCTTGCTGAGCTCAAGCAGCTGCGTGTCTTTGGTCGCGTGGATGACACTGAGCGGGAAACCGTGCAGGGGTATCAGATCGCGACCCTTGATGAGCTGATTCTGTTGGTCCGGCGCTTGAACAAAGTCTCTTTGCGTAAGACCGCACTGCTGATCGAGATGAAAGACTCCGAGTGGCATGCCCAGCAAGGCAAGCCTCTCGAGCCCGTTTTGCTGCAGACTCTTGCACGCCATAAGTTGGACACACAAGCCGGAGGCTACATCATCCAGTCGTTTGATGATGCACACCTCCGAAGTCTCCGAGAAACGTTTCAATGTCAGCTGCCATTGATGTGGCTGACAAGTGACCTACCGAGTCTGGAAGAAGTGGATGTGATTGCGACATGGGCCGCTGGAATCAACCCACATCGCAGCGCAATCGAATTGGATGGCAAACCGAATGCGGCGGGCCTCGCAGTGCTTGAGCGGATGCATTCAAGGGGAATGAAGATGTTTGTGTGGACGTTTAATGATGAACCCGATGTGCTTCGGCGTTTTCTCGAGCGCTATGGAGTGGATGGTGTGATTACGAACAACCCGGATGCCGGTGTGCGGGCCGTGACCGCTGGAAGGACGACAAAATGAATAGACGCTTGTTTCTTGCAACGATTGCAGGTCTCCCATTGCTTTCCAAAGCAGGTGGTCGCGCCATTGCGAATCCAAAGTTTGCTGATAATCCATTCACCTTGGGGGTTGCGAGTGGCGACCCGGATGCAACCAGTGTTGTCCTCTGGACCAAGCTTGCCGTGCGTCCGCTGGACATGGATGGCGGGATGTCTCCAGCAGATGTCGATGTCACTTGGGAAATCGCATCAACGGATAGCTTTACGACCATTTTGAGGAGCGGCAAATCACGGGCAAGCCGCTTGCTGGGTCACAGCGTGCATGTCGAAGTGGATGGCCTTTCTCCCGATACCTGGTACTGGTATCGCTTCCAAGCTGGGGATGCGACAAGCCCGGTCGGTCGCACGCGTACCATGCCAGCTGCAAGTGCCCAGAAGACAGCCTTTAACTTTGCCTTCGCCAGCTGTCAACATTTGGAGTATGGCTACTTCACGGCTTATCAGCAGCTCGCTGCGGATGACAATGACATCGTGTTTCACCTTGGTGACTACATTTATGAGTATGCAGCGAGTGAAAATCGCCAGCGCCGACACACAAATGCGAAGCTGTTCAATGTCACTGACTACCGCATTCGCTACAACCAATACCGGATGGACCCGCTGTTGCAGGCTGCCCATGCACGCTGTCCGTGGTTTGTAACGTGGGATGACCACGAAGTCGAAAACAACTACGCGGCTGATATCTCTGAGCGAAAGGGTGTAGAAACGCCAGAGTTTCTTATCCACCGTGCGAATGCCTATCAGGTCTACTACGAAATGATGCCTTTGCGCAGGACATCCATCCCGCGTGGCCCCGACATGCTGCTGTACCGTAAGGCCAAATTTGGCAATTTGGCCGAGCTCCTCGTTCTTGACACGCGGCAGTATCGATCCGATCAGCCAAACGGGGATACCCTCTCACCCATCAATGATGCGACTCTGTCACCTAAACAAACCATGCTTGGGGCAACCCAGCGCGAGTGGCTTGAGCGTGGGCTAAAGGGGTCCACAGGGACCTGGAATGTACTCGCGCAGCAGGTGATGATGGGGATGGTTGACCGGTCGATAGGATCTGAGCAGAAGTACTCCATGGACCAGTGGCCAGGCTACGCAGGCGAACGGATGGCTCTCGCTAAGTTCATCCAGGACAACCGTATCCGTAACACCGTCGTTCTCACCGGGGATATCCACACCAACTGGGTAAATGACCTCAGGGTCGATGACCGTAAACCTGAGCTGCCGGTTGTCGCGACAGAGTTTGTTGGGACGAGTATCTCGAGCGGCGGGAATGGCGTGGACAAACCAAAGATTCTGGATGACCTGCTGAAAGAAAACCCATTTGTGAAGTTCCATAACCAGCAGCGTGGGTATGTTCGGTGCCGTGTCACGCCAACGCAGTGGACAACGGATTTCATGGTTGTCGACCAAGTTACAAAAGAGGGCGGTGTGGTCTCAAAGCGCGCATCCTTTGTAGTAGATGCCGATAAACCAGGCGCGCGGTCCGTTTAGCAAGTCATCATCATGCGAAGAAGGAGATGGTGACGGTCGTGCCAGCTCCTTCGATGCTCTGAATTGCGACATCCCCGCCGTGAGCTGCTGCGATGCTCTGCACAATGGACAGTCCAAGTCCCGTGCCTCCGGCTTTCCGTGTTCGGCTGGCATCCACCCGATAAAAGCGCTCCTGCACATGCGGAAGGTGGGTTTCTGGAATGCCAACGCCAGTGTCTTGCACGATGAAAGCCGTTTGGGTCACCGTTATGTTCACATTCCCGGATTCCGGTGTATGGCGATAGGCATTGCTGATCAGATTACAGAGTGCCCTGTGCATCAGCTCGCCATCAATGTGTAAGGTCTGCACTTCAATCTGGTAATCCACCGCCGGGTGATTTGTAAACGATGCGCCAACTTCATCAATAGCGCCTTGCACCAGCTCTGCAACATCGGTTTCGCATCGGTTTGCGACCAACACTCCGTTGTCTGAGCGGGCGAGGAAGAGCAGGTTTTCGACGAGACGTGTGGTGCGGTCGGCGGCTTGGTTGATTCGCCTAAAGTAGTCACGGCTGCGGTCTGTTGCAAGGTCATCGATGGCCCCAAGCTCGGCGGCACCCTTTATGACCGTCAGTGGGCTTCGCAGCTCATGGGATGCATCCCCGACAAAGCGCCGCTGTTGCTCAAACTGCGTCTCAAGCCTTGACAGCATGTTGTTAATGGTCTGTGAGAGCTTGCCGAACTCATCCGTGCCGTTGACAGGAAGGCGGTCAGACAGATTGTCTGCCTGGATGGTCTCTGCTTTGCGGCTGATGGCATCCACGGGGCTTAGCATTCTCCGAGTGAGGAACATCCCGGCGATGGTCGCTGCGAGAAGCGCGATTGGCGATAGTAGCAGCATTTCTCGGGTGATGGTCGCAAGGTCATCTTGGAGCCCCCGAATACTTGTCGCCGCCTGGAAGACAAGATCCATTTCACGGAAGCGTATGGGCCTTGTGTAAATGCGCTGATCACCAAATGTCATGTACGACTCTTGGCGCGTTTTTGCTGTTTGGATGATGAGACGCGCATCGACGGCTGGCGGCTGCCGTTCGTTAACGCGAGTGCCATCCGGGCTGTAGAGCGGCAGGTTTGGTGGAATCGGTGGCTGGCCAAAGCCATCAAAGGGCGGTCCAAAGTCCCGACGATCCTGGTTCGGGTCATTGTTTTGTTTCGGATCCCCACTTACACGATTATCATTTCGAGGCTGGTTTGGATGTTGCTCGTGACCTTGTTGTTGGCCGAGCATCATGTTGCCCAGTCCACCCGGTGGTCCCCCCGGACCTCGCGGGCGTCCACCGCGGGGCTGTGTAATCTGTGTTGCCCGGCCGGAAAGCTCTCTGTCGAGCGTATTCATCATGCTGATGTAAATGCGACCGCGAAGGGCCATCCCCATCCCAATCAAAATAAGGAAGAGGACCGTTACATTCAGCAGTGTAAGTTTTGCTCGGACAGTCATAAATTTTTAGGCTTTTGTGTGCCGATCGAGTATATAACCGGCCCCATACACCGTGCGAATGAGGCGAGGTTCACGTGTGTCATCCAGTTTGCTGCGCAGCTGCTTAACGTAGACATCGACAACATTGGAACCAACCGCAGCATCATCATTCCAGACACGAAGACGTAGCTGTTCGCGGCTGATGACAGTTCCTTCGCGCAGAAGCAGCGCCTCGAAGACGCCGAATTCGCGTTGGGTGAGCTGCAGGTCGATACCACCGCGCTTGACGGTGTGGTTGACCGTATCGACTTCCAGATCATCGATGTGGATGTAACGTGACTTTTCACGTGCATCCCGGCGGAGGAGAACGCGGCATCGTGCCAGGAGCACCTCCATCGAAAATGGTTTTGTCAGGTAGTCATCCGCGCCTGCCTCAAGGCCGCGAACTTCATCCTTTACGGTGTCGCGTGCGGTGAGCATCAGGATCGGCGTGCGATCGCGCCCGGAGCGGAGGCGTTTGCAGATTTCGATGCCATCCATTCCCGGGAGCATGCCATCGACGAGGAGGAGGCCCCAGCCTCCTTCACGGGCAAGCTCGATGCCTTCGGTCCCGCTGGATGCAATTTCTACCGTCCAACCTGCGGACTCAAGGCCAATTTTGACAATTTCCGCAATGTTTTCGTCATCCTCAACGCACAAAATCTTCATAGTTGTCTCATTGTGGGTGATGATTATGAAGGCACAGTGAGGAATTATCGTCTTTGGTGTGTTAGATGGGGTAATGCATCGCTAAATCTGCCGAATGGCGTTTTCGGTTGCTGGACCACCTAATTGGACATCACACGTGTTCATCTGGATCAGCTGTCCCTGTTCCAGCCGATAGATTTTGTCCGCGAGGCGTAGTGGGGCATCCCGATGCGTGACCATCACCACCGTCCGCCCAACCATCAGGCGCTTCAAAGCATCCAGAACGCCCGCCTCCGTTTCCGGATCCAGTGCGCTTGTCGGCTCATCCAGAAGGAGGACTGGGGCATCCCGGAGGAATGCGCGCGCAAGCCCAACCCGTTGGCGCTCACCACCGGAAAGCTTTGCCCCGCGTTCACCTACGATGGTATCAAGGCCATCCGGAAAGGTGGTGATTGACGCCCGCAGTGCTGCGGCATCGACTGCATTTTCGATTTCATCCGCCGTCGCACCCGGCTTTGCAAGGAGGAGGTTCTCCCGAATCGTCCCTGGAAAGAGCACAGTTTCCTGGAGCACAGTTGCGTAGATGTTTCGAAGGCCTTCCGGGTCGAGCTGGGTTGCGGGGATATTGTTGATGCTGACATTTCCGGAGACGGGATCAATGAGGCGCAGCAGCAGTCCGATAAGGGTGGATTTTCCGATACCCGTTGGTCCCGTGAGCGCGATGACATCCCCTTTGCGGATCGAAATGCTCACATCTTGCAAAATCGGATGCGCCTCATCATAGGCAAAGCTGACATTTGTGAGAGCTATCTCCGTGATGTCGGTGGGGATGGCTTGTGGGTTGATGGGCACAGGGACATCGGTGTCCGTTTGCAGGAGAAAGTCAATCCGTTCAAGGCTGACGAGCTGGGTTTGTAGGCTTGCCCACTTCTTTCCGATGGTGCGGATAGGCGTGTAGATTTGACCGAGATAGTGGATGCCAAGGATGACCTGACCTGGCGAGAGGGTACCGTGCGCTGCGGCATCCGCGCCGATGTACAGTGCTCCCGCAAGTCCAATTGCACAGAGCACCTGTACGGCAGCCCCAAGGCTGCTATCAAGCCACGCAATGCGAATGCGGCGGGCAACTGCACTTTCTGCAATGGTTCGATACCGTGCCAGGGTATAGCTTCGCAGGTTGTACGCTTTGACTGTCTGCAGGCCTGAGAGCGCACTTTCGATGATGCCAAGGGCCTGACTTTCCTGTTGCTTGGCGGCGCGTGCGGTGGATTTGAGGGCTGGGCGCGTCGTTCGTCCGATCACAACAAGGATGGGTCCAAGAACCAAGGCGATCAGCGCGAGCTGAAGGTTGAGGGTTAGCAGCGCTGCGGTCATCGCGAC
>Ga0255120_1000158_pt1 | contig 20559 bp, 16 predicted proteins | sample Law_Colum_RepA_8_2_FD_188582 | JGI IMG/M metagenome (GOLD analysis project Ga0255120, IMG submission 188582) | Freshwater microbial communities from St. Lawrence River, New York, United States - Law_Colum_RepA_8h | ecosystem: Environmental > Aquatic > Freshwater > River | place: USA: New York...
GCGTGCAGTTGTCGCGCGCCGCCGGCGCCGGAAAGCGCGTGCCCGGCGGGCAGCGGTGCGCGCACGCCTCGCAGGCGCGCGTGCGCCGGTCGAGCACCAGCCCCCCGGCACAGCCCTCGCGGCACGGCTCGCCGTGCGCGTTCGCCCAGACGCGCGCGCCCGCCGCCTCTGTCGCGCCCGCCGCGCCCGCCGCGCCCGCCGCGCCGTCAACCTCGCACGCCGCGCACTCGTCGTCGGCGTCGGCCGTGCACGCGCGCACCAGCCGCCGCCCGGCACACCCCGAGCACGGCCGGCAGAACGCGTTGCTCTCCGGCGTGCCCGCCACCAGGAACTCGCCGGCGCCGCACACCGGGCTCCAGTGCGCCTGGCAGCGCGCCCCGCGCAGGTTGTGCGTCCGGAAGAAGCCGGGACCACACCGCACGCGGCACGAGCGGCTGTCGTCGAGGCGCCCCGCCGACACGAACACCCGGTGAAATGGGTCTGCGCGCGTCGTCGCCAGCGCCACGCACTCGACCTGCGCCGCGACCAGCGCGACGCGCCCCGCCGCTGGCCCCGCCGCGTTCGACGCCGCCGCCGTGTACGAGAACACACCGTCCGCGTTCTCCGCAACAAAGACGCGTGTCGTCCCCTCGAAAAGCTCTGGCGCCGCCACCACCACCCCCTGCGCGTCGCGCACCTCGAGCGCCAGCGTCTCCCAGCGCACGGTCACGTTCACGCCCCGCGAGAGCACCAGCACGACGCCCCCCTCCAGTGCCGAGTCCGAGGCCTGCACGTAGCGCGCCGCCATCGTCGGCTGGAGCGCCAGCCCGGGGGAGCACACGCAGCTGTACGCGCTCACGCTCTGCACGGGCGAGCTCGCGTACGCGGGGCACGCCACGCACGCCGTCGAGCCTGTCAGTGCCGAGTACTTGCCAGCTGCACACGCCGCGCACATCTCGCGCGATCCTGCGCCCGCCGCGGCCGACGACGTCCCAGCCGTGCAGGGCGTACAGACACTCACGGTAGTGGCGCCTATCGACTCCGAGAACGTCCCCGCCGCGCATGCTGCGCACATCGCGCTAGAGTTCGCGCCGACCGCCGCCGAGAATGTACCCGCCGCGCATACTTCGCACATTGTGCTCGAGTTCGCCCCAATCGCCGCCGAAAACGTGCCCGCGGCGCACAGCTCACACGTCGCGTTCGAGTCCGCCCCGACCGCCGCAGAGAACGTCCCCGCCGCGCACGGCTCACACGTCGCGCTCGAGCTCGCCCCGACTGCAGCCGAAAACTTCCCCGCCGCGCACGGCGTGCATTGCGCCGCCCCAGCCGCCGAGAACGTCCCAACACCGCACGCCGCGCACGTGTCGCTCGAGTTCGCGCCGACTGCCGCCGAAAACGTCCCCGCCGTGCACGCCGTGCACGTCGCGCTCGACGTCGCGCCCGCCACAGGAGAGAAAAAACCCGCTGCGCACGCTGTGCAACGTGCCGCGCCTGCCGCCGAGAACGTCCCGGCCGCGCACGCGGCGCACGCAAGGGCCCCGCGCGCGTCGGCGTAGCTCCCCGCCGCGCACGCTGTGCACGTCTCTACAGGGATCAAGACACACGCGCGCGGGCCGGTGCTCAGCTTGTACTTGCCGGGCGCGCACGCGGCGCACGGGCCCCCGTCTGCCCCGGTGAACCCCGGCGGGCAGCGGCAGTCGACCGCGCGCGTGCTCCCCGCCCGCGACGTCGCGTTCGCCGCGCAGGGCGTGCACGCCTCCGCGCCCGTGCTGTTCTTAAACTTCCCCGCCGCGCACTCCGCGCACGGCCCGCCGTCGGGGCCGCTGAAGCCTGCGTTGCAGCGGCAGCGCCCCGCGTCCGCGCTCCCCGGCGGCGCCTGCGCGTGCTCGGGGCAGGGCGCGCAAATGCCCGCGCCGGTGCCCGCGCCGGTGCCCGCGCCGCCGCCCGCTTCGAGCCCCGCGCCGCGCAGGTCCGAGTGCGTGTCGGCCGGACACTCCCGGCACGCCGACGCCCCTGCCGCCGAAAATGTCCCCGCTGCACACAGCGTGCAAGTGCCGCTTGTGTTGGATCCAATCGTCGCAGAGTACAAGCCCGCGAAGCACGGCGTGCACGTGGTGCTCGACGCCGCGCCCACGGCCGTCGAGTACAAGCCCGCGGCGCACGGCACGCACGCGCTGCTCGACTCGGCCCCGACCGTCTCTGAATACAATCCAGCGGCGCACGGCCGGCACGTCTCCCCGCCTGTCGCGCCCACAGCCGTCGAGTACAAACCCGCCGCGCACGGCACACACGTCGCACTCGACGTCGCGCCCACAGTTGTAGAGAAAAAACCCGCCGCGCACGGCGTGCAAGTGCTGCTGGTGTTGGCTCCAATCGTCGCCGAGTACGAACCCGACGCGCACGGCGTGCAAGTACTGCTTGTGTTGGCTCCAATCGTCGCAGAGTACGAACCTGCCAAGCACGGCGTGCACGTTGTACTCGACGCCGCGCCCACGGCCGTCGAGTACAAGCCCGCCGCGCACGGCACGCACGCGCTACTCGACTCGGCCCCGACTGTCTCTGAATACAATCCAGCAGCACACGGCCTGCACGTCTCCGCGTCGATCGCGCCCCGTGCACTCGAAAACGTTCCCGCGCCGCACTGTGCACACTCATAGCGGCCTATCGCGTTGTCGTACTCCCCAGGCCCGCACGCCACGCAGGCGTCGTGCGCCGCCGTCTGCCGGAATCCGCGGTCGCAGAAGCACGCCGCGATATCGACACCACCTGGCTCCGAGCGCGAGTCCGCTGGACACGCAGCGCACGCCGCCGCGGCTGAAGTCGCCCCCGCCACGACGCCGTACGTGTTCTGTCCGCACAACACACACGCGCTCTCGGTGCCGAGCCCCGCCGTCTCTGAGTATTTCCCGACAGGGCAGTCGCGACACGTAACCACGCTCGTCGCACCTGCTGTCGCACTCCATGTCCCCGGCGCGCAGAGCACACAGTCCGAACTACCGCTTATGTTTTTAAAGCTCCCGGGAACGCACAGGTCGCATGGCCCGCCGTCGATGCCCGAGGCCCCGGCGTTGCACGAGCAGTTCACCCGCGACCCCGACGCCTCGGGCGAGTTCGAGTTTACCGGGCACAGGTGGCAGTCTGGACTCCCGCTCTCCGACCACGTTCCGGAAACACATCGCAGGCATGACTCGAACGCGCCCGCCGCCGAATACAACCCCGCCCCGCATCTTGAGCACTCGTAGCGCTTGCTGCTGTCGTCGTAGTAGCCGGGACTGCACAGCGTACACGCGTCGTGCGCCTCCGACTGCCGGAACCCCGCATTGCACAAGCAGTCGTCGATACGCGTGCTCCCCGCCGTTGAGAGGGAGTTGCTGGGACACGCCCGGCACGCGCTGGCGCTCACAGCTGCCGTTGTGTTTCCGTATGAGTTTGGAGGACAGTTGAGACAGGCGCTTTCGTCAGCAGCACCTGTTGTTGGCGAATACTTGCCGGCGCGGCAGTCTATGCAGCCAGACCCCGCCGTCGAAAACGTCCCCGCCGCACAGGCCGCGCACGTCGCGCTCGAAGTCGCCCCCGCCGCTGCCGAGTACGTGCCGGCGCCGCAGTTAGCGCAGGTGCCAACAGAAGAAGCGCCTGTGTCATTCGAGTACTTGCCGGCGTTGCAGTCGGTGCAGTTGGCAGAGCCCGTCGCTGTAGAGTACTTGCCGGCGCCGCAGTCCAAGCAGGTGGCACTTGTAGAAGCGCCCGCGGTGGTAGAATATTTACCGGCGCCACAGTCAACGCAAGAGCTCTGCGCAGCCTGTCCAGTCGCCCCAGAATACTTACCAGCGCCGCAGTCCGCACATGTGCTGGCGTTGATAGCACCCGTCGCTGTAGAGTACTTGCCAGCTTCACAGTTGGTGCAGGCTGTAGTGCCCGGCGCTATCGAGTATGTGCCGGCCCTGCAGTCGGTGCATACGTCAGGGCCCGTTGTTTCCTTATACTTCCCCGCCGCACACGCCGTGCACGCCCCGCCGTCGGGCCCGGAGAAGCCTGCCACACACACGCAGTCTGTCTGCGCGTCACTGCCTGTCGTAGACTGTGAGTTAATGGGGCAGCTCTCACAGGCGCCAATAGCCGTCGCGCCCGTGCTCGTCGAGTACGTGCCGGCGCCGCAGTCGGAGCATACGACAGAGCCAACAACAGTCTTGTACTTCCCCGCCGCGCAGGCCAAGCATGATGCAGCAGCATAGACCTGAAGTTCAGTAACGGCCAAATTGCCAAAATTTCTTCGACTAATTGATACATATCTGCCAGTTGCAATACAAGTAACATCCGTGTAAACGTTTAGTGTTACAATTTGGACTGACTGGCAAATAGGGTTCTCGTTCAGATTTGAACTTTGTCCCACCCGAAAATCATAAGTGTCTGGGGACCAGTGAACATCCCACGGATAATATCTAATTCTTTCAATGTTTGTGCTTTGTCCCAAATCAACCGTTAACCATTCCGATGATGTGGCTCGGGAAAGCCATGAAGTATAAGCTCCATGAGTAATTTTATTATCTACGGCATATTCGGGTGCAAACCCAGCTTCCCAAGAACTTGAAGCCGAAGCCGAACGGCCAAGGGCAACGTTTCCGGACGGGGAAGGTCCCGTGAACCCAAGATTACAAACACAGGCGGTGATGTTGGTCTGCGCGATCCCCGCGTGTCCTGAATTCGTCGCGCAATCTATGCATAGTGCACTGCCAGTCGCCACCTTGTACTTCGAAGCCGCACACGCCAAGCACGGCCCCCCGTCTGGTCCCGTGTAACCTGCCATACACACACAGATAGTCGATCCGCTTGGAGACTGCGATTTCTCAGGGCATAAAGTGCACGTGTTCTCGAGAGTAGCGCCCGCGGCCGTCGAGTACGTGCCGGCGCTGCAGTCCACACAGGTGCTGGCGTGAATAGCGCCTGTGGCCGTAGAGTACTTGCCGGCTCCGCAATTCCGACAGGTGGAGGCTACACTGGCGCCCACCGCATCAGAGAACTTGCCCGCGGTGCAGTTGGTGCAGACTGTCGAAGCATCGGCTGCTGAGTACTTGCCGGCTCCACAATCCCCACAGGTCGACGCTACACTGGCGCCCACCGCATCAGAGAACTTGCCCGCGGTGCAGTTGGTGCAGACGGTCGAAGCATCGGCTGCTGAGTACTTGCCGGCTCCACAATCCCCACAGGTCGACGCTACACTGGCGCCCACAGCATCAGAGAACTTTCCCGCGCCACAGTTTGCACAAGAGCTCTGTCCAGTTGTGACGAGATACTTTCCAGCGCCACAGTTCGCACAGGTGCTGGAGTCAGGAGCGCCCGTGCCTGAAGAATATTTCCCGACCCCGCAATCAATGCACGTACTGTTTGAGTTTGCTCCAAGCGCCGTGGAATACTTGCCGGCGCCGCAGTTCACGCAGGTGGCAATCGCAGAAGCACCCGTGGCCGTAGAGTATTTACCGGCACCGCAGTCGGTGCATGATATACTTCCGATCACAGTCTTGAACTTTCCGACAGCGCAGGCCATGCATTCTCCACCGTCGGGTCCTTGAAATCCGATATTACAGACACAGCTGCTCACCGAGGACGAGCCCGCCGGGGACTGTGAGTTGGGACTACAACTCACGCATACACTAATGCTGGAACTTCCCGTAGTGTTCGAATATGTATTTGCGCTGCAATTCAGACACACCGACGCCCCAGATACTTGTATGTATTTACCCGCCTCACAACTCGAGCACGACATCGATCCCCGAGTAGCCTTGTAACTCCCGGCCGCACATAACTGACACGCGGTGCCGTCTTGACCATACGCCCCTGCATTGCACTTGCAGTTGATCAGAGACCCTGAGCTCACCGGTGAGTTTGAGTTCACTGGACACCGGTTACAGTCTGCGTTTCCAATCTCGGACCAAGTGCCCGCAGGACACGGCAGGCACGATTCGGCATTTGGCGCACCCGCGGCAGAGTACAATCCTGCACCACACCGCGAGCACTCATAACGCTTGCTGCTGTCGTCGTAGTAGCCAGGACTGCACTCGATACACGCGTCGTGTGTCTGAGACTGTCGAAAGCCCGCATTGCACCAGCAGTGTTCGAGACTAGTGCTCCCAGCCCCTGAAGTTGAATTACCGGGACATGCCAAACACGCGTTTACACTCTCCGCTGCAGTCGTGCTGCCGTACGTATTTGCAGGACATTTCGTGCACTGCTCCATCCCCACCGAAGGTTTGTAAGAACCTTTTTGGCAAGCATTTCTACAGTCTGTGTCATCTATTTGCACATTGTATTCTCCATAGATCTCTCTGGAGTTCATCCAATTATAATACCAATATTCTGCACCATATTTGCTTTCAAAGCCTGGTTTGCATCTACATCCTGCATGATACGCATTGGCATTGAACCCGGAACTTGCCCACGATTCTGTGACCATATTTTTCGGACAGTCTGTGCAACTGGTGACCTGGATATGATTTTGCCACGCAAATTCACGATCAGTGTATTTACCCACTGGACAGTAGCTGCAAACCTCGGTTCCGGCTTCTGACGAGTATCTTCCTGCACCACAAGGCCTGCACTCTTCCTCCCGCTGCCACGGTATACCAGAAGGGTTATCTGGAACTCTGCGGATCAACCCCTCCTGTCCTGCTGGGCATTTTTGGAAAACACACTGCGTCCCGCCTGGTGGCCACTCGAGGTATCGGTCTTTACACAGACAGGCTGCTGCGCTAGTACTGCCGGACGGTGCTTGCGAGTTCGCACGACAGTCTGTGCAGACAGAAGATCCAGCCCCCGCATACGTGTTTGCCACGCAAGTAGTACAGGACGAAGCTCCTGCCGCGGCAAATTTGCCACCCACGCAAATCTCACAATGTGTGTGTCCTTCTACTGCGTTGTACTTGCCCGCCTCACAGTTGACGCATGTGTTGTCGCCAACGACTAGGAACTTACCAGGTGTGCATAATATACATGCTGTAGATCCTTCTACAGAAAATGTGCCTGTTGAGCAATTGACACAGGCTGCACTCCCGGAGGTATTTTTATACGTCCCCGCACTGCAAGGTGCACACGCGGCTCCGGAGTACCCCACGTTGCACCGGCAAGCGTCAAAGCTCGTGCTCCCCACGGGAGAGCTCTGCGCGCCAGCGCATGTCAAGCACGCTGAGTTCCCACGAGCGACTTTGTATGTGTTCACGGGACAGACAGTGCAGGGCCCTCCATCGGGTCCCGAAAATCCGGGGGCGCACTGACACCTGATCGAGGCATTACTTGCACTGGCAGAGGTTGAGTTCGACGGACACCCCAAGCAGTCTGTACTGCCGAGAACAGATTTGTATGTGCCTGGTGGACACTCTGTGCAAAAGCCTCCGTTTGGTCCAGAGTATCCAAGACCGCACCGACAGCTGTCTGCGGAATCACTTCGGATGACAGAGACAGCATTAGCTGGACATGCCAGACAGTTCGCGCTGCCGAGACCAGATGAATGTGTGTTTATCGGACACTCTGTGCAGGAGCTTCCGTTTGCTCCAGAGTACCCCACGACACAAAGACAGTTGTACCGGGCAGGACTGCCAGGAAGAGAGACCGAGTTGGCCGGACAGGCCGTGCACGCAGCACTCCCAGTGATGTTTTTGTACGTGCTCACAGCACACGCTATGCACGAGGCTCCTGTGTATCCAACGTTGCACAGGCAGGCTGTTGACACATCACTTGCTGTCGCCAAGGTCGTCGAAGATCCGGGACAAGACGTACAATTAGAACTTCCAGTGCTAGATTTGTACTTTCCTACACCACATGCTGTGCAGGCCCCGCCGTCTGCTCCCGTGAACCCAGCTGTACACTTACAGCTGGTCGCAACAGTGCTACCTGCGGGAGAGCTCGAAGACGCAGGGCAGTTGGTGCAGACAGAAGCCCCGGCCAGGGAGTACGTGCCAGCGGCGCAGTTACCACAGACGGAAGCCGCCGCCATAGAGTAGCTGCCGGCCGCGCAAGTGCTACAGACAGTTGAAGAAGACGCCCCTAACACTGCACTGTAAAAGCCGGCGGTGCAGTTGCTGCAGACGGAAGCCGCTGCCAGAGAGAACGAGCCCGCCAGGCACGTGGAGCACACAGAAGCCCCCACCGTAGTTGAATACTGTCCGGCCACGCAGTTAATGCAGACGGCCGCCGAAGTCCCCGAGTAAGTGCCAGCGGCGCAGTTGCTGCAGACTGAAGCCGTTGCCAGAGAGAATGAGCCCGCCAGGCAAGTAGAGCAGACTGAAGCCGCCGCTATGGAGTATGTGCCAGCGGCGCAGTTACTGCAGACAGACGCCGAAGCCGCCGAAAAAGACCCGGCGGTGCAGTTGCTGCAGACTGAAGCCGTTGCCAGAGAGAAAGTCCCAGCGGCGCAGTTGCTGCAGACTGAAGCCGTTGCCAGAGAGAATGAGCCCGCCAGGCAAGTAGAGCAGACCGAAGCCGCTGCCGGAGAGTAAGTCCCAGCAGTGCAACTACTACATGCTGCAGTTCCGATAGTGCTTTTGAACGAGCCGCCGTTACACTGCGTGCATGTTCCGCCGTTTGGCCCCGTAAACCCGGCATTGCACGAGCAGCTGCTTAAGACTGTGCTGCCTATTGAGCTAATAGAGTTCACAGGACAGCTCGTGCACGCAGAAACTCCTGTCGCGTCTTTGTACTTGCCTGCCTCACATAGAACGCACATGCTAGAACTTACACTGCCTCGCGGAGCACTCGTTGCTCCGGAGCAGCTCGTGCACGCTGCACTGCCAGTGATGTCCTTGTACTTTCCACCCGCACACGCAGTACATGACCACTGGTCTGCACCAGTATATCCAACGTCGCAAAAACAATCTGCCGCATTCTTGGTGCCTGGGCTGGAAGTAGCTCCAGGATTACAAAGCGAACAGTATGGCCACTCTACGCCGTATGCATCATAGGTTTTCGAACCTGCAAAAGAAAACTTTCCATTTGGACATATTGTACATCCATCGGTCCAGATTCCTTCATATCCCGAATTACAATAACACTTTGTGGGTGCAAAGTCCCAATACTCCACAGACCATGCATTTATCGGGCATTGCTGACAGTCAGCAGTGCCTGCTGTACTCTTGTACTTGCCTGCCGGGCATGTTGTGCAAGGACTGCCTCTCCACCCTGCTTTACAACTACAGACGCTCGAGCCTGATGGAGTGGAGCTTGAACCAGTACCACAGCTTGTACACGTTGTAATGCTGCTCTTGTAGCTATTGACAGGGCATATATTACAAGTCTGCCCGTTTGCTCCAATGTATCCGGCGTTGCACTGGCAGGTGTTCAAAGCAGTGCTGCCTTCTAGGGATGTTGAAGAGGCAGGGCAGTTAGTACAGAGCGAAGCGCCAGCAGTCGTCGAGTACGTTCCGGCAATACAATTAACACAAACTGAACTTCCAGCCGTCGAATATTTTCCAGCGACACAGTCGGTACAGGTAGTAGATGAGGAAGCTGCAGTAGCCACCGAAAACTTTCCACCAACACAGTTGGTGCACTGTGAAGCTCCAGCAGTCGTCGAATACGTTCCGGCAATACAGTTGGAACACACTGAAGTTCCACCCCCTGAGAACGTGCCAGCGATGCAGTCAGTGCAGTTACCTCCAGCCACTGAGAACGTACCAGGTGCGCAGTTCACGCAATTTGCAAGAGCGTTCGAGCCCACCGGCGACGACTTCCCCGCAGCACAGTTTAAGCATACTGAACCTCCACCGTAATTAATATACTTGCCAGCGGCACAGTCGGTACAGGGACCTCCAGCCTGTGATATTTTACCATACCAGCATTCAAAGCAACTTGCAAGAGCCGTCGAGGCCGTCGGCGACGACTTCCCTGCAGGACAGTTGCTGCATATCGTAGCTGCAGTCACCGAGGAGTACTTGCCAAGGGTACAGTCGGTACATTGTGTAGCTCCAGTGGTCGACGAGAACTTGCCAGTTAGACAGTTCTCGCAACTGCTCGAGCCCGCCAGCGAATACTTTCCCGTACTGCAACTTGTGCAGGTTGAGACTGATGTGCGTGCCGTAAGCGCCGAGAATGTGCCGGCTACACACGCTGTACAAACGGTGGCACCATAACTCGACGAATAAAATCCTGCAATGCAGTTATCACAAGATGAAGCACTAGAGAGAGCGCTTTTGAATTTTCCGGTGCCACAATTCAAGCAATCGACCGGACTGTAATAATTGTATTTCCCAGCAGGACACTGGAAATTATTTAAGCCACCCGGACAGGTTGCGGCTGCGAGAAAAATTGCATTTGCATTATCATCTATGCAATCTACACACACGCCGTCGTGAACCCCGTTCAAGAAATAACTCCTCGCCCAAGTGCCCGCTGCACACGTTGCGTCCACAGGCGCGCCGCCCGCCGCGACGAGCGCGACGAGCACAGCGCGCGCGAGCGCGCGAGACCGGCGCGCGCGCGCCATGCACCCCGGGCGCCTCATATATGCGGTGGCTGCGAGACGCGCGCGTTCGGAGTGTTTTATTCTTTTTCGAGTTCTGCCTGCGCTCTGGTGATGATCCTTCTTTTATTACTTTAGGGTGATGATGTCAACTCGTAAAAGACATGATGATCCTCTCTTACATCACCCGCGCGACAAAGGGCCCGGTGGCCTGGAACGCGCCCTTGGCGCACGCGACGCACGCGCGCGCGCCCGCGTCCCAGAACTGCCCGGGCTCGCACGTCGCGACCGCGAAGCACGCGCTCTCGGCGGCGGCGCCGGTGGCTTCGGAGAGCTTCCCCGCGCCGCACTCGACGCACGTGCTCGCGGCGGACGCGCCTGTGGAAGTGGAATACGTCCCGGCGTCGCACGGCACGCACGCGCTCGCGGTGTCGGCGCGCTCGCGCGGCCCGAACGTCCCCGGCGGGCAGAGCGTGCACGCGCTCGCGCCGTGGCCCGCGAACGTGCCCGCAGGGCACGCGGCGCACGCGCCGGCGGGGTCGCCCGCGCCGCTGGCGTTCTTGAAGGCGCCCCCGCCGCACGGGACGCACGGCCCGCCGTCGGGGCCGATGTGGCCCGCGCGGCACAGACAGGCCTCGCGCGTGACGCTGGCGGCGGGTGAACTTGAGTACGCTGGGCATGCGGCGCACGCGGCGGCGGCGGCGCCCGCGTACGTGTCCGGCGCGCACGCGACGCAGGCGCTCGCGGCCGCCGCCGCAAACGTGCCTGCGGCGCACGCGGCGCACGCGGCGCTGCCTGACGTGTTCTTGAAGGTCCCCGATACACAAGGCGCGCACGCAGCTCCGGCGGAGCCCGTGTGCCGCGCGTCGCACTCGCAGTCGAACACGACGACGCTGCCGGGGGGCGAGCGCGAGTTCGCGGGACAGGCCGCGCACGCGCTCGCGCCCGCCGCCGCAAACGTGCCTGCAGCGCACGCTGCGCACACGCTCGCGCCCGCGCCGGCGAACGCGCCCGCGGCGCACGCCACGCAGTCGCTCGCCGCGGTCGCTCCCGTGCCTGTCAGGAATTTCCCTGCCGCGCACAGCGCGCACGCGGCAGTGCCCGAGGCGTTCTTGAACGTTCCAGGCACACACGCCGCGCACGGCCCGCCGTCGGGCCCCGTGAACCCCAGATTGCAAACGCAGCTTGCAAGTGCTGGCGAGCCAACTGGAGCCTGTGTGTTCACGGGACAGGCCTGGCAGGCACTCTCCGCTGTAGCAGCAACGGTCGTGGAGTATGTGTTGACGTTGCAGTTAGTGCATACGATATTCCCATTGAATCTATTAAACTTGCCCGGAACGCACGCCGTGCACGTCCCGCCGTCGAACCCCTTGTATCCTGACACGCACATGCATTCTGTCAAGAGTATAGACCCGGCGCTAGAAATTGAGTTGGCTGGGCAGGCGGTGCACGCGGCGGAGCCAGAGGCGTTCTTGAATGTGCCTGCCGCGCAGCGCACGCACGTCTGGCCGTCGGAGCCGGTCGCTCCCGGGTTACATCGGCAGTCTGTCTGCGCCGCCGAGCCCAGCGACGAGTTTGAGTTCGCGGGACAGGCCTGACAAAACGCGCTCCCCGCCGCGGCCCAGGTGCCGGGCGCGCAAGGCTTGCACCACTCACTGCCCGTGGCGATGCTGGCGTCGGAGTACGAGCCCGCAGGGCATTGAGAACACGCGTAGCGGTTTGTGGCGTTGTCGAATGTCCCCCCGGAGCACGGCAGGCATGCATCGTGACTCGGTGTCTGCCGGAAACCCAGGGCACACCAGCACAGCTCGATGCTGCCGGCGCCAGCAACCGACGTCGAGTTCCCCGGACACGCCACGCATGCGCTCGCGTTCGCCGCACCGACCGCGCTGCTGTATGTATTGACTCCGCAAAGCGCGCAGACGCTTGCGCCCGCCCCCGAAAACGTGCCCGCGCCGCAGGACGTACACGAGCTCTCCAACGGCGCGCCCGTGGCCGCCGAGAACTTCCCTGCTATGCATTGCAAGCAGGCGCTCGCTGCTGATGCTCCTGTGGCCGCATTATACAGGCCCACGCCGCAGTCGGCGCAGACGCTCGCGGCGGTGGCGCCCGTGGCCGCAGAGTACTTGCCGGCGTAGCATTCCGTGCATGCCAATGTGCCGTTAACTGTCTTGTACGTCCCCGCCGGGCACAAGCTGCACGCCCCGCCGTTGGGCCCCGTGTATCCCGCGTTGCAGGCACAGCTCGTCGCCGCAGGCGCGCCGCTGGGCGAATGCGAGTTCGCGGGGCAGGGGCCACACGTGCTTTCGGCGGTCTGGCCGACGGCAGCGGAGTACTTCCCGGCGCCGCAATTGATGCAGGCGAGGACCCCCGCAGCCGCAGAGTACTTCCCGGCCTCGCAGTCGGCGCAGGGATAGTACGCCGCACGCCAGTACTTCCCGGGCCCGCACTGCGTGCACGTGTTCGCAGAGCCGGCGTCGGGGATGTAAACGGTGATCCACCCGACGGCGCAGGTTGTGCATGCAGTCGCGCCTGCTGCGGAGATGGATCCAGAGTCACACCGATAGCAGTAGGACCTGCCTGTGTCACTAATAAATTTGCCGGCGGCGCAGGCTACGCACGGGGCGGAGCCAGCAGCTTCCTTGTACTTCCCCGCTGCGCACGCGCCGCACGCCCCGCCGTCGGGGCCCGTGTAACCCGCATTACAGACGCATTGGGACAACGCCGAAGCAGACCAGGGCGAATTTGAGTTCGCGGGGCACGAGGCACACGTCGTCGCCGCCGCCATGGCAGCCGAGTATTTTCCTGCTCCGCACGACTGGCAGGTGCTCTCGGACACCGCGCCCACTGCCGCCGAGGCCTTGCCAAACCCACAGTCTGTGCAGAAGGCGCCGCCGCCACTCCAGTACTTCCCGGCCCCGCACTGCGTGCACGTGTTCGCGTACCCGGAACCCGAGGTGAAAACGGTGATCGACCCGTCCGTGCACTTTGTGCATGCTGTCGCCCCGGCTGCGGAGATGTACCCTGCGTCACACGACCAGCAGCCGATTAAATAGTGAATGCTGTCAGACGGGGCCGGGTACTTCCCGGCGGCGCAGTCCGTGCACGCGCCTGTGCCCACTGCGTCCTTGTACTTCCCCGCCGCGCACGCTGCGCACGGCGTGCCGGTGTACCCGGCCGCACACGTCGCCTCCGCGCCGGGCGCCGCGCCCCCGCCCGCCGCGACGAGAAAGACCACCGCGAGCACCGCGCGCGCACGAGGCCAGCACAGTGTTCGCCCCATGGCGAGGGTCGCCCTCATATACCGTCGCCGGAGAGGTCCACGCTCGGGCGCGTTCTCGTGGGTCTACTACTCAAAAAAAACGGTAACGTGCCCGAGTGCGCGCGCACCGCCGCCTACCACACGCCATGCACCCCTCCGCGACGGCGCTCCCCGCGGCGCGCGGTGTGTACGTACTCGAGCTCAACGACGGTGGCTTCTACGTCGGAAAGTCGGAGAACGTGCAGTCTCGTGTGCAACAGCACCTCGCCGGCGCAGGGTCTTCGCGGTATTGCAGCGCGAAGGGCGGCGTCAAGCGCGTCGTGCCGACGCTGACCCCTGCGCAGGAGAACCTTGCCTTGTGGGAGCAGAGCGAGACGCTCGCGCAGATGCGCAAGCACGGCTTCGACAACGTGCGCGGCTTCGAGTGGACCCGGAGCGGGCCGCTGGAGGCCAGTGACTACCAGACCATCCGAACGCTGCTGCTGGGCCACGCAGACTTGTGCCGCAGGTGCGGCGGCGAAGGTCACTTCGCTGCACAGTGCGGAAAACGGCGGAAGCAGTCCTGGCTGGAGGAGCTCGAGGCTCTTTGTTCGGGAACTGACTCACGATCAAAAACAACGCACGTGGGTTCACAAAAAAAACGGGTGTTCAAGCGTACGCGTCGCGGAGCGAGCAGCTCCCGAAAGCAGAAACGCGCGAAAAAAGCAAGGGCTGTTGGCCTCAAAACATGCACACGCTGCGGGCGCAACTCACACACTGCAAAATCATGCTTCGCCAGAACGCGAGTAGATGGGAGGCCTCTCGATCAGAGTGAAGAAGATGAAAACAGTCCTTGTTCCGAGAGTGAAGGGTTTTCAGACTCGACTAGTTATAGTGACGAGATGGATTAACGCCCCTCGAGAGTGTATATAAAGAATTTGGACTCTATATAGACTGTTCATTTCAACTTGTCTGGTGTTACGGAAACATGTCTTCTTTATTTAAGATTTTTTTTCTCATGGATAATCCGTATATCGTGCATCTTGCACTCAACGCCAAAATCGGGTCTTCCAAAACAACGTTTACATCCAATAAAAAGCACGTTGGCATCAAAGAGCACATTATGGAAATCGGTGAATTGGACAAACATAATAACAAACTGTACTATATGATCGCAAACTCTTCAGACACGCACTACAAGATATGTTTGGATCTTGCATTTGCAGTATGGCAAAATCGATTTGGCATAACCAGAAGGCACATGGCGGATGAGAACTCTAGAACAATGCAAACAATTGTGTTATTCACATTGAATACAATCTCAGATATTCAACCCTTGGCAGCTGCTCGCATCCGATTCTACGAAACCAATAACACACGGACAGCCAAAATTTATTCGTTGGCCAGCTATTATGATGGTATGCATCACGGCAGTATTCTACTTCGAAAAATATCAGAAGTGGCCGCGGGTGCGCAATGTCAGTTCATGACAGTTGATGTTTCGCGTCCTCAAATTACACACCCAAACGAAATCTTGCGCTTTTTGGCTGACAAAAGTGAGGCCAGGTTTTGGAATGACGAGAAGCCCACCCCTTACAAAAAATACAATGATATTAACTCGTCAAAGAGGACTCAGCGAGTCGAAAGACTGTTAAATTTTTACCACAGGAATGGATTTTGTTTCTGTGTAAAAGTAGGAGACCCATCCAATGCCCACAAAGGTAATAAATTTGAGACTTTGTGGGGTTCTCTTGATCCATTTTATTCATATACATTAGTTGCAGCACTCGAGACACACAACAGCAATTTTTCCTTAGACAACGCAAGACTAATACGATGGAGCACCGCATGGGATCTGAGAAATAACTACGACAAGTACGAAAAATAGCAAGCGCTGCCGCCACAGCGCCAGCACCGCTAACCTGTTTATAATAAACTCAATATTTTGTTTCTAAAAGAACAAGAAAACACATGCATATTTCCAAAACACACAACCCTGAATCACATTATTGCAGGGAGCGCGTCGAGCTGTTCGTCCATCTCACAGTCCATGCACTGGCACAGCACCCCCGCAGGGTACCGCCCGACTCCGCATGCATCCTCGCTGCAGCGCACGCACGTGCGCTCCGCGTCGAGTCCCCACAGCGGGCTCGGCAGCTCGGGCGTCTCGAGCATTACAGAGTCCACCGCAATGTCCGCGCGCCCCCAGAGCCCGAGAGCCCGCAGCCGCTCGCGCAACAGCACGAACGGCGGCTGGCACGCGAGCGCGCAGGACTCCGCCTCCACCCGCACGGCCGCGCGCGCGTCGCTGGCGTTCAGCACACGCAGCGGGCGGCACGCTGTCTCGGATAGCGCACCTTCCGTGTCAGAGTACTTGCCGGACACACACGCGGTGCACGCCGAGGCGCCGGGCGATTCCGCAAACGTTCCGCGACGACACGCCGTGCATGTGTGTGATCCTAAAACCGCCTTGAATGTGCCTGGGGCGCAAGGAGTGCACTCTACGCCCGAGGCCGCAGTATACCCAGGGGAACACTTGCAGCTCGCGAGCGCGGAGCTGCCTGACACCGACGTGAAGTTTTCAGGACATGTTGTGCAAGTGAACGCTTCACTGGTTTCAGAGTACTTACCCGCAGCGCATGGTGAACATTGCTGTGAAATTGTGAACACAATAGAGTTGTCTTGTTGCCAATCTACGGGTGGTGGGCACCTAGCAATCCAACCACTTTTTTGATTCAATGTCCAGATGTCTGTATCCTTTGGACCAAAAAGAAGTGTTGTTTTAGAACCAATGGTATTGCCAACCCACCACCCGTAAAAATTGTCGTAATATAGAAATATGTTGCTGTTTAGTTTGAGGGCATAACGACCGTTGTACATGCTATCATAATAAAAAAATCCGTTCATATACGACGCGCATCCGGAGTTGGACTGTAATTTGGCTACAATAGGGCCACTGCTTCCTGGTGAACACTGACTCTTGCAAACGTGTGCAAGGCTCACTATGAGGGTTGTGAGCATACAGGTTTTCTGTGAGTGCATGACCGATGCGTCTCATATAAGCCGGATACAGGAGACCTGATTTATATTGCTTTTATTTTCATCAATAAATTATCTTCTTCATCTTAAGTATCATGATTGACAGACAAATGCAAGGGATCGCCGCTGGTTTTGCGTGCAGTGTAGCACACTGCGCGCTATGCCCCCTGCGCGCTATGCCCCCTGCGCGTCCAGCACCGTCACCGCCGCGCACGGCGCGCACGCCGTGGTGAAGCGGAACTCGGCGCTCGTGAACGTCGCGTTCGCGCGCCAGCCCGCGAGGCACGCGCGCTGGCACTCGCCTGTCGTCCCCGGATCGTGCCCCACCACCACGGCGCCCTCGCGCTCCTCGCAGAGCGCCGCGCGCGTGTTGCGCCCAGCGTCACACGCGAAGAACGCAAAGAAGCCCCCGCGCAGCACGCGCGTCTGCTCCTCGAGCACGAGCGCGCGCGGCCAGCAGCGCTTGCAGAGGCCGTCGACGTCGCGGAAGGCGCCGGCGACGCAGCGGCACGCGCGGGTACCCCCGGCGACGCCGAGCGCGGTCTCGAGCTCAGCGCGCTGCGCCGCGCGCAGCGAGGCGTTGACGCTGGCGCTGAGCGCCGCAAGCGCCACGAGCGCGGCCTCCGCCTCCGGGAAGACCTCGGCCTCGAACGCGCCGCGCGGCCCGCTCGCCGCGACGTACTCCTCGTCCGCCGCGTAGTCGCCGGCAATGCCCGCGGGCGTCTCGCGCCGCCCGAGGTCCGGGCACGCGACGCACCCGCTGTTTGCCGTTGCCGAGCAGTTGCGCCAGTGCTCCCCGGCGGGGCAGACGAGCGGGGCGCCGCACTCGACGCAGCGCCGCGCGCGGCCCTCACCGATCTCGAAGAACTGCGGGAGGCACGTCCACCTGCACGGCGCAGCGCCCGGGAGCTCGGCGCCCGGGGACCCTGTCGCGTCGAAGACGGCGCGCCCCTCGTCGACCTCTGTCTCTGTGCAGTTGCCGCATACCTCCGCCGCCCCAGCGTCGGGGTCTCCGGCCGCGCCGAGCGCCGGGCACCCGCGCAGGCGCCGCCCGGGGCCGCAGAGCGCCGCCTCTGCGCTCAGCGCAGGCGCGAGCCCTGGCGGCGGGCGCCCGGGCACGCCCTCGTCGCGGCACGGCGTGCACGCTGGCGGCGCGCCAGGCGCGCCCGCCGGGAAGAACCCAAGCTCGCACTCGGCAAACGCTGTGTTGGCCGCGAGGAAGACGAGTAGCTCCCCGTGCGAGAGCGCGCGCGCGCACGACTCCGGCGCCCCTGCCGCGGGAGCAGCGCGCGCGCGGAGCTCGGGCACCCCTGTTGGCAATGTCAGCGCACACTCGGCCCATGACCCACGCACCTGCGCACCTGAAGCTACAAGCGCGCACCCGAGCGGGAGCGCGTGCCAGCGCCCATCGGCCGCGCGAAAGAACAGCTGTGCATCGAACGTGCAGCCGGCGCCCTCTGGGCCGAGTGCAAGCGCGAGCGTCGCGTGCAGGCGCGGCCAGTCCTTCTCGACGGCCTCCGCCGCGTCTGCCGCGTTCGCGTCGGCCGCATCCACTTCTGCGGCGTCTGCCTCCGCCGCGTCGGCCTCCGGCGCCCCGCGCAGCAGGTGCGCGAGGCCCCGCCCCGCCAGCTGCGCGGCGCTCGGCACGCGCACGACCGCCTCACGCGCCGCCGCGTCCGCCGCGAGCAGGCGGCGCGCGCCGCCCGCCGCAGGGGCCCCAGAGGGGCCCACGCCCGCCGCGCCGACCGCGCCTACCACCCCAGCGCGCTCCGAGCGCGCCGAAAGCACCGGTAGCAGCTCCAGGTCGTCGACGCCCACGCTGGCGCTCAGCATCTCGTTCCACAGCGGGCGTGCGCTCTCGAAGCGCAGGTGCACGCGCAGCGCGCCCCCGTCAGCGTCGACGAGCGCGCGCTCGCGCCGCCAGTGCGCGGAGAGCAGCCCCTGCGCGTCTGCCGCCGCTTCCTGCGACTGCTCCGCTTCCTGTGTCTCCGCCGCAGCGAGCCCGTCTCCGACTCTCGCCGCCGCCTCCGCCTCCGCCGCCTCCGCCTCCGCCGACAGCATTCCGAGCGCCACGCCCCACAGGCCGTCGTCCTCGGTGGAGGCGCGCCGCGCTGCCTCGACCGCCGACCCGGGCGCAAGCGTCAGGCAGTCCGCGCTCGCCGTCGTCTTCGACTGCAGAGCGCCGTCCGTATCGAGCCAGAACAGCGTCCACGTGTTCGGCGGCACCAGCGCCAGCACAGCGTGCCCCTCGCCTCCGGGGCAAGCGTCGCGCCCAAAGTCGACATTCTCAAGCGTATGCGTCGGGGGCTGCGTCCCCTGCGACACACAGCGCCCCACCGCCGCACCCCGACGCCCAGCAGCGTGCCACTCGGCACAGCCTACACGCAGAAGTAGCAGCCACGCGTTCCCCTCGGACGCCCCTGGAGTCGCGAGCGCTGCAGGCGCCGCACGCAGCAGCACAAGCGCCGCCTCGGGCGTCGGCACGCCCGTTCTCGAAGCGAAAAATTGCTCGTTGAGTGACGTCTCCGCGAACTGCAACAGACAGCTCGTGGCCCCGCCTGCCGTTGCCGGCAAACCCCACTCCTCCAGCGTCGCCCCGGCCGCGTCGCGCCGCCAGCTCCCTGCGAAGTCCATCAGCCGGTAGTTGTACTCAAAGAGCAACGGCCGTCCGTCCGCCAGCCCCTCCACCGGCCGCGGCGCCGCCCCGCGCCGCACGCCAAACGGCGCCACCTCCACCGTCAGCCACAGCCGCCGTATCAGCGTGCGGTCGCTCTGCGCGCGCGCCGCGCCCTCTGCGCCGAGTCGCCGTGTAAGTGCCGCGAGCACCAGGTAGCCTGCGCGCCGCAGCTGCGCCTCATCGCCCTCGTGCGCCACCATCGCAGGCGACACGCGCGCGAAGCCCGGGAGGAACACCACTTGCCGCCGGTACTCGAGCGTACGCGCGTCGAACGTGTAGTATACAGCGTCGCGCGCCGGCGCTGCCTCCGCCAGGGGCTCCTCTGCGGTCCCCGCAACCGCCGCCACTGCCATCGCCGCCCTGCCTGCCAGCGCCCGCTGCACGGCAGGCGACGCTCCCGTCTGCACGAAGCCGCGCCCGCTGAACGCGGAGGCCTGCGCCTCGCGCAGCGCCGCGCGGTCTCCCGCGAGCAGCTCGAAGCGCAGCTCGAACACCACCCCGAGCGTCACCACAACCCACAACTCTTCCCCGCCCGTCGCGCGCAGCAACGCCAGCGACACGAAGCCGGGCGCTAGCCCCAGCGTCTGTGCAAGCGTCGTCTCGGCACAGAGCACGCGCCCGCCAGACGCCTCCCGCGGCGCCGCGCACGCCAGCAGCTCCAGCGCCAGTGTGCCCACGCCAGTGCGCACAGCGCGCACGGCCACAGCCACCGCAGCGCCGCTTGCGCGCGCCGTCACGACGCGGCTGAAGCGCAGCCACGCCTCCTCCGCGTTCGCGCGTTCCGCATCGGCCTCTACTGTCTCCGCGGCCTCGGCAGCCTCAAGCTCCGCGCCCGCCCCGAGCGTCGCCGCGAAGCGCGCCTCCCCGAACAGCGCCCAGTTCGCGCCCTGCGCTTCTAGCAACTCCAAAAGAGCCCCGTCCGTGCCCCCGGTCGCCCGCGCCAGCACATACGCGCGCAGCCCCAGCTTCCCGCCGGCCACAAGCTCTAGCGCCGCCACCCACGCGTTCCCGTCGGCACGCCCGAGCACAGCGAAGCTCACCCAGCGCGCCGCCCCACTGTCGTATCGCACGCGCCGCCGCCCCCCCGGGCCCAGCGTCCACAGCCCCGCAGAGAACTCGGCCCGCGCCTCCAGCTGCAGCAGCGCCAGCGCGTGTCCGACACCGCCCACCTCCGCGAAG